>Ga0210391_10000141_pt1 | contig 84470 bp, 72 predicted proteins | sample IncBWC12OmetaG_FD_160573 | JGI IMG/M metagenome (GOLD analysis project Ga0210391, IMG submission 160573) | Forest soil microbial communities from Barre Woods Harvard Forest LTER site, Petersham, Massachusetts, United States - Inc-BW-C-12-O ...
GAGCACTCGATAAAACGTATCGGCAAGTCCTTCGATCCCTTTGCCATCGCCTTCGCGCAGAGGATCCCGTGTCCCTATACCGTCGAATTGGACGCGTGGATCGAAGCCAAACTGGTTCCAGTCGACAGTGGCGTCCCGCAAAGCCTGTTGGCAGTCTGCCGGTCGCCAAGAGCCGGCAAGCTTCGCGGGAGAAACGGGCGCTAGAGCCCGGATCTGTGCAGTTTCCAGCAACAGCCAGCATGCGACCATTACTGAAGTTCGCCGCCGGGACAACCCTCATCAACCTGATGACAGCCGCGGCCGCCTTGCTGCGGGGCAAGCTGGCTGCAGTCATTCTAGGCACGGCTGGAGTGGGCCTGTTCGGGCAGGTTGACAGCTTCTATCGCGGCCTGGTCCAGATTTGCATTCTGAGCACCGGCACTGGCGTGACCCGCTGCATCGCAGAGTTGCACACCTTAAGAGATGACGCTGCCATGCGGCGCGCTTTCTGGAGCATCACGGCATTTTCCCTGGCTCTTTCCGGAGCAGTCGCCGTCTTTGTCATGATCTGGTCGCGAACCTTGTCCCGTGTAGTGCTCAGCGACGGCGGATACGGAGCGTATCTCGCGGTGGTTGCCGTGGGCCTGCCCCTACAAGCGGTTTCAGACATCGTCCTGGGAATGCTGATTGGACTGCGCGACCTGCGCGCCCAGCTTCTGGTGACCGCTGCCTACACCGGCGGAGGAGCACTGCTGTATGCGATTTTGATTTTCCGCTACGGGATTGCCGGCGCCGTGTACAGTGTCCTGGCCACCGCGGCCTGCAGTTCCGCGGCAGCGGTTTTTTTTCTGCGGAGGGGCCGGCGCGAGTTTCTGCAGCCGCGGCCCGGCGAGAGACATTTCGATACGCTGCTCCTGCGCTTCATCCTCGCCATCGGCCTGAGCGGCGGCTTGATGGCGATCAGCGAGCGTGGCGTCCTTCTGGTGTTTCGCAGCGTGATCATCCGCCGCTTCGGTTTTGAGGCAAACGGATTGTATCAGGCGGTCTACTCTCTCTCTCAGTTGACCATCGCGATGGCCTTTGGTTTTGTCGGCTCTTATCTGGTCCCCACACTGTCGGGGCTGCAGGACTCCCAGCGTATTTCGAGGGAAGCCGGATCGGCGCTGCGCCTGACTCTGCTGATTTCGACAATCTTCAGCGCGGTCATGATCCTCTATGGCAAGTTTGTCCTCGAGGCCACGTACTCATCCGCATTCCTGGGGGCTCTTCCGCTGCTTCGCTTCCAGGCCCTGGGTGACTTTGGCCGCGCGCTCATGATGGTTTTGAATACGATCATTTTCGCGGTTCATGGCTGGAAGCCCTGGTTCGGAATTGGAATGTCCTTTTATGCGGCCTACATCCTATTTTTCGGACTGCTGTTGCCCGTAATTGGTTTTCGCGCGATAGCGGTCGCTTACCTGCTTGCCTATTGCGTTGCAGGTGGATTGGCGGCAGGACTGTTTCCCCACTATACAAAGATGAACGTTTTTGCCCAACAGGGTCCGCTTCTGTTGCGCAGCGTGGCGCTGCTCGTGTTTTCCTTCACACTGGCATGGCTGGGGAACGCGCCCGTTACCTATATGGGGGGGGCGGCTGCCCTGCTGTTGTGGGCAAGGCTTGCCTTCTCTTCCTCGGAGTATCGGCGCTTCTGGGGCTACATCTCGAACCAGGCGGCCTTTGCAGGGAGCAGCTTGCGATGACAGCCGCCAGCGGCCTTCATGAACCAACGCTCCATGAATCAACGACGAACCAACCAGCGACGAACGAGCCAGCGATGAACGAGCCAGCGACGAAGCGGGAGATGGCATGGAACTGGCCGAATTCCGCGGCGATGCAAAGGAAACATCCCTTTGCATTTTCCGCGCTGCGCTCGGCCTACCGGTCGATGGTGCGGCTGCGATATTCGCGCCGGCATCGTTCGCTGATCGAAGCGGCCGGGCTTGACCGCCCCGCGATGCTGCAGATTGGCTGCAGCACGAACATTCTTCCGCGCTGGCTGAATGCCGACTTGAAACCCAGCCCTTGTGCCGTATTTCTCGATGCAAGCAAAAAGTTCCCTTTTCCCGGCTGCCACTTCGACTACGTATTCTCGGAGCATCTCATCGAGCACCTTGACTACGAAACCGGCGCCAAAATGGTGAGCGAGATCTTCAGAGTCCTGCGGCCGAACGGACGCGTCAGGATTGCAACCCCGGATTTCGATTTTCTCGTGAATCTTTACCTGCATCCGAATGAACCCGTCCATCAACGTTATATCGCGAACGCTGCAGCAAAGTTCCCGGTGCCTGCGCCGACGAATGCGGTTTCTGTCGTCAACAACTTCTTCCGCGACTGGGGTCATCAGTACATCTATGGCCGTGAGGTTCTGGAAAACCTGCTGATCTCTTCGGGATTCACCTCGGTGGCCCGCTGCGACTCCGGCGAAAGTTCGGATGCGAACCTCCGCGGCATCGATTCCCACGGCAGGCTGATTGGCAATGAATTCAACCGCCTCGAGAGCATGATTTTCGAGGGCGTGAAGCCCGCGTGATTTTCCTGCTGTAGATTTTCCTGCCGATGACCGGTGCGAGCGCCCAAACCATGGAATACCCCCGAGCCCTGCCGAAAGGCTGGTCCAGCCCGGCTGCAGCGATCGGTATCGCTGTGGCCGCAACCCTGGCGGCGATCAGTTCCTGGCTGTCGTCGTTTTGGGTGGCGGGAATCCTCGGAAGCATCTTGCTTTTCCTGCTGCTGATTCATTTTCCCAGGGTGTATGTCTATGTCTATGTGGTCCTCGGCCTGCTCTCGAACTCGGCCCTGCAGTACCTCGACAACTTCCGTTTCTCCAGCGCCTCCGGGTCGAGTGCCAACATTGTCGGCATCTTCTGGACTTTGAATGTACCCACTTTCCTTGCCTACACGATCTGGCAGAGAAAGCGATTCTGGAAATCGCGCGTTTATCGTCCTTTCCTGATCCTGATTTTGCTGGCGCTGCCCGCGATTTTTCTCTCCAGTGGCTGGGAGAATGGCCTGCACAACTGGATTCATCTCACCGGTGCGATTTGTCTTTCGCTGATCCTGTTCTGGAACATTCGGGATCGGGCGCAGGCGATGCAGACCTTCCGGCATATTGTCCTGATTTTCGCCGCCGTCATGGCCACCGGCTTTTACCAGCTAGCAACCGGCACCGGCAGCTATGACTATGCCTCTCAGACCTACCGGCTCTCGGGTACTTATGGATTTGGCGGCGAGGTGAGCTATGCGGTTTTGCTCTTATACCTCAGTTGCCTGACGGCTCCGCTAGTGATGGAGCGAACAGGATTGCGGGGGGCCGCAATTCTGGTCTTCGCCAGTTCAACTTTTCTGCTGGTGGCATCGCAATCGCGCGCGCCGCTTCTCGCCTTTCTGGTGGCAGCTGGGGCCATGCTCTCGAAATCGGCGATCAAGTTGCGCTACTGGGTGGCGTTGCTGATCGTAATCCTGGGGGCGGCGCAGCTGAGCCCGCGCGTCTATGCCCGCTTCGGAGGCCCTCTGTTGTCGGCGCACACGAAGTTCTGGCAGGATCAGGAACTCTCGGTCAATGCCACCCAGCGCATGGCGACCTGGGTGATGCTGTACGGCGAGTTCGTCGATCGCAGAACCATCCTCGTCGGTCATGGTTTTGGTTTTGTCGACAACTATCTTTTTAACGATCTCCGCGATTCTCCTTATTCTCCCGCGGTCCATAACGAATATCTTCGGCTTCTGCTCGACGTCGGAATCGCAGGCGTGTTGCTGCTCCTCTGGCAACTGTCGATTCTGTACCGCGTCGGATCGAGAAATCTGACAGGCAAAAACGATCCTTTGGCGCGAAGCTTCGGTACATCGCTTTGCGGCATGGTGGTGGCGTTCGCCGTCGTGGCGCTTACCAGCAACATGTACGGCGTCGGAGCCCAATATGAAGTGTTCTGGGTATTTGCCGGCTTAATGCTCTCTGCAGCCAGGTGGAGAGCCACCGGTATGGAAGACGGGTGCAGGAACGCCACTGCTTCGCGCCATCCTCAAACCACTTAACTGAGGCGGATTGTGGGCGACCTGGTTGCCATCATCGTATTGAACCGGAATCAGACGGGATACACTCGCGATTGCCTGGCGTCGCTGCGGGCCAATGAGTATCGCGATACCCGGATCCTGGTGGTGGATAACGATTCGTCGGAGGATTCACTGCTTAACGATTCGCTGCTTAACGTCGCGGGCGAGTTTCCCGAGGTTGAATTCCTCTATCTCCAAGAGAACCGTGGCGTGGCCGGAGGCCGCAATGCCGGGCTTCGCCAGGTGCTGGCATGGCGGCCCCAGTACGTTTTGTTTCTCGACAACGACACCTTCGTCGCGCCTGACTTCCTTTCTCATCTGGTGGCGCGGATGCGGTCTGATCCGCGTGTCGGCGCCGTACAGCCGAAGATCTACTACGAAACTCCACCCAACCGGATCTGCAGCGTGGGGGGGAAATTCTATCCGCGAATCTCGCACTACCGGCATCCCGGGTCGGGCCGCTACGACTCGCTCGAATTCGAGCACGCGTCAGAAGTGGACATCCTCGCCGGTTGCGCCAGCCTGATGCGCGCCGAGGTTTTTGCGCGAGTCGGGCTGCTCGACGAAACGTATTCTCCCTACTGCCACGAGGATGTCGACTGGAGCTTGCGCGTGTCGCAAGCGGGTTTTCGGTTGATGGTCGAGCCCGCCGCCAAGGTATGGCACCGCATCTCCTCTCAGCCAAGGTCGAATCCGATGAAGCTGCGCGAACTGGCAAAGGGCCACATCCTTTTTCTCCGCTTCCATACCCGGCGGTCGGACCTGCCACTCTCCGTTGCCTGGGTGTCGTTCTATCTTCTTCGGCGTTTCTTCCTCCCCGCAGTAGGGAGCCGTGAATGGCGCTCGCTGGTTGCCGTCTGTCAAGGGCTGCGCGACGGGTTCCGACAAAAACCGCTGCCCATCGAAATGATCCCGTCATGAATAAGTCCAGCCAGCCGTCCATCCTCTTCATCGGTCCGACGCCGCCGCCGCATCAGGGTGTGGCGGTGACCACGGATTGTCTGCTGCATTCGAGCCTGTCCGGGAACTTTCGAATCATCCATCTGGACATCAGCGACCGGCGAACCATGGACAATTGCGGACACCTGGATTTTGGAAACGTTTACCTGGCCTTAGTGCACGGCGCTCGATTTCTGGCATTGTTCTTTCGCGAGCGGCCGGACATCGTCTATGTGCCCATCTCCCAGAACGCCCTGGGATTTCTCCGCGACAGCCTGTTCCTGATCCCGGCAAAATTGCTGCACAAGAAACTAGTGATTCATCTGCACGGCGGAGCCTTTGACCGCTTCTATGCGGCAGCGAATTCTTTCGTCCAGGTTCTGGCGCGGATTGCTTTGTCCCGCGTGGATCTGGCAGTCGTCCTCCACGAAAAGTACCGTGGCATTTTCGGAGAGCTGATCGCGCCGGAGCGCGTCGTGGCCGTCGAAAACGGCATTGTGGATGAGTTCGTGGATGAATTCGCCGGAGAGTTTTCTGGCGCCGAACCAATCCGGCGAGTTCCGGCGGGCCGCAGATTGCAAGTGTTATTTCTTTCGATCCTGGTTGAGTCCAAAGGCTTTGTCGATCTCCTGCATGCGGTTCCGGTCATTGTGGGCGAGATACCCGACGTCGAGTTCGTTTTTGTCGGGGATGGAACCGGCTATCCGGAATTTGAAAAAGCTCAAGTTTGGGTCAGGGAGCGCGAGCTCGGGGGTTACGTGAAATTCCTGGGACCGAAATGGGGAGAAGAAAAAATCCGGATATTGCTGGGCGTGGATATCTTTGCTTTTCCCACCTGGTATCCGCACGAAGGCCAGCCTCGAGTCGTGATTGAAGCCATGGCGGCCAAGCTCCCGATGGTGACCACACGCCACGCCGCGATTGAAGAGACGGTAGGAGAAGCGGGAGCGCTTTATGCGCGGCCCAGGGATCCGGGCGATCTTGCCGTGCAACTCATCACATTGCTAAAGGATCCCATGCGGCGCGCCGCGATGGGAAGGCGAAACCGCTTGCGCTTTGTCGAACGCTACACCGTCGATCGCTTTGCCGCGGATCTGGGCGCGGCGTTCCATCGAGTGCTGGGGGAAACGCCGTCAGTCGAAGGCAGGGTTTTGGAAACGAAGGCGGTTTCTTGAGCTTTGGGACCATGGTGCCAGACTCCCCCCGAGTAGGAGTATTCCGCGGGCCGGCGGAATACTCGCAGGCCGAGACGTCCATTCGAAGCGCTCTCGAACTTGCGGGATTCAGCGGAAGCAATCCGCTGGCCGGGCTGTTGCACCCGGGCGATTGCGTGCTGCTGAAGCCGAATCTCATCCGCGAGTCGCACGCGCACCGGCCTGCTGAGTGGCAACAGGTCATTACTCACGGCGCAGTCATCCGCGCCGTGGTGGTTCTGGTGGGAAAGGCTTTGCAAGGATCAGGACGAATCGTCATCGCCGACGGTCCGCAAACGGATTCGGACTTCGATGCCATAAGCGCCCGCCTCGGATTGGCGGAGATTGTTCGCGATTTCCAGCAGGAGGGAATCGCGATTGAAGTGCATGACCTTCGCCGCGACCGATGGTTACAAAAAGGAGATGTGATCTGCAAGCGCGAGCGCCTGGTGGGCGATCCCGCGGGCTATACCACCGTGGAACTGGGTTCGGCCAGCGAGTTTTCCGGCTATCCGCTGAACGCCAATTTTTATGGCGCGGACTACGACATTCAAGAGACCGCAACTTTTCACCATGCCGGGCGCCATGCTTACATCCTCTGCCGCAGCGTCATGGACGCGAATGTGGTCATCAATTTGCCAAAGCTCAAGACGCACAAGAAAACCGGGGTTACGCTAAGCCTGAAAAACATGGTTGGCATCAACGGTTACCGCAATTGTCTGCCGCATTTCACAATCGGCACTCCCGGCAATGCAGGAGACGAGTTTTCTTCCGACGGCCTGGGCACGAAGCTTCAGGGCCGGGCCATACTTGCATTCAAGAAAGCGGTCACCCTGGCGGGTGGTTCCGGCGGAGCCTGGGCACGCGTCATCAAACGGGCGGGCCGTGCGGTCTTCGGCGACACCGACCGCGTGGTCCGCTCCGGCAACTGGTACGGCAATGACACTACCTGGCGCATGGCTCTCGATCTCAATAAAGCCCTGTTTTACTTCGATGGCGAAGGCCGGCCGCGGCAAAAACCTCTGCAATACCTCACCATCGTCGACGGCATCATCGCAGGAGAAGGGGACGGTCCCATGTCTCCCGATGCCCGGCCAGCGGGTCTCATCGTCGCCGGGCTGAACCCAGTGGCTGTCGACACGGTTTGCACTCTTCTCATGGGATTTGAATACCAGAAGATCGGCATCGTCGGAGAGGCCTGGCATGTGAAGGATTGTCCGCTGGTGACGTTTCCTCCTGAAGAGACCCGCTGCTTCTCGAATGTAGCAAGATGGACGGGGTCACTCGAGGACCTCAGCCATGCTCCCCACCTGGGGTTTCGTCCCCACTTCGGTTGGAAGGGGCACATCGAACGCCCAGCGTATGCCGAGGCGGTCGCCTAGCCGGAAATGATTTACGACTCCAGCCACATCCAACGAGTTTACCGGCGCAGTCCTACATTTGTGCAGAACATAATGGTTTCGGGATACGGCATGTTGAAGCGCTGGGAGCAAAGCGCGGCATCGTTCACCGGCTACATCAAGGAACTGAACGAGACGCAGTGGTGGAGTGGAGCACGACTGCGAGAACTGCAAGACGCCCGGCTGCGCGCGCTGATCCGCCATGCTTACGAGCATGTACCCTACTACCGGCGCGTGTTCGATGAGCGGGGGTTACAGCCCGCCGACATTGCAACCGCCGAAGATCTTTACAAATTGCCGGTTTTGACCAAACAGGACGTACGACAAGATTGGGACAAGCTTCGGGCACGGAATATTCCCGCATCGCGGACCACGATGGGACGCACCGGAGGAACGACCGGAGTTCCTCTGAAGTTCGCGCTGGACAAAGAGCGGGTGATTTTCGATCGCGCCCTCATCCATCGCCTGTGGTCGTGGGCAGGGTTCCAGCCGGGCGATCTCGTGGTTCTTCTGCGGGGTTTCCCCTTGATCCCTCCGGAGACTTCTTCCGGGGTGTATTGGCGTCACGATTGGGCAGACCATCGCATTTACTTATCGGGATTCCATCTTTCGCCGGGCATCATGCCGCGCTATGTTGAGATGTTGAAGAGATGGAAGCCAAAATTCGTCGCCGGGTATCCCTCGAACATCTTCACGCTGGCTCGCTTCCTGGAGCTGCAGCGAGAATTCGTTCCGGTCGAAGCTGTGTTTACTTCTTCTGAGGTCCTGACTCCGGTCGAACGCAAGGTCATCGAAAAGCGGTTCGTCTGCAAAGTATGGGACCGCTACGGAACCGGCGAGCGATTGGTGGTGGGGCAGCAGTGCGAGCAGGGCAGCTATCACCAGAACGCGGAATTCGGGATTTTGCAGATCGATCGCTCCCGGGGAAAACCCGCTGCGAACGGCCAGAAGGGAGAACTGATCCAGACTTCGCTGACCAACCTATCCATGCCATTCATTCGTTATGCCACGGAGGATATGGGATGGGCAGTGGACGAGGCTTGTCCATGTGGCCGTGGTTTGCCCCTCATGGGGCCGGTCGAAGGACGTAAAGATGACGTGATCGTGACGGCCGATGGGCGCATCATGCCGCGCGCGGGACTGGATCAGATCCACGAATTTGTCGACAACCTCGAACGTTGTCAACTGGTGCAGGAAAAACTAGGCGAGGTGGTGGTGCGTGTGCTTCCGCGGCCCGGCTTTGGTTCCACCGACGCGAGCGAACTCATTCATCAGCTCGAAAAGCGATTGGGCAAGAGCACACAGGTGAGAATCGAAATCGTCGACCGTCTGAATCTTACGACGTCAGGCAAAGAAAGGTTCATTGTCTCGCGTGTGCAGCTGGACGAGATGACAGGCTTTCCGCTCGATGTTCGGGACGGTGTCCAGGATGATGTTCGGGACGATGATGTTCAGAAGAGCGATTTGCCACCCAGCGAAATTCCGCACGGCAATCTGACGCGGGTTCTATGAAACAGGTCCTGCAGGCTCAACACGGCGGTCAGGTGCGGGTGGAAGAGGTTCCGATTCCGGCGCTGCGCGCCGGAGGTGTGCTGGTACGCGTAGCCTGGTCGCTGGTGAGCACCGGCACCGAACGGGCGAAGGTGGAGCTGGCGCAGAAATCGCTGCTCGGCAAAGCCCGCGCCCGGCCGCGGCAACTTCAGCAGGTGCTGCATTCGCTGGGGGATCAGGGCATCCTGGATACTTACCGCAAGGTAAGCAACCGGCTGGAGTCGCTGCAGCCGCTTGGCTACAGCTGTTCGGGCCAAGTGTTGGCCGTTGGGAGCGGTGCGGAAGAGTTCAAAGCTGGAGACTTTGTGACCGCTTCCGGCGCCGGATTTGCGAACCATGCGGAAGTGGTTTTCGTTCCGAAGAATCTGTGCATCCGCATCCCCCGAGCGCCAGCTGCGCGGATAGACGTTCAGCAAGCGGACCCGCAGCGTCCTGAAGATCGCGGAATGGAATCGAGACTTAGCCTGGAGGAAGCGGCTTTCGTGACTCCGGGTGCCATCGCTCTGCACGGGGTGCGGCAAGCCGATGTACGGCTGGATGAAGTGGTGGCCGTCATCGGCTTGGGATTGATTGGCCTGCTGACAGTTCAGTTGCTCAAATGCGCCGGGATTCGTGTTTTGGGGATGGATCTCAATCCCGAGCGTTGCCAACTGGCGCGCTCGCTGGGATGCGATGCCGCCGAAAGCGATGGGAATCGGTTGCTGGCTGCCACCCGCGGCCTGACCGATGGACGCGGCGTGGATGCAGCCATCTTAACTGCCGCCAATTCGAGTAATGAACCGCTTGCCTTGGCCAGCCGTCTCTGCCGCGACCGCGGTCGACTGGTCGTAGTGGGCGAGGTCGGCATGGACGTTCCTCGCGGTACCTATTACGAAAAGGAGCTGGAGCTTCGCATCTGCCGCTCCTATGGTCCGGGCCGTTACGACCCAGAGTATGAGGAGAAAGGCCATGACTATCCCGTCGGCTACGTGCGATGGACGGAGAAGCGCAATCTCGAAACGTTTCTTCATCTGCTGGCTCAAGGCAAGGTGCGGGTGCGGCCGCTGATCACGCATCGCTTTCCTGTGGAACAGGCGGGGGATGCTTACCGCATGATGATGGAAGGTTCCGAGTTGCCTCTCGGCGTGCTGCTGCGATACCCCGGTGCGGAAGCATCGTCGGAAGCGAATCTCAGCCCGATTCTGACGCGGAGTTCGCGCGTGATCGTCGGCAAGGGTTCAGCCAAGACTTCCGGCGTCGCGATTGGGCTGATCGGCGCTGGTAACTTTGCCCAGGATGTTCTTATCCCCGCGCTTCGGGCAAGCAAGTTGGCGCGGCTGCGCGCCGTCGCTACCGCCTCCGGTTTGACCGCCCGCAGTGCCGCAGAGCGCTTCGGATTCGAATACTGTGCATCCGAGCCACGAGAGATCTTTGAGGACCCGCGGATTCGAGCAGTGATGATTGCCACTCGTCATGACCAGCATGCCGCCCTTGTGATTGAAGCTCTGCGGAGCGGCAAACCGGTCTTCGTAGAAAAACCACTCGCTTTGAATGCGGATCAACTGAACGAGATTGTTCTGGCCTTCCGGCAATGCGAAGAGGGCAACCCGTCGTCGCCTCCTTTCCTGATGGCCGGGTTTAACCGCCGCTTTGCTCCCGCAATTTGTTGGGTAAAAGAATTCTTCGCCGGACAGACTGAGCCCTTGTCCCTTCACTACCGGATCAACGCCGGCTTCTTGCCGGCTCAGCACTGGCTGCACGACCCCGAGATGGGTGGGGGCCGCTTCGTGGGCGAAGCTTGTCACTTCGTCGATCTGCTCTTGTATCTCGCCGGCTCTGAGATCGTGGAGATCTATGGTCTGGAGCTGCCGAGCAACGGCCAATACCACCAGGAGAATGTGGCAGTCCAACTCCAGTTCGCCAATGGTTCGGTTGCCGTTCTGCAGTATCTTTCCACGGGAGACAAGACTCTCGGCAAAGAGCGCCTCGAGATTCTCGGAGGCGGCGCCACTGCCATCGTCGACGACTTCCGGCGCACTACCTTGAGCCGAGACGGGCGAACCCGGCATTTGCCGCGGTGGGGTGAGCAGCAGGACAAAGGCCACCGGGCTGAAATTGCAAGGTTTCTGCAAGCCGTCGAACAGGGCGGTCCGCCGCCGATTCCCTTCCAGGAGCTCGTCCTGAGCACGCTGGTCACTTTCAAGATCTTGGAATCGGTTCAGAGTGGAAGGCCGGTTCCAATGCATGGGTATGAGGCCGATCTCGCGCATACCCGTGTCGCCGATGCCGAAGATGTTGGCGGGTCGAATGCCATGGTCGCGAATGCCGATGTCCCGGACGCTGCCGGAACTTCTGCGTTCCAGGTTATCGAATGAGTATTCAGAACACTCGTCCATGCGATCACTGCTGCGATCCCAAACAGCGTCGGCCCGGAAAAACCCAAGCGAGCGCTCGTCCCTGGTTCGATTGAGAAAATGGGTTGAAGAGTGGGACTACAGTGGCTGGGAGCCCTACGATTTGCTGAACTCTCCACTGCTGTCGCGGGGCTTGTCCTCGATCTTTCCTCTCAACTGGATCGCAATTCAGGCCGGCAGACGCATCGGTAGCGCAAAACTCCGGCAAATTTTACGGGTTCCTCATGGCAAGAACCCCAAAGCGCTTGCCTTATTTATTTCCGGCTATTGCGACCTGGCGCGTCAGGGGGAAGACACGCAGGCTCAGCTTCAATATCTGAAGGCAGAACTCGCGAGGTTGCGCTCTCCACACGAAGAAAATTTTTGCTGGGGATACGATTGGCCGTTTATTTCGCTGCGCGGCCCGCAAATGCCAGCATTTTCTCCGAACGCCATTGCGACCGCCGCCACCGGCAAGGCCTTGCTCGACCTCTGGGAAGTAACCCAGGACCACCAGGCACTCGAAATGGCGAAGTCGGTGGGGAGGTTCATCCTGACCCGGCTGAACCGCCCGGTCGATCTGGCGGACCAGTTGTGCTTCAGCTACACACCGTCAAATCACACTCGCATCTTCAACAGCAGCGCGCTCTGTTGTGCTTTCCTGGCCCGGCTGGGACGCGTGACGGACTCGGGCAAGTATCTTGCCCTCGCCCGCCGCGGTTTCAACTACCTCGCTATAAAGCAGCGGGCCGACGGCTCATGGTATTACGGTGACGAACGCCGGCAGCATTGGATCGATTCCTTTCACACCGGCTTTAACCTGAGCGCGCTGCTGAGCTACGAGTCGGTAACGGAAGATCGCAGCTTCGCCGATGTTCTAAAGAGGGGTTACAGCCTCTACCTGAATTCATTCTTCAGGGCGGACGGCGCGCCGAAGTACTATCTGAACTCGGTTTATCCGATCGACATTCACTCCTGTTCGCAGGCGCTGCTGCTGCTCAGCGATTTCTCGCACCGGGATCGCAAGGCGCGGAACCTAGCGCACAAAGTTCTGCGGTGGACCGAGGCCAACATGCAATCTCCCGACGGATTCTTCTACTACCAGCATCATCGCTGGTGGACGAACCGGGTGCCGTACATGCGCTGGGCGCAGGCCTGGATGTTTCACGCGCTGGCCCATTTAGAGGGCAGGCTCGCTGATCCCGATGAATAGGAGTTCAAGCATACGGAGTCCAATGACGATGATGTCTGTAACCGGTAACGTGACCACTCTAACGACACAAGCCGAACCCGGTCTCAAGAAATGTGGTCGCGTTCACTTTCTCGGATATTCGGTGGGCAGTCTCAGCATGGAAGACGCAGTGGGTTGGGTAGAGCAGTCTGTGCGCGAGCCCGGCTTACACCACATTGCCGTCCTCAATGCCAACAAGATGTGGATCGCCGATCGGAATGCCGACGTGCACAAAATCCTGATGGAGGCCGAGCTGGTGATCCCGGAGTTCGCCATTGTCTGGGGATGCCGCGTGCTCGGAACGCCGCTGCGGGAGCATATCGGCGGCATCATGCTGCTGAACGCGATGCTGCCGCGGCTTGAGTCGGAGCGAGTACCGGTTTATTTCCTGGGGGCGCAAGAGAATGTTGTGCAGCAGATGCTTGAACGCCTGAGTATTCAATATCCGGCACTGACGGTCGCCGGCGCCCGTTCCGGATATTTCAAGCCTAATGAATCGGACCAGGTGGTGGAAGGGATCAATCGCAGCGGAGCGCAGATCCTGTTCGTTGCCATGGGAAGTCCGCGGCAGGAGCGATGGATCGAGGCGCACCGCCAGGTTCTGCAGGTGCGCGTCGCCATGGGCGTGGGCGGCAGCTTCGACGTCCTCGCCGGAATTAAGAAAGACGCTCCTCCCTGGGTACGCCACGGCGGAGAGTGGCTGTACCGGCTGGCGCAGGAGCCCAGAGCGCTGTGGAAGAGATACCTGAAAACTAACCCCTGGTTCGTCGCGCAAGTCTTACGCGAAAAATTCTTTCCATGCGGGATTTCGAAGCCAAGCCAGACCTTTTAGCTGGTCCCGCGACCTCGCCCAAGAGGCCCGCGTGGCAGCGGCAGGCCAAGCGTGCCATCGACATCCTGGGGTCGGCACTGTCTCTCTTGCTGCTCTCGCCGTTGCTGGCGGCGATCGCATGTTCCATCTACTTTCTGAACGGCAGACCAATTCTGTACCGCTGGCAGGTGGTGGGCAAAGATGGCGTTCCATTCACCAGCTGGAAATTCCGCACCATGGTACGGGACGCCGATCAGCGCAAGCGAACCTTGCAGGACTTCAACGAGATGCAGGGGCCGGTCTTCAAGCTCCGCAACGATCCCCGGATTACTCCTCTCGGCCGGATCCTTCGGCGTTACAGCATAGACGAGCTTCCGCAGCTCTGGTCGGTGCTGAAAGGCGACATGACCCTGGTCGGGCCCAGGCCGCCACTGGTTACCGAATACGAACGCTTCAGCGCATGGCACAAGAAAAAACTCTCCGTGGTTCCGGGGGTTACCTGCCTGTGGCAGATTGGCGGCCGCAATGACATCACGGATTTTGATGACTGGGTCCGAATGGATTTGCAATACATCGAGCATTGGTCCGTGCTGGGAGATTTCAAGATCATGCTGCGAACCGTAAGAGCGGTGCTTGGCGGACGAGGAGCGTATTAGATGCCGCTTGCCAGATCTTTTTATGGAGTGAGCCGAAAACACTGTTGCGGGAGAGGACGCTGATATGTCCACGATTCTAGTCACGGGCGGAGCAGGATATGTCGGTTCCGTCTGTTGTTCGCAGCTGCTTGCCGACGGTCATCGCGTGGTCGTGATCGATGATCTGTCCGCGGGACATGCCGCCGCTCTACCTCGGGAAGTACCGCTGCACCAGCTGAATATTGGCGACCGGGCGGGGCTGGCGAGAGTTTTGGCGGCCGAACATTTTGACGCGGCGTTTCACTTCGCGGCGAAGGCGCTGATTCCGGAGTCGGTCTCGAATCCGGGAACGTTTTTCGATGCGAACGTGGCGGCCAGCATTGCCTTGCTCGAAACACTGCGAGCCGCCGGCGTCCGCCGGTTTGTGTTCTCCTCCTCTGCGGCGGTGTACGGAAATCCAGAGTCGACGCCCATCGACGAGGACGATCCTAAGGCTCCGGTAAATTCCTACGGCGAAACCAAGCTGATGCTGGAGCGCGCGCTTCACTGGTATGCGTCCGCATACGGCTGGACCGTCGTCGCTTTTCGCTACTTCAACGCTTGTGGAGCGACGGCAACTGTCGGAGAAGACCACCGGCCCGAGAGCCACATTATCCCTATGTCGTTTCAAGCAGCCATGGGAGAACGCGACCACTTCGAGATTTACGGCAACGATTATCCGACGCCAGATGGCACCTGCCTGCGCGACTACGTACATGTTGTGGACATTGCGAATGCCCACCTGCTGGCTCTGAGGATCCCGGATCGAGCGGGTATGTCCGTCTATAACATTGGGACCGGGAAAACCTATTCGGTGCGGCAGGTGTGCGAAGTGGTCGAGGAGGTGCTGAGCCGCAGCGTGAAAGTCAAAGAATCGGCGCGCCGTCCCGGCGATCCCGCCATCCTCTGCGCTAGCCCGAAGCGTTTGATGCAGGAGCTGGGGTGGCGCCCGGCTTCCTCCGACCTGCATTCAATCGTGCGCAGCGCCTGGGAGTGGAAACAGAAGCACCCGCAGGGCTACGACACGTGCGTCCCGGAGCCGGCCACTTTTTCCATGCGTTAGGACACTTGCAACGAAGAACGGTCTTTTCCCCTATCCGGAAGCGATTCCGTAAGCGGTCCATCGCTTGATTGATGCTCCGATCCCTGGCCAGCACAGTCACGGGCGGCCAGTCTTAGCCACAAATTCAGATCCAGAACTCAGGTCGAGAGCTAGCTCTGCCGATGATCTTAAAGCCATGCTGAAAGCCCGCAATGGAATAAACGATTGATTTCAACGACCGGATCGGCCGATCTGAATTACATCGGCAAACTGGTTGGCGATCCACCTGCACATCGTAATGCAAACGGTCTCTGAGGTTTCTTAGGTTCGGGGAAGAAAAGCGGCTTGACTGTGAAACTCGGGGGAATGCAGTGAAGGTTTTGATCACGGGCGGCGCGGGCTTCATCGGCTCGCACCTGGTGGACCGTTGCTTGCGCGAGGGGTTTCAGGTGCGGATTCTCGATAGCCTCGAGCCCAGGATTCATCCCCTGGGCCGGCCCCGGTATTTGCCAGCAGAGGCGGAATTTATCCAGGGAGACGTGACGGACCGCAATGTGCTGCTTTCGGCGCTGCAAGGAATCGACGTGGTTTCTCACCAGGCAGCTTATCAGGATTACATGCCGGACTTTTCCCGATTTCTGCAGGTCAACGCGGTCAGCACCGCACTCTTGTTCGAACTCATCATCGGTCACCGGCTGCCGGTCGCAAAAATCATCATCGCCTCTTCGCAAGCCGTATACGGCGAGGGGCAGTACCGCTGCATGGATCACGGCCACTTTCAACCGCCACCGCGATCGTCCCGGCAATTACAGCAGGGAGCGTGGGACGTCATGTGCAGCAAGTGCGACGAATCGGTTCAACCGCTGCCGCTAGAGGAGCACCGCAACAATCCCTTCAACCAATATGCCGTCTCAAAACTCGCCCAGGAAAAAACCGCTCTGGGACTCGGCTGGCTCAACGGCATCCCCACGGTGGCGCTGCGTTATTCCATTACTCAGGGAAAACGCCAGTCGCTTTATAACCACTACTCCGGGGTTTGCCGCATCTTTTGCACCCGCGCTTTGCAGCATCTGCCGCTGGTCATCTATGAAGACGGCCACCAGACCCGCGACTTTGTGCACGTTGACGATGTGGTCGAGGCCAACATGCTGGTGCTCGAAAAAGACGAGGCGAATGGCCAAGCCTTCAACGTCGGCGGCGGGTACGCGACCACGATTCTGGAGTATGCGCGGCGCGTGCTCGAGCGGATTCCAAACTCCGCCGGACTCGATGTTTCCGGCGAATACCGCCGCGGCGACAACCGGCACAGTGTCTCGAGCATTGAAAAGCTATGGCGACTGGGCTGGCGACCGAAGCGCGGTCTGGACGACATACTCGATGACTATTTGGAATGGATCGAAAGTTCGGGGGGGATTCCATCCCGTGTCACGGATGCGATCGCCGATATGCGGGCGGCGGGAGTGTTGCTGAGCGCGGCGGGCTAAGGGCGGAGGAATCTGGGGGGTCGATCGGCTATTGCAATGAAGCGTTTTTAACGGAAGATAACCATGACAATTAGAAATGGATATGATGTTCCCTCGTATTTGGAAGAGCTTTCCGCCACGATTCAAAATCTTCCTCATCCCGCCATCGACAAGCTGGTCGCCATATTCCTCGAGGCCTACGAGTGCGGGCGAACGATCTATCTTTTCGGCAACGGGGGCAGCGCATCCCTGGCCTCGCACATGAGCTGCGATCTGGGCAAAGGCACCGCTCCCGCCTCTGGCAGGCGATTGCGGGCAGTTGCTCTTACCGATAATGCAGCGCTCATTACCGCGTGGGCAAACGATACTCGGTACGAAAAAATCTTTGCCGAGCAACTGGAAAATCTGTTGCAGCCGGATGACGTGGCCTTCGCGATCAGCGCCAGCGGCAACTCTCCGAACATACTCGCGGCTCTCAGTTTTGCCCGCCAGGCGGGAGCCACGACGGCAGGCATCACAGGTTTTGAAGGCGGAAAAATGAAGCCCTTGTGCGACGTCTGCGTCGTCGTGCCTTCACGCAATATGCAAATCATCGAAGACCTCCACCTCTCCATTGCGCACTCTGTCTTCCGCGTGCTGTTGCACGAAATTCAGGAGATGAATCCCAAACGCGCCGCCATGGCCGTCGGCCATTCCGTTTCCGTCGCCCCGTCAGCGACTTTCCCTCCGGGATGAGGTCCAGATTTGCGAAAGGCAGCGCGAAGAAGCAGGAACGGAAAACGAAGACGAGGAAATAAGCAACGAATGAAAACGGCGCACCTTCGCAATCAGATTTTGGCGGCAGACCTGGCGTGGATTCCTCTAGCGCTTGCAGGCGAGCAGGCGCTCTGCTCCGGAGCTCACTGCCGGCATGAACCGCTGAGCCTCGCCAACTTTGTGGTGTACTCCGCTTGCGCCGCGGTCGCGTGGCTCGTGCTTTCAGATAGCGATAGCCTGCATTTGGATGGTTTCCGCAGTGGATGGCGCATGTCAGCCCTGGTTTCGCATCTTCTGCTGGCAGTCGTGCTGCTGGTGGGGACATTGCTGGCGATCGAGAGCCTGTCGCAAAGATATATCGGACGATTCACGTTGAGCGTCTACTCCTTGCTTTTGTTCATGGGCTTTCTCGCCATTCGCGGGCTCGCGCTTCGCCGGATCCTCGAGCGCTACAGAAATGGAGATGTGCATCGCGTAGTCATTTTGGGTTCGGATCGTTTGGCCAGCGAGTTGGCGGCAAAATTCAATCACCATCCAGAACTGTTGTGCGAGGTCATCGGATTTCTGTGTCCGGAAGCCGAAATGCCGACGGCTCGATCCGAGCGAGGTTCCGGCGGTGGGCCATCCAGTGTTTCCACTATGGACGTGGTGGGGCTGCTACACCGGCACAAGATCGACGAACTGGTGATGGCGCACACTCCCGTAACCAGCGAAATCTTGAACCTGCTTGCGCTCTGTCGCGAGCGCGCCATCCAAGTCAGCCTGGTTCCGCAACCCTACGAGCTCTATCTATCCCGCCCAAGCCTGCTCAATCTCGGTGGACTGCCGCTGCTGCAACTCGGAGAAATCACGCCGCCGACGTCGGCGCGCATTGGCAAACGTCTTCTAGATGTCGTGCTGGGTTCCGTGCTGGCCCTTGTTGCGCTACCGATCATTCTCGTTTGCGGCGCGGTGCTGCGTCTTTCAACCGGTAGCGCCTTCCGCCGGGAACGGCGGATCGGCTGGCAGGGAAATCAGTTTTCCATGCTGCGTCTTAATGTCGACCGCGATCCGCAACAGGGTTCTCGTTTCCACCGCATGCTGTGGCAGGTAAGCATCTCGGAACTGCCGCAGTTCTGGAACATTTTACGTGGAGAGATGAGCTTAGTGGGACCTCGTCCGGAAGGGCCGGAGCGCGCCCACTGTTATTCAGCATGGCAGCAGCAGCGGCTTCTGGTGAAACCCGGAATGACCGGACTGGCTCAGGTGCACGGACTGCGCGAGCGGCACTCGTCGGAAGATAAGACCCGGCATGATTTGCAGTACATGCTGCATCCCACGCCGCTGAAAGATCTTTCTCTTCTCATCGAGACGATATGGACTCTGGCTTCAAGGCTGATCAGCCTTCCGGGGCAAAAGATTCCGGGCAGTGAAGAGGAAATGCGTGTGCCGCAGTCCGTCTTATATTCGCTTGGCGCTGAGCCTTTTTCGGAGACGTTACAGCATGCTCATCGGACGCAGTCCGGTTCGGATTAGTTTTGGTGGAGGCGGCACCGATCTTCCTTCGTATTACGAACAGTTCGGGGGAGCGGTGCTCAGCACCTCCATCAATAAATATTTCTACACGATTCTGGGAAGCCGCGATGACGGGCGCATCCAGGTGATCTCTTCCGATCTGCGATTGTTTGGCAACTGGCGAGACCTCGCGAGTTTGTCCGCACTGCCGGCCGACAGCAGCGGCCTGGAAATTCCGCTGGCCGTGCTGAAGTCTTTGGGCGCCGATCTTGCCGCCGATCTTTTTCTCGCCTCCGAAATCCCGCCCGGCACCGGCCTGGGTTCATCCGCCAGCGTTTGCGTGAACCTGTTAAAGGTGATTACGACATACCTCCGCCGCCCCTTATCGAAGTACGATCTGGCGGAGCGCGCCTTTCACATCACACGCTCCGATCTGGGCCGGCACGTGGGCAAGCAGGACGAATATGCTGCGGCCTTTGGTGGACTCAACTACATCCGCTTCGAGCCCGATGGAACGACCCAAGTAGAGCCTCTGCAGCTCGATGCGAGCGTTCTTTCGGCGTTGCAGTCGAATCTGATGTTGTTCTTCACCGGCGCGGCCCATGATTCCTGGAACATTCTGGCAGACCAGGAAAAATCCACGCGCCTGCCCTCCGGTCCCGCTATCGAAGCTCTGCACCAGGTGAAGGAGACCGCAGCCACGATGAGAGATGCTCTCCTCTGCGGGGACCTGGAACACTTCGGCCATTTGCTTGACGACGCCTGGCAAGCGAAGAAGTTGGTATCCAATCGCATTTCCAATGCGCGCATCGATCACCTTTATCAAGTAGCGCGCGAACACGGTGCAGTGGGGGGCAAGATCACCGGTGCCGGTGGCGGAGGATTTCTTCTGCTCTACGCCGAGCCCGCTTGCCAGCCAGCGGTGCGTTCAGCGCTACAGAACGAAGGCTTGCAGGAAATGGCTTTTATGTTTGACGGCCAGGGCGCTCAAGTCATCGTGAATGATCCATTCATCGATCACGATGAGCGCGCCGGTACGCGCTGGACCTTCCTGCCTCTTTCCTCATCGGCGGCGGTTTGATTTCTGTGGATGTTTCGAGCGTGGGGAACATAACGTGAAAGCTTTTCTGCTCGCCGGGGGACACGGAACGCGATTGCGGCCTATCACCGATTCCGTTCCGAAGTGTCTGGTGCCGATTCGGGGCAAGCCGCTGCTCGATATCTGGCTCGATCTCTGCGCAGGTTCAGGCATAACAGATGTCCTAATCAACCTGCATGCTCACGCGGAGACGATCGAGCGCCATCTCAAGAGTCGGAACTCTTCGATCAATGTGTGCGTGATCCATGAGGAGCAGTTGCTTGGATCGGCGGGGACGCTCGCCGCGAACCGGCAGTGGGTGGGGTCTGATCCGGCGTTCTGGGTTCTGTATTCTGACGTTCTCACCAATATGAACCTAAGGCGCATGAGCGATTTCCACTGCCGCTATAAAGAAGTCTTGACTCTCGGTCTTTACCAGGTTCCCGACCCATCGCGCTGCGGTGTCGCGATCACCGAAGCTAGCGGAGTGATTGCCGATTTTGAAGAAAAACCGGCAAATCCGCGCAGCAACTGGGTGTTCTCCGGAATCATGGTGGCTGGCCCTCAAGTTTTCGATTCGATCCCAGCTTCCGTTCCAGCCGACATTGGCTTTCATGTTTTACCGCGGCTGCTCGGCAAAATGCGAGCCTATCCCATCCACGACTACCTGCTCGATATCGGAACTCTGCCGAACTATCAAAAAGCGCAGCTCACCTGGCCGGTTACCGATGCCGACGCGAGGCTGGCAAGGCGATCGCCGGACTTGCAGGGTATCTCATCGGAAAAAGTTCTATGAGATCAGGCCAACTGCGGGGCGTCATTTTCGATATGGATGGCGTGCTCGTCGATAGTCACGCCGCCCATCGCAAAGCGTGGCGCCTATTTTTCGAAACGCTTGGACGTGAAGTGCCCGAGGCTGAGCTTGATTTCATTCTTGACGGCCGCAAGCGAGGCGAAATCCTGCGGCATTTTCTGGGGGAGCGTCCGGATGCGGAAGTCGAGGAATTCGGCAGACGCAAGGATTGTATCTTCCGGCAAACCCAATTAGAGGTCGCGGCGGTTCCGGGAGCCATCCCGCTGGTGCGGGAACTTCACGCCAACGACACGGCTTTGGGGTTAGCTACCTCCGCCAGCCAAAGCCGCGCACTGTCGACTCTGACGGAGTTGGGCGTGCTCCATTGTTTTCGCGTGGTAGTGACGGGGGAGGATGTGGCCTTGGGTAAGCCCGATGCTGGTGTCTACCGGCTGGCCTGCCAGCGGCTGGAGATTGAGAACAAATACTTGATCGCGGTGGAAGATGCTGTGTCGGGCGTGCGGGCAGCAGTCGCTGCGGGCTTGCGTTGTATTGGAGTTGCTTTGCACGAGACCGCGGAGAATCTTCGCGCCGTGGGCGCGATTCATGTGGTCCCTAACTTCGGATCGGTATCTGCCAAGGATCTGGAAGGTATGGTGCTGGATTATGAATCGGGAGTACAACTGTCCCCGCGAGCCGCAGCCATCGAGAACGGCTAAACCGCGAGGCCCACGTCGCGGCAAACCTCCGCCATGGAAAGCCGGTCCGGAGCTCCCACCTTACGCAACATGCGATGAACATGGTTCTTTACGGTTTGTTCGGAGAGATTCAGACGGCTGGCCATCTCTTTATTCGTCAGCCCCTTTTGGATGAGCCCAACGAGTTGTTGCTCCCTACGGCTGAGGCCGAGGCTGGTTTTAAGCAGCAAAGTGTGGACCGCGGGTTTGTGCCGCACTACCCACTGGAAGAGTGCGCCGGAAAGCGAAGCTGGGCACACCGCTTCGCCGGCCGCAACCGCGCGAATGGTTCGCGCCACTTCTAACGCAGAAGCGTCTTTGAGTACGTACCCCACCGCACCCGCCTGCACAACGCGCAGAAAGACGACCTCATCGGCTTCCATACCGACCATTACAACCCTTATGGCAGGATTCAGCTGAAGCAGTTCGCCAACTGCCCCCTCCGAAAGAACAGGGGCGACCGAATCGAGCACCACGATATTCGCCTGCGTCAAAATAATCTGCTCAAATACGCTGGAACTGTAGGAGCCTGCGCCGACGACGCGAATATCATCCTTTTTCGACAGTATTCGCAGTAGAGCTTCGCGCAGCAGGCGGTTCTCAGCCAGCAAGAAAACCACAGCAAGTGTTCCCGAAAGTTCTGAGACTGCACTTCCCATCGGACGACCAACCTCCCTCTCCTGGCATTAGCCTTTCCCGCGTTGAAACTTTGTTCGAGTCGATGTTATTGAGGCAGCTTTTGTCATCTGCAATCGATCTTCTGCGATCGATTGCAACGTGAATCGTCTCATCCCCCGCGCGCTTACTTTCCCATTCACTCTGCCCGCTCTGCTTACTTGACTCGTTTCCCACCGTCGCAACGCACTTCACAGTTCACCTTTAGACGCTAGCTGTCTCTTAAATGTAAGGTCAAGGTAAAAGCTCGTCCGTAGCCGCTCAGCGTTCCCGGCGCGGGACGACGTTTTGAGAATTCCTGCAATGGGATGGAATGTTTGTTCTTAAGATGTCGGGATGAGCGGTACTTGTATCGCAGATGGAGCGGTGAGTGATGGCGAGCGCTCAGGATCAGAGCGGTCCTATTCACCGTAGGGAAGCCAGATATTCTTCACTTGGGTAGCGTGCTGCAAAAACCACCGGCCTTCTCCCTGGCTCGGTTCAAACCAGTCGATGACCCTACCTTCATTCGTAAATACCTGTTTCAGATTCCCCGCGGAAAACGCCTTGGCGACCGCTGCGCCGGACTCGTCGGCAAAGCACCAGATTGCATCCACGTCGTCGTGCTCGGCCAGCGGTTTAAGAAGTTGAGATGCGTAGCCGGTCACGATGTTGATGGCACCATCCGGCACATCGCTGGTGTCGAAAATCTGATACAGATCTCCGACGATGAGTGGATATGTTTCCGACGGAACTACCACAGCAGTGTTGCCGACAGCGAGGACCGGCAACACAAGCGAGAGCAATCCCAGAAGCGGAGCATCGTTGGGACAAATGATTCCCACGGTTCCGATCGGCTCATTCATAGCGATCGCGATAATTCGCGACGGCGGGCTATGCACCGCACCATCGAATTTATCCGCCCATGCCGCGTAGGAAAATATCCGTTCGATGCTGACGGCGACTTCCTTGGCAGCCTGCGCATCTCCAACTGCAGCGGATAAGCGGCGAGCGATTTCTTCCTGGCGCAGAGAGAGATTCTCCGCCATGTAGTAAAGAACCTGAGCCCGGTTGTGAGCCGTCGCCTTTGACCAACTCGCAGCCTTGCGCGCAGCTTCCACAGCATTTCGAATATCTTTGCGATTGCCCAACGGCGCTTCGCCCAGCAAGTTGGCATTCTTGCCGCGAACTTCAAAGCTGTAGCCGGAATCCGGCCTCGCCTGCTTGCCGCCGATGTAGAGCTTCACCGTGCGGTCGATGCCTGCATCGGTGTGTGTTTTTCCATCGCCGCCGCGTTCGATGATGCTCTTTACAGTTGGAAGTGCAGGAGCACTCTTGAACCAGGCCGGTTCGAGATATTCAAGCAAGCCTTCCCGGCCACCCTCGCGGCCGTAGCCGCTCTCGCGATAACCTCCGAAGCCACATGAGGCGTCGAACAGGTTCGTGCAGTTCACCCAAACCACGCCGGCTTTGATCTGCGCTGCGACCTGCAAGGCCACGTTGATACTCTCGCTCCAGACACAGGCCGCCAGTCCGTACGCAGTATTGTTCGCGAGTTCGACGGCCTCAGCAGGCGTGCGAAATGTCATCGCTGCGAGCACAGGACCGAAAATTTCCTGTTGCATAACGGCCGAAGTCGGATGAACATTCGTCAACAGAGTGGGTGGAAAATAAAGTCCACGCGTTGGCATTTCGATCTGCGGTTGCCAGCAGGTTGCGCCATTCGCGACTCCTTCATCGACAAGGCGGCGAATGCGATCCAGTTGCACCGGAGCGATGATGGCCCCAATGTCGATGGCTTTATCCAGCGGTAGACCAACGCGCAGCGTGCTCATGCGATAGCGGATTTTCTCCACGAGTGCTTCTGCGATGCTCTCCTGCATCAGCAGTCGCGAGCCCGCACAACAAACCTGTCCCTGATTCAGCCAGATTCCATCGACCAAACCTTCCACTGCGCTGTCGAGGTCGGCATCCTCGAACACAACAAAGGGAGATTTCCCGCCAAGTTCCAACGAAAGCCGTTTGTGACTGTGAGCTGTTGCAGTGCGGATGGCACGGCCCACTTCTGTGGATCCAGTGAACGCAATCTTGTCGACGCCCGCGTGTTTTACCAAAGCCTCGCCGGTAGAACCATCGCCAGTAATAATATTGACCACGCCCGCGGGCAGGCCAATCTCTTGGCAAATCTCGGCGAATGCGAGGGCGGTGAGCGGGGTGAACTCGGCAGGCTTGAGCACAACAGTATTTCCCGTCGCAATGGCCGGCGCGATTTTCCAAGCCAGCATCAGTAAAGGAAAGTTCCAGGGAATTATCTGCCCGACGACGCCGCAAGCCGTGTAGCCCGGAAACTCGGCCTCCAGAATTTGCGCCCAGCCTGCATGATGATAAAAGTGACGGATCACGAGCGGAATATCGATGTCACGGCTTTCACGAATTGGCTTGCCGTTGTCGATTGTTTCGAGCACGGCGAGCCGGCGCGAATGTCTTTGAACCGCCCGGGCTATAGCGTACAAATACCGAGCGCGCGCATGCGGAGTAAGAGACTGCCATTTGGGAAGCGCACTTCGCGCCGCATGGACAGCAGCATCAATGTCTGCAGCCGATCCTTGGGCAACAGTTGCAATCGTTTCTCCGGTAGCAGGATTGATCGTGTCGAAAAAAACTCCTTCGAGCGGTTGACCCCAGTCACCATCAATGAAGTGGCCGAAGCGCCGGTGATGGCCATCAAGCCAGAGTAAAGCGTCCTTCGCATCTTCAGGCGCCGGCCCGTATTCCATTGAAACGAATTTCTCAGCTATGCCCATTCGACTCGCGCCTCTTTTTATCTCCCTCTGCCGTCGCTTCTTTAATCTGGTTCGCCAGCTACGCAATCGGGTGGCGGTAATCTGCCGAGTATCGTCCGGTAGCGTAGTGTTCCAATTGCCGCTCGATGTCGTTCAGAAGTCCACTGGCTCCGAACCGGAAGAGATCAGCTTTCATCCAGGGCGTTCCGAGTTCTTCTTTCATAAGCGCCAGCCATTCCGTCGATTGCTTGGCCGTACGAATCCCCCCCGCAGGCTTGAACCCGACGGCCATTCCGGTTTCTTGCGCGTACTCGCGAATGGCGCGTGTAATTACAAACCCGACAGGAAGGGTCGCGTTGGTGGATTCTTTTCCGGTCGAAGTCTTGATGAAGTCTGCACCTGCCATCATCGCGACGAAACTGGCGCGCGCCACGTTGCGTAGCGTGAGCAGATCGCCCGTGCCGAGGATCGCCTTCATGTGGCGACCGCCGCAGGCTTGTTTGAACGCAGCAACCTCGTCGTAGAGCTCCTGCCACCTTCCGCCAAAGACGTGAGCCCGCGTGATTACAATGTCAATCTCATCCGCGCCGGCTTCGACCGAGCGCCGGATTTCCGCAATGCGCTCCTCAATCGGCGATAAACCAGCAGGGAATCCTGCGGAAACTGCGGCCACTCTGATACCGCTACCTTTAAGCGATTGAACCGCAGTCTCGACAAACCGATGGTAAACGCAAACAGCTGCCACCTTGATGTCAAGCGATTCAAGCTCCAGCCGTTTCACGAGTTCGTGTTGAATTGGCTGCCGCGCCTTGGCGCAAAGTCTCCGGACGCGCTCTTCCGTATCGTCACCCGAAAGAGTAGTAAGGTCCATGCAGGAAATCGCCCGCAGCAACCAGGCAGCTTGCCATTCTTTCTTCACACTTCGCCGTGCAACATGAGTCTGAGCTCGACGTTCGATCGCGCTAGTATTCACGCGAACTTCTTTGACCCAATCGAGGTTCAGGGGAATGCCGCGATTCGAAAGCAAGGGGTGGCCATAAAGCGAAGCAACCGATGCCGGCGAGCCCAGATGCAAGCTCTCCGGAGCTTCCTCGCGCAGATGTTCAACTCCACACCATGGTTTGTGCGTCTCTGACATCGTCTTTGCATTGTACGGCAGGGGCGGCTTATAGCAGCATTCCTGCAATCGATGCGGACATGAGGTTAGCCATGGTCCCCGCCAGCATCGCCCGAATTCCAAGGCGCGCCAACTCGCTCTTTTTGTTGGGCGCGAGCGCGCCAATGCCTCCGATCTGAATTCCGATTGAGCTAAGATTCGCGAAGCCACAGAGGGCAAACGTGGCAATGGTGAATGACCGTGGGTCAAGAACGGCCTTTTGTGGGCCTAACATAGAGAACGCAACCAATTCATTCAATGCCATGCGCGTACCCAGCAGCGAGCCAACGAACTTGCAATCATGCCACGGGACGCCGATCACCCAAGCCACAGGCGCAAAAAGGGCACCGAAGATTTTCTCCAGGCTCTCGGGAAACCAACTCAGCCAATGATGAATTCCGCCGAGTAGTCCGTCGGTTAGGGCGATCAAAGCCAGAAATGAAATCAGCATGGCTGCAATATTCAGGGCGAGATAAAGACCATCAGTTGTACCCCGCGCGATTGCGCCCAGCAGATTTTCCTCTTTTTCAGTCTTCTCTTCCTCTTCACTCATAACGACACGGCCAGCCGTTTTCGGTTGCTCCGTCTCCGGCACCAGCATCTTTGCCATGAGTAAAGTGCCAGGCGCCGTCATGATCACTGCGCTCAGCAAATGTCTGGGGTCGATACCAAAAAAAATGTACGCAGCCATAATTCCACCGGAAACATGCGCCATGCCGCTGGTCATTACTGTCATCAACTCCGACCGCGTCAGATCGGCGATAAACGGCCGGATGGTCAGCGGAGCTTCGGTTTGACCCATGAAAATGCTGGCGGCAACGTTGAGAGATTCCGCGCCGCTTGCACCCATTACGCGTGTCATGACCCATGCGAAAATCCGGATGACGATTTGCATGATCCCGAAGTGATAGAGCACCGCAAAAAATGCTGCGATGAAAATGACCGTGGGCAACACGCCGAAAGCGACGTAGCCCAACTGCGATCCTGGATTCGCGAGGTCGCCGAAGACAAAATGCGAGCCCGCATAGGAATAACCCAGGAGTGTTCTGACCGCGTCTCCGGCCTTCTGAAATGCAATCCGGCCGGCGTTGATCCGCAGCACAAATACGGCAAAGACAAACTGCAAACCCAAACCCCACACTACGGTTTTGAGGCGAATGGCGCGTCGATTGGTCGAGAAGGCATAGGCTAATACCAGCATGGTCACGAGACCGAGGATTCCGGTGAAGCGTCCCATTCAGTTTTTATCTCCGGGTTTTCCGCTGACGCGGCCAATCACCTGATGGATCAACGGCCTCGTTTCTCGCGGTGGTGAATCGTCTATCTGGTAGCTCGCTTCGAGCAACTGCCGGGCGCTATCAGCGCGGGTTTCAGAATTGTAGTGAATTGTTGCCAGCGGCTTGCCGGCAGACACGGCGTCTCCAACTTTCTTGTGGAGGACGATTCCCACTGCAGGATCGACGGAATCTTCCTTACGTTCACGTCCGCCTCCGAGAACGACGCACGCGGTTCCAACCCGCTCGCATTGCATGGACGCGACGTACCCGTCCTTCGGGCTCGAAAGCGTCATCGTGTGCTGAGCTTGAGGCAGGGTTCTTGGATCGTCGATCGCCTGGGGATTGCCGCCTTGCAACTCCACCATCTGGCGAAACCTGGCAAGCGCTTTTCTGGAAGCAATCAGCTTCCCGCTTTGGTGTTTCCCTTCCTCGACGGTTTCGGCGATTCCTCCCAAATGCAGCATCCAGCCCGCGAGTTCGAGGCAGAGTTCACGTAAATCTCGTGGTCCTTCCCCGCGCAGGATCTCTATCACTTCGACAACCTCAAGGGCGTTGCCGATCATACATCCCAACGGCTGATTCATGTCCGTGATGAGCGCAACCACCCGCTTGCCCATCCGTTCGCCAGTTTCAACCATGAGCTCGGCGAGGAACGCGGCATCTTTTTCATTTTTCATGAACGCGCCGGAGCCGGTTTTTACGTCGAGCACAAGCCCGTCGATGCCTTCGGCAAGTTTTTTGCTCATGATCGAAGCGCAAATAAGATATGGGCTTTCCACCGTGGCCGTCACATCGCGTAGCGCATAAAGCTTACGATCGGCGGGAGCGATTTCCGCAGTCTGCCCGATCATGGCGCAGCCACACGTTTCGAGGACGCGGCGAAATTGTGCAACGGAAAGATTCACGTTGAAGCCGGGAATAGCTTCGAGTTTGTCCAGCGTACCTCCGGTGTGTCCCAGGCCGCGACCGCTGATCATGGGAACAACCAGTCCTGCCGCGGCGACGAGCGGCGCCAGCACCAGCGAAGTCTTGTCGCCCACACCACCGGTCGAATGCTTGTCGACCTTCTTCGCGGCCAGAAACGAAAGGTCGAGCACTTCTCCGGAGTGCAGCATGGAATCGGTGAGCGCAGCAGTTTCGGCACGCGTCATGCCCCGCAGCACCACAGCCATTAGCCACGCTGAGACTTGATAGTCCGGAATATCGCCACGGGTGTATGAGTCCACCAAGAAAGCAATTTCGTCCCGTGCCAACTCACCGCCATCCCGCTTCTTGCGGATCACGTCGATGGCTCGGAAAGTTTGGGCGAAAGCTGGCGTCTGGTTCACTGAGTCTGAATCCTTTGCTCACGACGAAAATAATTCCGCAGGACACGCGAAATAGTGCGCCATTGTAAACCCTTACCCGCGAATTCCGCGTTTTTTATCGAATCCACGAAATCGGCCCTTCCAAAACGCGCGAAGAGGCGGATGTCCGAAGCGCCAGGAATTGCATTTGCGTTGCCGCGGGAATAGCATATTCTCGTTATTCTTCTCTGCGCGGCATCTTGAGCGTCACATCATGCAAGTCCTTGCTCGATCTTCGTTCTTGATTTAAGGAGGCCATATGGGTATCGCAGTATCACCACAAATTCACCCGCAAGTCGCGGAGTTTATCGATAAGCCGCGCAAAATGTTGATCAACGGCAATTGGGTAAATTCTATTTCCGGCAAAACCTTTCCCACGTATAACCCCGCGACTGGTGAGGTTCTGGCGCAGGTTGCGGAGGGCGACCGTGAAGATATAGAACAAGCTGTGAAGGCCGCGCGCAAAGCCTTCGACAAGGGTCCGTGGCGAAAGATGACAGCATCCGAACGCGGACGCTTGATCTGGAAGCTCGCCGATTTATTGGAAGAGCATACCGAAGAATTCGCTTATTTGGAAAGCCTCGATAACGGCAAGGCTTTAACCATCGCACGAGGAGCTGATGTTCCCTTAGCCGTGGATTTATTCCGCTATATGGCGGGCTGGGCTACAAAGATTGAAGGCAACACGATTCCGATCTCTGTCCCCTACACTCCCGGGGCAAAGTATCTTGCCTACACACTGCGCGAGCCTGTCGGAGTTGCAGGGCAAATCATTCCGTGGAATTTCCCGTTGCTGATGGCGGCATGGAAGCTGGGCCCAGCGCTGGCAGTGGGATGCACCGTGGTGTTGAAGCCGGCAGAACAAACACCGCTTTCGGCGCTACGGCTCGGTGAACTGATCACCGAAGCAGGATTCCCTGAAGGCGTTGTGAACATCGTGCCTGGTTATGGCGAGACAGCAGGCGCTGCGCTGGCTGCCCATCCGCACGTGGACAAAATTGCTTTCACCGGTTCCACCGAAGTTGGAAAACTGATTGTGCACGCTGCGGCCGGCAACCTGAAGAAGGTTTCGCTGGAACTGGGCGGTAAATCTCCAAACGTCGTCTTCAAAGATGCCGATCTCGACTCCGCGATTCCTGGGGCCGCGAGCGCCATCTTCTTCAATCACGGCCAGTGTTGCTGCGCTGGATCGCGCCTCTACGTTGAGAAGCCGATTTTCGATCGTGTCGTAGAAGGTGTTGCCGATCATGCGAAGAAGATTAATGTCGGCTCTGGGCTCGATCCGAAAACTGAGATGGGACCACTTGTCTCCGAGGAGCAGTTAAGCCGGGTCTGCGGCTACCTCGAGGCAGGATTCTCACAAGGCGCCAAAGCGCTTGTTGGCGGCCGCAAGAAGGGAGACAAAGGCTATTTCGTTGAGCCAACCGTCTTAGTAAACACTCGCGAAGACATGAAAGTTGTGCAGGAAGAAATTTTCGGGCCGGTCGTGGTGGCGATGCCGTTTGACGATCTCGAGGAAATTCTGCCGCGGGCCAACGACAGCGAATACGGCCTGGCCGCCGCTGTGTGGACACGGGACGTTGGCAAGGCCCACCGCACCGCCGAACAGCTGCGCGCAGGCACGGTGTGGATCAATTGCTACAACATTTTCGATGCGGCGCTGCCCTTCGGCGGATACAAGCAATCCGGATGGGGCCGCGAGATGGGGCACGAAGCCCTCAATCTGTATACGCAAACCAAAGCGATTTGCACCAAGATCGCTTAGCGATCGAGCCACAAAACTTGAGGATGGCGGAAGCTCGCTGTCCTCTTTTTTAGTTTTTGCTGCGAGTTGTTTGCGCCAGCTTACCTCTCCATGAGGAGGACCTTTTCCGCATCGTCAATCTCTGTGAGTTTCACTTCGATCACTTCGCTCGCGGTGGTCTGAACATTACGGCCGACGAAGCTCGCTTCCACGGGAAGCTCGCGATGTCCTCGGTCAATCAGCACACATAACTGCACCCGACGCGGCCGTCCGTGGGAAAAAAGAGCGTCGAGGGCGGCTCGGGTGGTTCTTCCTGTATAAAGCACATCGTCGACGAGAACGATATTTCGATCCTCAATCGAAAACCCGATCTCTTTGTCCTGCACGACCGGCTTGGGCCCAAGAGTCGAAAGATCATCGCGATAAAAAGTGATGTCCAGTGTCCCCACGGGAACTTGAGCACTCTCGATGCGAGTGATGATCTTGCCCAGACGCTCCGCTATCGGCACACCACGGCGGCGAATTCCTACCAATCCCAAACCCTCGACACCGCCATTTTTTTCAACGATTTCGTAAGCCAGGCGAACCAGCGTTCGCTCGATTTCTGACGCCGACATCAATTGCGACTTCTGGCGCAGACCGGTTTTTCGGGAAGTGGTTTTCGCATTCATTATCAAATGTGCCTCACCAAGTCTATTGTTTCACGGCAATAGCGACTTCGCTTGGTACAACACTTGCACCTGCAGCGGTCTCTCAATGTATTGAACCCTGCGATGAAGGTCAAGCGGCGTGGAACAGGCAGATTGGAGAGGAAATGTCAGTGTGAATCTGAGATCGGGCTGTTCGCTTGCGCCATATGTCCGGCAAGAGTGTCCGTGCCGCTGCGGATGCATGGATTTTTGACCACCAGAGTTCGCGTGAGCAGGCCGGTATCATTTCGCAGGGCGTGCAGCGTAATCGCCTTCGGTGCGGCAATCGCACCATCGCCCGGCAGAATTCCCACGCCTTGGTTTCGTCCTCCGGCTTTTGCGCGATAGAGCGCGGTATCCGCAAGCTCAATGGTTTCCTCCGCGCAAATTGCATCGTAGGCGGCGCGACTCCAGGGGAAGGGAGCCCATCCGACGGAGCAAGTCTTTCGTACGCTGAAACCGTGTCCCAGATCGAAGGCTTCCGATGCAATAACCTCCAAAATCCTTTCGCAGAAAGCTGGCGTGCCAGAGGGATCGGTAGAGCGAGACATGATTAGAAATTCTTCGCCCCCCCAACGAACCAAAACATCGGACTTGCGTACTACCCTCGACAGTCGTTCGGCTACGCGCTGCAGCAAACGATCGCCCGCAGGATGACCGTGCACATCGTTCACTTCTTTAAAGAAATCCATATCCACCATGATGAAAACCAGGTCGCGATGATCCATCTTACGAATGTCGCCGGCCTGACCCCGTTCGTAATTTCGCAAGACCTGTCCCGCTTCCGCCGTCAGAATTTCTTCCAGATAGCGACGGTTCCAAACGCCGGTCAGCGCATCCGTGTAAGACATTTCCTGAAGTTCAAGATTCTTGCGTTGCAGTTCCAGGCTGTGCCACCGGAGAGATTGCTCCTTACTTTCCAATTCGTTCTTGAGCTTGCACATCTCATCGAGATTCTGCCGCGACAGGTGCAGCAAGTGGAGTAATTCGCGATCCATCCAGTGCTGCTTCAAGAATACGAGCGTGCCCATGAAAATCATTACTGCCGCGGTCAACAGCAGGCGGTAGGAGCGCACACGCGGTGGGACGCCTCCGAACTCCGCCCAAGCCACCATGAGAGGCGTCGAGAATACAGCCATCATCGCTAACCGTGCGGTCCACATGCTGTGGTTACGCGAAGAAGTTTGATAAGCGGGTGGTTCACGCAACGCTCTTCTCGCCATGAATCCAACACCCGCGAACCATGCCATGGCGGCCACCAGCGGAACATCGTAAATACTCCCCGTGTAGTACTTGTGATAATCGATGGCCACACCAGCAAGAATGGAACCTCCGCTGTAGAGGAGCGCCGCCATGAAGAATCCTCTATAGATCGTTCGCCAGGGTCCGTCACTGCGCTTCCAAACCAATACAATGCCAAGAATGAGAACCAATTGTTCACACGCATAAAGCAGATCAAAGCTGCTGCCATACGCGGCCTCGTTTGGTGAAACATACTGCCACGGAATCACAATAAACAAATAAAGATAGAGGCACCACGTGAGCAGCAAAAGGAAATCCATGGACGCAAGACGCAGAGAATGGTCATCTCGCTGAATGTGCGGCTGCACCGCCAGGGCTGCCATCATGGGAACCACGTGAAGGAATAAAACGACGTCGCCTACAAAAGGGTTGGGCGCTTCCTGCCGCAGAAAAACCTCAAAGTAAGTCCACAGAACTTGCGCGGAGAACCACATTCCGCAGCCGGCCGCCATGAGGAACCAGAAGAGTTGCGATTTCCTATGCCCGGTTGTGACGTTGGAGAAAATGACTAGAGTCGCGCAAAGCAGCAGGGCGCACTGAGTCAGATCACCGAACGCAGTTAATGCGATGCTGCGGGGTGCCAGCAATGACACGAAGATGTGAACGCACACAACAGCGCACACCAACGCCGACCATTTGCCCGGTCTTTTCACGGAGAATAAGCCCACGCTAAGAGTGTATTGTTATGCCGGTATGGCAGTGATGTTACGAAAGTAATCGCGACAGCGGACGTCCGTGCTAGCGGGATTTCTTAGCGAAACGCCGCGACAAAACGCTGAGCAAAACGGAAAACGTCCCGGTAGGAGTTGTATAAAGGCACAGGTGCGACTCGAAAAGTATCGGGTTCTCGCCAGTCGCCGAGAATACTTTCCTGTGCTAACCTCTCACAGAAAACTCTTCCCTGTTCAGGGATTCGGATGGACAATTGAGCCCCACGCCGCTCAATTTCTTGCGGCGTGATGATTGAAAACTTCTTGGAGTCATTTTGGTTTAGCAAGAACTCCAAGTAACTGGTCAGGGACACGCTCTTAGCTCTTAAACGCTCGATGCCTGCTTCATGGAAAATATCCATCGAAGCGCGCAGGGCAGCCAGGCTTAAAATCGAAGGATTGCTCAACTGCCAGCCATCAGCGCCGGACATCGGCTGAAAGTTTGGGCCCATCTCGAAGCGTGACTTTTCGTCGTGACCCCACCAGCCCGTGAAGCGAGGTAAGTTGCGTGAGTCAGCGTGCCGTTCGTGCACAAAGCACCCGCCAATGCATCCTGGCCCTCCATTCAGATATTTGTACGAGCACCAAACCGCGAAGTCCGGACCCCACTCATGCAGATTCAACGGCAAATTGCCGACTGCGTGGGCCAGATCGAATCCAACCGTGCAGCCTCGCGCGTGACCCCATCGCGTGATGCTTGCAATGTCAAATGCCTGACCAGTCGCGTAATTCACGCCTCCCAGCAGAATTAGCGCAATGCCGTCCCCTTCGCGCTCAATCAATGACTGAATGTCTTCCTCGTGGAGGCAGGATTCACTGGGCCTCGGGGTCAATTCGATCAACGACGTCGCCGGATCGAAGCCATGAAAACGAATTTGGGACTTCACTGCGTACTGATCGGAGGGAAAGGCCCCGCTCTCCACAACTATCTTGTGCCTTCTCGCTGTTGGACGATAAAACGACACCATCATCAAGTGCAGGTTCACCGTAAGCGAGTTCATGACGACAACTTCGAGAGGCTGCGCCCCGACCAATTCCGCGGTCTGCCCCGTCAGCAGCCTGTGGTAAGGCATCCAGGGGTTCTTCGCGCGAAAATGCGCTTCAACACCAAGTTGCGCCCAAGCTTCCAGTTCCTGCTCAACATATGCCGCGGCGGTCTTAGGTTGCAGCCCCAGCGAGTGGCCGCATAAGTAGATGCAATCCTCGCCTGCGACTTTGGGAAATAAGAAACGTTGGCGGAATTGCAGCAGAGGATCGCGTTCATCGATCGCGACCGCAAAATCCTCGCCCAATAGAAACTCGAGTGGAAACCGGAAGATACTCACTGCTGGAACTCCAGGGGAGTGAGTTCGCTACGAATCAATCGATCCGCCTTCTTCCAGTCGAGATCTTCTAGTCGATCGATATGCTCACAGAGTTCGGCAAGCATCCGGTCCTGAACGATCCCTCGCTCCTGGGCGACGGAGTAAGGAATGCGATGAAAAGTCACCATGGCATATTTTGGTACGAAGAGCTGCGGATATTTCGCTCCCAGCGCCAATTCCACTTTTTTTTGCAGCAGAAATCCAGAGTCGGCAACCCGATCCCTCATCTCCGTAAAATTCTCAATCGCCATATCCGCGATGGCATCGGTATTTATCTTGCGCTGGTTCTCGAACTCGGCGAATACTCGCGGCCAGTCTGCACCGTGCCGGTCGAGCAACTCCATCAGATTTGTACAGTCCTCGAATCCACAATTCAGTCCCTGTCCGAAGAATGGAACAATGGCATGCGCCGCATCTCCGAGAAGGAGCGCTCTTCCTTCAACATGCCACGGTGAGCACTTGATGGTAACCATCGTTCCGGTTGGATTCGAGAAAAAGTTGTCGGCGAGTTGCGGCATGAGCGAAACCGCATCTGGAAAGCGAGACTCGAAAAAGCGGATCACATCCGCCTGCGTAGCAAGGCAAGTGAAACTATCTGCACCCTCGAATGGCAGAAACAGAATGCAAGCGAACGTGCCATCGACGTTTGGCAAAGCAATCAGCATGTAATTGCCTCGCGGCCAGATGTGCAGGGCGTGAGTCTCCAACAGATGCTTCCCATTGGAACCGGCCGGAACTGTCAGCTCTTTGTACCCATAGTCAAGATACTGCTGCGAAAAGTTGAACCGGTTCAGTCTGAGCATCTCCGCTCGAATCGCCGACGCTGAGCCATCACAGCCGATCACAATCTCAGTCTCGTGGTTTATTTCTTCGCCTGTCTCTTCGTTACGCAGACGTATCGTGCCGGTCTTCGGATCGTAACCCGCACAGCGCCGACGGAAGTGAATGGTCGCGCCCTGTTCTTCTGCCAAGGTCATAAGCGCGATATTCAGTTCAGCCCGTGAAATCGAATTGATGACCTCCGATTCGTTCTTACCATAAGGTTGGAAGGTAAGCTCCCTGGTAACCGAATGCATCATCCGTCCTTTCATCGGAATGATGATGCTCCGCATCCCTTCCCAAAGACCGGCTTGTTGCAATGCGTGAATGCCGCGGGTCGAAAGCGCGAGATTAATAGACCGTCCCGCGCTGATCTGCACTCGGCGCATGTCTGAACGCCTCTCAAAGATTGAGACGGCGAATCCGCGTTGCATCAAAAGAACAGCCAGCAGAGGGCCGTTGAGCCCGGCGCCGATCAGTGTGATTTTTTGGGGTATAGCTTTCATCTGCGAAAAATTTGCGTGGAGAAAGACTTTCGCATTACAGGGCACTGCTCACTCGGCCAGTAATGTCCTCGCTTCCCACAACTCGGGAAAAAACTTCTTGTCGAGTGTGAGCTTCAGATAAGACGCTCCCGTGCTTCCGCCCGTCCCCATGCGGATGCCGATGACGCGCTCAACCAGTTGAATGTGCCGTAGCCGCCAGCTCACAACTAGTTCGTCGAATTCCGTCAGCCGCTCGCACACATCGATCCAGTCACGATGATGATGCTCATCTTTGTAAAGTTCGTGGACGGCTCGTGCGCGGGCTTCGAATTGTTCTCTTTCACTAACGTTCGCGCTAGGAGGCACAAGTTTGCCCATCGCCTGCAAAGCTCCGAAGAAAACGTCGCGTAGTGAAGGTTCCTCCAAGCGTCGCTTCAGACTTGCGTAAGCTTCTGGCGTTGGCCGGTGGTAGCGAAGCATTTTCTCGTCCTTCAATCCGCACAGAAATTCAATCTCTCGAAATTGCTCAGATTGAAATCCGCTGGCAGGTTCCAGCATGCCACGAAACGCAAGAAAATGCGTGGGCAGCATTGTTTCCAGAATCGTGAACTGCTCGACAAGCACACGGGTGATCTCGGTGCACCGCCGAAGCAGCCGCGCTGCTTCATAAACTTCATCGTGCGAATGTGGAGCTTCTCCAGCTCTCCGCAAATTCGCAACCACGGCGTCAAGGTCGTGAAGTAATTCCTTGAACCACAGTTCGTATGTCTGATGGACAAGAATAAAGAGCAACTCATCGTGATGCGGTGGCGACGACTGAGGCTGCTGCAGTTCGAGCAGTTCAGGAACTTTCAGATAGGAACTGTAAGTTAGCCGCCCAGACTCGGGCATGGGTGGCGAAGGACCGGCGGCGGCTTCGGACCTGTTTGCACCTGTCGCGTGTGATTCGCTTTTGATTTGCAGAAAACCTTCAGCATTTCCGCTCAGAAGTTTAGCCTTTGCATCTTGCGGTAAGTTGCTTTGACGGATGAGTGAACCCACATGTTCTTCGCCCAGCGGAAAAGGGTAATCCGAGCCGAGCATTACCTGGCCAGTTCCCATCGTTCCCACCAGGAATTGCAGCGTTCGTTGATCGAATACGGCGGAGTCGACATAGAAGCGATTGAGATAATGGCTGGGTGGATGTTGGCACTCGCCGCGCGCGACCGGATGATGATGCCAGGCATTTTCCAGCCGCCCGAGCAGGAACACAAAACTTCCACCACCGTGCGCAAAACAAATTCTCAGCGTGCTCGGAAGTCGATCGAATGCCCCACTCAAAATCAGGGCCACGACTGACAGTTGAGTTTCTGCCGGCATGCCGACCGTCCACGGCATCATATATTTCGGCATCCGGTCGCGCCCCAGCATCTCCCAGGGATGAACCAGAACAGCTGCGCCTTCATTCGCACAATGATGCAAAAAGGTGATTACTCCCGGATCATCCAGATTCTTGCTTCCGACGTGGTTGCCGATCTGCACACCTAAATGTCCGGATTGCAGGCACCGAGTGAGCTCTCTGCAAGCCGCGTCGGTATCTTGCAACGGCACCTGACAAAATGATTTCAGTCGGCCTTTTCCCCGACTGCACAATTCAAGCGCCGCGTCGTTGAACATTTGTGCGCAATCCAATGCATGCTCCATTGGACGCTCGTACGCGAACAACACCGGCGTCGCGGAGATCACCTGCAGATCGACGCCGTCACGATCCATCTCCTGCAGCCGGACCTCCGGATCCCAACACGCCGAATAAATATGGCGAAAGAACCGGTCACCGACCATGATGTCCGCTTTCCCCGCTTCGGTGTGCCTGATCCATGGCCAGTCTGGCGTGCCGTAGCGCGTCGCGAGGTTGGGCCAGAACTCGGGGAAAAAATGGTTATGAATGTCGATGACTCGCATGATTCACTTTCCCGGATGAATCGTGCCGCAATGCTTACATGTGCGACGGCTTTCGCTCGAATAAAATTGTTCAAACAACGGCGGCAGATCTTTGACAATACTCTTCAGCTTCACTTCTGCGCGATAGATTAACTGGTGACAATTCGGACAGTACCATTCGAAGGCGTCCAGAGAACCCTCAGGCCGCGGCACTTCGACCACAACACCAATCGTTTCTGCGGGCCGCTGCGGGGAGTGACGGATATGTTTGGGAAGGAGAAAAATTTCGCCCTCTTTGATCGGTATTTCCAACGGCGGGTTGCCGGGCGTTTCCATGATGCGAAGCGAAATGTTGCCCTTCAACTGGTAGAAAAATTCCTCCGTGGGATCGTCGTGGTAATCGCGCCGCTGGTTCGGCCCGCCCACAACGGTCACCATCATTTCACCGTCTTCCCAAACCTGAGCGTTTCCTACCGGAGGCTTAAGTTTCTCTTTGTTTTCCTCGATCCAGCCTTGGAAATTGAAGGCTTTCAAATTCTTGATGGACGCCATCGCGCCTCCCTATTTCAACGGTTTGTAAGCCGTGGCTTTAATCTCAATCAGCAAATGCGGGTGCGGCAACTGATGTACGGCCACGGTCGTTCTTGCCGGACCATCGTATCTGAAAAATTCGCCGTACACCTCGTTGTAGCCGGCGAAATCATTCATGTTCACCAGATAGGTACAAATTTCAGCCACGTCTTGCAGATTCGCTCCAGCACTCTGCAGAATGTCGCGGATGTTTTCGATTACCGCGCGGGTTTGCAGGCGAATATCTAGCCGCGTTGTGCCTGATGCATCAACTTCGCCGCCGGCAATCGTATTATCAGCGCGGCGCGCGCTTGTTCCCGAAACAAAGAGAAAATCGCCAGCTCGCTTGATATGCGGGTAGTTTCCTCGCGGCGCCGCTTTTCCTTCGACGACTTTGCTCTCGGTCGCGCTCATATTTTTCGAAGCAATTCACAACCGGATACAAATATTGTTCAGTTCGGAATAAAAATTCAGGGAGTGCATCCCGCCTTCGCGGCCAATACCTGAGAGTCCCGCTCCACCGAACGGTGTTCGCAGATCGCGCAGAAACCAGCAGTTCACCCACGTGATGCCCACATTCATTTGCTGCGCGACACGATGACCGCGTTTCAAGTTGGTGGTCCAGATCGACGCCGCCAGTCCGTATTTTGTGTCATTGGCCATGGCCACCGCTTGTTCTTCCGAATCGAACGGAGCGATGTGGCACACAGGTCCAAAAATCTCTTCCTTCACGCAACGCGCTGACTCTGTAAGTCCAATATAGATGGTTGGCTGCACATAAAAACCGTTGTCACGATCATCGCCAAACTTAGGAACTCCGCCCCCAGTTACCGCCGTCGCCCCCTCTTCTCGGGCCAACTGATAGTAGGAGAGCACCTTTTCTCGATGCTGCGCCGAGATCAAAGGTCCCAGGTTGGTTTTCGCATCGCTAGGCCATCCTGAATTCAGGTTCTCCGCTTTTTCCTTCAACGCGTCCACAAACGCGTTGAAAATTTTGCGATCTACATAAACACGTTCGGCGCATAAGCACACCTGCCCCGTATTCAGAAACACCGCCTCGCCGATTCCGTTTACCGCCTCTGCGAAGTCGCAATCCGAGAATACGACTGCCGCATTCTTGCCGCCCAATTCAAACGAAACCGGCTTAACCGTCGGCGCTACCGCCTTCATGATTGCAGCGCCGGTTCTCGATTCACCGGTAAAGGTGACCGCGTCTACATCCGGATGTCGCGTCAAGAATTCTCCCGCCGATCCTGGCCCGAAACCGTGCACCACGTTGTAGACGCCCTTTGGGATTCCTGCGTCCTGCATCGCCTCAGCCAGCAGCGTGGCTGTAGCGGGAGTTTCTTCCGAGGGTTTGACCACTACGGCATTCCCGCAGGCCAGTGCCGGCGCCACTTTCCAGGTGAGCAAGAGTAGCGGCAAATTCCAGGGAGTGACCACGCCCACAACTCCCAGGGGCTTGCGCACCGCATAGTTCAGAGCCTTCGCGCCATCAGGAGTTTCAGTCTGGAACGATTCCAGCCCTGCCATTTTCACCAAGTCGGCGAAGACACGAAAGTTTGCCGCAGCGCGTGGAACATCAAGCTTAGAAGCGAGGGAGATGGGCTTCCCAGTGTCTGCAATTTCAGCTTGAACAAAGCAATCGAAACGCTTCTCAATGGCGTCCGCAACCCGGTGCAGTCTCGTCGCGCGCTCGCGGACTCCGAGTCGTCCCCACTCCCTGCGCAGCGCACACCGCGCAGAGTGAACCGCTTCGTCTACCTGCACTTCATTAGCTTCCATGACCTGCGCGATCACCGTCCCGTCGGCGGGATTCACATCGGCGAACTCGCGATCCCCCGCGACGAATCGGCCATCGATGTAGTTTTGGATTCGCTTCACCAGATCTCCGGCAGGTCCCGGCAATCGTAGCAGGGCGGCCGGAAGCGAGGCAATCTTCGCGCGCGGGTCAGATCTGGCGTTGTTCGAGATAACGGTGCAACGCGTCATGCCAGGAAGGCATTTCGATTCCCAGACGCTGCAGAGAAGCTGGCGACAATGCCGAATACGCAGGTCGAGGCGCGGGCCGCGCCATTTGCTGACTGCTTACCGGCCGAACGGTTGTAGAAAGCCCAGCGCTTTTCACAATCTCCGCGGCAAAGTCGAACCAGGTGCAATCGCCGGCATTGGTGACGTGAACAATTCCTCGCGCGTTCTTTCGGCACAATTGAATGATGGCCCGCGCCAGATCGACTACATAGGTGGGACAGCCGCGCTGATCGTTGACTACATCGAGCGCCGGACGGCTGGCAGCCAGCTTCAAGATCGTATCGGGGAAGCATTTCCCGCCGATTCCGAATAGCCACGAAGTTCTGACGACGCAACAATCCGGCATCAACGCGAACAGTCTGATTTCTGCCTCTGCTTTAGTTCGTCCGTAGACGCTTTGTGGATTGCGCTCATCCGCGGTCTCATACGGAGCAGTCTTCTTTCCATCGAAGACGTAATCGGAACTGAGGAATAACAAACGAGCCCCAACCTGCTTTGCTGCTGAGGCTACGTTGAGCGCGCCGTCACGGTTCACGGCAAAGGCCAGATCCCGATTACTCTCACATCCGTCGACATCAGTATAGGCAGCGGCTAATATCACCCACTCCGGATGCGTTTCTCGGAGCACCTGCTGCACGCGGTCTGCATCGCGGACGTCGGCATCGTGCGACTTGAGCCCAGTTGCAGTATCTCCTGCGCTTTCACGCATCAACTCCTTACCCAGAAGGCCGGAGGCTCCAAAGATTGTGACTCTCATGGAATCTAGTCGAAACTCTCAGAGTTACGGAAAGCCACGCCCTGCTGGTCTTTTGACGATACAATCGGCTCAGTGTCCAGTTCCCAGTTGATCTTGAGATCGACATCGCTCCACAGGATTGTGCGCTCATGCTCGGGGCTGTAGAAATCCGTTGCTTTGTAGAGTACATGAGCTTTCTCCGAAAGCACGCGGAATCCGTGGGCGAAACCCACGGGAATCCACAGCATGCGCTTGTTCTCGCCCGATAATCGAACCGCCTCCCAGCGGCCAAAGTTCGGGGAGATCTTGCGCATATCGACTGCGACGTCGAGAACTTCGCCTTCGACGACGCGCACAAGTTTTCCCTGGGGATGCTTTAACTGATAATGCAGGCCTCGCAGAACATTTCGGGATGAGCTGGAATGGTTGTCTTGCACGAACGTATCAGCAATCCCCACCTTCAGCATATTCTGCTGGTTGTAGCTTTCGAAGAAAAAACCACGCTCGTCGCCGAATACCCGGGGTTCGAGGACGAATACCTCAGGCAGCGAAGTCGGGATTTTTTTGAGCGCATCCACCACGGGCCGAGTTGCTTGAGATGTATCCATCTCAGAACACCTTCTCTCGCAAGAGTTGCAGCAGGTACGCGCCGTAGCTGTTGTTCTTCATCGAGTTTCCGATTTTCTCCACTTGATCGCCGGTAATGTAGCCGGAGCGGAAAGCAATCTCCTCGGGGCACGCCACCATGAGACCTTGCCTCTTTTCGATGGCTTGAATGTAGAGCGACGCATCCATCAACGATTCATGCGTGCCCGTGTCCAACCATGCCATGCCACGGCCCATGACCACAACATCCAGTTGGCCTCGCCCCAGGTATGCCTTGTTCACGTCAGTAATCTCCAACTCACCGCGCGGACTGGGCTTCAATGATTTCGCAATCTCCACCACCTGGTCATCGTAAAAATAAAGTCCGGTCACGGCATACCGCGATTTGGGCTGCTTGGGCTTTTCCTCGATGCTAAGAGCTTTTCCGTCTCCATCGAATTCCACAACTCCATACCGTTCGGGGTCGTGTACGGGATACGCAAATACCCGCGCGCCGCGTGTCTTGGTCGAAGCGTCACGCAAGTCTTTGGCTAATTCATGCCCATAAAAAATATTGTCGCCCAGCACAAGGGCGCACGCGCTGCCCGCAATAAATTTCTCCCCCACCAGGAAAGCCTGCGCGATTCCTTCCGGCTTCAGCTGAACTTGATATTGCAACTGAATTCCAAATTGACTGCCATCTCCCAGCAGAGCTTGGAACTTAGAGATATCCTCCGGCGTGGTTATAAGAAGGATGTCACGAATGCCTGCCAGCATCAGCGTGGAAAGTGGGTAATAGATCATCGGTTTGTTGTAAACCGGAAGCAGACTCTTTCCCATGGCGTGAGTCACGGGATACAAGCGAGTTCCCGACCCTCCTGCCAGGATGATGCCCTTATAGCCAACGTTCTGCGATCCTTGATTCATAGGGATTCGTCGAGTTGAGCCCGCAGCCGATTTACGAAGAGTAGTGCGTTTCAATCCATTGACGATAGCTTCCGCTGGTCACGTCGCGCACCCAGTCCTCGTGTTCCAGATACCACCGCACCGTTTTTCGAATTCCCGTCTCGAATGTTTCCTTAGGACGCCAACCGAGTTCCCGCTCAATCTTGGTCGCGTCCATGGCATAACGCCGGTCGTGACCGGGACGGTCTTTCACAAACGTAACCAGGCTGCGGCGCGGAGAGCCTCGAGTCCCGGCCATCTCATCCACGATGTCGCAGATCGTCTGCACGATGTCGATGTTGCGTTTCTCGTTCCAACCGCCGATGTTATAAGTTTGTCCGACACGTCCTCGAGCAAGCACGGTTGCGATCGCTTCGCAATGATCCTCTACGTAGAGCCAGTCGCGAACGTTTTTACCGTCTCCGTAAACCGGCAGCGGTTTCCCATCGCGCGCGTTGAGGATGATTAGCGGAATAAGTTTCTCCGGAAACTGGAACCGCCCATAATTATTCGAGCAATTCGTGGTCAACGTGGGCAAACCGTAAGTGTGGTGGTAGGCGCGCACAAAATGATCGGAGCACGCCTTCGACGCAGCATACGGACTATTGGGAGCATAGGGCGTTTTCTCTGAAAAAGGCGGATCTTCAGCACCCAGCGATCCATATACCTCATCGGTGGAAACGTGAAGAAAGCGAAAGTCGGAGCTGTCTTGTCCACGGAGACCGCTCCAGTAGGCTCGTACCTCTTCCAGCAACGCGAATGTTCCGTCCACATTCGTGCGGACGAAAGCATCTGGTCCGCTGATGGACCGATCCACGTGGCTCTCAGCCGCGAAGTGCACGACGGCCCGGGGCTGGTGACGTTCTAACAGACCTCGCATCAGGCTGCGGTCGGCGATATCCGCGTGAACAAACTCATACCGCTTCTGACTTGCGATTGTTTCCAAGTTGCGTAGATTTCCGGCGTAGGTAAGTTTGTCCAGATTCACAATGGAGGCTGCATCCCGTTCGATGCGCTGCAGGATAAAGTTGGATCCGATAAAACCTGCGCCGCCAGTGACCAGGATCGTGTTTTCCATAGAGGTGGAAAAGTAGCTGGAACAGGCAGCACGCGACTGCTCATCACGGCACCGCCGATACTTACAATTTCAATTGTAAACAAAAAGGACGGGATTCATCCCGTCCTCCTGTTAGTGTATTCGGTTCTATGTGAGTTCTAAGGTTTGGCGGACAGGAACGACGAACTGCTCCTATCCTGCTTTTCGTTGAGTTGCAGGCACCGACGCTGCCACTGGTGCGGCCGGTTTTCTGGGCAGGGTCTCCGCCGATTTCCAACCCATGATTTCGAGATAGACTTCTTCCACCTGAGATACGATCTCAGCCCACTGATAGTGTTCGCGAACACGGCGTCTCGCCGCCTGTCCTGCGGCCTCGCGTATCGTTGGATTTGCAATGAGGAATCGCAACCGGTCCGCCAAGTCGGCAACATCGCCGTGGCGGAAGGTAAATCCAGCAGTGTCGATAGCCTCTCGATTCTCCGGAACATCGCTGCTGAGCACGCATAAGCCTGCACCCATCGCGTCCAGCAACGCGAGAGACAGGCCCTCAAGTTCTGATGGCAAGACGAACAACATGGCATTCGTCAGTAGTTCGTCGAGATCGTCCCCAGAAACCCAGTCCAGCATCTTGATGCGCTCACCAGCATGGCTCCGCAGCTGACGGGAATAATCGTCGCAATAGCTCGACGCGCCAGTGATTACCAGCTTTACGTCAGTCTCCAACCGCTCATAGGCCTCCACCAGCAGATGGCATCCCTTCTCTGGCGAAAATCGACCAAGAAATAAAACGTATTCCCCTGGCTTGAGTCCCCAGTCGAAGATCTTGTTGGGAAAGCGTCGTTCACGCAGTAGGCCGCCATTCGGGACGTAGGATGTCTCGGCCCTGTGGGTTTGGCGATAATGTTCTTGCAGAGTGCGTGAGACGACCATCGTGCCGTTAGGAAAACTTGCTGCTGCCCGTTCTCCGAGCCGCAAAATCGCAGCGGCGATTTGTCCCCACTTCCTACGCTGCCAATCCAACCCCTGCACGGTGACGACGGTTTTCTTCCCCGCAAGGCGTGGAATAAACGAAAATAATGCCGGTCCCAGCGCGTGGTAGTGAACCACATCACAAGGGTGAGTAAGCACGTGGAAGGTGCTAAGGAGGGTATGCAGCAGCGTCTCAAGATGTTTGGAGCGGATTGTGGGCAGACGCACCACCCGCATTCCATTGTGCTCTTTTCCCGGCGGAGTGAAATATGTCCGGCAGTATACCGTGATTCGGTGTCCCATCTCCGCCAGGCGTTCGCCAACTTCTTCGTAGTAGGTTTCGATACCGCTGTACTTCGACACGACACCACGTCCGCCGATGAAGGCGATCCGAAGAGCGGGTGTGGTGCTGGCAGCCCCGGCAGCATTCCTTCGCGCCGCACTTTGCGATCCCCTGCTTCCAATGAGGATGCTTTTATATAATTTCAGCAACGCATCGTAGTGCGCTTCCGGCGCGTGCGACGAGCGCACCCGTTCACGGCCGGCTCTTCCCATTTTCGCGGCAAGTGCCGGCTGGTCGCTTAGAAATTTAATTGCAGATACCAGCTTCTCTACATCTCCAGTTCTGTACAAAACTCCTGTTTCCCCTTCGTCCACGAGTTCCCGACGTGAACCGAGATCAGAAGCCACCACGGCTCGGGCCTGAGCATAGGATTCGAGAATTGTCTTACCTAGAGTTTCGTAAGCATGCGATGGCAGCACGGTAAACGATGAATCGGCAATCGCGTTCTCCAATTCCGCTCCCTTTATGTGACCCGAAAACTCCACGTTGCTTAGCCCTAATTCGGCGGTCATTTGCTCCAATCGGTATCGATCCGGCCCATCGCCGGCGATCACCAGACGAAGATTCGGTAGGCACTGCATTGCGTGCAGCAAATCATCGATGCCTTTTTCCCGGGCCAATCTGCCGAAATAAAGCAGTGGCGCAGTACCCGTACTGGCCTTCGATACTGGATTGACTCGCTGGAAGTGAGGGAGCACTTCGAACTTTGCCGGATCCCACCCGTGCTCGACGAACTTGTCGCGGACAAACTGACTGGGCGCAAGAAAACAGTCCACGCACTTCTCATACGTGCCTAGCCATTTATGAACGTAGGCTTCCGCCATCAGCGTCATCCGGGCTTTCCATCCCGGATAACACTTTCGTTCGAGCACATGCCAAAATTCTCCGCCCTTGCAGGCTTCACAAGGTTCTCCGTCCGCCACGAAGTTATAGCTGGGACATAACACTTTGAAGTCGTTTAAGTGATAAACGACTGGAACTTTATGCGCTTTCAACTCCCATAAGATGGACGGCGTCAAGTGGTGATAAATATTTCGCACGTGAGCCACATCCGGCCGAAACTCGGCGATCATCCCTCGAATCCGCCGCCGCGCTTCGCGCGAATAAACGGCGCACACCGCCAGCTTCGCCTGGTAAAACCAGCCACGCTGCTTCTTGAAATCATGATTCTTGAAATCAATGTGCGGCACGAAACGGTTGTCGTAGGGAGTAGCCGCGCCTCTTGGATCGGCCATCGAAAACAGCGCAACCTCGTGGCTATTGAGACGCATCAATTCCATGGCGTCAAACAAATAGGCCTCGGTACCGCTAAATGCAAAGTTATATTTATTGCAAAATAGGATCCTCATGAGGACAGCTCCATTCGAGGAATGCAAAGATCGGGTCGTCGCGAAATTCTGGGGTTCGAGAATCCAGGTTTTTAAAATCTGGCGCGATCTGCCGCAGGAAGTGGTCGCCGAAATTACTCAGTTGTTTTTTACGGTTGAAGTTATGCAAGACCTGCACCCGCGCCGCATATCGGATCCAGTCAAGGTGGCTGACAGCAAATCGGTCTTCCGAAAGTATCAGCCTTTGCAGGAAGAGAATTTTCTCTACAAAATCTTCTAGCGAGCCGGGCGCGTAGAGAAATCCCGTCTTTCCGACGATAACAATCTCCGGAATTCCCGTGATGACAGGAGCGAGCACAATCTTGCTCCGTGCCATCGCTTCCATCAGTACCAGGGGCAGGCCTTCGCTGCGGCTCGTAAGGACAACCACGTCGGCGCGCCGATATAAGGAGCCCATCTGGCTTGAGGAAACGTGGCCGAGCAGTGTGACTCGTCCTTCCAAGTGTTCCTTGCGGATGAGAGACTCCAGCCGTTGCCGCTCTTTCCCCTCGCCCGCAATCGCACAGTCGAAGTCGAGCCCGTGATCATGCAGTCGGGCACAGGCACGAACCAGAAACGCGTGATCCTTCACTGGGTGCAGCCGTCCCACAGCCAGAAGACTGAATCTGCGGGGCGCAGCGCGAGCTTCCCTCACATGTGATACCCGGTATGCGGGAACATCGACACCCAGGCGCGAAACCACAATCTTCTCGGGATCGATTCCGGCGAAATGTTTAATAAGGAAGCGGCGGTTATACTCCGAGACGGTAACGCAAAACCTACAGTGCTTCAGTTTGGTGTCGAGATAGTCGCCGTGCAACAGTAGGTCTGATCCATGCAATGTCACGCTGAAACTCACTCCCAACAGTCGGGCTGCCACCAGCGCAATCCACGAGCCAAAATAGCCGTGATGAACATGAATGTGATCTACCCCACGCTTCCGCAACAACACGGCGTAATACGCTCCCAGCCACGTGTGGAGCAACGCCTTCAGCCTTCGTTTTGGCGATTCCTTTCCCTTCAGCAGGACGCGCGCAACTAGACCCGCAATCCGCTCCCAGCCACGCACCATGAGAACGACCGCCCGCAGGAGAATCAGCACTCGAACCGGTTGCAGGCGGAGAGTCTCTGACTCGCAGCCAGCGTTGGGCAAGACGTGCAGTGAGGATTCCGGACCTTGTGCGCTGCACGGAATCACTTCCACGCCGCGACGTCGAAGTTCCCCGATTTCATCCGCCACGTATGGCTCTACCGTTGCGGGAAATCGATTGGCAAGATAGGCGATGATTAACATAACGATGGGAAATTCACGGACGTGAGAGCTGTAAGCGTCGTGCAGCGGAGCCGCGGAAGCCCTGTAGCGGCTGACTTAGGTCGAGTTCGCAGGCCGTGGCGTATCGGCGTTGCTGCGCCGCCAGCATACCCGCCAGACTGAACAAGAACCCGTTCACAAACTGATAATTCATTCCTACCACGGCGGCGTTCGCCCAATAGACCCCGAGCAATACCGGCCAGAGCGCATGAAACTGCTGGTTCAGAAATCCATTGCGTTCGGCGCGCGGGACCGGCCCTCGTCCCAGCCGTAACATTTCCCACATCAGCCATCCATAAAGTGCTAGACCGACGAGTCCGTGTTCAATAAGTATTTCAAGGTAGGTATTGTGCGGGTATAACTCTCTTTTCCTGTAGCCACTGACGTGCCTGGCGAGTTCCTCCGGCATCTGGTTAACCCCCCACCCAGTGAACGGTTTTTCCAGGAACATCTGCCAGCCCCCGGCATAGACTGCCTGGCGAAACTCTACCGGGCCTGATTCCCGCAAACGATCTGTGAGCGCTCGGCGCTGATCGTCAAAACTCAAGGCGATGAGCAACGCGAGGGCTCCAGCAATCGACACTGCGACGCAGATCCATCGCAGCTTGCTGTTGTGAGAACGAATAATCAACACTCCGACGCTAACGGCGAAAGAGAGCCATACGGCACGCGTCATGGTCGCCAGGATTGCGACGGGCAGAACGGCCAGCATCAGGGCAACGCTTAGTCCGCGGATCCTTCGGCGTAAAAACGCCTGCAGCGTCAGCAGTCCAAGCAAATTCAAGGAAACTCCGTTCGCCACTGCCTGAAGAAATGGGCCTCGCGCCCGGTCCGCGTGGTAACCCAAACTCTCGTCCAGGATGAAACGCGGAAAAATCAACGACTTCGCACCTAAGAGGAAAGCAATTGCGGTAAAAGAGAGATAGGCAAGCACCAGTAATCCGAACCACTCGAACTGCCGCATCCGCCGCTCATCGCGAAAGACCAGACCCGCTGCATGAAACAACGCGAACGGCGCAACAAATTTCGCTATCAACAAAGACCAACTCTGGTAATCGAATGGCTGCCGCACAATGCTCGCACCGGCCAGAAGAGTCAGACCAAACATCGGCCAACTGGCTCGCTGCGCGAGGAACAGTCGCTCTCGCCGCACGACCGCCCGTCCAGCCACTGCAAGCACCAGCAATACCAACACCAGCCGATCGATCTCGTAAAAGGGCACATCCGGAGGACGCAGCAACATCGCCGTCAGAGCTGCGAGAAACAGCGCAGTCGGCGCGAGCATCAGGGCCTGCAGTGGACGCAGCCCGATCTGAATTCCTCGCCGTGCGGCGCCTCCTACCCATGCCGACGGCGATATCGTTCCCGCCGAGACCGATGCTATCATTCTCCGCCGCCTCGCAGCACCACTGCGGCGGTCTTCAACAGAATCCGCAGGTCCATCCCCAAGCTCCAACTACTGATATATTCAATGTCCAAATCGACACCGACCTGAAAGGACGGATTCTCCCGCGCGGTTACCTGCCAAAGTCCAGTCATTCCCGGGGTTACGTCGAGCCTCGGCAGGTGTTCGATGGCATAAGCGGAAAAATCATCCAGCGGATGTGGCCGCGGCCCCACCAAGCTCATCTCACCTTTCAATACGTTCAGCAGTTGTGGAAGTTCGTCGAGACTGTAACGGCGCAGGAAGCGCCCGATACGTGTGATTCGAGGATCGTCGGCGATTTTGAAAAACGGACCCTGCCTCTGATTTTTCTTCCGCAGCTTTTCCTTCAAGGCGTCGGCTTCGACCACCATGGTGCGAAACTTATAACAGCGAAAAGGCCGGCCTTTGCGACCCGCGCGTAATGCCGAATAGAGCGCCGGACCTGTCGAATCCAGTCTGACAAGAATCGCCAGGAAGATTAGCGCGGGCGCCAGTAGAGTTAGCGCCGCTCCCGCACCGGCGATGTCCAGTCCGCGTTTCAGCAATAGCCCGGCAACCGGCAAGTGCTCCTGGTGCAGGGAAATAAGTGGTACGCCGCCAACTCGCTCCGTCTCCCGGGCAGGCTCACAACCAAACAGATCAGGCGCCATCTTTACGTCGAGGCGTAGTCGACGAGCCACCTGCAAGACTCGCAACGTCATTTCGCGATCGTGAGGGCCAGCCAAAATAACCTCGTCTACGAATCCCGCACGAGCCAGTTGTGCAAGGTTGCTGGTGCGTCCCAATATGCCCTTTACCAGAACTTTTCTGTCATCCAGAAAACCGCAAACTGCGCGCCCGCTCTCCGGATGCTGCTCCAGGTAGTTAGCGATGCGCCTGCCGAGATCGTCCGCTCCAACGATGAGCACGTTGCGCATGCCCGCGATCGGATGGAAGGTGCCTTGGTTGCCCTCTCTGTAGGCCCAGCGAGATACTACCGACGCCCCTAAATGCAAGTTCCTCGCGATCCACATCAGCGTTGACTGCGCCCAATTTTCAGCAATCGGCAAACGCAACGCAGCAGGCCCCTGAGAAGGCGTACCGTTCTCGACAAATTTCGCCCCAGCCGATGGAGTGATAGGGCTCGCCGGGGAAAATGGAGGCACTCCGGGTACTGACTGCGGCGGCTTCTTACGTCCAGATATCCCTGCTCCGGGGATTAGGCGAACCGCCCACTCGGTTGCCGGAGATTTCTGCTCTCTGGGATGGAAATAAGGAGAAGACATTTCAGGCCAATTCCAACTCGTATCCATCTATCCCAATCGCCAGCGAGCGCTGGATCGACTCGATTGAGATCAGCAACTTACCTTTTTCGTGTTGCAACAGCACACCTTGTAAACCTTTCAGGCAACCGCTGCGAATTCGTACGCGCTGTCCATCACGCACGAACGCATGCAAGGAAAAAGAGCCTTTTTCGCGCAATAGTAATTGGAGGTCTTCGATCTGCTTGGACGGCACCACCGAAACCGAGCCCCCAAAACTTACAAAGCCAATCAATCCTGCAGTTTGCAATACGTTCTGCCACGCAGTGGGCGACTGATCGATACGCACAAACGCGTATCCGGGAAAAAGGGGGATCGTCACCTCCCTCTGCCGATCGCTCCATGTATGCTGCTCAGTCAGCAAGGGCAGGTAGACTTCGCAGCTTTTGTGCTTGAGCTGTGCGGCTACTCTTTTCTCGAACCGATATCGTGTTCGCACGGCGAACCACTGCGGCAGCCGCGACTTGTCCACAGGCTGTAACGAGGACGGCATCCAATGTGGAACACCTGCGACCGACAAACCATAGCTACCGCTCATTGAGCCCCATTGCTAATTTCGCTCTCTTTTGCACAGCGTTTCAGACTTTTTCAGGAATTCCAGCCGCACACGTTCATTACAGCAGGCGATAAATTCGCTCTGGTATGGGGAAACTTCTGTCGCTCAGCACCGTTCCCAGGATTCGAGATTGCGCGTATACCAAGGTTTCTTTGATCTTGCGGGCGGTTGCCTTCCTCGTGGTTTGAGCCCCCAACACGAGGATAATTCCGTCGGCGAGTTGACCCAGTAGAGCAGCCTCGCTCGAAGCCCCGGCAATTGGACCCTGTATCACCGCGAACTCAAATTCGCTGCGCAGTGCGGCGAGGCATGAAAGCCAGTAGCGTCCTGTCCCTAGCTCCTCGCTTGGCTCGCTCAATCCAAGCTCCTGCACGCGCCATAAATTGATGCCTATCTGTGGAGATCGGGACTTGATTGCAGCACCACCTGCGTAGTCTGGACAAGGTTTGGCCATCTTCGTAGTTCCAGTCTCGCGGCCCACGATCGCAATGTGGGCCTGCGTCTCCAGGGCTAAGGCTCGACCCACCTGATCGCAGATATTTGCCAAGTCGATCCCCGGCTCCGCGGCACTGAAGACGACATGTTTCACCGTCCGCGCTTCGCTCCCAAAGAACACTCGCCTCACAAGCCCTCGAATCTGCTCGCGTCCAAAGTCGGACGGATTCCAGGCATTCGGACGAAAGATCTCAACCGGCGGGATCGCCGTTTCCGCCGCAAGCGCTGCGACTGATTCAGAGCCTAGCAGTATGTCGGCATTCGCACTCATTTCGTCCCCTTCAGGCGGATAACCGCCTGCCCATTCCTTCCGGAAGTGAAGCCAGTACCGGGATTTCCAAGCACGCAGATACTTCCTCTGGCGTACGCAGAGCAGGATCCAGATAATCGGCTGCAAACGCCGCTCCGGTTCCCGACGTCAACGCGGCTACCATGCCTACCACCACGACCATCGCGGCTGGCCACACCGGCAATGCCGGCACAGTCGCTTGCTCAGCAATCGCCACATTGACAATGCCATTCTGATCCAACGCGTCGCCCATCCGGGCTTCTTCCCGCTTTTTCACATACAGAAGATAGTTATCTTGCGCTGCCTTCTCGCGGCTCATCAGATCGTCCTGGACAACCGCGTCCGCACCAAATTGCTGAGCCTGGATGCGGTAATCCACTAATTGCTTACTTATCGTTGCCGCTCTTGCTTCCAACCCTTTTAGTTCGACCTGAGCTTTTTGCAGTTCCCTCTTGGCCCATTCATAGTCCGCATCTTTGTCCGTGGTTTCATCACGCACCGGGCTCGATTTTTCAGCTGCAATTGACGCTTTGGCCTGAAGGATCTGTTGCTCCACCTCCTGCACCAGGGGATGAGTTGGCTCAAACTTAGTAAGTAACTGGGTTTTCTTCAATTCAAGATCTAGTAAGCTGGCCTTGAGTGCACGCAACAGTTCGGGATTATCCGCAATGCGAATCTGAGTGGTGGCGCGCTCCGGCAATTCGGCTAACTGCCCTTCGAGCTTCTGAACTCGATGCAGGGTCTCGGACATTTCCACCTCAGTTCGCTGATAACTAACCTCCGCATCGTTGATTCGCTGCAGCATCAAGTCGCGTTGCTGTGAGGCGATAACTACCCCATGACTATTGGTAAACTCCAGTAGTTGTCCCTCAGACTGCTCCAGTTGCCGCTGCGACTCTCCAGTCTGCCGATCGAAAAAATGAAGTTGTCCGCCGGGCCGATGGACCTCTTTATGCTTTTCCAAGTAGACGTTCGCTAGAGATTGCAGCACCTGCGCAGCCATTTGCGGATCCGCCGAGTCATAACTTACAGCGATAAGATTCGTCTTCTTGAGCGGTTCGACATCGAGCCGCCCAGCAAGTTTTTTCGCCGCCCGCTCAATACGGGCCGCTCCCGTTTCGTTAGGCCGGAGCCACCGCAGCCAATCCTGCGCGGCCAAATCGTTGGCCTCTACCACCTCCCGCAACACATCGTCATCCTTTAATAGTTCCACTTCCGAGTTCAGCTCTTCCTCGGTCACTTCTACGCGAGAGAAATCGGGGGAAGCGTTCTGTTGGGCTGTCACCGGCGGATCGGCGCGTCCTTTACGCACCAGCACGCGCACCTGGGCGCGATAAGTGGCTCCGGCAAATGCATAGACCAGGGCCAAAATGAATACCAGACTCGAGATGCCGACAAACGATTTCCGTTGCCGGAACAAAATCATTGCCACCTCACGCGTCGTTGGCGACACTGACTCTTCTTCTTTGCGGTATAGATCCTGGTCTAGCATTTTGAATTGACCCTGTGATCGCTAAAACTGTGTGGGGCTCACGTACATGCTTAAGGACGGTTTCGTGAGAAACCGGTCGATCTTGGAAATGGAATTCTGCGGAACAAACACCATATCCCCGGGACGTAGTTGCGCGGCTTCGCTCAGATTCTTATCCTGCAGCATCTTCTTTAAGTTGAAAACCCGCGCCTCAACCAGATCGTCGTTCGTGTGCCGGAACAGCAGCACTTGCGAATGTTTCGCCTCGTGGGTGAACCCGCCTGCAATCTGCACTGCCTCAATCACGCTCGTGTTGCCGCGCAACTCATACTTGCCTGGCCGTCCCACCTCGCCGCCCGCCACAAAATAAGGATGCTCAAACTCTTTGAGCACCACTGCCACCTGAGGATCATGCAGGTATCCGGTGTAGGCACGACGCACCGCCAACTGGAACTCCTCCAGCGTTAGCCCTTGGGCGAGCACCGGAGCCGCATCTTTCAAAAAGACGTAACCGTCCGGTTGTATGGTGATTACCTGATCGAACTCGGGCGACAGGGTGAAACTCAACGCAACAACGTCGCTTCGGTTCAGCCGGTAAAGCGGACGGCGTTCCCCTCCGAGCCTGGGGTTTCCCGTGCCGTCCGCTTGCCCCGGTTTTGCAGCCGTCATTCCCGTGCTCCCCGCTCCAGCCCCGGTTTGGCCGGATTGAGAAGACTCTGTGTTACTTCCCAGGTTCTGTTGTTGTTTCTGGCCCTCCTGGGCGAATACGGCTACGCAAACCTGCATCATCGATACCGCCATGACCGCAACTCTTATCCAGCCAACCATAAGCTTCATTGCGTGACGGCTCTTTCTTCCTGCGCAAATCACTAAAGCACGCCCTTCTTCGTGCAAGATATCCCCAGCTTAATTCGACGACAAGACATGGGAAGTGCAGTCCACGAAAGTGTGCCGCTCGCATAAGGTGCGCAGGCGGCCGAAACGCCCGAGCACGGCACAGTGTGCTTCGCGGCAGACTCTTTACCAACCCGGTAAGGGTGCTTACTTGTGGGTTACCTACAAAAGTAGACTTGCATGTTTGCTGAATCACACGTCTCTCGATAGTGGATGACTTCGAAGGGAAAGAAAGCCACATCATTTCGATGTTCCGTTTCTAACCACTGAAAAAACCGAGAGCTCTGAGATGCTCTCTGTGTTTTCCACAGCATCCTTCGCTATCGTCCCGATTTGAAAGCTGCGATCAAATTAAGTGACCTGCGTCCTTGAGTACCGTTGACGTGCACCCCTAAGATCAGGACGCCACTTTGTTTCATTCGGGAGATCCCGTTTGATGAATCCGCCGGCCGTTTCTTCGGTTGCAATTTCCGTTCTCATCGCCGACTCCAATCGTATGCAGGCGCAGTTACTCACCAGCGCCCTGCGCCGCCGCTCCGAGTTCAAGATTTCCACCTGCCCTATCGACACATCCTCGATCCTCACAGCAGTGGCTTCCAGACCCGCGAAAGTCGTCGTGCTCTCGCTGAATCACTCCATCAATGTCGCAGGCCAGATGGCGGCGTTGCGTCAGGTTCATCTCTCCCATCCTGATGTTGGCAAGGTTTTGTTAGTTGAGTCGTATAACCGAGAGCTTGTGATCAGTGCCTTCCGCTCGGGCGCTCGTGGAATATTCTGCATCGACAACACGCATTTCAGAATGCTGTGCCGGTGCATCCAGCAAGTCGCCGAGGGCCAGGTTTGGGCCAATGCCGAACAGCTGCGCTTCCTGCTAGACTTGGTCTCTGAAGTCCCATCGCTGCGTGTGCTCAATTCACGCGGCCAGAAACTCCTCACCCCGCGCGAGGAACAGGTAGTCGCACTCGTCGCCGAAGGGCTGAGCAATCGCAACATCGCCCGGGAGCTCGATCTCAGCGAGCACACTGTCAAGAAGTACCTGTTCCGTATCTTTGATAAGGTGGGGATTTCCACCCGCGTGGAGCTCGTACTGTATGCTGTCAACCACGGGGATCCCCGCCGCGCTGAATGGCTGGCAGGAATGAAGGCTGTTCCGGACAGCTAACAACGGGAGCATCATGGCTCATCCCGACGCAGGCATGATCCGGCTGAAAAGCATTGAGGGCGTCTAAAACAGACATTCCCACTTCGCAATCCATTTGAAAAGACCGTGCTGCGCCTGTATAAAGCTGGGGACGGATTCCCGTGCCTGACAACCCATCCAACCCCGGCCCCGGACCTCAGCGGCGGCCAGCCATCTTCGCCGCTGGCCTGCTGCTCGCCGCCCTTGCGCTCGTCGTCATTTACACAAGCCGGCGGGCGTTTCTCAGCCCGGTAGCTTTGGTGGTTGTCGCGGCCATCGGCGTGGCTGCACTGCTTCTACAACTTCGTTTACGGCCGGATGTTCCTTCTTCTGTCCAAGCGTCTTCGGCGCGAGGACCGCTCTGGCTGAATTGGATTGGCGTGGCTTTCGCCGTGGCAGCAGTCTTCGCTGACGTCGTTCATCTCAACGCTGCATTCATGTTGATCGCGGCCCTGGCCGCTGTGGTGGCTTTTGCGATTAGCGGCATTATCGTCCTTACTGCCCTCCGCAAAGGCCGTACGTGAAACCCAGTTTCGGGCGTCCGCTTACTTCGGACTCTTGGGGTTAGCGCAAGCAAGAGCCAAAAGCCGCTTACGGTTTGAACTCCACCGCCACGGTTGTCTCTACTACAACAGGCTGGCCATTGACACGGTAAGGCTCGAAGCGCCACCAGCGCAGGGCATCGACCGCGGCCCGCGCCAGAACGTCCGGCCCATTCAGCGCATGCACGTCGGCGACAGAGCCGTCGCTTCCCACAATGACATCCAGCACAATTACCCCCTGCAAGTTCGCTGGCCGCGCCGCAGCCGGATAGTCCGGATCCACCCGGTGAGTCACCAGCTTTTCCATGGCCTCAGCTGGGACGTGAATCTGAGGCTGCAGCACGGTTGTTGTTTCGTTGAGCAGACCCCGCTCCAGATCACTCCACACAGAATTCCAGCGCCACCACAAAACCGCCAGCAGAATTGCAGCCGAACTCAACAGAAAGATCCAGCCCCGGCTGCGCCTGGCCGTCATCGGCAGGCCAACTCCAGAAACTATTCGCTGTGAATCAGCCCACTCCGGTACTCCCCGTTCTGCACCTTTTCCTCCCGGCCGCGCAGGCTTCGCGCGCACGATCTCTTCGGGTTGCGCTTTCGATTTGCTGACCCAATCGCGGATCGCCGCTTGCTGCTCTGCCGAGATCCCGACAAATTCCAGACCGCAGCGAAGCTTATCCTGATTTCGCACCAGAGCGCGCGTGCGCAACGGATCCGCCTGAGGAAGACGGATCTCCAGCCCCACGGCCTCACCCGGCAGCACTTCTCCCGCCAACATCGCCGCCAACCCGCGCTCCCCAAGATTGAGCGACCGCCCCGGCAACGTATCCGGAATCCCCGAGCGCAACACGGTCACATCCAGAGGCGCCTGCACGCGATAGCGCGGAGCGCGACGCCGCGACGGTTTATCCCGGCTCCGTGTCCGCTTTCCTGCTGCCATCGAATGCCTCGATCTGGTGTTGAACCATCGCTCTTAGGTCTACAGGTGCTAGGTTGGGATGATCCTTGAGACCTAGGACCTAAGACCATTTAGAGCTTTGGTCCCGCCCGCAACTCAACGATTTCGCTCTCGCTCGCCACCAGCACCACGCCAGCCATGCCGATGAACAACCCGTGTTCCACAACTCCCGGCATATCGCTAAGCCGGCGCGCCAGCAGATCTGCGTCTGGGATTTGCCCGAACCGGCAATCCAGAATGTAGTTGTTTTCGTCGGTCAAATACGGATTGCCCTTCGCATCCCGCCGCAGCTGAACACCTGCGCCCAGCGCCTCAATCTTTTTCGCAACCAGCGCCCGCGCGAATTTGATCACTTCCACGGGCAGCGGAAACCTTCCCAGCACCGGCACTCTTTTGCTCGCATCCGCCACAATCACCAACTGCCTGGTTGCCGACGCCACAATTTTTTCCCGCAGCAGCGCCCCGCCACCACCTTTAATCAACCGCAGTTGCTCATCGACCTCGTCCGCGCCGTCGACGGTGACATCGATCTGCTGACATTCATCAAGCGAAGTGAGCGGTATGCCGAGGCTCGACGCCATCTCCCGTGATCGGTCTGAAGTAGGGATGCCGCGAATCTTGAGTCCGTCCTTCACCCGTTCACCCAGCAACTGGATGAAGTACGCAGCCGTGGAGCCGGTTCCCAGCCCAACAACCTGACCATCTTTTATAAAGCGCAAGCTGGCCCGCGCCGCCGCTTCTTTTTCCTGGTCGTTCGCCATATGGAGGAATTATTGATTCTTGATTGTTGATTGAACCTAAAATTGAACCTAAAGAAGAATGCTCCGCAAATCAGCAATCTTCCTTACCCGAAGCTTTTCTCCACATAAATTAAATATCCTGCCAGCGCCAGCCCGAATAGCACCGTGAGGATGGTCACCAGATCGACGATGAATCCGGCCGGCTCAAACTTGCCTTCGTCCAGTTGAGCCCGAGTTTTTCGATAGCGCATCAGGCCGGCGCCGACCATCACTACTCCGGCCAGAATCGCGCTCATTCCCATCCACACCGAAAACCCGGTCGTTCTTGAGTTGCGGCCCTGAAACTCCGTAAGTTGCCGCATGGCAATGGCGAAGCGGCCGATGGCGAATCCGAACACCACGATCGCCACACTAGTCCGCACCCACGCTAGAAACGTCCGTTCATTGGCCAGATGATCGCGGGCTCGATTGGAATCTTCAACCACAGCGCCTCCGCTTACCGGTCACCACACAACCGCAGCATTATTCCACAGCCTTCGCCACCAACGCGCCAACACCGGCGATATTCTTGACCAAGTCCGGCGGAATACCGTGCCGCTGCTGCAAGTACTCGGGACTATTGTAGGAAATCCAAACTTTTCCGTTTTCATCTTCCGCAACCAGCGCCTTCAGCGGAAGATCGATGGCGACCGAGGGCGCCGCGAGCATCACCGGCGTCCCACCCTTCGGGCTGCCGAAGATCAACAACTTGGTTGGCCGCATCTTCATGCCGACCTTTTCAGCTTCGCCGCTGTGATCGACTAATGCAAACACCTGCAGGCCACGCTCGCCGAGGATCGCTTTTAACCGATCCACAGTTTCATCCACCGTATATCGGCTGGCAACCTGTAAGAGACCTTTTTCGCGCATGTTCCGCTCCCTATTGCTACAGCTATGCTCACTTCTCCACAATCATCTTCCCCAGAATCTCCTTCACAACCTTCGCCGCCACCGTGGCCGCCATCCACGAAATGTCCTGCGCTGGATTGTACTCAACAACATCTGCCCCGACGATGGTCCCTTCAATCGCGTGCAGATGAGCAATCGCTTCCCGCACCGTCATTCCACCGGGTTCGCGGTGTGAGATGCCGGGTGCGAATGCCGGATCGAGCACGTCCATATCGAAGGAAACATAAACCGGCCCGCGAATCTTGAGCCGGTCATAGACGGGAAGCGCCCTCATCTCCACCACTTCAACGCCAAATCGTGCCGCCTGCTCGCGCTGGTGTCGGTTCATCGTCCGGATTCCCAATTGCACCAGCCGCTTCGCAAGCCGCTCTTCCATGATGCGCGCGAACGGACAAGCGTGCGACACGCGGCTGCCTTCGAACTCATCATATAAATCTGGATGCGCGTCGAAATGAACGATTGTCAGATCAGAATAATAACGACCGAAGGCCTTTAGAATCGGATACGTAACCGAATGATCTCCGCCCAGCGAAACCAGTACCTCATTCTTCGCAAGCAACTCTCCGACGGCGCGCTCAATCTCCACAAAGTCTTCGTGGACTTTTTCCAGCGAATCGCTCAAGCGCAAATCACCCGCGTCCGCAAACGCTCCCGCCGCGCCCAAATCTACGCCGAGTTCCGTCCAGTTGTTCGAAGCATCGCTGCGCAAAGCTTCACGGATTTTCAACGGCGCCTTCGCCGCTCCTCGCAAATAAGAGGAGTTCACATCCAACGGGATTCCGAGAAGAGTCGGCACTGGGATGTTCGCAGTCTACATTGTTCACAACTTCCCTCGGGGCCTACGGAAACTACAGTAGAGAGTTTGGCAAGCTGTGAAAATTTCTTAACCTGAACTTTACACTTCTCCCTCCGGGTTCAGGTCTCCACTGTAGATTTCGCTTGCATTGGCGACCGCACGCTCAAAAGTCTGTGGAATTTTTTTCATCTGCAATTCACGTTTGCGTCACATTCCCTTAACCGTGAGCCGACTACTTTGGCGTGTACCCTTCCGTACGTCTCAAGACGCACGTCTCAGGAGAAAACTATGTCGTCGAGTTTCCTGGTAAAAGTCAGACAGCACCTAGTGGTTGGCACGAGCTTGTTTGCCCTGATTGCCAACCTCGGAGCGCCAGCCGTTGCTCAACCCCCCGCCAAGCAAATATCCACCACAAGTCCCATCAAACACGTGATCGTGATCATCGGCGAAAATCGCAGCTTCGATCACGTCTTCGCGACTTACCAGCCGAAGAACGGACAAACCGTCTCCAACCTGCTTTCCAAAGGGATCATCAAGGCCGACGGTACCCCCGGCCCCAACTATGCGCTCTCGGCTCAATACAGCGCCGTGGACCGATCGACTTTTGAAATCAGCCCTGGGCAGAAGACCATCTATTCCAATATCCCGCCAGTCGTCGCCGGCGGTCCCACGACTCCCTATTTTTCCAGCGTTCCTCAGGCCCGCGAAGAGGAGCCGGGCCAGTTGGCCCCAGGCTACTACTTCGATCTGACCATCGGCGGCACTGGTCTGCCGGCCTACGTCGTCCCTGACACTCGTATTCCTAACGTTCTCGATCTGCCGGAAGGCGCCTTCGGACTTACTCCTGCGGTTCCCTATAGCGCCTACGCCAACAGTCCAGTGCACCGCTTCTACCAGATGTGGCAGCAGACCGATTGCAGCGTCGCAACGGCAACCAGCGCAAATCCGAGCGGTTGCTTAAGCGACTTGTTCCCCTGGGTCGAAGTCACGATTGGCGCCGGCAGCGATGGCTCCAGCGGTTCTACCACCCCGCCAACCAGCTATCTCTCCACCGGCGAAGGTTCCACCTCCATGGAGTTCTTCAACTTACAGAATGGCGATGCCCCGTTCCTTACCGCCCTGGCGGACAAATACACGCTCAGCGACAACTTCCACCAGTCGGTGATGGGTGGAACCATGGCCAACCACATTGAATTCGGTTTTGCCGATTCGATCTGGTATAGCGATGGAAACGGAAACGCGCTAACGCCGCCCGCCGCTCAAATCGAAAACCCGAATCCGCAGCCCGGCACTAACAACTGGTATGACGACGACGGTTACAACAGCGGAAGTTACGTCGGTTGCGCAGACCTGAGCCAGCCCGGCGTGCCCGCCGTCACCAACTACCTGGAGAGTTTGCCGCGCCCTGTCGATCCCAACTGCGATGCCGGGCACTTCTACATCCTGAACAACTACAACCCCGGCTTCAATGGTGATGGATCGTCCTCTCTCGGACAGTCCCCGCTGACCGTTCCCGGATCATCGGTTCGCCACATCGGTGACGCGCTGCTGGAGAAGAACATCTCCTGGAAGTACTACGGAGACGGCTGGAACATTTATCTGTCAGACCCTCTCCTAACAAATCCGCTGGATACCTATTGCAACATCTGTAATCCGTTCCAGTACGCGACCGACATCATGACCAACGCCACACTGCGTACCGAGCACATTCAGGATTCGCAGAACATTTATGAAGATATCGCGGCGTCGGATCTTCCGGCCGTTTCTATCGTGAAACCAGGCTGGCCTTCGGATGGCCATCCTGCCTCTTCGAAACTTCAGATCTTTGAAGGTTTCACCAAGAACATCATCACCGCCCTGCAGGCTAATCCCAGCCTATGGGCGGACACGGCCGTATTCATCACCTGGGATGAGGGTGGTGGATACTACGATTCCGGCTACATTCAGCCCGTCGATTTCTTCGGTGACGGTACTCGCATTCCCTTGTTGATTGTGTCTCCCTTCAGCACGGGGGGCATTGTCAGCCATTCGTATGGCGACCATGTCTCCATCATCAAATTCATCGAGCGGAACTGGGGTCTCAAGCCGTTGACCACCCGCAGCCGTGACAATCTGCCAAATCCGAAGACGGCTGGAAAAAATCCCTATGTGCCGCTGAACAGCCCGGCCATCGACGACCTGTTTGACGCTTTCAATTTCCCTCACTAACCGAATCGTAATTGCCTACCACCGGCCAGGGAGAACGCTCCCTGGCCGGGCTTTTTTGCTTGATGAGTCTCACAGCGTAAGAACTCTACCCTTGGATTTTTTAATCAGATTTTCACAAAGCACCGCTCCCATCGCCAAGGTTCGGTGCAAGAATTTAAATACTAGGATTTTAAGATTTCTCGGTGCTGACCGTTTGCGAAACGGAGCACATCCGGAGCCAGTCCTTGAGTCTGAGCAGGCGTGAATTACTGCGAATGGGAATCTATACTGGCGCCAGCATGCTGGCCGGCCAGCAACGGATGTCGATGCCGATGGCCAGCGTCCCTCCGGCACCTCAGACAAGCGTTCCGGTTGCGAATACACCTGCCGCGCCAAAGGCGTCTCCGCTCGCCAGCTACGTCGATTCCCTCCCGGTTCCGCCGGTGATTCGCTCATCAAACTCCGCGAGCCCTGTTCAGATTCGCATGCGCCCGTTTCGTCAAAAAATTCATCGCGACCTTCCGCCCACAACCTTGTGGGGATACAACAATTCGTGGCCAGGCCCCAGCTTCGATGTCCGCAAGGGTCAACCCGTCACCGTGAAATGGATCAACGAACTTCCGGCGAAACATTTTCTTCCGATCGACACGACTATTCACGGTTCCGAGGAAGGCGTACCCGAAGGCCGAAGTGTGGTGCATGTGCATGGAGCCCGTGTGCTCCCGGAGAGTGACGGCTATCCCGACTCGTGGTACACGGCTGATGGCAAGACCGGCCCAGTGCCGGGCGCAAATCCCAGCCACTATCCGAATGACCAGCAGGCAGCCACGCTGTGGTATCACGATCATTCCCTGGGCATCACCCGCCTCAACATGTATGCCGGTCTTGCCGGCTTCTATTTCATCCGCGACGATGAAGAAGACGCGCTCAACCTGCCCAGCGGCCCCTACGAAATTCCGCTGATGATTCAGGACCGGAGCTTCGCCGCCGACGGGTCGTTATTCTATCCTCCGGCGAAGAACGGCACCCATCCGGTGTGGATGCAGGAATTCTTCGGCGAAACCATCTGCATAAACGGCAAAGCCACTCCGTTTCTGGAGGTCGAGCCGCGCAAATATCGCTTCCGCATGGTCAACGCCTCAAACGCCCGCTTCTATCACCTCACGCTCGTTCCCGCCGACAGCGCTGGCAAACGCAACGGCAGACCAGTTGACGCTCCACCCTTTCGCCAGATCGGAACCGATGGCGGCCTGTTGCCCGCGCCGCTGAGCCTGCACTACCTGATTTTTTCTCCCGGCGAGCGCTTCGATATCGTCATCGACTTCTCCGAGCACAACGGTATGAACCTCGCCCTTATCAACGATGCTCCCGCTCCCTACGCCCGGGGCGGCGAAATCGTTCCAAACGATGTAATGCTCTTCAAGGTTACGAAACCGCTCAGCGGGAAAGACACGAGCTCACTTCTAGATACGCTCGTCCCGTGGTCGCCGATGAATCCGGCGCAGGCTATGCGGGAAAGAACGCTCGCCCTGACTGAAATGGATCGCCAGCCCGACGGCTACACCATGATCGGACTGCTCGGCCAAAAACACTGGGACGATCCCATCACCGAAGACCCCAAAGCCGGAACCATGGAAATCTGGTCCTTCGCCAACACCACCGGCGACGTACATCCCATCCATCTGCATCAAGTGCAATTCCAGGTGCTCAATCGCCAGCCCTTCGACACCAAGACCTACCTGCAAAACGGAAAAGTCGTTTTCGCCGGCATCCCCATGCCGCCCGAATCCAACGAGCGCCCCGCCTGGAAAGACACCATCAAGACCTATGCGGGATATATCACACGCGTCATCGCGAAATTCGATCTTCCCTCCGGGACTCTAGCCAAGCCCGGCGACGAATTTCGCTATGTCTGGCATTGCCACGTCCTGGAGCACGAAGATAACGAAATGATGCGGCCCTACAAAATCGTTGTTTGAATGGCCTTGTCATCCTGAGTGCAGTGAGTGCTTCGCGAAGCGAATCACTCACGTAGTCGAAGAATCCCTGCACCTTATCTGCTGGCGGGGTACCGTTTAACAAGTTCCACTCATGTCCCTAAATGGTTCCGAACTCCGCAAGCCGACGCCCATACCCTAGGAGAGTCCCCTTCGGTGCTTTTACAAATTGTTTCAACGTCTTGCCTTGCAAAGACAGAGACGGTCTAGTAGTATTTGACCCACTTTTTGAAGGCCCATCCCTCGGGCTTATCCGCAATCGACCTCGCAGGAGTAAGTCATGAAGTTCACTCGCTATTACCTCCCACTTTTCCTTGCACTAGCCAGCACTTATCTAGCGGCGCGCTCAAACCCCGTTCCTTTGCTTTATCAGCTCACTCCACCAAGTGGAGCGCCAGGACATGCGCAGTTTAATCTGCGGATACACGGCACCGGTTTTGTGCCGGGCGCGGTTGCGCAGTGGAATGGCACTCCGCTGACCACTAAGTTCGTCTCTCAGAGCATCGTCTCCGCGACCATTCCCGCGAGTGATCTGGCGAAGGCCGGAACTGCCTCGGTGACGGTCGCGAATCCCGGCGGAATCGCTTCCAATGTCGTTTATTTTCCCATCCGTCGCAGTTCTTCGACGGTGGCCCTGACCGCAGACTCGGCCAGCATTGAGTACGGTGGCCCGGCCGTAGGGGATTTCAACAATAACAATATTCCCGACGTCTCGGTGTACGGCGAAAGCAGTGCCGGAAATGTCTACCTGTACACCTACTTCAGCAACGGGCACGGCGATTTCAAGAGAGTTCCCGGACTGCTGTTCAAGCAGGAAACCACCTTACTCTGTGGCCCGAACATTGCCGCTGACTTCAATAACGACGGCAATCTGGATGTTGCCGTATGTAGCTTCGATGGCGACGGCAACGACCCTGCGATCTATGGGATATTTCTGGGAGACGGGCACGGCGGTTTTACCGCTGCCGCAAGGAGTGGCGCCTTCGAAGGCGTTGGAGCGGTCGCGGATATGAACCACGACGGCATCCTGGACTTTGTGACGATATCGGAAGAGAGCGGCAATCCGCCCATCCTCACGATCTTTTTGGGTAATGGCGACGGCACGTTTACTGACGGCGGACTGGACGTTAACGTGTATGCCAGCGGAGTGCCGATTGTAGGCGATTTCAACGGTGACGGAAATCTAGACATTGCGATTCCCTCCGTGAGCTATGTGGCAGTCTTTTTATCGAACGGCGATGGAACGTTCGGGCCGGAAGCTGATTACCCCACTTCGGGCGGTTCAGGCTACGGTGGCAGCGCCGCTGCTGCCGTGGACGTAAACGGAGATGGAAAACTCGATATCGTTACCAACGGCGTTTCGGTGCTGCTCGGCAACGGCGATGGGACCTTCGTGCAAACTTTCGCTGTGCCCGTGGATAGCCGCTCAACTGGAGAGCTTAGAGTGGGAGACTTCAATGGCGATGGCAAGCTCGACTTGGCAACCCCTGCCATTAACTTCAACTCCTTCGAAACAACGGTTGATGTTCTATTGGGAAACGGCGATGGAACGTTCCAAAACCCCCTCGCCTTCAACGTGTCCAATCAAATCGGTGGCTATGCGCCTATCGGCATGGCTGATTTCAACAGCGACGGCGGGCTGGATTTCGTGGTCGGAGGAGCATCTTCGGGAACCATCGTGATGCTTCAGGCTCCGACGAAATAAGTAGAGTTTTAAGGTAAGTCAACCCATCAAGCGTAAAAGGCGGATCTCCGAAACGGTCGATGTCCGCCTCTGCCTTTTGTGTCCCGAATCCCTCCACTCCTCTGTCGCATCCGTTATCCTAGTAAAGAACTCAAATGGCGACTCCGAAATCAAAACCTTCCAACGGCGGCACGGCTGCTGCCGTTGCCGAAACCTCATCGAATCATGCGAACAACGCCGAGCGCGAAGCCGTCTTCAACGCCTTTCGCCAGTGGGGATATCTCGAAGGCGATCTCGATCCCCTCGGTTTTCTCCGTCCGCGCATCACCCCCGAGTTGCAGATTGAGAGCGAATACACCGCGGAAGCGCGCGCCATCTACTCCTCAACCATCGGTGTGGAAATTAATCACAGCTACGGCCCCGAGCGGCGTCGCTGGATTTACGAGCAGATGGAGTCTCCAGCTCAGGGTTTCGAGGTCACAGAAAAAGATCAGGCTCGCATTCTCGACCTGCTCATCCGCGCCGACATCTTCGAGCAAGTGATGCAGCAGCGCTACCTTGGTAGCAAACGCTTTTCGCTCGAAGGCGTCACCGCGCTGATCCCGCTCGTCGATGAGCTTCTCGATACCGGCGGACGCCTCGGCGCTGCGGAGCTTGTGATGGGCATGAGCCATCGCGGCCGCCTCAACGTGATGGCGCATGTCACCAGGCGCCCGCACGAAGAAATCTTCGCCGGCTTTGAAGACGTCGATCCACGCAGCGTTCTTGGCTCGGGCGATGTGAAGTATCACATGGGCGCGACCGGCGAATACATCACGCGCAGCGGCAACAAAGTTCACATCCATTTAGTTTCAAATCCCAGTCACCTCGAAGCCGTCGATCCCGTCACGGTCGGCCGCACGCGCGCCAAGCAGGACCGCACCGGCGACGGAGGCCGCGAAAAATTTCTCCCGCTCCTGGTGCACGGCGACGCCGCATTCGCCGGTCAAGGGATCCTCGCCGAGACCATGAATTACGCCGACCTTCCCAGCTACACCGTCGGCGGCACGATTCATGTAGTTGTCAACAATCTCCTGGGATTCACAACCAGCTACGTGGAAGAACACTCCACGCGTTTCGCCGCTTGCATCGCGCGCCGTCAGTCGATTCCCATCTTCCACGTCAACGGCGAAGACGTGGACGCAGTCGTCCGCGTCGCGCGCCTCGCCACCGAATACCGTTACCGCTTCGGCACCGACGTCGTCATCGACCTGATCGGCTACCGCCGCCACGGCCATAGCGAAGTCGACGACCCCACGATCACTCAGCCGCTGCTCTACAAGAAGATCAAAGAGCATCCGCAGCTGTGGGAAATTTACGCCGACGATATCGGCGCAACGGATGCGCCCGCACAGGCAGCCGCCATCAAAGCCGAGTTTGAAGCCGCACAGAAAAAAGCTGGCTCCATCACGCAAAAGCCGCTGATGCGCGACCTTCCCAAGTACTGGGATAAGTATTACGGTGGCCGCCACAAACCGGAATTCGAAGTGGAAACCGGACTCGCGGAAGAAGAATTATCCGCGCTGACGACAAAGCTCACCACGTATCCCGACGGCTTTCACATTCATCCGAAAGTAAAGAAGTTGCTTGAACAGCGCGCCGAGATGGGCACGGGGAAACGCCCGGTCGATTACGGTATGGCTGAGGCTCTCGCCTTCGCTAGCCTGGCCAAAGCCGGAATTCCAGTTCGGCTCTCTGGTCAGGACTCCCGCCGTGGCACTTTCAACCAGCGGCATTCCGTCTTAATCGATATCGAAAATGAGAACGAATACGTCCCGCTGGAAAACATCGCGCCCGGCCAGGCGCGCTGTGGAATTCACAACTCAACTCTTTCCGAACAAGGCGTGCTCGGCTTCGAATACGGTTACAGCCGTGATTATCCCGAGGCGCTCGTCCTCTGGGAAGCGCAGTTCGGCGACTTCGTAAACGTTGCGCAGGCCATCATCGATCAATTCATCTCCGCCGGCGAGGCCAAGTGGAATCTGCTCTCCGGCCTCGTGATGCTGCTGCCTCACGGCTACGAAGGCCAGGGACCCGAGCACTCCAGCGCACGCATCGAGCGCTTCATTCAGCTCGCCGCCAAGGACAACATCCAGATCACACAACCCTCGAACGCCGCGCAATATTTTCATTTGCTGCGCCGCCAGGCCCTGCGCCGCTGGCGTAAACCGCTCGTTGTCTTCACACCAAAGAGCATGTTGCGTCATGCCGACGCATCTTCACCCATCGCCGACTTCACTCGCGCCAATTTTCAAAACGTAATTCCCGATACCGAAGTCGGAGAAGCCGATCGCATCCTCGTCTGCACCGGCAAAATCGGCCACGAACTTCAGGCCGAGCGCAAGAAGAGAAAAGACACTTCGACCGCAATCGTCTTTCTGGAACAGCTCTATCCTTTCCCCGAGAAAGAACTCGCCGCCGAATTCGCCCGCCACGGCGCGAGCGGCGACATCGTCTGGGTCCAGGAAGAGCCCGCGAACATGGGCGCGCTATTCAATATGCTTCCACGCCTGCAGCGCATAGCAGGCGAGCGCCACGTGATGTCGGTCAAACGCAGCTCCAGCGCCAGCCCTGCCACCGGCAGCGCCAAAGCGCATGAAGTAGAACAAAAAACACTGCTAACGCTGGCGTTCACTACGAAGGGATAAGCCGGAATCACCACGGTGCATGTGGGGACAGCCGCCTCGGCTGTCCAGCGAGTGGAGCGAGCCGCACCTGTAGTCCTTCCTGGAAACTAGTTGTGTCAAACGTCGCTTATGACTATAATGACCATGATAGTCATCTGAGAGCTTGGGAGGAATCTACAGTGAGCGCGCAAATCTGGACCGTGGCCCAAGCTAAAGCAAAATTCAGTGAAGTCATCGACCGCGCCATGTCGGAAGGCCCGCAGACCGTTACGCGAAAGGGCCGAACTGCGGTCGTTGTAGTAGATGCGGAAGAGTGGAATCGTAAAACCAAGCGAGTTGGCACGCTTGCGGACTTCTTTGCGTCCTCCCCGCTGCGGGGATCAGGTTTGAAGCTGCAACGATCCAAAGGACGCTTGCGAAAGATCGATCTGTGAGTTTTCTTCTCGATACAAATGTGGTCTCCGAGTGGCTCAAGCCCAGGCCGAACGCGGGCCTCCTGCGGTGGACCGACTCTGCCGACGAAGACCGCATCTTTCTGAGCGTAATCTCGCTGGCCGAGCTACGCTACGGAATTGAGCGCATGGCCAGCGGAAAACGCCAGCGGCGTCTTGAAGATTGGCTTCGCCACGAGTTGCCCATCCGCTTTGAGGGCAGAATCCTGCCTGTCGATGTAACGGTTGCCGATGCGTGCGGAAGAATTGTTCGCCGTTCCGAACTCCTCGGGCGTTCCATAGAAGCGATGGACGCCTTCCTAGCGGCAACAGCGGAAGTTCATCGGCTAACCCTAGTGACGCGGAACATTTCAGATTTTGTCGCCCTGAAGGCGGTTCTGAATCCCTGGACTGAGAACTAGACTTTCGGTCTCTCCGTCACCGTCTTACCCCCACTCCCCGGCAACGCCGCCTTCGCCCCGCCTGCATTCTCCCCTGCGAACAACACCTCCAACGTCTCATACGCATAAATCGTCGGCGCATGATTCTGCATCAGGCCACCGGTATCCGCTGTCGGCCCGTAATTGCTATGCACATCGCGTCCCAGCATGCGCAGCATCGCCATCAACTGTCCTCGGTGATGCGACGTATGCGCGATTCGCCGCGTCATCACCCACGCCCGCGAGCGTTGCACATCGAAAAACTTCGCATCGCCTTCCCACCACGCATCATCTTTTCCCTGCAGCGCCACGAGCCGTTGCCCACTGTCTTCGGCATACCGCTTCATGAACTCCAGCCGCACTTCCTGCGGCGGAAGCGGAGGCGCTCCTACATCGATTCCCAACATGGTGCGGAACCACAAATCTTCGCTCACGCACTGATGCACCATTTGCTCATGCACGCTGCGCCCCCGCGCATCGCCCTCCCGCGGACGCACCGGAAGATCTTCATCTTGGAACTCGCTCCACACGCTGACAACTTTCACCCGCTCGGTGGCATATGTTTCGACAAGAAATGCGTATCTCATAGCCGCAAATGTTACCCTAACTTTCCAAGTTGAGTTATAGGGTGCCTCTTGTCTCGTGTTTTTTGAGACAAGGGTTTTTCCCCATGAGTGACTCTCACCAACCCATGCTGAAGCAGCCTCAAGCGTTGCGCGTAGCCATCGACACCGGCGGCACCTTCACCGATTGTGTCTGGATCGACTCAGGCGGCCGCACAAGAATGTTAAAGGTTTTCTCCACGCCAGCCGATCCCTCCCAAGCCATCGTCGAAGCCCTGCGCAGAATTAATCACCCGGGTGAAGTGATCTTGCTTCACGGCACCACGGTCGGCACCAACACCCTGCTCGAACGCAAAGGCGCGCACACCGCTCTGGTCACCACCGCCGGCTTCGAAGACGCCATTGAGATCGGTCGCCAAACTCGCCCCAAGCTCTACGACTTCTTCTTCGACCGGGTCGAGCCGCTCGTCCCAAAAGATCTCCGCTTCGGCATCGAAGAACGTACCGCGAGCGACGGCGAAATCCTAACCGCGCCTTCACCCGCAGATTTGAAATCGCTGGTCGCCCAAGTTGCAGAGAAGCAACCGGAATCGATCGCAATCTCACTGCTTTTTTCTTTTGCGAATCAGGAGAACGAATTAGCAGTGGCTGATGCCCTGAAGACTCTGGGTGTTCCGCTCTCGATCTCCCACCAAATTCTCCCCGAGTTCCGCGAATACGAACGCGCTTCAACCGTAGTAATCAACACCTACCTCCGACCAGTCATGCAGCGCTATCTGGAAAACCTGGAGCGGCGAGCAGAATCGCTCAGACCAGAGCCGCCAATGAAAGACCGTGTAGAGCGGCGCTTCAGCGCCGCGAAAGTCGCCCAGAAAAATATTCGGGCTTTAGCCCCCGCGACACGCATCTTCGTCATGCAATCCAGCGGCGGCATCACCGCTCTTTCTGCCGCAGCCCGCGAACCCGTCCGCACCGTTCTCTCCGGCCCTGCCGGAGGCGTCGTCGGCGCGGTCGACAGCGCTCTCCGCAGCCGCTTCGACAAAATTATCGCCTTCGACATGGGAGGCACTTCCACTGATGTTTCCCTGGTCGAAGGCGCGATTACTACCGCCAGCCACGCCGAAGTTGCCGGGCTCCCCATCGGAGTACCCATGCTCGACATTCACACCGTCGGTGCCGGCGGAGGGTCGCTTGCCCGCTTCGATGCTGCAGGCGTTCTCCGCGTCGGCCCCGAATCCGCCGGCGCTGATCCCGGTCCCATCTGTTACGGCCGCGGTACGCAGCCGACGGTCACCGATGCCAACCTTTTACTAGGCCGTTTGCAGCCCACTCGCTTCCTCGGCGGCGATTTCATCCTGGATCTCGCTCGAACGCAGCACGTCACAAATGAATGGCTGAAGCGGCAGGGAAGTCCACTCACTCTTGAGAAGTTCGCCAGCGGGGTCATCCGCGTGGTCAATGCCATCATGGAGAAAGCTGTCCGTGTAGTTTCGATCGAACGCGGCCGCGATCCCCGCGATTTCGCCCTCGTCGCCTTCGGCGGTGCCGGAGGCCTTCACGCCTGTGCCCTAGCCGAAGCTCTAAGCATTCCTCATGTGATCGTGCCTGCTCTCCCCGGTGCGCTTTCCGCTCTCGGCATTCTGGTCAGCGACATCGTAAAGGACTACTCGCGCACTGTCCTGTGGCGCGTGGCGGGCAAACTTCCGCACGCGCGCCTCGCCCAAGAGTTCGCCACTCTGCAAAAACAAGCCGCCCAAGATTTTCACGAAGAAGCCTGGCAGGGAAAAGTGCAGCATCAGCGAAGCGTCGATATCCGTTACCACGGCCAGGGATACGAGCTGAATATTCCATTCACAAAGAATCTCCTAGCAGACTTCCACAATGAGCACCAGCGCCGCTACGGCTACGCTCATCCCAAACGCGACGTGGAGCTAGTAACCCTCCGCCTGCGAGCAATAGTGAAATCCCCGCAGCTGAAAGTCACGACAGACCGTGTGGGGACGGCCGCCTTCGTGAGCTTGTCCCGAGAGAAGTCGAGGGATTCACGCCCACCAAAGCTCGTCTCGTCCTCCACGCCCAAAGCTGCGGTCCTATTCGATGGCAAGGAACTCGCAACAGCAATTTGCTCTCGCGAAGCTTTGAAGCCCAGCAAGACATATCGCGGCCCCGCCATCATCACCGAATACAGTGCCACCACAGTCATCCCACCCGGGAAACGCTTTCACGTCGACCCCGCCTCGAACCTGATTGTTACAATCCGATAAAAATCTAGCCTTCCATCGCTGCATCAGCCACTCGGTACTAGGTACTGGGTACTCGCTTCGTTACAATAATCCCGTGAAACCAAGCATCTTCGTCGTCGAAGACGATCCCGATATTTCCCGCCTCGTTCGCCACCACCTGGAGAACGATGGCTTTGCCGTGCGCGTCTACCCTACCGGCTCCAATGTAATTTCGGACGCGGAACGCCAGCGCCCCGCGCTCTTCGTGCTCGACATCATGGTGCCGGGCAAAGATGGCCTGGAACTCTGCCGAACCGTGCGCCAAACCATCGGCCTCGCTTCCGTGCCGGTGATTTTTCTCACCGCTAAAAGCAGCGAAGCCGACCGTGTCCTCGGCCTTGAGATCGGAGCCGATGACTACATCGCCAAACCGTTCAGCCCGCGCGAGCTCGTAGCCCGGGTTAAGGCCGTGCTGCGCCGCTTTGAACGCCCGCTTCCGCCCAGCCCGCTGAAAGTCGGCGAGATCGAAATCGATCCCTCCGCCATGACCCTGACCGTCCGTGGGCAAACCGTCCCCACAACCGCCACGGAGTTTCGCCTACTCGATTATTTCGCTCGCCACCTGGGCCGTGTTTTTTCCCGCGATCATCTTCTCGACTCCGTCTGGCGCGACACGTCTTATGTCACGCCGCGCTCGGTCGATGTCTACGTGCGCCGCATCCGTGAGAAAATCGAGCCGGACCCGGAAAATCCCCGCTATCTCAAAACCGTGCGGGGCGCGGGCTACCGGTTCGAGGCTCCGAAGTGAGAAGCGGGATTTTTCTCAAGTTGATGGCCAGCTTTCTGGTCGTCATTCTCGCTGCCGCCGTCTTGTTCGACCTGACTCTCGGCGGCGCCTGGGAGTCCTCACTGCGCGGTGAAATCGAGCGCAATCTTGTCCAAAAGACCCAACTCCTGGCTCACCGGGTGGAGACTGACCGAACTGGCCGATCCCTTGCCGACATCGCCTCGCAAGAAGGACAGTCCGCAGGCGCTCGCGTCACCATCATCGATTCCGCCGGCAAGGTTCTGGCTGACTCCGAATCCAATCCTCCTACTAATGAAAACGTGATGGCGCGCAAGGAGTTCGTTGCCGCGCTCTCCGGCGAGGTCGGCATGGACCATCGCCGTAGCGCCACGATTGGCATTCCGTTTCTTTATGTGGCGGTTCCGGTTTCCGGCGGCGCCGTTCGCCTCGCGTATCCGCTCTCGGATGTTGAAGCTGTTTCCGCGCAGGTGCGCCATCGCTTAGAGTGGGCTTCGGCCGCGGCCTTTGGGTTTGCGCTGATCGTGGCAGCTGTGGCCGCCATCTGGAGCGCCCGCCGTCTCGAACGTATCGTCGATGTCGCAGGCCGCATTGCCGAGGGCGATCTTCGGGCCCGCATCCTCGAAACTTCCCCCGACGAGATCGGACGTGTCGCCGGCGCTATCGACAAAACCGCCCGCCGCGTCGAGCAAAGTTTTGCCGCTGTCCAATCCAGCCAGCGCCAGCTCGAAACCCTGCTCAACAGCATGCAGGATGCCGTCATCGCCGTCAGTGCAGACGGCCTCGTGCAGTGGGCCAATCAACCCATGGATCGTCTCGTGCCGCAGGGCACACGCCTGCACCAGCCGGTCGTTGAAACCATCCGTGACCCGGACTTTCTCGCCAGCGTGAAGGAGGCCATCGCCACTCACGAAGTGAAAACTGCCCGCGCCACTTCCATCGTCCCCGGCCGCGCCTTCGACGTAACCGCCGCCCCTCTGCCCGATGGCGGCGCTGTGGCTGTACTCCGTGATCTGACCGAGACCGAACGGGTCGAGAAAACCCGTCGCGATTTTATTGCTAACGTCTCGCACGAACTGCGCACGCCGCTTACTTCGATTCAAGGCTATGCGGAAACTCTGCTCGACAGCACTCCCGAAAATGGCGCGCCCAATCGCGAGTTTCTCGAAATCATTCGCAAGAATTCCTCTCGGATGTCCCGCCTCACCGAAGATCTGCTTACGCTGGCGCGTGTGGAATCTGGCGAGACCCGCTTCGAAGCCGAACCCGTCCCGCCCGCCGAACTTCTTCACGACGCGGAAGAGAGCTTTCGCGAAATCGCCCGCGGACACGGCGTTGATCTCGAGATACAAGATCTACAGACTCAGGATTCCAGCAGGGCCGCTTCCGCTGCATCGGATACCGGAATCCAAAATCTCCCACAGGTTCTCGCCGACCGCGAGGCCATCCACCAGGTCTTCGCAAACCTGATCGATAATGCTCTAAAGTATGGATCGAAGTACGGTACTGCCGGCGGACGAATCGTGCTGGGGGCGCGCCCGGCTCCTCACGCAGTGGAGTTTTTCGTGCAAGATTTCGGCGCCGGCATCGCCTCGGAACATCTTCCGCGCCTGTTTGAGCGGTTTTATCGTGTCGATAAGGCCCGCTCCCGCGAATCCGGAGGAACCGGCCTCGGCCTCGCCATCGCCAAGCACATCATGCTCGCCCACGGCGGCACCATCCGCGCCGAAAGCGAACTCGCGCATGGAAGCACGTTTCTGTTCACTCTTCCGACGGCCTAACCGATTCAAATGTGGTGATGGCGGGTGCCCCATTTCTCGCGTTTTGTGCGAGAAGTGGGCAGTCATAATAGGTAAGGGCTTAGGCTAGTCCCAAATTGGATTCGGTATCCGCTAGATGAATACACTAGTTAGCTGGTGCATAAGGCGCCGTCTTATTCGTTCTAACCTAGTGGGTGGTCTTCGATCCGCGTCTGTACTTGAACAAATTGCCGGATTGTGAGGTCGGAGGAATTCTCTCACCGCGCCGAATAACCGTTCGACGGCCTCCATTGACTTCGCCGCCGCGCGGCCCAACTTCGACCAACTCGCCTGAGTCTGGTGCTACCTCTCCTGGTCTGTAAAACATATGCACTCCTCACCTCGAATAGAGAGTAGCGCCTTCTCCGGACGCCGGAGTGTACACTCTTGATTACCGTACACCCGTTAGTACATGTCTCACAAAGGAGACCAGAACGAACGCCTTTCGGAGTCTTTTATGAGAGTGCTGAGGTTTTGTCTCGCTGCGACGCTTGCTGCGGTTCTGCCATGCATCCCAGGCCCTGCACAAGACCAGCCTCGCCCGGACAGACCCAAGTTGGCAAATCCAGAAGCTATCGCCCCAACGACGGGCTGCGAGGGCGTCACCGGCGCTTTGCCTGAAGCAATCTCTGAGTGTCAGAAGCGCGAAACGGCCCGGCTGTTCATTATTCTAGGAAAGCCCGAAGCTGCAGTGAAGGTATTGTGTACGACGAAGGTTGCGCGTGATGCTTTCGGCGGCGATGTTGAAGCCTGTCTTAAGTCGAAGTAGTAGTCGACCGACAACCTAGAAGTTCTGTCCGGCTGGGTGCTCTACTTTCGCGTTGTCTGCGAGAAGTGGGCAGTCCTAACCATCACCCCACGCACACCTGAATCCGTTCTTCCCACCAAGTCCAATCATTAATCCGAACCAATCCCCTCTCCCCATAAGCATACGACCGATAACTACTCCAAACCCACGCTCCAGGCTCATCGACCAAACCACGAACGACCGGGTTCCGATGCATATACTTCAACTTCTCAACTTCCTTGCGCTGACTCCACAAATTGAAATCGTAAAACCGCCGCTGCCAAAACTGCCCCGAACCGGGTGCCCCATTTCTCGCGTTCTGTGCGAGAAGTGGGGTCCGATGCACGAACCCTAACTTCACCGCCTGCACAACAGTGGAAGGATTCCCGATTAAAGGCTCAGAAATAAGCAGATGCACATGCTCTGGCATAACCACGTATCCAATCACAGCGAACCGATAACGCTCCCGCATGAGTTCCAGCACGCGAAGAAACAAATCCCGAAGATGCGGTGGATCGAGCAGAGGCCGCCGCTGATGACAACTCCATGTGATGAAGTGCAAATCTCCCGCGCCGTAATAACGCTTCAGTCCCCAAGGCATGAAAAGACGCTAGACGAACTGACGGGAACGAAGCTGTGACGAATGAACAGTGAGGTTTTGAAACTCTTAAAATCGCTAGATCGAAAGCCCCACTTCTCGCACAGTACGCGAGAAATGGGGCACCCGGCAACGGGCACTCCATTCCGCCTAGGATCGTGGAGTAACCCCAAAGTAATGCGCATGCCCCAGCCTCGTGCTCGTTCTATCCAAAATCGCTGGTAGAATCTGAATTCGGAGTCTCTCATGAAACGAATAGCCACCTTCGCGTTGTTAGCCATCTTTTGCGCAGCGGCGCCTGCCGCCAACGCCCAGCCCGAAAACCGCAGTATCGGAGAAAATCAAGCGGAGGCCAAGAGGGCGGCCAAGCAGCAGCAAAAGGCGAATAAGAAGCTAGCCAAGAAACAGCGCAAAGCGATGAAGAACTACCAGAAAGCGCAGCGGAGGAGCGCGAAGCAGCAAAAACGACGCACCAAATAGCCTCCGCCCGCCGCGCTCTCGCACGAAAAATGACCAAAAATTCACACCTTCTTAACCCATCCCCAAAAAAGAAAATCTATCCTTGCCGTTGACCATCTAGTTATGGGTACGGCAAAATCAGAGCTACCAAGGCCGCGCGCTCCCAGTCCGCGCCAGAGGACCACCCTCATGAGTACAGCCCGCGTCGAGACCGTACCACCCGAACCGGCCTATCATCACATCGTCCGCCGCACAGTCGAAGCCTGCCGCCTCGCTACTGAAGCCGCCGGAGCAGCCGCCGAAGGCATCGCCACCGGCTCCAATGCACTTCTCGATTCTCTCCGTCAGCGCGAGCGCGATCTCGATGCGCTCGACATGGAAATTGACACCGCCGTCACCAACGCGATAACAGAAGTCGAACCCACCGAAGCCCGCGAACTGCTCGCTTGTATGAAGTTCATGATCAGCCTGGAGCGCATCGGCGATCTGCTGCTCAGCTTCGCCAACAGCGCGCAAGCCGCTGCCGGACGAATCGATTCCGAAGACACCCGCGACCTCACCCACATGGCCACCATCCTCGAAAAAATGCTCACCGATGTTGGCCAGGCTTTCTCCACCCGCGACGTCGGCAAAGCCGTCGAGGTTCTCCGCTCCGACTCCGAAATGGACCGCCTTCGCAATCTCATCTTCCTGCGCCACATCGAGAACCCTGAGAACATCGCCCGCCAAGCCAGCCTCCAAGTCATCTTCATGACTCAGTCTCTAGAGCGCGCCGGCGACCACGCCAAGAATCTAGCCGAAGAAGTCTGCCACGTCGTCAGCGGACGCACCGTCCGCCACGTCCTCATGGCCTATGACAAGCCTGTCGAACAAATGTTCATCGACTACCTTCGCCGCCGCGAACAACGGTAATCACCGCGCCGACTATCGACGAGACTATTCCTCACCGCCTCATCTGTTAATGTCCTCGATTGTTATCGGAATCTCAACCTAAGACTCGTGCGCCGATCTACGCGTAAACAGTCCCCAGCAAAACCGGGGAGCGATGGCATAGTTTAGTTGCACGAGTACAATCGCGGCGATGCTGTAATAAGTATTGAAAAAGCAGAGAGCGGCGCCGCCCGCATAAAGAGACTGTGCGATCAAGATGCGGCGGATGATGGCGGGGTGAACTTCCGCAGGAAGGTCATCGACGAGGAGATGAGCGCGGGTGGCATAGCTCCAGCTCCAAAGCAAAGTGAGTCCGAGGAGGAGAATATTACTCCAGTAGACCAGGAGCGCAGTGCGATAGTGAATGAACTCTGCTAGCAGCGCAGTCGAAAATGGGGTGACGGACACGCAGCACAGGAACGCAATGTGGATCCAGACGAGATTGCGGTCGGAGCGGGCGAAATAGTTGAGCTGAGTTTGCTGCCCGACCCAGAAAATGCCGTTGGTCATGATGCTCATGAGGAAGACGACGAGGCGCGGGGAGAGCGCGATGAGGACACGGCGAAGGTCGTGCTCGGAATGAATCGCCTCGGCCGCGGGTACGCGAAGGTCGAGGACAAGTAACGTCATCGCGACGGAGAATATGCCGTCGCTCAATGCCGCCAGGCGGTCGACGTTTTGACCTGCAACACGATTGTAGGGCGAATGCATCCAAAGGAGTTTAGCATCGTAGTTTCCGCCGAGGCTTGGGGCTAAGTTTCACACGGCGGGTCATGGAGAAGACGATTTGAATATGTGCAAGGGGCGCGTTGAGGAGACAGTAGTGCGCGGAGTTGCATTTGTGTGCGCGCTGGTTGTAATGGGCGGGATGTGGGCGCAAGGTCAGGTGCCGCCAGATAATCCTCCCGCTCCGGATTCAAACGGGCAAGGGCAGGGCAAAGACGTTCCGAATGCGCCTGGTGCTCAGAATACTGGTGCTCAGACTCCAGGTGCGGAGAATCCAAAAGAAGAAAAACCGGCGCCCGATTCTACTCCGAGTGCGAATCCAGTGCAGGCGGTCGAGGACAAGACGAAGCAGGCGGTTGGAATGACGAAGGATGCCGCAACGGCAGGGCTGCTCAAGGCGCGGGACTGGGAGTCAGGCTGGATCACCGGAGTTTATGTAGGCAAGAACCGCAAGCTGGTTACGCTGACGGGGCAGGAGCGGACGGAATATTACTTGCGGCAAACGCTGACTACTCCTGAGGCTTACATGAAGAGAATGTTTGCCGCCGGGATTGATCAGGCAAGCGGGTCACCGCGGCAGTGGGACGACGGCTGGGGAGGCTACGCCGAGCGGTTTGCCTCGCGCGAGGGGCAATTTATTACCGCGAATACCTTGGCCGCGATTGGAAATGCAAAGTTGGGTTACGAGGTCCGCTATGACAAGTGCAAATGCGACGGCGCGTGGCCGCGGGCGCGGCACGCGATCATGCGGAATTTTATGACTTACGATCGCAATGAGGAGAATTTGCGTCCGCAGTGGGCCTTGTATGGTGGAGCGTTTGGTGGAGGCGTGGTGGCCACAACGTGGAAGCCCGGCTCGCAGAGTTATTGGAAGAACGGCGTGTGGGGCATGGTGGGGCAGGCTGGGTATGGAGCGCTGCTGAATTTCTTTACCGAGTTTTCAAGAGAGATTAATCGGAAGCAGGGAGTTGGGCGGTAATTTTCGAGCAGGAGACCCGCCGCTCAACACCTGTGGAAGAGTTTAAACACCAATCCTCGAAAATCTTGTCAATACCCAGAAGTTACACGATTGATGTTAACTGCAACAAAACGCGTCGAATATAAAGTTCGAAGCTATGTCGCTTTTGCCCCCTGCGGTATGCTATAATAGAACCATAGGGTAAAACTTATAGCAAAATAAGGCGCGGCCTCAGGTCGCGCCTTTTCTTTTGCCCGAAAAGCTTCCTTAAGCACAAAAAGCCGACGTACTCACCGAACGGCGTTGCCAGCCGACATTGGCGACGCAACCTTGCCCAGATCCATTAAAGACACGCGTAGAAGGACGAACGGCGGGATGCCCGTCGCTATGCGCATTCAGGAGACACATGCAATTTTGGCAGTGCTTCACCACCCGCAAACAACAGGGCGAGTGGGTCGAGTTGCAATTCATGGCGCAAGCCGCGAGCCGCCGTTTCGCCGTCTGCAAGCCCTGGGCGGACATGGGGCCCTATGACATCGGCATCGAATATGGCGAGAATTTCCTTCGCGTGCAGGTCAAAGGCACAACTCAGCGGGTGGGCGGAGGATATCGCTGCCAAATGCGTCCGATGCACCGAAAACGGCACCCCTACTCCCCGAACCAGATCGACCTGTTCGCCGCCTATGCCATCCCGGCAAATGCCTGGTATCTAATCCCGGCAACCATCATCTTGGCATCCGGCTGCGCCAGAGACATCATGATCTGCCCCATCACAACGCCCAAGAAAAAAGCCAGCTACCGCTTCGAATGCTACCGCGAAGCCTGGAACCTTCTCACCAAGACGAGAAGCGATCTGGCGACTTCCAACACTAGAGACATAAAAGGGGGCCTGGAGTGATCTTAAGTCTGTCATCCTTCTATGAAAACAGCCGCAGCTGTCCACGGGTATTTCTGCCGCGATGCCGACAGGCTTCTATTCGCGCTCGAGGCGTATAAGGTATGTCCGGACTCCGCCGCTCCATCTGAGCAGTCGCTGGGTGCCCCATTTCTCGCGTTCTTTGCGAGAAGTGGGGCCTTTCGCCGACACCCTACCAACCCTCAGCCAGCGCTCCGCCGAATTTTTTCCTCCCACCAAGTCCAGTCGTTGATCCGGACCAATCCCGCCTCTCCGTATGCATAGGATCGGTAGCTACTCCACCGCCAATCCTCCGGACTCGCCACCAGTCCGCGCACCGCCGGGTTGCGATGCATGTACTTCAGCTTCTCAACCTCTTTCTGCTGTCCCCACAGATTAAAATCGTAGAAACGACTCTGCCAGAAGCGGCCGGAGAATTCACCCCCAATCGCCAGCCGCCGGGAGACGCTCAACTTCACGGCCTGAATAATCTTCGAGGGATCGCCAATTAAAGGTTCGGAAATCAGTAGATGTACGCGTTCGGGCATGATCACGTATCCGATCACGGCAAAACGATAACGAACGCGCATCAGTTCGAGGACAGTAAGTAGCAGGTCGCGGCGCTCGGGATTGCCAAGTAGCGGTTTGCGTCGATAGCAGCTCCACGTGATGAAATGGAGGCTTCCCGTGCCGTAATAACCCCTCAGGCCCCACGGCATGAAGAAACCCTACGCACAACTGCGAGGTAGCGTCTGTGACGGGTGAACATTGGCCGGGCCTTATCGTGGGATCAAGTCAAAAGCCCCACTTCTCGCAAAGAACGCGAGAAATGGGCACCCAGTCCATTTGGGGGATACTTCGCGAATGGGAGATGTGGGCCACCCGCCCAAGGGTAAAGTATTTCTACTTGACATCCCCTCTTATAGAACCCGTCTAATTCTGCTAGCATTAGTGGAGACAAAATGACACGACGGGTAACAAGTAGCGGCCAATCTGTGAAAGAGACGTTGCTATGGCTTAAGTGGGCCGATACGGACTACCGAAGCGCACGGCTCCTCTTACTTGAGGGGTTGCTCGTTCAGGGCGCAGCTTTCTCCAACACTGCGGTTGAAAAATATCTGAAATCGCTGTTTGCGCATCGAGGACGGCCAATACCGCACTCTCATAACGTTGCGAGGCTTTACAAGCTTGTCAAAGACGAAACAGGTTCTAATCTGGACGTAAACGAGAGCTACCTCAGACTGCTTGAAAAGGCATATAAACTCCGGTACCCCGATGACGCTACAGACGGATTCAATATCGCCCTCAACCAAGTCCGGCTACTGGTCGAGCTAGACCGAACTGTCAAGAAAATCATTGAGCGCTTTCAAATTGTTCGCACAGATAGAAATGAGAAGATCATCCTAATTCTGGAACGCGCGATGCAGAACAAGGACGCATCGATCCTGACGAGCAACGTCTCCCTTGATCCACCTTTGGGTTTCCGATTGTTTTCGAGTCCGAGCCACTCTTATGATTTTCGTCGCCACAGGGGGCAGACCTACGAAACCCACTACGTCACGGAAGCGGTGAGTGACGGACCCGATTATGAAATAGAAGGCTTTTCCGTTGTAAGTGATAACCAGTTCAAGGTAGCCTACATACCGATCCTTCAAAACCCGAACAGCGCGTCAGTGAATGGCCTCGCTCAAGTTCGGGTGACATAGTACCCCCCTTCGACTGATGAGATAACCGTGTCGGGGGGGTGGTCTCGCTAGCATCACCAACACAGAGCAGGAACGTCCCGTCTGTCCCGAGTTTCCATGAGAGCGCGCCTACCGACTTTCGCGGATCTTAGTTCGCTCACTTCATGCGCTTCAGGGCGTCCGTCCGCACATCACTTAGGCGCTTGGGCTGCTTCGCCGAACGAGGCCACCATACAACGGGCAACCAATGTGGCTCCTTGTAGCGTTTTCTCAACTGCTTTGCGACCGGCATGTCAGGCACGGCCCCGTCCATCATGTAAACCATGAAGTCGGATGAATGAGGGTAGATGTGTTGCTTAGCCAAGTTGAACGCATTTATAAAGTCCTCGCTAACTCCGAACCAAAGTTGCACATTCAACTCTGGCCAGCCTATTCGCAGGTCGCCCTTTGCTTCCTCACCTACCGCGCTCACAATCTCGACAAAACTAACGCCCCCGCCTATGTCCCTAACGGCTGCCACGATACGCTGAGACATTTCCTCGACTGTCATCTAGTAACTCCTTTCTAAGCGACAGCCATTGTATGACGGCTCCCATGAACCTGGGAACAGACGGAACGTTCGCCTGTCCATCGTACCCAAAAAACGGGGTGCGTTCCGTCCGGAATGGCATCGGCATCCGCGCCTCATGGCTTTATGACTCGCAGACTTTACCTGTACGATTTCGGCCATGCCTTCGCAGCGAATCCCGATCGAGGCTTTCAAATGCTCAATGCAATCTGCGAGAGCCTCGATGTTTTTCTAACTTACCACGACAGTCTGCGGTCAGGCTCTGCGTGCTTTGCAAGGTCGGCAAGGCTGCAGCCGGCCCAAGAGTGGCTGGCAGCCTTAGCGCATCATATGCCGAGATGAGCCGACCTTGCGATCTGTATATAGGTCAGGTTAGTATCTAGCCCGCGCTCTGGCGCAGTGGCGGAGATTACCCACGCGGAGGGAGTACAGTATGTCGGGCAACGTGGAAGATGACAAACAGAAGCTTCGCGAAGAAGTTATCAAGCATCTCTCGAGTGAGATTGCCTCAGAAGTTCAATACATTGCTAGCCTTCGCAGCCGTCTGATGTTTACCGTCTTGACGGGTCCATTTATCGTCGTAGGTTCCGTTCTCGTCGCATTGAGGGGCCCGCTGGTATTCACCGAATCGCATACGAAGCTAATCCGCTGGGGGATTGCCGGGGCGTTCGCTTCCTACCTGGGACTGGCGGCGTACGGTGCCCTACTTGACAATCACCATACTCAGCTTTGCAATAAGTGGCGCAGAGGGATAGCCTCGCTGCTTCAGGGCAAGGATCCGGATGAGGACACCCTTAAAGTCAAAAATCATGTCTGGTGGGGATACATGGGCGGATTCGCGCTTATGATTGCAGCGTTCGTTTCTCTAGTGATTCTAATCATGCAGTTGGTCCCGACGCCGCACGGCGAGTAACTTGGGGCGGGCGGGCGGGTGCCCCATCCTTGCGCGTTCTTTGCGCAAGGGTGGGAACTTCACAGACGCCTACTGAAGCAGCGTGCCTCCGTTGCCGTTGGGTTCTTCTTCAGGCGCTAACACCACAGCAGCGGCCACCTTGTCGCCGGGTTCCATGTGGAGCAAGCGGACGCCCTGCGCGTTGCGGCCGGATTCGCGGATAGTTTTGGAATCCATGCGAATGATTTTGCCGTAGTGGCTGATGAGCATCACCTGCGAAGATTCATCCACCAGCGCAATGGCCACCACTTTGCCGACGCGTTCGGTCGTCTTGATGTTGATTACGCCCTTGCCCGCGCGGTTGGTGAGGCGGTATTCGTCGGCGGGGGTGCGCTTGCCGTAGCCGTTTTCGGTTACGGAGAGGATGAGAGTGCCTTTCTGCGTGAGGTCGACGGTTTCGCTGGGCGCGACATCGGCGTCGGCAGCAGACGCTCCCTCGACAGCGGGCGCGCCTACGGGCGCTTCGCCCGGCTTCGGCGTCACGGTCATTCCCACGACGTAATCGCCCTCATCCAAGTTGATGCCGTTCACACCATACGCGGCGCGGCCCATGGGCCGAACGTGATCTTCTTCAAAGCGGATGGCCATACCTTCGTGCGAGGCGATGAAAACGATCTGATTGCCGTTGGTGACGCGCGCGGCGACCAACTCGTCTCCTTCTTCGATGTTGATGGCATTGATGCCATTCGAGCGCACGTGCATGAATTCGCGCAGCTCGGATTTTTTCACCAGACCGTTGCGCGTCGCGAAGAAGATATATTTACTTTCTTCTTCGAGGTTGCGCACCGCGAGCATAGTGCGAACGGTTTCGCCGGGTTGCAGGCCGATTAAGTTGCCGATGTGCTTGCCGCGTCCAGCAGCACTGACATCGGGAATTTCATAAACCTTGAGCCAATAGACGCGGCCCTTATTGGTGAAGATCAAAATGTAAGCGTGAGTGGAAGCGATGAAGAGGTGCTCGACAAAGTCTTCCTCACGCGTCTTCATGCCAGTGCGGCCGCTCCCGCCGCGGCGCTGCATGCGGTAAGTCGAAATCGGCGTCCGCTTCATGTAGCCGGAGTGGCTGAAGGTGACGGCAACTTGCTCGTCGGCGATCAAGTCTTCGAGAACGATTTCGGCAGCTTCGTCTTCGATGCGGGTGCGGCGCTCATCTCCGTAGAGCTCTTTTACTTCTTCGAGCTCTTTGATAATGACGGCACGAAGTTTTTTCTCGGAAGCAAGAATAGATTCGTAGTCCTCGATCTTCTCGCGCACTTCTTTCAGTTCGTTGGAAATTTCATCGATAGAAAGTTTCGTGAGGCGGTGCAGTTGCAATTCGAGGATGGCTTCAGCCTGGCGCGAGGTGAAAGGCTTTTCAGGGTCGAGCTTGGGAGCGCGGCCCGTGGTGTTGATCGTGATTTTCTTGCCACCGAAGTACGCGACTAAATTTTCGCGGGCATCAGCACGATTCGCGCTGGCGCGAATGATCGTAATCACGTTGTCGAGATGATCGAGGGCGTTGAGATAGCCTTCGAGAATGTGCTCGCGGTCCTTGGCTTTCTGCAGCAGGAAAGCGGTGCGGCGGCGGACCACTTCGACACGGTGATTGATGAAGTGCTTGATGGCCTGAATCAGCCCCATTTCGCGCGGCTGTCCATTGACCACCGCCAGCAGGATCATGGAAAAACCTTCCTGCATGGACGTGTGCTTGAAAAGCTGGTTGAGAACAATCTGTGGTTCTGTTCCGCGCTTTAGTTCGATTACGATGCGCATGCCGTCG
>Ga0210391_10000143_pt1 | contig 84354 bp, 69 predicted proteins | sample IncBWC12OmetaG_FD_160573 | JGI IMG/M metagenome (GOLD analysis project Ga0210391, IMG submission 160573) | Forest soil microbial communities from Barre Woods Harvard Forest LTER site, Petersham, Massachusetts, United States - Inc-BW-C-12-O ...
GGGCCGCGGGCGATCAGCTATCACCAGCAGCCAATCCGCCTGCCCCAAAGCACAACCCCGAAGTGAATATCGATTCCGCCGTTGGTCAGCCGTACGTTATCTACGAAGGCCTGACGATGGATACCGTGCTCATGAACCGGCTCGATGGTGACGCAGTTGGGCCAGTCAAGGTGCTGGTTTCAAATCCGGTCTATTCGCACGACCGCCAGCATGTACTCATTCCTGACGGCACTATCGTGCTCGGTGAGGCGCGAAAAATCGGCTCTGCCGGCTTCGGCCAGCAACGCCGCCTGGCCGTTGTCTTCCATCGCATGATTATGCCGGACGGCTATTCGGTCGACCTTGACCGGTTCCAAGGTCTCGACCAGATCGGAGAGGAGGGCTTGAAGGACAAGGTGAACAACCATTACCTCGAAGTCTTCGGTACTTCCATCGCCCTGGGTGTGATCGCCGGAGCTGCCCAGATTACGCAAGGCGGCGGTGTTTATGGGGGATCGGGACCTCAGGTGTTCACAAATGGTGCGGCATCGTCAGCGTCGCAGTCCGCAACCACAATCCTCGATCACTTCTTACAAATACCGCCCACGATCACGATTCGTGAGGTCATCGCGTCAAGGTCTACTTTACACAGGATATGTTGCTGCCTGCCTATGAGAATCACACTATTCCGCAGACGTTTTAGGGAGGTGACGATGCGAGTATTTTCTTTCTTACTCTTGTCCATGCTGACTCTCGCGGGTTGCGAAAGCAAAGCCCACAAGGTGAAGCAACTGCAGGAACAATACAACGTCGCATATGCCACGTATACAAAGGATTGCCCCTCAGATAACAGCGCGGGAGCAGCACGCATGTTGACGGGACAAAAGCTGACCGCCGCACAGATAGCAGATTTGGAAGCGAAGAGGAAAACCCAGGAAGCACGATGCAAACCGCAGGAGGATCACCTCGCAGAAATTCAGCGCGAGATTCTTGCAGCGCAGCAGTAGCACCACAGCGCTGCGAAACCACCACCATGAACCGCGATCGGAGGACAACGCAATGAAGAAACTAATCCTAACCATACTCGCCATTGGACTCGGCGCGTCATTGCAACCGAGAGCGCAAGCGCAAGTCGGGTCCGGTGTCGTTTATGACCCCACGCAATCGGCCCACGCGATCTCGCAGATCAAAAATGAAGAGAAGTCGATTCAGAACGAGGTCGAGCAGATTGAGGAGGGGCAGAAGATATTTAGCAACACCACCAAGATTGCCGCCACAGCCATCCAAACCTACAACACGGTCCGACAGCAATACAACCTCTATCGCCAGATGATACTTGCGCCGCGGATGCTCTATTCGCGGTTTCTATCGCCGACGACCGACGTGAGAATGCTGCAACAGATCTCAAACACCTACGGCATTTCGATGGGATGGCTCAATTCTGCGAACACCGGAAACGGTGCGGCGGCCTCCTACCAGCAGGTGAGTGTCCCACATACCAACAACGTGATTTCCGGCTACAGTACCGTTAGCGTCGCCGGGCAGCAGCAAATTGCTGCGCAGGGCGCCACCGTAGACATCGACGATGCGGTGATGAGCACCAACCTCGCGGTGCTTGGCACGATCCGAACAAATCAGACATCGAGGCAGACGGACATTGCGAACCTGGAAGCTGCCACGCAGGGCAATGATCCAAGCCAGCAGACCATCATGGCTGAACTCCAACGCATCAATCAGGCCTTGCTCTTGCAACTGCGAACCATGCAGGACGCAAACCAGATCAACGCCAATCTCGCTCTCCAGCAAATCGTTGCCCAAAAACAACAGCAGGACGCAGTGAAATTAGCGTTTCGTGATTCGTCAGGATACGAGAGCTATTACAACGCTAATGTCACAACCACTAGCAGCGGTGCGAAGAATCTACTCACGCAGACATACTGAGAAACGAGAAGTAGGAACATGGGTCTATTCGACTACATCGCCCAAGGTTGCCAGTCGCTTGCCGCAACCGCGGCACCCTCGATTAACGCGATAGGAATACACATCGTTATCGCGCTGGCAACGATCATTCTGGTCTGGTTTGGCGCCCAGGAATCCTTGGCTTCCGCACAGGGGGGCCCTGGGTTCAGCATGGCGCAGTTTCTACGACTCTTCATTCTGCTTACATTCGCGTACGCAATGGTGAACTACTATGACAGCTCTATCCCAGGACTTGGTTTTTCCCTGAAAGGGCTCATTGACAACGGCACCACAAACCTTGTGAATCTGATTGGGGCCGACGGCTCGGTCTCGATGCTCAACGAGATCCACTCGGCCTCTTCTAAGACTGGCCCTTCAATGCTTTCGAGCATTATGTCCCCTTACTACGCGATAGTGTACTTTGTCGTTCAGTTTCTCTTGGCGCTTCTTGCAGCTGTTGTCTCCGCTATCCTCGCCTATGGCGCAATCGCGGCGACGATCATCGGGTTACTAGGACCACTCTTCATCCCATTCCTGGTTTTCGACAAACTCGACTGGTTGTTCTGGGGCTGGCTCAAGGCATATCTCGGCTTCAGTTTTTATAAAGTCGTGGCGGCCGCCGCGATGAACGTTCTCTCGCATGTTCTTACCAACTATTACGTATCGCTTGGGCAAAGCGTTTCGGATCCAGCAACGATCGTACAAACCCTGCCGCTGCTCGTTTTGCTCGTGCTCGTCAACATCTACAGCCTCTTTAAGATTCCGGCCATGACTCAGAGTTTAATCGGCAGCGGGGGCGGTCACGACGGTGGATTGGGCATGCTGATGTTGGCGGCCCGCGGCGCAATGTAAACCATAGGAGCATCTAATGAGCGGTCAGGCAAGAGCGACGCCCGAGATTACCCGAGCCGCTGAGCGTTATCTCGAACAGTACGGCGATCCAATCGTCATGAATACGTACCTGAAAGTGACGATCCTCGTTTTGGCAGTCGTTTCTCTGGTGCTCGCCGGCCTAGTCTACAGAAGCCAGCGAGCCCTGGCCGATATGCACCCGATGATCGTCCGCATCAACGACGTCGGCAGAGCCGAGGCAATCGACTATCGCAACTTCCAATATCGGCCGCAGGAGGCCGAAAACAAGTATTACCTATCGCGTTGGGCAGAGCTCTATTTCAGCCGGAATCGCTTCACGATCGAGCGCGATCAGACAAACTCTCTTTACTTCCTGAATGGTGATGTCCAGCGCGCCGTCATCGATCAGGAGCGCAAGGACAATGTCATTCAAACCTATACAAAAGAGGGATCTCTTCCGTATGTCGATGTCGCGATCAAGAACGTCATTCTCGATGATCTTCGTCAGTCGCCATATTCGGCGCGAATCGAATTCGAAAAGGTGTTTACGAACCCTGCTGATCATTCCGAGATCAAGCGCGAACGATGGACCGCCAGTGTCACTTATGTCTTCCGTGAGAACGTGAAGAACAATGAACTGGCCGTCAATCCTCTGGGATTGACCATCGTGCGCTTTCGGGCAGACCAAGCGTTCAGTTGACGTTCAGCATGGGGAATGATCCAACTCACTGACATTAATTGAAGGCGCTTTTAGGACGGTAGGGTATGAGCGACACCCATATGGAGCGACATTACAGGATCGAGGAACTTGCAGAGCGCTGGGGACTTGGGCGCGAGACGATTAGAAAGATGTTGATTGATGAGCCTGGTGTTGTCAGGATACGCCTAGGTCGAAAGAAGACGCACACGACTTATTCTGTGCCTGACAGCGTGGCCCGTCGCATCCATCAGAGGCTTAGTAGCTGAATGTTGATCCACATAATCGCCTTCTACCGATGGGCGTTCGCGAACGGCTATAAGGAAGGTCTACACCTTGACCGAATTGACAATGATCTCGGCTATAGCTCTAAAAATTGTCGCTTCGGGACGGGCCGGTCAGTGAAAATGGCGCTGACGCTACCAGTTGATCAATTCAAGCAGAGAATGCGTCGGGGTGTTTTTGCGCTAGCGCATCGAAAGCACTTTCTCGCTATCGTGCGGTCTGTCGGAGAAGGCTTCTTTTAAAATGCTGGTCAGACGCGCCTGACGCGAAGGAATCCATTTTGCGTAATATTTGAGCAAGGTCCGCTCAGTATCGCCGATCAATTCAGCGATATCTCCAACAGGAATACCGCGTTCGAGTAGCATTCTGACAAATGTGTGGCGAAATTTGTGCGGAACAGGCGGCTCATCGAATTCGCCGCCCAATGTGAAAACCTTCTGCAGTTTGATACGCCACCGTTCGGTTTGCACCGACAGTGAATGGGATTTACTCAACGCGAAGATCCTTGGTCCATAGAGTCGTTCGCGATCCCGTAGTCGATTGACGAGCCAGTCAGGAACCCAAGTGTAGAGTTCCTTCTTCGTCTTGTGCATGCGTACGAAAATCTCGTTGCCGTTCAGGCGCAGCGATGTGTCGAAGGTAGCGACGTCAGAAATGCGCATGCCGGTATAAAGCATGACGTAGATGAAATCTTTTATGTCCTCGCCGCTGGTTTGACGATAGCCAGGTTGTGGCTCCCGCTCCCGCTTGAATTTACCGCAAGCTGCGAGAATGCGATTGATTTCTTCGTCTGTGAAGGGAGTTTTGTTCGCGGGAATTGAGTGTCCCTCGGGAGGCTCAAGATCGGCTGAAATGTCTTCCTTGAGCCATTTACGCTTGACGCAGAATTCAATGAAAGCGGTCAGCTTATGAAGTTTCCGGGCCTTGGCTCTTTTTCCATCCGGCCATGATGCGTAGAAGCGATCCATGTCCGTAATGGTGAGCTGATCGATGTAGCCGTAGCCATGGCTGTCGGTGAATGCCCGAAGCTGTTTGATGAAGGTTCGGTATTTGCTTTCCGTCGCCGGCTCGAATCCTTTGGTCGAGATGCGGTCGAGGAAAGCTTGAGTGGCCGCGGTGATAGTGATTCGGGTTAAGCTCTCCGGCGACGCGGCGTTCGGCGGTCGGGTAGGGGAGCCGCCGCCCCATTCTCTGGCCTGCTCCCAACTGGTGACAATGGCGCGCGCGGCTTCCCATTCCCATTGCCCTGTGCTTTGGCGGCGGTATTTTTTCGCAAACGTCCCGGATGCTGTTATCGGGCAATCACACCGCTTCCAGCCCTTCTTGCGTTCGTCGAATTCGCTGCTAAGGGAATCTTCCGCGTAACCGGCTTTACAGTCCCTGCGATGCCGTCGATAGATGTGGAGCGCCACGGCGACATCTTACGATATCGCACGACAAAAAGGCTATAATTTTGTAAGTTGTTGAAAAAGTTATGGTGGAGGCGGCGGGAGTCGAACCCGCGTCCGAAATCGTTGTCAACAAAGAGAGGCTCCATGCTCAGTCGCGTTCCGAAGTTTTCGCTTTGCGCGCTCAGAACCGACAAGATGCGCGCATTGCTAGTCCGTGGATCTCGTCTTTATGACCCGTACCTAGCCATAAGGACCAGCCTGCTGTGCGACGTCCCTTCGAGGCCCACAGGCAAAGCCTCGGGGGACGGCAACTTAATTAATTAAGCTGCGTATGCCAGTTGATGATCGGCAATTATCATTTTGCGAGCGATTACGGGTGCCCACACCCCGGCATGCCTCTTTGCCGCAAGCGATCCCGTCGAAACCGTGACGCCCCCATTGTGCCGGGAACCCTGAGAATTCTGGGTCGATACCTTGCAACTCTCTCCATCTTACTCCTGTTTGCCCAGTGGACATTTTGCAGCCCATACCACTCCTCCCCCCGATTCGGGGGTATTTGATTCCATTGAGTTTAGCCAGCGGGTCCGCTCAAGTATCATAAAATAAGATACTTATAGCCATATATCAGAAAATAAAGGGTTTAAAGGCGATCGTGGAAAACAGGCGAGCTAATCGCTTGATCATTGATTACAAGGGCTTTACAGGAGAGACTGCGCCGCAATCTGACCTTTACCCCTCTGCTTCTATTGTGGCGATCCGATAATAATTCTCAGCCAAGGCGTCTTCAAGCCCTTTTCGTTTCGAATGAGTAGCTTACGGTCAGTATCCAGGAGTTGCAAATGTTGACAAGTGGTGGAGCCACTCCAATGGTGGAGGCGTCTCGCATCCTTGAAAGAAGACGCTGTCCCGGCTTTGGCCTGCGGGTTATAATCCGCGTCACTTATGGCTCTGACCGCGGGCTCGAAACTGGATGGCTATGAAGTTCTCGGCCTGCTGGGTGCGGGCGGAATGGGCGAGGTCTATCGCGCCCGCGATTCGGCTCTGAGGCGCGAAGTCGCGATCAAGGTCCTGCCGTCCTTCGTCTCGCGTGATCCGGACCAGCTGCGGCGATTTGAGCAGGAAGCGCAGGCGGCTGCGGCCCTCAACCATCCCAATATTCTTGCAGTCCACAGGTTCGGCATCTTTGAGGGTGCACCGTATCTCGTGTCGGAACTGCTCGAAGGCAGCACACTCCGGGAACTGTTGCGGCACGGCGCCATATCGATTCGCAAAGCAATCGACTACGGCGTTCAGATCGCGCATGGCCTGGCGGCGGCGCACGACAAGGGCATCGTTCATCGCGATCTCAAGCCCGAAAACCTCTTCGTCACCAAAGACGGACGAGTAAAGATTCTGGACTTCGGCCTAGCGAAGCTGACACAGCGCCAGCCGGGGTCTGCCGAGCGGGACGAGACTCTGACTGCGGGAACCGATCCCGGCTTGGTGATGGGGACGGCCGGCTACATGTCTCCCGAACAGGTACGCGGCCAGCCCGTCGACCATCGCACTGACATCTTCGCCTTTGGGGCGATTCTCTACGAAATGCTCGCCGGCCAGCGTGCGTTTCACCGGAGCACCTCGGCGGAGACCATGACCGCCATCCTGAACGACGATCCGCCCAGCATTTCACAGATTGTGCAGACCGCTCCTCCAGGACTGCAGCGAGTGATTCATCGCTGTCTCGAAAAGAATCCCGAGCAACGATTTCAATCGGCGTCCGACTTGGCCTTTGCTCTGGAAGCCTTGTCGGATTCCGGAAGTGCTCCAGCTGCAGTACTTCCGCAGGGCACGCGCTCGCGTTGGTTATGGGTGGCAGTGATGGGCCTCCCCGCGATTCTGATCGCTGCGCTGATCGGATGGTGGCGCACTCCGCCCGCAGTTCCAGTGGTGGAGTCCGTCACACAACTCACCGACGATGGCCAGCCGAAATTGAGGATGGCGACGGATGGATCGCGGATTTATTTCAACGAAGGTCCTACCGGCAGCTTTAAGCTCGCGCAAGTCTCCGTCGCGGGTGGGCTGACAGCGCCCGTCGAAACGAGGTTCGCAAATTGCTGGCTTATTGGAGCCTTGCAGGACGGTTCCGGTTTGCTGGTCGCTGTCGGTAGCGCAACCGAGGCGCGCTCCACTCTGGATCCGCTGTGGCTGGTGCCGCTTCCAGCAGGAGAGCCGCGCCGCCTCCCCGATCTCGAGATCGCCAACGCGGATGGCTTCCCCGATGGCCGCGTCGTTTTCTCGAAATTCGCTCCGGGAAAAGAAGGGAAGGGAACAAATAGTGGCGTGGAATGGTTCGTTACCGGCAAGGATGGCTCGAATCCGCACAAACTGGTTTCTCTTCCCGGCAATGTTGGATGGGTGGCCGCTTCGGCCTTCGGCCAGCGCATCCTGATCGTTCAGCTGCGCCCGGGTGATCACAGGCTGTTCGAGATTGAAGCGGATGGGACAGGTCTCCGTGAGATCCGGAAGCTGACGGATGAGAATAGCTTCCGATGGACTTCGGATGAGAAGTACATTGTGTACCAATCCGGTAATGATTCGCACTCGGATATATGGCTGCTTCCCATGCAGACCGGGCTTTTTCACCGCCCGGGGAAACCGATTCGACTCACAAATGGGCCACTGCCTTACTCGCGTCCCACCCCGAGCCGTGACGGGAAGCAGATATTTGTCCTGGGCACGAAACAGCGCGGCGAGCTGGTCCGCTACGACATGAAGTCGCATCAGTTCTTGCCATTCCTGTCTGGAATTTCAGTGACAGACCCGACATTTTCCAGGGATGGGAAATGGGTCGCCTACGCTTCCTTCCCGGAGAACACCCTGTGGCGCAGCCGCAGCGATGGCACGGAACGAATGCAGCTGACCTTCCCTCCGATGGATGTGCGGTATCCGGCGATTTCTCCTGACGGAACGAAGGTCGCGTTTCACACCGACAAAAATGAATTGTTTGTGATCGATATGCAAGGCGGCCAGCCGCAGAAGGTTGCGGACAATGCTTTCTTTGCCAATTGGTCCCCTGACGGGAACTATCTTCTGGATGCCGTCGCATTACCGCCCTACGGCTTACAAATCACCGACGCGCGCACCGGGAAGATCTCCGCCGTTCCTTCCTCGGATGGCAAGAGTGGCGGTTACTGGCTCAGCCAGAATACGGTGATGGTCCGTAATGCGATGGGAACCAAGTTTGTGATCTTCAATTTGAAAACTCAGCAATGGACTGACATGCCGGGCATCTCAGGAGACAGTGAGAACTTTGGTCTATCGCCGGATGGCAAGTATCTCTATTACACGACAGGAGGCGCAGAACCAAAGGCCCTGCGGTACCGATTCGCCGATCATCAGGTAGAGACCATCACCAGCCTCAAAGACCTTCACCGCATAGTGAATAATTATGGGGAGACCCAGATCAATGTCGCGCCGGATGGCTCTCCGATCTTTACTCGCGACACCGGCTACCAGGAAATCTATGCGTTGAACATCAAGTGGCCCTGATGATCTGGCGGCGAGCGTGAGCCGCATCTTCCATCGCGGCGCAGAGCTTTGCATGCCGGCGGAGATTCCGGCTTCCAGGGTAGGGCCGAAGCTGTTTGCATACTGAGACGCCCGATCGCCGGATAAGCTCGCTCGTTGCGTGATCCGGGCGCGTCCTCTGCATCGGATAGCACATCGAGATTCGTTGCTGATCGATATGCTCTAGGCGCCGGGGTTCGCGGCGCTCACCTGCAGGAACCGGACCAGATCGCGGCGCTCGTTGGGCTTTGAGACGTGGAATCCCATATTGTTGCCGGGAAGACGCGCGATTTATTTCTTGCAAACGGGAATAATTTTGCGCGATGTCAGTTCTCATCTCTGGAGAGAGAAGAGCAGTTCCGAACCGATGACGTTGTTGCCATGGAAGCGTGCAGATCGCGAGAGTGGTCCCCAAACATCTGTGTTTGAGGATCTCGCGCTCCCTCTTTTTCCTTCGCTCTACAACGTTGCCTTCTGGCTCTGCCGCAATCCCACTGAGGCGGAGGACCTGGTGCAGGAGACGTTTCTCAAAGCTCTTCGCGGATTTCCGGCGTTCGAACCGGGCACGAATTTCAAAGCATGGATCTTCCGCATCCTTAGAAACACGTATCTAACCTCTCGTACCGGTCTCGCGGCCATGCGCACGGTTGCCCTGGAGGATGAATTGGAGAAATCGGAGGAGTCTGGTTCAGGGCTGCAGCCCGAGGCAGCGATCGATCGGCAGACGCCTGAGATCAACCTGATCCGCTTGTCCGATCAAGCCGCGCTTCACGCTGCCATGGAGAAACTGTCTCCGCCTCTGCTTGAGGTGATCCTGCTCTGCGATGTGCAAGAGATGAAGTACAAAGAAATCGCAGCCATCCTCGACGTTCCTATCGGCACGGTTATGTCTCGAATTGCGCGTGCGCGAGACGCGCTTCGTCGCGCGCTGCAGTCTCATCCCACACCAATCAGGGAGTTCCGCGTATGAGCGATCATCTCTCTCCCGTTAATCTCAACTCGCTTGCGGACGGAGAACTCTCCGCGGAAGATCTCGCCATCGCGGACGAGCACCTTGCCGGATGCCCGTCATGCACCACGGATGCGCTTTATCAAGCCTTTTTGAAGGCAGCCACGGCAAGGGCGGGACAGAGGTATTCGCCGCCGGCGCATTTGCTTAAGAAAATCACGTATCAGTCCGAGCGACAGACATCGGAGCCGCACCCCGAGACCGCGGCACGATCGCGGGGCAGGTTCGGCGTGCTGGGCTGGGCAACCGCGGCGGCCGTATTGCTGGTTTCGGTGAGTGTTCTGTTGATGCAGCGCAGTGTGCACCAGGCGGCGATTGCTTCAGCGGAACAAGTCGCGCTTGTGATTGAGGTCAGCGATCAACACATTGCCACGCTTGCGGCCAGCTCGCCGCCGCAGGTGGTCTCTTCCGATAAGCACACGGTGAAGCCGTGGTTTCAAGGCAGGATACCGTTCAGTTTCAATCTTCCGGATAATCTTCCCAAGGGTACGACGCTTGACGGAGCAAATCTGACGTACCTGAGCAACCAGCCGGTCGCGCAGCTTCTGTACAGCATCGGAAAACATCGCGTCTCGGTTTTTGTCGCGCGGCGATCCGGTGCAATCAGGCCCGTCGGTCCTGCGGCGGAGCAGTCGGGATTTCACGTGATGAGCTTCAGCACAGATGATCTCGAAGTAATTGCCGTCAGCGACGTCGATCAAGCTCGCCTGTCCGATCTGGTCAGCGTCATCGAGAAAGCGCAGACAGGAACTCACAAGCAGGTGAACTAGTTCGATTGGGCGGCGTCGGTCTTCATCTCCCGTTGTTGCGGTCTCGGTAGGATCGAGAAATAATGGGCTTCTGCCTTGCCCGCGCAAACCTGCTGTCCTGTTTCGGGCGAATGCCAACGGGGGATCAATCGATGACAAAAGAAAACCTCAGACTGGATGAAGCCCGTACGAAGCAACAGCCGTGGAAGAAATGGGGTCCTTATCTGAGTGAACGGCAGTGGGGCACCGTGCGCGAAGACTACAGCGAAGACGGGAACGCCTGGAATTACTTCACTCACGATCAGGCCAGGTCACGGGCGTATCGCTGGGGTGAGGACGGACTGGCAGGCATTTCCGACGATCACCAGATCCTCTGCTTCGCGCTGGCTTTATGGAACGGCAAGGATCCGATTCTGAAGGAACGGCTCTTCGGGCTGACGAACAGCGAAGGCAATCACGGCGAGGACGTCAAGGAGTACTACTTCTATCTGGACAGCACGCCGACGCACTCCTACATGAAGTATCTCTATAAGTATCCGCAGGTGGCGTACCCGTATCGAGACCTGATCGAGACGAACCGCAACCGAGGCCGCCAGGCGCTGGAATATGAGCTGCTCGACACCGGCGTCTTCGAGGAAGACCGTTACTTCGACGTATTTGTGGAATACGCCAAGGCCGGACCCGAAGACCTGAGCATAAAAATCAGCGTTGCCAACCGTGGGCCTGAAGCGGCGACCCTCCAGGTGCTGCCGACAGTATGGTTTCGCAATACCTGGTCGTGGGTGGGCGGCGGCGTCAAGCCTGTGCTGGAGGGCCAGCAAGCGAAGGGGGTGAGCGTAATCTCGGCTCATCATACGGACCCGCTCTTCCAGGAATTACTCGCCGACTACAACCTCTACTGCGAGGGAGAGGCGCCGCTGCTGTTCACAGAGAACGAGAGCAACAACGCTAAACTCTTCGGGGAGCAAAACGCTTCTCCTTATGTTAAGGATGGCATCAACGACTTCGTCGTGAACGGCAAGGCTGATGCCGTGAACCCCGCCAATCAGGGAACGAAAGCCTCTCCTCAATACATCCTGAATATTGGCCCGGGCGAAACCAAGGTGGTTCGCCTGCGTTTGTCGCGGCCACTCCCGGGTGGTCCTGCGAGCGCGTTCAAGAAGTTTGACGAGCTATTTGCCGAGCGCCTTAAAGAGGCCGATGAATTCTACGCAAACATCACGCCGCCCTCGGTCCAGGCGGACCCGGATCGCGGCATGGTGCTGCGACAGGCGATGGCAGGCATGCTCTGGAGCAAGCAGTATTTTTACTATGATCTGAATGCCTGGCTGAAAGAGCACAATGTCGGACCATGGTCAACTGCGGAGGCGCGCAGACGGGTGCGCAACGGCGAATGGTTCCACATGAATAATGACGACATCATATCAATGCCGGACAAGTGGGAGTACCCGTGGTACGCAGCATGGGACCTGGCGTTTCACATGTTGGCGTTCCAGGCCGTGGATTCCGATTTTGCGAAGTCGCAGCTCGACCTGATACTTCGCAACGACTACCTCCACCCCAACGGGCAAATACCGGCCTATGAGTGGAACTTCGGCGACGTCAATCCGCCAGTGCATGCCTATGCCACCATGCAGATTTATATGACCGACAAGGAGCGAAACGGCGGCCAGGGAGACCTGGAGTTTCTCGTCTATGCCTTCTCCAAACTTCTCGTCAACTTCACGTGGTGGCTCAACCGCAAGGACCGCGCGGGGAACAACGTATTCGAGGGCGGTTTCCTGGGACTGGACAATATCGGCGTGTTCGACCGCAGCGCGCCGCTGCCTACGGGAGGCCATCTGGAACAGGCTGACGGTACCGCCTGGATGGTGTTTTTCAGCCAGCAGATGCTGCGTATCGCGGTGGAACTCGCGATACATTTCCCAGCTTTCGAGGAATTCGTCATCAAGTTTTTTGAGCACACTATGTGGATCGCCGGTGCGATGGACCGCATGGGAGAACGTCAGGACCAGATGTGGGATGCGGAGGACGGTTTCTTCTATGACGTGCTTCGTCTGCCTAACGGCCAGGCTTTCCGGCTAAAGGTGCGGTCCATGGTCGGCCTTTTGCCTCTGGCCGCAGTCGCGATATTCGAGGAGGGTGCGATCGAGAAATTGCCGACTGTACGGAAACGCCTGCGGGAGTTTATGGAACGCCACCCTGAGCTTTCAGCGAACCTTCATATGCCATCCACACCGGGTCTGGCGGGCAGACGCATGCTGTCCACCGTGAACGAGGACAAACTCCGATGCATCCTCGCGAGAATGCTCGACGAGAACGAGTTCTTCGGTCCACATGGTATCCGCGCACTTTCGCGCTATCACAAGGACCACCCGTTCGTTTTCGGACTTAGCGGTCAGGAGTATCGAGTCTCATATCTGCCGGGCGATTCTGACAGCGGAATGTTCGGCGGGAACTCCAACTGGCGGGGGCCAGTCTGGATGCCGGTCAACTTCCTGCTCTTCCTTTCCCTCATGCGGCTGGGCGCCTATTACGGCGATTCCTTCCAGGTGGAGTGCCCGACCGGCTCGGGGAAACTGATGAATTTGTTTGAGGTTGCCCGGGTGCTGGGAGAGCGGCTGATCGGAACATTTGTTCGGGACAAATCGGGACGCAGGCCGGTGTTTGGAGGCACGGAGAAATTCCAGACCGATCCGCATTGGCGCGACAACATCCTCTTTTACGAGTACTTTCATGGCGACAACGGCGCCGGCATAGGCGCCAGTCACCAGACCGGATGGACAGGCTGCATTGCGCGAATCATTCAGGCAAACGGCGCCTTTACTTCCGAATTACTTGGCGAGAAGAACATCGAGAGTCTTGCCATCAAACTGGGCCAGGGTCTGAGCAGTTCAGAAAATTGAGTGGAGTTTCCCTTGAGAGGAAATTCATTCTTGCCGCGTATCGTCTTCCGACGAGAAGTCGGCCCTTGCGTCCATTTCGCCGATGCCGGCTCGCCGTGATCCCATCCGCGGCGGACATTTTCCGACCAGCCTGCATCCGAAAGAGAAGGGAGGGGGACTGCTTCTAGTGGATGAAGGCGCGCTCCAGCGTTTTCTCCCCGAGCCAACCGAGATTTGCGGCTTGTGCGTCGGACATCGGCATCACAAACGGAAACCAATAGTCGCCTTCGCGTTGCGACTGCGGAAGGATGTTGTTTACGCTGCCACCGCCGGGCAATACCTCGTTCACTCGCTGGCTCATCGAGGCTTCGCTTTCAAAGTTCATTTCCGTTGCCAGACTGCCCGTACCACGGTTCTCCCAAACATTAAGCGAATACTCATAGGTGCCGTCCATTTTGAGCTTCGCAAATAGAGTCAGCGTAAAAGTCTTCATGCGATGAAGAATATTAGGCTGGCACATTCTTGCGAAATCCCCAAAAGAGGTCAGCAGCCCGAGACTTCCAGGCCAACGAATCGGGTCTGGTAAGGGCAGCCTTGGCTCTATGTAGCCGTGGCCCTATGTGATGTCAGGAGATGTGTCGCCACAGCGACGGGCGGGCCTACCAGTTCAACAAAGCCGATCGCAGCAGCCCAGTCCGTCTCTTCGTCGATTCCAAAGTGTATAGGGTCTGTTGGTTCAGTTTGCCGAGCTTCATCCAGGCAGCCTCACGCGCTTCGTCATGGGGTTTGCATTGCTCCCACAAACGATGGATTTCCTCTGCGCCCGCCTCATTCAGCCTTGAAGGGTCTGACTGAATTTCCACGATTCGCAGAAGCAGTGCTTCCGTCGCAACCTCATGCGCTGCGATGATTCTGAGAAGTTCTTGTTCGTCGTTAGTAGCGGTTTCGGGAATCTCTTGCATTCTTCGTAAACATCTCCACCTTTAGAAGTTACGACGAGCGGGAGCGAGGATGCAACAACAATTTATTGACAAGGGGAGCGATCGGGCAAAATTAGACTTAGTGCTGGACGGTCGCTAGGCTGTCTTGCGCCTGCCCACCAGGCTCAGGACCAAGGATCCGGCTACTCCAGCCGCCACTGACGCAAACAGGATGCCGAGCTTCGCCACTTCCCGCAGATCCGCGTCCCCCAGAGAAAGCGTGGCGATGAACAACGACATGGTGAAACCAATTCCGCACAACCAGGCCGCTCCAGATATCTGCCTCCAGCTCACGCCTTCCGGGGCAGAAGCCAGTGACGACTTGACCGACAACCACCCAAACAACACGATGCCGAATGGCTTTCCTAGAAAGAGCCCCAGAAATATTCCTATAGTTATCGGTTGAATCAGAGACATACTTCGCCCGCCCGAAAGATGAACGCCGGCGTTTGCCAGGGCAAATACCGGCATGATTACAAACGTCGCCCATGGCTGCAGCGCGTGCTCGATGCTGTGCAAAGGCGATTGAACGAGGGCGCATTGGCGCTGAAGAGCATCGATCAGACTTTCCTGCTCAACCGGGGAAGTCACCGCCGATTCCGAACGGGCCATTGAACGAAGCCTTTCCCAGATCGGTAAGTTGTGCCTGAGGAATTCAGCCGGCTTCAAAGCTGTTTTGGCAGGAATCGTAAACGCAAGAAGAATTCCAGCCACCGTTGCGTGGATCCCCGATTTCATCATTGCCAGCCACACGAAGATTCCGATGATGGCGTACACCGCCCACGAGCGAACCCCCAGGCGGTTCGCGAGGAATGAAATCGCGATCCCAGCAAGTCCTGCTATCAGGCTGCGAAGGGAGAAGGCAGTCGTGTAAAAGATAGCGATGATTAAAACCGCGATGATGTCATCCACGATCGCCAGCGCGGTTACAAACACTTTCAGCGTCAGGGGAATGCGGCTGCCCAGCAAGGCCAATGCCCCAAGAACAAACGCGATGTCGGTAGCGACGGGAATACCCCATCCGGGGTGAGCGGATGTGCCGTGCGTGACAGCGATGAAGATCACAGCCGGAAGGGTCGCACCTCCCACAGCCGCAGCCAGGGGAAAGGTGGCCCGCTTGAGGGTCGACAGTTCACCCGCCAGCACTTCATGCTTGATTTCCAGTCCCACGAAGAAAAAGAAGACGGCCATCAATCCATCGTTGATGAAATGCAGCAGGCTTTCCTTCAGGGCGGCCGGCCCCAACCCGATCGTGAAATACAGGTGCCAGAAGTGATCGTACGAATCCGCCCATCGCGAATTTGCCCACAGCAGCGCTGCGGCGGTGCTGAACACCAGCACAAGTCCGCCCGCGGCCTCCAGTTTGGCAAATCGCACGAACGGAGAAACGATTCGCTGAATGGGGGTGTCTGACGCCGTGGGCGGGAGCATTGAATCTGAGAGATCGTCCGCGTGCATTAAACCCCCGGAGATGTTATCCCATCCTGCTTAGTGTCTTGCGGTTAGTAAGTCTTAGTGGAGTAAGGCGGACGAAGATTATCAATCGCAGAAGCGCCTGTTGCGTGCCCGCTAAGGCGCTTCATTGGCCAGAGCAGAATACACCCTCGCAACCAGCCCGCACAGCTAGGAATTCTGCTAGTACCAATCTTTTGCTTGCTGAAGTATAAAGATCGTCTAAACTCACAGTCGTAGTTTTTGGCCCCGATAATTCGTGGTGAATTTTGGGGCGGGAGTATATCGATGCGAACCGGTCCTGAGCCGCGAGGCGCTGAATTGCAAATGAAGAATCCATGCTTATGCGAGCCATCGGCGGTGCAGCTTGCCCCCGCCCAACGGATCGTCACGGTGCTGACTCTTTGCCTGGCAGCCTCGCTGATGACGGCCTGCTTCAAGAAGCCAGAAGCTCCCAAACCCGGCCCTCCTGAAGTGGAAGTTACTGAGGTGGTCCAGCAGAATGTCCCCAACTACATCGAATGGGTTGCCCAGCTGAACGGCCCGGTCAACGCCGAAATCACCCCTAAAGTGCAGGGTTATCTGCTGAAGCAGAATTACCAGAATGGCTTCTTCGTTAAAAAAGACCAGCTTATGTTTGAGATAGACCCTCGACCCTTCGTGGCCGCGCTCGATCAGGACAAGGCGCAAGTCGCCGTGGCCCAGGCGAATCTGGGCGAGGCTCAGAAGAACGTCGCCCGAGATACGCCGCTGGTTGCCCAGAACGCGATCCCGCAAAAGCAGCTGGACACGGATCTGTCAACCCTGGCCGCGAACCAGGCACAGGTCCAAGCAGCGCAGGCGCAAATGGTCCAGGCTGAATTGAACCTCGGCTGGACCAAGGTGTATTCGCCGATTGACGGCATCGCCGGCATAGCGAATTCGCAAGTCGGCGACCTGGTAGGAACAACCACTAAGATGACGACAGTCTCCCAGGTCAATCCCATCTGGGCATACTTCAGCATCAACGAGAGCGCCTACCTCGCCAACGCCAGCAAGATCGGCGCAGTCATCCGTGGAGGGGGAAGACAAAGGGTGCCGACCAACATTGAATACATCCAGGCGAACGGAGAAACTTATCCGGAGAAGGGCGAGATCATTTTCGTAAATCGCCAGATAGCTGCGCAGACGGGCACCATTCAGTTTGCCGCGCAGTTCGCCAACAAAGACGCCACTCTTCGCCCCGGCGGCTTTGGCCGGGTTCGGATTCAGACTAGCGTGACCCAGAACGCTCTGCTGATTCCGCAGCCCGCCGTAATCGAAGTGCAGTCGCAATACCAGGTCATTGTGCTCAACCCCGAAAACAAGGCAGTCATTCGACCGGTCAAGGTGGGAGATCGAGTCGGGCCAAACTGGATTATCACCGAGGGACTAAAGCCCGGCGAGAAGGTCGTGGTCGAAGGCATCCAGAGGGTGCAGATGTTTGCGGCGGCTGCGCCGCCAGAGATGGTGAAAGAAGGCATTCCGGTTGTCGTTAAGCCTTACATGCCGGCCCCGGCGGCGCTTGGGGGCAACTGATTATGTCGAAATTCTTTATCAATCGCCCCATCGTCGCGATAGTCATCGCCATTCTGATGGTGCTGGCCGGTGGGGTGGCAATTCTCGAACTGCCTACGGCACAGTTCCCCAACATTGCCGATCCGATGATCCAGGTGCAAGCCACTTACCCCGGTGCCGACGCCCAGACAATTGCGGAGTCCGTTGCAACGCCGATCGAACAGCAGATGTCGGGCGTCAGCGGCATGAACTACATGTACTCGTTGAGCGCAAGTTCCGGCGGAAAGATGACGCTGTACGTCGACTTTGTGCTTGGAACCGATATCAATACCGACCAGATTCTGGCGCAGATGCGGAGCGGCCAGGCCAACTCGCAACTGCCCGCCGAAGTAAACCAGCAAGGTGTGATCGTGCAGCCGGGGACGACCGCGCCCTTCATGCTCCTCGACCTCTACTCGCCCTCCGGCACATACGACAGCATTTTTCTGGCCAACTACGCCACCATTAATCTGCAGTACGCGCTCACCCGTATCTCGGGCGTCGGTCAGGTGCAGATATTCGGCGCCGGACCCTATGCCATGCGCATTTGGGTGAATCCCGACAAGTTGGCGAGCCTGGGCGTGACCGTCTCTGACATCACCAACGCGGTGAAGGCCCAAAACAAAGTCAATCCCGCGGGCCAGGTTGGAGGCGAGCCCGTCCCTCAAGGTCAGCAATTCACCTACAACGTGCGGGCTCCTGGGCGCCTACCCACGGCTGAGGAGTTTGGTGAGATCGTCGTCCGCGCCCAGTCCGACGGGTCAATCCTGCGCCTGAGAGACGTGGCGCGTGTGCAACTGGGATCGCAATACTATTCCTATGTTTCGCGGTTGGGAGTGTCAGCAGATAAGAAGCCTGCCCAGCCCGCTGCCCTCGTCGCTCTCTACCTCACGCCTGGCAGCAACGCGCTGCAGACGCGAGCCGCTGTCCTCAAAATGATGGACGAGGCGAAACGCAGGTTTCCCCAGGGGCTGGACTACATTACCGCGCTCGATACGACACTCGCTGTCAGTGCCGGCATCCACGAAATCTACAAGACACTGGGAGAGGCTCTGCTCCTCGTCATCATCGTCGTCTACATTTTCCTCCAGGGCTTCAGGGCGACACTGATTCCGTTGCTCGCCGTTCCCGTCTCTCTGGTCGCGACCTTCATGGTCTTTCCCATGCTTGGGTTCTCCATCAATACCCTGTCGCTTTTGGGTATGGTCCTGGCGATTGGACTGGTCGTCGACGATGCCATCGTCGTCGTAGAGGCCGTAGAACACAATATCGAGCAGGGACTGAGTCCTCACGACGCCACGATCAAAGCGATGGAGGAAGTCTCGTCACCGGTCATTGCGATCGCGCTCATCCTGGCGGCGGTGTTCGTTCCCACCGCCTTTATTCCCGGTATCACCGGACAGCTTTACAAGCAGTTCGCAATCACCATCGCAATTTCGGTGCTCTTCTCGGCCTTCAACGCGCTCACCCTCAGCCCCGCGCTTTCTGCAATGTTGCTGCGTCCCAAGAAGGAGTCTCGAGGACCCTTGGGCGCCTTTTTTCGCGGCTTCAACAAAGTCTTCGGCCGCGCCACTGACGGATACGTGAACATTTGCAGACACCTGATCCACAAAGCCGCTCTGGCGTTTCTCCTGCTCGCCGGGCTTGCCGTGGGTGCAGGTTATTTCGGTAAACAGCTCCCGGGAAGCTTTCTTCCCGATGAAGATCAGGGATACCTCTATGCCGGGTTGCAACTGCCTAACGCCTCGTCTCTGCAACTCACCTCGGAAGCTGCGCGCGAAGTCGAGCAGATCATGATGGACACACCTGGCGTCCAATATGTCAGCACCGTCAACGGATACAGCTTGTTGAGCGGCGTCGCCGCCACCTACAGCGCTTTCTTCTTTGTCTCTCTGAAGCCCTGGGATGAACGCAAGACTCCGGAGGAGAGCTACGACGGGATCAAAGCTCACCTTCAGAAGGCCCTTTCAAGACTCCCATCGGGAATTGCATTCTCATTCCCGCCGCCAGCGATCCCCGGCGTGGGCACCTCAGGAGGCGCTACTTTCATTCTTGAAGACAGATCGGGCGGCACCATTGACTTTCTCGCGAAACAGACCCAGGTGTATATGGCCGAAGCGCGCAAACGTCCGGAACTGGCGGGGCTCTTTACGACCGCCTTGTTCGGCGTTCCCCAGGTCGGGGTAACGGTGGACAACGCCAAGGCGATGACCCAGCAGGTCCAATTGGCCGACCTGTACCAGACCGTACAGACGTTCATGGGCGGCTCGCTGATTAACTTCTTCAACCGCTTCGGCCTGCAGTGGCAGGTATATGTTATGGCCGACGGCGACTACCGAACCAGTGCGGACAATCTCGGCAAGTTTTACGTCAGGAACGCTACCGGAGAGATGGTACCCCTGAGTTCGCTAACCAATACCGATGCGCGCAGCGGTGCCGAATTCGTTATGCGCTACAACCTGTTCAACTGCGTGCAGATTAATGCCGCGGCGGCGCCGGGATACAGTTCCGCTCAGGTCATGGCTGCGTTGGAAGACGTCTTCCATAAGACGATGCCTGGCCAGATGGGCTTCGATTATTCCGGGATGTCGTACCAGGAGCAAAAGGCGGCGCAAGGCGTCTCGCCGGCTGTTATTTTTGGCATGGCCTTGTTTGTGGTCTTCCTCATCATGGCCGCGCAATATGAGAGCTGGACGCTTCCCTTCAGCGTATTGCTGGGACTTCCGATAGCCGTCTTCGGCGCGTTCTTAACGCTCTACTTGCGCCGCTTCGACAATAATGTGTACGCCCAGATTGGGCTGGTTATGCTGATCGGACTGTCGTCCAAGAATGCCATTCTCATCGTGGAATTTGCCAAGATCGAGTACGACAGCGGCAAGTCCCTCATCGACGCGACCCTGACCGGCGCCAGGGTGAGACTGCGGCCTATCCTGATGACTGCCTTTGCCTTCATTCTTGGCTGTGTGCCCTTGTGGCGGGCATTTGGAGCAGGCGCCATTTCGCGCCAGGTGCTAGGAACGACGGTTATTGGCGGGATGCTCGCATCCACGATCATCGCGATTTTCTTCGTTCCGGTTTCCTTTGATGTCGTGGAGCGCTTCGGCAATCTCTTCAGCAAAGAAAAGGAAAAGCCACAGCCCTTGCCGCAACCAGCGCTCAGCGTCGAGCCGAAAGGAGGGCACGATTAATGCGAACGAAGATGCGGACCGGAACATCATCGCTCGGCCTCATCCTGTTGCTCTCGCTGAGCGCTTGCAAGGTCGGGCCGAACTACAAACGTCCCACGCTGGATGTCCCCGGCCAATACCGCGGTACTGCGCCCGACCTGCCGCAACAACCTGCCGGCGGACACTTCGGGGAAATGAAGTGGCCGACCGTCTATCAGGACGAAACTCTGCAGGCACTGCTCAAGGAAGCGCTCACCAACAACTACGACATTCGTATTGCCGCCACGCGGATTCTCCAGGCGCAGGCAAATCTGGGAATTACCCGCGCAAACCAGTTCCCCACGGTGGGTGGCGTCGGCAGTATCCAGAATGAGCAGTCTACGCCGCTTTTCACCGGCTCGCCCTGGATCGATACCCTCGGACTACAAATGAACTACATCGTCGATTTCTGGGGCCAATATCGACGAGCAACGGAAGCGGCGCGCGCGAATCTCCTGGCCTCGAAATACGCCCAGAATGTCGTTCAGATAACACTGATCTCCGAAGTTGCCAACGACTATTTTGCGCTTCGCCAATACGATGCCCAGTTGGAGGTTTCGAAACAAACTGTTGATGCCGATAAGGAGATCCTCAGGTTAAACACCATCAACTTCAAAGGCGGTTACTACTCGCTCACCGACGTCGATCAGGCCCTGTTGCTGGTGCAACAGGCGGAGGCCGAGGTCATCTCGCTCAACCAATTAATTCCGCAGACCGAGAACTCGCTCAGCATTCTCCTTGGCAGAAATCCCGGGCCGATCAACCGTGGCCTCAACCTCGTCGATCAGCCCCATTTGCCCGATGTCCCCGTGGGACTACCTTCAGCGCTTCTGGAGCGCCGCCCCGATGTACGCGAATCGGAACAAGCTCTGGTCGCAGCCAACGCAAATGTCGGCGTGGCCAAGGCCGCATTCTTCCCCCAGATCTCGCTGACCGGCAGCTTCGGCGCATCGAGCACGGCTTTGACTAGCTTTCTTCAGGGACCAGCCACGTTCTGGGCCGTGGGAGGCCAGTTGGCGCAGCCCATCTTTGAGGGCGGAAGGATCACGAGCGGCTATCGTCTGGCCTGGGCGCAGCGGGATCAGGCCGAACTGCAGTACAAGCAAACCGTGCAGCAGGCTTTCGGAGACGTCGCAAACAGTCTCGTTGGGTATCAACAATCCAGGCAGTTTCGAATAAAGATCGCCGAGCAGACCGCCACCTACAAGGAAAGCGCGCAACTCGCCAACGTCCGATTTACTGGAGGATACGCCAGCTTTCTCGAAGTGCTGACCATTGAACAGCAATACTTCACATCCGAATTGGCGCTGATGCAAGCCTGGTACACCGAATTGCAAAATTATGAGCAGCTCTACGCGGCCCTCGGCGGCGGCTGGGAGCCGTAGCGCAGCCTACCATGATGGGTGCCCCATTTTCGCGACGGTTTCATCGTCGCTAAAGCGGGCAATTTTCGCGGCAGCGAAAATACTGCTTCATCGCTCAGAAGATCGCGACTCTACGTTGGGGGGAACGGATAGCAAACTTGGCCGAGAATTTCGCCCAAACGCTTACAATAGAAATAGGGACAAGAAGGGCCCGGTGCGCAGGCAGCCGGGCTTTCGTTTTTGCCGGTTGAAATCCGTTTTTGCCGGTTGAAATCAATGACGAGTCAATAAATCCTGCATTTTCAATGACCACACCTTAATCCATGTGCTTTCTATGATCTTGCTACAAGTCATTTATTATCTATGATCTAAAAACCTTCTCTTCAAGAAAGCCTTTTAGAATGAATGAGTCTCAAATTCGCCACGAATAAACGGGGGGAGGGGGTACCCTCAAGCTTGACTGGCCTCACGCGACGGACCCTGCAGTTTTGCATAGGCCGACCGCGCCTCGTGCAACCGCGGAAAGATCCACGCAGCACCGATCACCTCGGTGAGATGATGCCGATCCAGGTCGGCCCTGAGGTCCCACTGGACGCGGGCAAGCGCCAGTTCCACTCCACAGGCGGCCAACTGCTGCTTCACCCGCTGAACAGCCCTCGAAGCGCTGTAGTCCACATGCGTAATGGCCTCGGCGTCGACCACCAGCCAGCGCACCTGCGCCGCCGACGGTTCCACCAGGTCGCTGACTTCTTTGACGAACTGATTGGCGTTCGCATAGAAGAGCGCCGCGCCGAATCGGTAGATCACCAGCCCCGGCTCTGTGACCGCACCCGGCGTGGCTGGGATCAGTTTCCATGTCTTGTTCTCGCCGGGAATCATCACTCCGGTCGTCGGGCGGTAGCTGTGATGCACAATGCGGAGCAGCGACATGACCATTGCCAGCACGATGCCCTGCTCGACTCCCCAGAGCACGACCACGGATGCAGTCGTCACGGCCAGGGCGAACTCCCCCGGGCTCTCCAGCCGAATCTCCCGCAGCCCGCGCAAATCGATCAGCCGGACGGCAATAAGGAAGACGATCGCTCCCAGCACGCAATGGGGAAGATATTGCAGCGGCCTGGTCAGAAAGAGCAGCACCAGAGCCACCACCGCCGCAGTGGAAATCTGCGCCATCTGGCTCTGGCCGCCGGAGCTCTCCACCATCGCTGTTTGCGTAGGACTTCCGTTCACCACGAACGTGCCGCTCAGGGCCGCAACTGCATTGGCCGCCGAAAGGCCGACCAGGTCCTTGTTCTCCTCCAGCTCCTGATGATGCCGCTCCGCGTAGATCCGCGCCGTAGCCGCGCTCTGTGCAATGATCATCACCGCGCAGGACGCCGCCACGCCAATCAGACTCTCCGTAACCTTCCAGCCTACCCAGGTGAGGCCGAGGCGCGGCAGCCCACCCGCCACTGGCCCGATCACGTCGATGCCATGCGCCGCGAAGTGCCAGTGCGCGCTCGCCGCCATGGCGGCCGCCACGGCGATGAGCGAGGCCGGCGTCCTTGGCCCGATGCGCTTGAGAGCCAGGATGCCAGCCACGGTCAGCACAGACAGGGCCAGGGTAGGAAGCTGCACCTGGAGCAGGTGGCGAAGAATCTCCGCAATCTGCAGTACCGATTTGCGCGAATGTACCGGAACTCCGAGCATCTCGCCCAGGACCCCGATGCCGACCTGAAATCCCACCCCGGTCAGAAACCCTACCAGCACCGTCTGGGAAAGAAAATCAGCGAGAAAGCCCAACCGGAGCAGTCTCGCCAGCAACAGGAAGAAGGCGGTAAGCAGCGCGACGGTGGCAGCGAGTGCCACATATCTCGCGCTTCCCGACGGCGCCATCCCGGAAATTCCGCCCGCAAGAATCGCAGCTGTCGCGGAGTCGGCGGCGACCACCAGGTATCGCGACGACCCGAACGTTGCGAACGCCACCAGCGGCAGCAACAAGGTGTAAAGTCCGGTTACCACCGGCGTCCCAGCGATCCGGGTGTAGCCCAGTGCCTGAGGAATATTGACCGCGGCAAGCTGTATCCCGGCCAGGGCGTCGCGGATCAACCCGGCACGGCTCAAAGGCCGCACGCTTTGAAACAGACTTTGCCATGCGGACCTCCATCGCGGCAGCTTTGTCGGCATCCGGTCGTCCACTCGAAGAATCCGCCCCCTTACATTCCCAGGAATCGCTTCTCAGATCTTGATAAAGATACGCCGGCGGTAGAGCAGATAGACGGGCAGCCAGCAGACGGCGACGAAACACAGGGAATAGAGCAACGAGGCAAACGCGGGATCGGGCACAATGCTGAGAATGGAGTGATAGAACCACTGCTGCACATTGGCTCCGGAGCCAAGATGAATATTGTCGATCGCTCCTGACAGCAGCTCGGAGAAGACGTACGCGGTAATCGCATTCGTACCAAAGACCAGCAGCGGCATGAAACGGCGTGACCGCCGCGCACGGTCCTCGCCGCTTGCCTCCGAACCACGAATATCGACAATCCACATCGAGAGGGCGAGCAGCAGGAGGCTCAGACCGGCCGCGAAGAGGACGAAGGAGCTGGTCCACAGCTTCTTGTTGAGCGGGAACCAGAAATTCCAGACACCGCCCAGCAGGACGCCCGTCACGCCTGCGATGGCGATGCCGCGCGCCTTCTCCGCCAGACTTCGTCCCGTGCGCAGCCATATTCCGGCAAGCATGCCGAACAATGCAGTGGCCAGCGCCGGAATCGTGCTGAGCAGACCCTCGGGGTCGCGCGTGCCTTCGTAAAGATGAGATGCCGAGAAGACCTGCCGGTCGATCCATGCGGCCAGATTGCCGTCGCGGTCAAGGAAGGGAACGTCGTGTCCGGGAAGGCCATAACCGGGGACAGGCACAAACCGCATCAGGATCCAGTAAGCGACGAGCGCCGTTACCGCCAGCACGGCCTTGCCGCGCCACTTCGGGCTGATGAGATAAAGCGTGGCCACGACGAAGTAGCAGATGGCAATCCGCGGGAGCACCCCATAATAGCGCAGCGTGTGCAGGTTGAAATGCGGAAAGCTGTTCACCAGCAATCCGAGCAGAAAGAGGATGACGGCGCGGCGTAGGGTGTGCAGAAAGATCGACTGTTTACTGGCTCCCTGCGCCAGGCGCGATTCCGTCGAAAAAACTGTGGAGATGCCGACCAGGAACAGAAAAGTAGGAAAGACAAGATCCGTCGGCGTAAACCCGTTCCAGTCGGCATGCTTGAGCGCCCAGTAGGCCCGCGATCCATCGCCGTTGTTATTAACGAGAATCATGAAGCCGATATCGAGCCCCCGCAATACATCGAGCGAGAGCATTCGGCCTGACCGGATTTTGGCGGGCGACGGATTGCGGTCAGGAACGGTTGTGCTCGGCGCGCTCATTGCTTCGACTCCATACGTGCGATATACGACACTAGGCTGGGGTAACTCTACCTGACTCGCACGACAATATGCGAGAGGAGTCAGGTGAAGAGAGCCCGAACGGGCGGTCAGAAGCGTTTGACGCGCATGATTTTCCAGACGGGCTCGTTGTCGGCATAGATGCGCCATTCGGCGATCTGTTCATCACGAACAACAGCCTTCCAGGCCGCGGGTATTTTCCAGTGATTTTCCGGCAGGAGCTTTCCCTTCACGGTGTAGGTGCCTTGCGCTGATCCGAACAGGGCAACGGCGGTGCCGCAGCTAAAGGTGTCTTCTACCTGGATAGAGTAATCGGGGAACCATGAGAAGTAGGCGCGCCAGCCTTGTTCGAGTTGCCGTCTGCCGTGAAATAGCTGGCCTAGGCCATCGATGAAAACGATGTCTTCTGTCATGAGCATCGCCAGGCTCGGGATGTCGTGGGAGTTGATCTGGTCGATAAACGCGAGAGCGATGTCGGCGGTGGTTTTCTTCATGGGCGTCTTGCTGCCTCAGCGAGATTCTAAGCTCTTTCGCCACAAAAGCTATATCGGGTAACCTTCATTGCATATAAGCAACTGCGCTATTCAGTATCGGGGCGCTTGTACGGCACCTGGAGATAATGGCGAGCTTCATTGAGAGCTCCGGCAGTGTTGTCGTTCGTCTGGATGGCCTGACGGTACTCGGGTACGGCGCGGTCGCGCTGGCCGGTGATATCAAAAATTTTGCCGATCTGCACGTGGCTCCAGACTTCCGTCCATTTGGGATCGTCATCCCCGCGCAGGCAATCGCGGTAGGCGTTGATGGCGGCCTGGTAGTTGCGCTGGGTGAAGAAAATTTCGGCTATACGATAGTTGGCGAGCGAGCTTTGCGGATTCGCCTGAAGGGCCTTCTGGTATTCAGCCAAGCCGCCTACGATATCACCCTGCGCCACGAGCTGCTGGCCCTTGAGAATGGCCACTCGAACCTGCATGCCCGGGGTGGACTTGAGGACCCAGTCCTCGGGATCAATAAGGACGTGGCGCGGCCGTCCAAATGTGTCGATCACATATTGCGAATCAGTCCCGACGACGGAGATGCGCTTATTTTCGGTTTTGCCATCCGTTTCGATGCGCAGGTCGACGGGCATATTAAAGAGGTCAAGGTCCTGCTGGATTTCTCCAATGGTGCGGAACCCCTTGTTATTGCCGAGCCGGTAAATCGCATATTTGTTCGTGAATGTCGGAGCCCCTGTGCCGTCAAGCCACTGGGAGAAGAAGGGCGTGAGCTGCTGTTGCGATTGTGCTTCGGCGACCTTTTCGAAATCCGTGGTTCGAATGCCCTTGTCGGCATATTGCGACAGCGCGGCGCGAAGAATTTTGATAAAGCTGTCATCGCCGACTTCCCAGCGAAGCATGTGGAAGACGATCGCTCCCTTTTCGAGCGTCATGGATTGGAATTCCGGCGAGAATACGTTCAGCCGGCCAGCGCTCGAGAGAGGAATGGTGTCATACGCAAGAGCTCCGGCAGAAACATCGAGAATGGCATTGTCCATCGCGGATCTGCCTGCGGCGTCTTCGAGGTACATCAGCTCGCCGTAGCGCGACATCCCGTTTGTGATCCACGCATCGTTGAGCGAGGCCGGACTGACTTCGCTGCCCCACCATTGATGAGCAATGGTATTGGATAGGAGCCGAAAGTCGGTCTTGCCTCCAATGCGGTTGCCCGCTATGGCGGCAATTTCAGGCGCCCAGTAAGAGGGCACTGTGTCATCGGGCAGCTCGACGACGTTGATCGTGCTCGATTCGGGCAGCCCAAAGCTCGATGTGAAGTAGGCCAGGACGCGCAGAGTGGTCTGTGCGTAGTCGGCGGCCGCGGCCTTGTGCGCTTCGGTGGTGTAGACGTGAATATTCGGCGCAGGCGACACCGGTGCGTTGAACTTGCCTGCAATAATCGTGCCGGGAAAGCCGGGTTTCTTCCAGCTGAAGTCGTACTCGTTTTCCCCATTTCCGGCTGGTTTGGCGCTGCCCTGCGACCCGCTTCCGATGACCTGGTAGCCGGATGGAACCTTGACATGGATATCTGCCGTGAAGCGGTCGGTCTGGTAGCCGACCATGGGAAACCAGCGCCCGCCGTAGAGCAGGTACGAAGACGGATCGCCGACATAGGCCAGCTTGAGACCTTCGACTGGACCGCCCGCGTCGGTTTCGAGCGCTCCGGAATAATAAAAGGTCCACGTATACGTCTGGCCTTTGCTCAAGGGCGTTTGAGGTGTAATGCGGAGTGACGCCTCCGCTCCGCGCTCGCCGTTAAGAGGCAGGTTCTTTGCGTCCGTGACTTTATCGACTTTGAGCGCGCCGTGGAGCTCGAAGACCGCCGTCTCGATGGGTTCGAGGGCCGTAAAGGTGACGCGGCTTACTGCGGTGAGCATATGACTTTGGGGCCTCAGCTCCGCGTCGATAGTGTAGGCCGTGATCTGAAGTGGGAGTTTCTGGGCGCGGAGGTGCGGCACGGCGACGAGAAATATAGCGAGGATAACGAAGACGGTACGGGAGAGGAATGCGGGCCGGCGTGCGGAGCGGGATGTCGTCATGGCTTTCGAGTTGTTTTTCCTGACGCTACTGGCTGATCCTAACGGTATTTTGATGAAGCACTTCAAGTGTGATGCCTGCAACGCTGTCGATTGCGGACTCGCCGCCGCGATTGCCTTCGGCCTTGAGCATACCCGATATTTCGTGCAGGCTGGCAAGCATGCCGGCGCGAGATTGCCCTTCGTCCAAAAGAGGCCGTAGCTGTGAGACGACGTTTTCAGCGGTAAAGTCACCCTGGATGAGTTCTGGAACGGCTCGGCGCCCCGCAATAAGGTTCACCATGGCAACATGCGGCACGTCAACCACCCTCCGGGCAACGGCGTAGCTCAGCGGCGAAACACGATAGATCACGACAAAAGGATTGCCAATGAGGGCGGCTTCGACTGTGGCGGTTCCGCTGGCCACAATGCTGGCCCGCGCATGTTGAAGTGTCGCTCGGGCGTCATTCGTGACTGTGATCCGCGGAACTTCAGGCAGCATCGTCCGGACTTCGGCTCGCTGCGTCTCGGTCAGCGTTGGCGCGAGCGGGAGCAGAAATTCGTAATCGCCTTGTTTCTGCAGGAGCGCAGCAGCGCGCACCATTTCGGGCAAATTGAGGCGGATTTCCTCCGCACGGCTGCCGGGCAGCAGGCCTATCCATTGCTTGGTCGGGTCCAAATCGTTGGACGAATCCAGAGCGTTTTCGCGAGCGAAGTCTTCTCGAGACACCGTCGGCGGAGGCAAATCGGCCAGCGGATGGCCAACATAGATGGCCTGGACCTTGCGGTCGCGGTAGAAGCCTTCTTCAAAAGGAAATATGACCAGCATGCGATCGACGTAACGCTGGACTTCACGGATGCGGTACTTCTTCCATGCCCAGAGCTGCGGAGAAACGAAGTAGATGACCGGAACCCCGGCCCGCTTGAGATGCTTCGCCAGCGACAGGTTCACATCGGGGAAGTCGATCAGGATCGCAGCGTCCGGTTTTTCGGCTGCGATTGAGGCCTTGAGCCGCCGATACTCGCTGTAGATCTGCGGCATGTGCCGGATCACTTCGGTGATACCCATGACGGCCACGTCCTCTGCGCGGACGATGCGCCGCAACCCGAGCGCCTCCATCCGCTGTCCTCCGAGGCCGAAGAACTCCGCATCTGGCTCAAGCCGGCGGATGGCTGCGATCAGCGATGCACCATAGTGCTCGCCGCTGGCCTCTCCGGCGGAGACAAAAATCTTGCGATTTGGGCTCATTGCGCGCGAGCTAGCTGTCCTTGCGGTAAAGCAGGTCGCGGATCGCTTTTCGGCGGGCCTCATTCATTTCTTTTGGGGTACGGTCGCTGTCGGCGCTGCTTTGCTTATTGCTATCCTCGGATTCCAGAGCGCTGCACTCCGGGCAGCGATTGGCAAAACCGGGTTTGTCCGGCTTAAGCTCAAACTCCTCAGAGCAGACGACACATACTTTGATGGGGAAAGGCATAACTTTTCCATTTTATGCCGTTCATGCCGGTGCGATCCATGCCGCCGGCGTCTCCGCGCACCTTTATACTCAGTAGAGGGCGGAGATGGTTCGCGCCGGTGTGTCGGCGGGAGATCTGGGAGTTTATGGCTGCGCTGATTGATGCGATCGATGTCAAACGGAAGGCGTTTTTCGAGTTCGAGAACGCACCATATTGTTGCCTGGAGGCGGACGTGTCCACCCCGACGGCGCGCGGCGGCCAGACGCTGGTGCGGTTGAAGATGCGCAACCTGCTCACCCAGGCCGTTTTCGAGAAGAGCTTCAAAGCGGGCGAGAAGTTCAAGGAGCCGGACCTCGAGATCGTTCCGGCCTCCTACCTTTACAGCGACGGCGCCGGATCGCACTTTCTCGACCAGGAGAGCTTTGAAACGCTCACGCTTGCCGAGGAGATGGTCGGGAACGCTCTGGACTATCTGGCAGAAGGCGCTCTGATCCAACTGCATAAGTACAACGGCAATCCCATCGGGCTACAGTTGCCGCTGTTCGTGGAGTTAGAGGTGAGTTATGCCGAGCCGGGGGCGCGTGGGAACTCATCCAGCGGGAGCGTGACCAAGACCGTTCGGCTGGAAACGGGACTGGAGCTTGCGGTACCCCTGTTTATCAAGGAGGGGGAGAAGGTTCGGGTTTCAACGGAAAATAGGGATTTCGCTGGGCGAGCGTAACCTCGAGCTAAGATTTTTCCCGTTCGCAGATCATTGAGCCGCTGTCACCCGGTCCCCTAATCCGTCCCAACCGCCAGCGACGGAGTCAGCCCGTCCTCCGGCAGCCCCAGCTCCTGATCCTTATATTGCAGTTGATACAGCGTCCAGTAGATGCCGCGGCGAGCCAGCAGCTCCTGATGGCTGCCCATCTCCCGCAGCTGGCCTTTGTGCATCACGAGAATCGTGTCGGCCTGCTGGATGGTAGACAGCCGATGCGCGATTACCACCGATGTCCGCCCCCGGATCATCCGCTCGAGGGCCAGGCGAACTCGGAGCTCCGTATCCGTATCGACCGAAGACGTCGCCTCGTCGAGTATCAGGATGCGCGGGTTGTGAGCCAGCGCCCTTGCAAAATTGATGAGCTGTTTCTGCCCGGTCGAAAGCGAGTTGCCCCGCTCGCGGAGCGCTTCATCATAGCCGCCCGGGAGCGACGTGATGAAGTCGTGAATATTCACTTGCTCGGCTGCTACGCGCATCTGTCCGTCGGTGATGGAAGCTGTGCCCATGCGGATGTTGCTGGCGATGGTGCCGCTGAAAAGCACCGGGTCCTGAAGCACTACGCCGAAGTGCTGGCGCAGCTTGAGCAGATTGTGCTCGCGCACATCGACGCCATCAATCAGGATCTGTCCGTGCTGGATATCGTAGAAGCGCATCATCAGGCTGATGATCGTCGATTTCCCCGCGCCCGTATGACCAACGATCGCCGCGGTCTGGTCCGGATCGATCGAGAACGACACCCCGCGCAGAATCCACTCAATCTCATGCATCCCAGCCAGTTCATCTGGCGTCGAGCGCGCGACCAAAGCCCTGGTTTCTTCGTCGAGCCGCTGGTATGTAAACCAGACGTTCTTGAATTCGATACTGCCGGAATTGTCCGTCTGCTTCGCGTGCTCAGGCGAAACGATCTCCGATTCAGTATCGATGAGCTTGAAGACGCGCTCGCTGGCCGCCATGGCAGCCTGCAGGATATTGTATTTCTCGCTCAGGTCCTGAATCGGACGGAAGAAGCGCTGCGCATACTGAATGAACGCGACCAGCACGCCGATCGAGACCGCCCCGCGCAGCACGCCGCGCCCGCCGATCCAGATCACCATGGCGATCGCGACCGAGCTGAGAATTTCGACCACCGGGTAGTAGAGAGCGTAGGCAAGTACCGAATCCTTGAAGGCGACCAGGTGTGTGCGGTTGACCGCCTCGAAATCCTTATAGGCGCGTTCCTGCCGGTTAAAAAGCTGCACCAGGCTCATGCCGGTGACATGCTCCTGCGTGTAACTGTTGATGCGCGCGATCGCGGTGCGAATGCGGCGGTAGGAGTCCCGCACGTATTTCCGGAAGATGCGCGTGGCGATGAGGATGAACGGTAGGACCGAAAAGGCCAGCAGCGCGAGCCACCACTTCATGCGCAGCATGACGAAGACGATCCCGGCGAGAACGAAAACATCCTCAAAGATGGCGAACACCCCAGAGGTGAACATCTCGTTAAGCGCGTCGATATCGCTGGTCAGTCGCGTGACCAGCCGCCCGACAGGATTCCGATCGTAGAAGCCAATGTGCATGCGCTGCAGGTGCCCGAAGATTTGCCGCCGCATGTCGAACATGATCTTCTGGCCGGTCCACTGCATAAGATAGGTCTGAATAAATTCGAGGCCGTAACTAAGAACGAGCGAGCCAAGATAGATGAGAGCAATCTGCGTAATGCCCCGCACCGGATTGTGGCTGAGCCAGCGCGCCAGAAATTCGCTGCGCGGCGAGGGCCTCGCCGTCATGTAATGGTCAATCGCGACTTCCGTCAGATATGGCCCAAGGACATCGCACGTAGCCTTGATCAGGATGGCAGCAAGCGAAATGAACGCCGCCCACTTGTACGGATAAAGATACGTAATAAGCCGGCGCATCAGGCGGCCATCGTAGGCCTTGCCGATGACGTCTTCGTCCTGCTGCGGAGCCGGTTTTTTCTTCTCGTCCTGCGAGGCCTTCTGTTTGTCTAAACCAGCCATGAGCGCTGCTTTTATCCTAAATGGAGGGATTACTTCTACATCGGATGTGTCTCCATGTCAGCCCGATGCGAAAATAGGGGAAGAGATGGACACTCTCGGCCTTTACCTCTCGATTCCGTTCTGCAAATCGAAGTGCACCTACTGCAATTTCGCCTCGGGGGTCTTCCCATCCATCTATTTCGGGCAATACATCGCTCGCCTCGAAGACGACCTGCACGCAATCCGTGGGAAAGCCGCTCAATGGGGAGCGGCCCTGCCTGAAATCGTCGACACGGTCTATCTCGGCGGGGGAACACCATCGCTATTGCCTCCCGAGTTGCCAACGCGGCTATTTGCAGCGATCCGCCGCGAATTCATCGTCCTTCCGAGCGCGGAGATCACCGTCGAGTGTGCTCCCGGCCAACTTGAGGACCCAGCTCTCGCTGCAATGGTCGAGTGCAGCGTCAACCGCATCAGCTTCGGCGTGCAGTCCTTCATCGACGACGAAGCAAAACACACCGGGCGTCTGCACACCCGCGAAATCGCTCTGCGCGATGTCGAGCGCGCCCGGAGCGCCGGCATCCCGCACATCAACGTCGATCTCATCGCCGGGCTGCCCGGCCAAACTCGCGCTTCATGGACTGAATCCCTCAGCGTCCTTGCCGGCACGGCCGTCGATCACGCCAGCATCTACATGCTTGAGGTCGACGAAGATTCGCGGCTGGGCCGAGAAGTGGCATCGGGCGGCCTCAGATACTACGCTCCGCAGGTTCCGGCCGACGATGCGATTGCGGAGATGTATTCCGAAGCGACCGAGTTTCTTGCGGCGAACGGCCTCCAGCAATATGAGATTTCAAACTTCTCCCGGATCGGAGCCGAGTCCCAGCACAATCTCAAGTACTGGCGGCGTAACTCCTATCTCGGACTCGGTCTTGACGCGCATTCCATGTTCCGCACCCACTCCGGAGCCGCGCTCCGATTCGCAACCGCCGACGAACTGGAGCCGTTCCTGGAATCGCCGGGCTGGACCGAAGTCAATCGCCTTTCCCGTGAAGAAGAGTTCGAAGAGGCGTGGTTCCTCGGGCTCCGGCTGAATGAGGGTGTCAGTCTCTCACGTTTGCGCGCAGAGTTTGACGTTGCCCGGGTGCAGGCGCTGGAGCCGGTGCTGACGGAACTCGAATGCGAGCGCCTGATCACATGGACCGGCGAGCATGTGGCATTGACCGCCCGCGGACGATTGATGTCGAACGAAGTCTTTGAGCATTTCCTCGTCGAGGCGGCCTCGATTTAGAGCCTGTTGCTCGAAAGCATAGAGGGATCTTCATTCTGACCCTGAACGAAGTGAAGGGGAAGAATTCATGGGATACCACGGGTTGCAATGCCGCTCGTGGCTTTCTCCGGCTTTCGCTCTGCACCAGCTGGAAAACTGCTCTCAAGACGCTAAAATTTCGTTATGCCCTCGCCCCCAACCACCCTCTCGGAAAATCCTGCCGAATCCCCCCTGAAGAAGGCGGTCACAACACCCGCCGCATGCATTGATCTGCGCAGCGACACCGTGACCAAACCCACGGCCGCGATGCGCGCGGCCATGGCCTCGGCTGAGGTCGGCGACGACGTCTACGCCGAAGATCCGACTGTGAATCTGCTCGAAGCCCGGGCCGCCGAAATCTTTGGTCGCGACGCCGCCATCTTTGTCCCGACCGGCACGATGGGTAACCAGATCGCCATCCGCCTGCACACCCATCACGGCCAGGAAGTCATCGCCGAATCGCGCGCTCACGTCGTCGACTGGGAAATGGCCATGGCTGCGTCCTACTCCGGAGTCCAGCTCCGCACCGTCTTCGCTGACCGCGGCATCGTTACCTGGCAGCACATCGAGCAGACCTGCCGCAAGGGAAATGACCACCGCGCAGGCACCGGTCTCATCACCCTCGAAAACAGCCACAACATGGCCGGAGGCACCATCACTCCGGTCGACGTCTATCAGGACATCTGGTGGCGCGCCACTGAGCTACGCCTGCCCGTCCATCTCGACGGAGCCCGCATCTTCAACGCCGCCACGGCGCTTGGCATCCCCGTCGCCGAGCTCACTTCCGGCTTTTCCAGCGTGATGTTTTGCCTCTCCAAGGGACTCTGTGCACCTGTCGGCTCCATGCTGGTCGGCAGCCGCAGCTTCATCGAACAGGCTCGTCTCGTCCGCAAGGCTCTTGGGGGAGGCATGCGTCAGGCGGGAATCCTCGCCGCTGCTGGCCTCATCGCCCTCGAGGAAATGCCAAAGCGCCTCGCTGAGGACCACGCCAACGCGCGCTTCCTGGCCGAGAGCCTCGCCGAACTGCCTCAGGTCGAAATCGACCTCACCACCGTCCAGACCAACATCGTCATCTTCACCGTGAGAGGCTACTCCGATCCCACCCCCATCCTCGACAAGCTTAAGGAACGCGGCATCGTCGCCGGCACCGCCGCCGACCACCAGATCAGATTTGTAACTCACAATGATGTTGATCGCACTGCCTGCGAGGAGGCTGCCCGGGTTGCGTGCGAGATCATCGCGGCATCCTGAAATGCTGTCATGGTTAAGCGAAGAAGCAGGGAGTGGCGGAACGGTACTGCTCTGATTCCTATGATATTCCGGGCGCTAAGGGAAGCCCTGTTTGCGCCAAAAGTCTATAATAAACAGATGCCGAAGTATTCGATTGTCGTCCCCTTCCACAACGAAGAAGAAAACATCACCGCCATGTACGACCGCCTCAAGGCCGTCATGGAGCAAGTGGGAGACAGCTTCGAGCTGGTCCTCGTCGACGATGGATCGACCGATCGCAGTTACAAATTGCTCGAAGAGATCGCGGCAGTGGACAGCCGTGTGCTGGTCGTCAAGCTGCGCCGCAACTTCGGACAGACCTCGGCCCTCGCCGCCGGCTTCGACCACTCGCAGGGCGACTTCATTCTGGCGATGGATGGCGATCTACAGCATGATCCGCGCGAGATCCCGAACTTCCTCGAAAAGCTCGAAGAAGGCTATGACGTTGTCAGCGGCTGGAGAAAAGAGCGCATCGACAACTTTGTCATGCGCCGCATTCCTTCCCGCATCGCGAACTGGCTGATGGCGAAGCTTTCGGGAGTCGACATTCACGACTTCGGCACGACCTTCAAGGCCTACCGGCGCGAAGTGATCCACAACATTCCCTTGTACGGCGAGATGCACCGCTTTATTCCGGCGCTTGCGGCCTGGTACGGCGCGAGCATCTGTGAAATTCCCATCAAGAACGTAAATCGCGAGCGCGGTAAATCGCACTACGGAATCGGCCGCACCTTCCGCGTCCTCTTCGATCTGCTGACCATTCGTTTTCTGCTGAAGTACATGATGCGGCCTCTGCACTTCTTCGGGCTGTTCGGCGCATTGGGAATGCTTCTCGGTGGAGGCATCTCCGTCTTCCTGGCCGCGCTCAAGCTCTTTACACATCAGCATGTGATGGATCAGCACGGGCCGCTCTTCGTCATAGCTGGAGTCCTCATCCTCGCCGGCATCCAGATGGTCGCCATCGGACTCCTCGGCGAATTGCAGGTGAGGCACTATCACACCTCCTCGCAGCGCGCGCCGTATACCATCGATCGCCTGGTGCGCCTGCGCGCTTCCGGCGAGCAGAGCCTGCTCCACGAGGACTAGCTTGGTTTTCTAGTGGTGGCAGGTTGTGCGTGAGGTGTTTTTGCCCGCCGGCTTCGCCCGCTTCCGGATAAACCCAGGCTGTGCAATATTTCGAGGCTTCTTCATATTTCTAAGGGCAGGCTTCTCAAGCTCCCGGGGCATACCGCTCGTCTCCGTCCCAGGCACAAGTGAATCCCCTCTGCTAAACTCGGCATCTGCACTCGTTATGAAGGCGATTCAGATCCAGCAGACTGGCGGCCCCGAGGTCCTCAACCTCGTCGATCTCACCGTTCCCACCCCTGGACCCGGCGAAGTCCTGGTCAAGATCCATGCCTCGGGCATCAACTTCATCGATATCTACTATCGCGAAGGCCGATACAAGACCGAACTTCCCTTTATCGATGGCCAAGAAGGTGCGGGCATTGTTGAGGCCGTCGGCGGCGGCGTGACCGATTTCAAACCCGGTGACCCGGTGGCCTGGTGCCACATTATGGGCAGCTATGCCGAATACTCGGTAGTCCCCGCAGCCATGCTGATCCATGTTCCGCCGCACCTCGATTTGAAGCTCGCCGCAGCCGTCATATTGCAGGGCATGACCGCGCATTATCTCGCCCACTCGACCTTTCCGCTTAAATCCGAAGACACTGCCCTCGTTCACGCCGCCGCAGGCGGCGTGGGACTTCTGCTGACGCAGATCGCCACGCAGGCCGGAACGCGCGTGATCGGTACTGTTTCCACCGAGGAGAAGGCCAAGCTGGCGCGAGAGGCGGGCGCGGCCGAGGTCATCCTCTATACGCAGGTGGATTTCGAAGCCGAGACGAAGAAGCTGACCGACGGTCGCGGCGTCGACGTGGTGTATGACTCGGTGGGCAAGACCACCTTTGACAAGTCGCTGAACGTCCTTCGGCCGCGCGGCATGATGGTTCTTTACGGCGGCTCAAGCGGCCCGGTGCCGCCATTCGATCTCATCGGGCTTTCGACGAAGGGCTCGCTCTTCATTACCCGTCCGACGCTGAAGCACTACACCCTGACTCGTGACGAATTACTTACACGCGCCGGAGCGGTGCTGGACGCGGTCGCGGCGGGTACCCTGAAGGTTCGTATGGAGCACACCTATCCGTTGAGTGAAGCCCGTCAGGCGCATATCGAACTGGAAAGTCGCAAGACGACAGGGAAGCTGCTGCTGATTCCGTAACTGTAAAAATCTCTTTCAGGACCGCCGATATGAACGAACGATTCGATGCCATACTCGTAGGTTCAGGACAAGCCGCGGACACCCTCGCCGGCGAGCTCGCCAAAGCCGGAAAGAAGTCCGTAATCATCGAGACGAAGCATGTCGGCGGCACATGTGTGAACGAAGGCTGCACGCCCACCAAGACGATGGTCGCCAGCGGCCGCGTGGCGTATCTTGCCCGTCGTGGCGCCGACTACGGAGTGTCCACCGGCCCCATTTCCATCGACTTGACCAAAGTCCGCGAGCGCAAGCGCGAGGTCGTCGAGAATTCCCGCTCCCGCAACGAAAAGCGCTTGTCGACCACCAAAAATCTCGAACTCATCTACGGCTTCGCGCACTTCATCGGACCCAAAACCCTCCAGATTGACCTCCGTGCCGGTGGTACGCGCACTCTCGAAGGCGACTGGATCTTCCTCAACACCGGCCTGCGCGCCGCCATCCCAAAGATCGACGGCATCCATGACATCCCCTCCCTGAACAACGAATCGATCATGGAACTCGACACTGTCCCGGACCACCTCATCGTCCTCGGTGGAGGCTACGTTGGTCTCGAGTTCGGACAGATGTTCCGGCGCTTCGGCAGCCAGGTCACCATCATCCATCACGGCAAACAGCTACTCAATCAGGAAGACGCCGATGTTGCGGAAGAAGTGAAGAAGATCCTCACCGAAGACGGCATCGAGATCCTGCTTGAAACCGAGACCACTACCGCGCGCAAAGCCGCCAACTCAATCGAGTTCAACGTGAAGCGCGGCGGCGAAGCCCGCACCGTCACCGGCTCCCATCTGCTCATCGCCGCTGGACGAATCCCGAACACGGATGGCCTTAACCTGTCCGCCACCGGAGTCGCAGTCGACCAACATGGCTACGTCAAGGTCAACGAATACCTCGAGACCGCCGCCTCCGGTATCTATGCTCTGGGAGACGTCAAGGGCGGCCCCGCCTTTACCCACATTTCCTACGACGACTATCGCGTGGTGGCGGGAAACCTCCTCAACGGTCAGCATCGGAGCATCCGCGACCGCATTTTGCCTTACACCGTCTTCATCGACCCGCAACTGGGTCGCATCGGCCTCACCGAATCCGAAGCCCGCAAGCTGGGTAAAAAAATCCGCGTGGCAAAAATGCCCATGACCAGCGTCGCCCGCGCCATTGAAACCGACGAGACACGCGGCTTCATAAAAATCATCGTCGATTCCGAGACCGAACTGATTCTGGGTGCGGCCGTACTGGGCATCGAAGGTGGTGAGATCGCCAGCATCGTGCAGATCGCTATGGAGGGCGGTCTGAAATATACCGCGCTGCGCGACGGAATCTTCTCGCACCCCACCCTGGCCGAGTCCCTCAACAACGTATTCTTCAGTTGGACAGACGAAAGCTGACCCCGCAGGCTCGAACTTTTCTATAGCTCTGCCTTGAGTCTTACCGCTTCGTGGTAGCGTAAAGTCATCAATAATGTTTGGTTACGCACCGAATTTCCAGTTTTGCCGTCTTCGTCGCAAGCGTCAGTCCCAATCTGCAAGAGCAGCTCTGGTACTCCTTGGCTTGCTCCTGACCGCAGGCGCTTCTGCGTGTCTGGCCGCGCGCGCGCTGCAGACTGATCCCGCGCCCGTTGTGGTGCAGCCGGGGGCGCCGGGGCAGCCGAGCAAGACGCTGCCGCCATCGACCCGGCCTAGCTTGCCGCCGCTTTCGCCAGCGGATGTGGAGTTCATGCAGGGCATGATCATGCATCATTCGCAGGCGGTCGAGATGACGGCGCTGATTCCATCGCATACCGACAACAAGGCTATTCGGTCGCTGGGCGCGAAGATCAGCAGCTCGCAATCGGACGAGATCCGGTTCATGCAACGGTGGCTGGCCGCTCGCGGAAAGCCGATCTCGATGCCAGGGGCGATGCCAGGAATGCCGAATATGGATATGTCGGGCAAGCCGATGGCTCCCATGCCGGGGATGCTCACGCCGGAGCAGATGACTGCTCTGCGCAAAGCAAAGGGAGCGGAGTTCGATGATCTCTTCCTGACGGGAATGATTCAGCACCACAATGGCGCTCTGGTGATGGTCAAGGATTTGGTCGACACGGCCGGCGCGGCGCAGGACGCCGAGATATTCAACTTCGCGACAGACGTCGACAATACGCAACGGGCCGAGATCAAAATTATGCAGAACATGTTGGAGGAGAAACGTTGAATCGAAATAGCAAGTCAGTGGTAAAGATCATCGCGTCCCGCGTGGCCGCCGTGGGCGTGCTTGTTTTGTGTTCCGGCGTAGCACTAAGACAGGCGCAAGCCCAGGCGCCATCACCGACGCCTGCACCCGCTACGTCCCCAGCCCAGGCCGCCAAGGCGCCCGAAGCCGAACAGAATCCGTTTGCGCCGCAGCCGGCTCCGCCGCTGCCGCCGGATATGACTGGGTCGGACACGAACGATCCTCGCTACAAGCTGAAGCCGGGAATGTATGATGCCGGCGAGGCAGCCGAGGGATTGAAGCACGTCGCATTCGTGAAGAAGCCTGAGGCGTTTCAGATTACAGCCACCTCCGCGGACGATCCGCAGGTGCAAAAGGTGCTCGGCCAGCTGGGTGTCGGCGACCCCTCCAAGATGCCGCCGTCGATGAAAATGGTGATTGCGGAGCTTGCATTTTCAAACTCGGACTTTGCCTTCCAGGGCGATCACCTGTTCCAGGGAAACTTCTACGGCATTAACATCTATGACATCGCCGACCCGGCGAAGCCCGCGTTGCTGACCTCGCTGGTTTGCCCTGGCGGGCAGGGCGATGTTTCCGTGTACGGAAAGCTGCTGTTCATGTCGGTGGAAATGCCGAATGGACGCCTCGATTGCGGAACGCAGGGCTTTCCGCCAGAGCCGCCGCCGCCCGCAGCGCCTACACCAGCCGAAGGAGACAAATCCAAGCCGGCTGGAGAGGAAAAAAGAGTACGCCGCATCCCGGTCGCGCAGAAGGACCGCTTCCGTGGCGTAAGAATCTTCGACATTACGGACATCAGAAACCCCAAACAGGTAGCGGCTGTCCAGACATGCCGCGGCTCGCACACTCATACGCTGGTCGTGGATCCGAACGACAAGGACAATGTCTATATCTACGTGTCGGGGACATCGTTTGTGCGTCAGCCGGAAGAGCTGGCTGGATGCTCGAACGAGGCTCCGGACAAGGACCCGAACACGGCGCTCTTCCGCATCGAGGTAATCAAGGTTCCTCTCGCTGCTCCGCAGGACGCGAAGGTGGTGTCGAGCCCACGGGTGTTTATCGACCCGCGGACGGGCGCGCTCAACGGGCTGAACAACGGCGGCAGCCATGACAAGGGCGCGGAGAAGCCGGCGGACACCAACCAGTGCCACGACATCACGGCGTACTCGGCGATCGGCCTGGCGGCGGGCGCCTGCTCGGGCAACGGCATTCTGCTCGACATCAAGGACCCGGTGCATCCCAAGCGCGTGGATGCTGTCAAGGATCCGAACTACTCCTACTGGCACTCTGCGTCCTTCTCGAACGATGGATCAAAGGTCGTCTACACCGATGAGTGGGGCGGCGGACTGGGAGCGCGCTGCCGTCCGAACGATCCGAGCAAGTGGGGCGCGGATGCCATCTTCAACCTGAAGGACGACAAGCTCAGCCTGGCGAGCTACTACAAGCTGCCGGCCGCGCAAGGCGATACGGAGAACTGCGTGGCGCACAACGGGTCGCTGATCCCCGTTCCGGGGCGTGATATCGAAGTGCAGGCCTGGTATCAGGGCGGCATTTCGGTCATGGACTTCACCGACGCGGCGCATCCCTTTGAGATCGCCTACTTCGATCGCGGTCCGATCGATGCGAAGACGCTGGTGCTGGGCGGCGACTGGTCGGCCTACTGGTACAACGGCGCAATCTACGGCTCAGAGATCGCGCGCGGGCTCGACATCTTTGAGCTGACGCCGACAAAGCACCTGACGCAGAACGAAATCGACGCGGCGAAGTCGGTAAAAGTGTCTGAGCTGAATGTGCAGAACCAGCAGAAGATCGAGTGGCCTGCGCAGTTAGTCGTGGCGAAGGCGTATGTGGATCAGCTGGCGCGCTCGCAGGCCTTGCCCGCAAAACAAATCAACTCTCTGCAGAAGGCGATCGCCGGCGCGGAGAAGTCCCACATGAGCGAGAGCAAGGTAGCGAAGTTGAAGGGCATGGCGCCCTCTCTCGAAGCGAGTGCCACCACGGCAAAGAGCCCAGCCGACTCGACGCGCTTGCGCGCACTGGCGGATATCCTTAAAAACCCGGTCGCATAACTGCATCGCAAACCTTACTGGAACCCCCCTTGACAGCTCGCGAGCGGGGTTTTCGTTTTAGCCCCGGCCTCCATCCAACGAAAGGGCACGCTTGATTTCAGAAACCGATATCCGACAATTTGCGCAGCATTGGATTGCGGCATGGAATTCCCACGATCTCGACGCCATCATGTCTCACTACGCACCGGAGGTCGTTCTCACATCGCCAACCGCAGCAAAGCTGCTGAATGATCCCTCTGGAAGCGTCACCGGCAAAGAAGCGGTGCGCCGTTATTTCGAGCGAGGGCTTGAGGCCTACCCGAACCTCACCTTCGAACTTCTGGATGTGATGCGGGGAATCTCCAGCGTCATTCTCTACTACCGAAATCAAAAGGGCACCAAGACGGGCGAGTTCATGGAGTTCGACGCTAACCGAAAGGTTGTCAGAGTCATCGCGAATTACAGTTGAGATGAACCGAGTCCGAAGAATCTCCGAACGGCGATCTGCCCCGAAAATAACCTGCCTTCTTTTCTCGGGATAAGCCGTGCTGCTAGACAAAATCCGAACTGTCCCCGTCACCACCGGAGTCGCCGTCGCCACCACTGTCCCCGTCACCGCCGTCACCATCACCGCCCCCATCGCCACTGGCCGAGTCGTCACGGGACGAAGAGTCGCGATCCGTCTGGTAGCTTGCGTCTTGCAGGCCCGAATGATCTTCGCGGCGGTCATCGAACGAAGCCTCGTGCTCGCGATTCTCGCCGAACCCGCCACCCCGCTGCGGGTCGTCGTAGTAATTGTTGATCACCGTCTCTTCAGGACGCGCGCCAAATCCACCTCCAAAGCCTCCGCCGCCAAATCCACCGCCTCCGAATCCACCATGCATGAGCGATTCAATGCCTTCGAACGCCAGCGCACCGGCGGCGACCCCTGCCGCCGTCGTGGCGGCGCTGCGCAGGAAGCTTCCAGCGGGGCTCGGCCCGGACTCACCATATATAGGAGCCGTCGCATATTGCGGAGGAGCCTGCTGATAAGGAACTTGCTGGTACTGTGGCTGCGGCGCAGGGGGAGCCGGGTCACGATGCCCAAGCAGCCCGCCGAGGAAACTTGTCGCCCGCGCCGGCGGCGCCTGCAGTTGCGCCTGCTTCATCTGATCGATCTGCGCCCGCGCCTGGTTCAGCGCCAGATTCTGCACCAGAACCGTCTGGGCCAATTTGTAAATCGCGTCAGGATCGCGGCCCAAGCCCTGCCGGAGCATCTGTTCGGCCTCGGGATCCTTCTCTGTCAGTTGCGTTTCCTCTACCTTTTGAATCAAGTCCTGAAGCATCGAGCTTTCTTGCGGTGTCATGACACGACCTCAAATTTCTTGGATGCTCCCTTGCGAGCAGCTTTCCATGATTATGACGCAGGCAATGCACAAAAGTGGCAGAGTCTCGTCCTCTGAACGGCTAACGGCTGGTCCTGCTTTTCCTGGCCGACAATTTCGCTGAACTCGGTACAATGAATATAGAGACAAAAAAGATATAGACACAAAACCCCGGGCTGACAGTGGTCCTGGGCTTTTCTTGTCGAAATCCTTTGGAATCAATGACGGGTCATTAACCCTTTTAATTTCAATGATGCGCTGTAAGTCATTTGCTTTCTGATATATACTAGCAAGACCTTTGATATCTGATATTCAGCGATTGACCAATTGCTTAAACACTTTAGAATCTGATATATGAGAATGTTGGGGGGGGAGGGGTCACCCCACCCTAGAATCTCGCCCTGCGCAGAGCCAGCCGCGCTGCATGGTATCCGCACATCCCATGAACTCCTCCACCCGGCGGGGTGGAAGACGAGCAGAGATAAACATTCGGCGCTGAGGTCGCGTATTGGCGGACACTGGGCCGAAAGAGCATCTGCCGCACCGACATCGCCCCTCCGCTTATATCGCCGCCGATAAGGTTGGCGTCCCGTGCCTCCAACCCTGCCGGGGTGGATACATGCCGGGCAAGCACGCAATCCCGGAATCCCGGAGCAAAGCGCTCGATCTGATTTTCAATCCGCTCCTGCATATCCACTGTTGACCCGTTCGGCACATGACAGTAAGCCCACGCGACGTGTTTGCTGGCTGGCGCGCGAGTTGCATCGAAGAGACTCGGCTGCGCCACCAGCACAAACGGCCTCTCGGCGTGTTGCCCGTGGGCCATCGCGTGCTCTGACTCGGCAATCTCCTCTAGAGTCCCGCCGACGTGCACAGTAATCGCTCGCGAGCACTCCCGCGCCTTCCACGGAATCGGCTCCGACAGCGCATAATCGACCTTGAACGCTCCCGGACCAGGCCGAAACCGCGACAGCGAACGCCGGTAGGAAGCCGTGAGCCGATCGCCGGCCATCGTGACCAGTTGTCGAGGCGCAACGTCGCAGAGCGTGAGTCCAGTTGGCAACTCCTCCAACGCCGTGATTCGCCTCGACAGATGGATCTTGCCGCCCTGTTCCTCAAGATAGCCGCACAGCGCATCGGTGATTGCCTGGGCGCCGCCCTCTGGCACCGGCCATCCTACAGCGTGCGCCGCCACCCCAAAGATGATCCCGACGGCCGCGGTGAGCGGCCGATCCAGGGCGAGAAACGAGTGGGCTGCCAGGCCGGCGAAGAGTGCGCTCGTGCGAGGGCTCTTGAAGTAGAGCCGGGAAAAGACGGTTGCCGGCATCCACGCATTGAACCCGAATTGTGCCAGCAGGAGCGGGTGGCGCGGTATGTGCGGCACAGGGCCGAGAACCTCCGCGGCAAACGAGGACCACTTCTCCGCGAACGGCTCGACGATGCGCCGCCAAGCCTTCCCATCCTCGCCGAACGCAGCCTCGGCCTCCCCGAGATCGCGCTCAAGCATGACGGCTGTTCCGTCCTCCAGCGGATGGGCAACCGGCGCAGGACCATGAATCCAGTGCAGACCATGCTGCTCGAGAGCCAGGGTGGAGAAGAAGGGGGAGCCCACCGCGAAAGGATGAACCGCCGACCCGAAGTCGTGGAGATAGCCGGGGAGAGTGAGGGGCAGCGTGCGGGCCGCGCCACCGGGTTGGGCTTCGGCCTCGAATACCTCGACATCGAGCCCTGCCTGCGCCAGAACGATCGCGGCGGCGAGTCCATTGGGTCCCGATCCAATGACGGACGCTTGAGCCATAGCCTAATTATGCGGTGGCAAAGGCTCAGGCCACTGGACCACCCCGAATTTCCCGTCGAGTTGTCGGGTGAGCACGGGCGCGTAGAGTCCCATGAGCTGTCTTCGCCACCAGTTGCCGGTGTCATGTTTCTCTTTCATCGAAGTGAACCAGTATTGCCACAGCACGGCACGGACATATTTCGGTGGAGCGGCAGCAAAGGGATTTCCCCGGAAGAGTGAGAGAACGTCAGGGGTATTGGAAAGCAGACGCTCTTCCGTCAATGGGACGAGGTTGTTCTGTTCCCAATCACCGAGTGAGGCGAACCACAGATTCCAGTCGAAGCGCGGTTGGTAAGGCGCGTAGATTCCCGGTGCCTGGTTGAGCGCCTGCGGCTTGTAGCGGAAAGGGTAAGGCGTCCAGGTCTGGCCGTCATTCGAGCCTTGAAACTCGATCTCATAGCGGCCCCGAGTCATGACGGCGAAAAGGCCATACCGATTGGCGATACGAAAAGGTTCGAGGGCTCGGACGGGCGCAGTCGGCAAGGGGCTCTCCGGAAACGGTATCCCGATAAGCTCAGCCGTGGTTGCATAACCCACCCAGGTAAGCAGGACAGCGGAAACGGCCAGGCGGATTGCGCCGAGATGCGTCGTCTTGCGATATTCGAGGGGTAGTTCGTCGGCCGGCTCAGCGCTGTTGAACAGCGAGATGGGCGCCTCCGATCCCGCGAGAGGTTCTTGTGGGAGGGGCTGGACCGCTAGCCGAAATCGTCCAGAGACGAAGCGGTGCAGAAAGCCATCGTCAAGCAGCAGAATGCCGAGCGTAAGAACGAGATAGTTGAGGAAAGTGTAATTAGCGGTCAGAATCACCCCAATCTCCCAGGGCGTAACGATGAGGAAGCAGATGAGCCGCACGCGGCGCGGAAAGAAGAGCAGGAACACGAGGCCGAGTTCGAGCGCCAGAGTTGCGCCGGCTGTCGACACGTGGAACCAGTGCGGCAAATGCTCGACATACCACCCGACCCAGGTGGGCAGCGGGCCATTCTGGTAGTACTCGTCCATTGCCGTGAGATGACGCCACTCGGGGTCGCCGCTCAACAGCTTGACCATTCCGGATTCAAAGTAGATGCGAAACCACTCCCATTGCAGCAGGAAAAGGCTGGCACGGGAGGGCGGACTTTGCGCGCCCCATCCGGGGAGTAAACCAGCGGGGCAGAAGAACAGCGCAATAAAACCGGCCTCCAGCAGCATGCCGTCCGATTGATAACCGGAGAAGTCGCCGGCCGCCGCAACGAACGAAAGATAGCAGACGAAGCAGATCAAAAAGTTCAGGCGAGGCCACAGGTTAAGCAGGGCTGCGACGGAGGCCGCGAGTCCGATCCAGCAGAGGGCCATGAGCATGGTATTGCCGGACGAAAACCACAGCAGCGTGGGCGCGAACCAGTAGCGCAATGCGGGCAACGATCGCTCGACCGCGATAAGGTATTGGCGAGCGGGCAGGACGCCGTCCGGGCCGTTGAGGCCGCGAATCTGGAAAAGCAGCGAATAGAAGGCCGAAAAATAGATGGCAGCGAGTGCGCGCAGAAAAAGCCAGCGTGGGATAAACCGGTCCCGTGGTCCGTATTGCGAATCGAAAATCAAGCGGAGGACGCCTGCCGGGTTGCGCCGCATAGATAAGGGCAAGGATAGCTCTTTTCAAGACCTCAGGTGCTCCTTCCCTGAACGGGAAGTGCAAGGTCTGGATCGTTACGAAAGTGCTCCAAGATCTCGCTTTGTCGTGTCCATCTAAAGTTGCCAGGACATATGATCTGGGCAACTTAACGCAGCCGTATTTTGCAGGATGGGCTACCGTGAAATTTCACGGCACAGAGAGGCGTGCGCGGTGGTTTCGATCGACTCCGAACTCGTAAGCGCGGTGATCCCGACGCACCATCGGCCAGACCTTGTGCTGAAAGCAGTGTTGAGCGCGCTTCATCAGAGCCACGCACTGATAGAAGTGATCGTGGTGATCGACGGAGAAGATGAAGCGACGGAAATGCTCCTAGCAGGCATGGGGGACGCGCGCCTGCGCGTGATTTCTCTTGCAGTAAACGTGGGGGGCTCGGAAGCGAGAAATATCGGAGTCCGGAACGCGCAGGGCGAGTGGATTGCGTTTCTTGATGACGACGACGAGTGGCTTCCGCAGAAAATCGTGTTGCAATTGGAAGCTGCCCGAGCGAGCGAAGCGGTTTTCCCCGTCGTCTCTTCAAGTTTGACCGTCAAAACGCCGGCGCTGGATTTCATAGGAGCACGGCGCCCCTACGAAGCAGGGAAGCCGCTCAGCGAACATTTGTTTTGCCGAAGTGACTTCGCCGATGGGGCGTATGCCATGCAGACCTCCACGCTGTTCATGCGACGGGAGATGATGCTGGCGATTCCATTTCGCTCAGGTCTGAAGAGGCATCAGGACTGGGACTGGCTGTTGCGCGCATCGCAGCATCCCGGGGTTGGCTTTCAAATGATCGCCGAACCGCTGACCATCTTTCGGGTTGAAGATGGGCGGGCGAGTGTTGGCCGCGCGATCGACTGGGAGTTTTCATTGCAGTGGGCGCGTGAAATGCGGCAGTATTTCACGCCGCGGGCGTACTCGTTTTTTGTGGCAACCGAGTGCATGTCGCGAGCGGCGAAGAGCAAGGCCGGAAGAGCTGCATATGCACGGCTGGCATGGGAGTTTCTCGCCCGGGGGGCTCCCACCGTTCGATCGCTCTCGTGGCTGCTGGCGTTTACTTGCGTTCCTCGCTCGATGAGGCGTCGAGGACGAAATCTGTTTCGAAAGTTCAAAGCGAAACATAAGAAACCACTCTGGGAAACACGGCGAATCTCCACCAAACAATCGCGCGCAGCTGCAGCGATTCCAGACACACTGAATTAACAGGAGCGAAGTATGGAAGCGACAGAATCCACACAGAAGTATCTGCGGGAAGTGCAACAGATTGCGGTGTCCGTAGACGGTCGCGAAATTGATCGGATCGTCGAGTTGCTTTGTCATACACGATCGAAGGGCGGACGGGTCTTCTTCCTGGGCGTGGGCGGCGGAGCAGGACACGCCGGTCATGCTGTGAACGACTTCCGGAAAATCGCGGGCATCGAGTGCTATGCGCCGACGGATAACGTCTCAGAGCTGACGGCCCGGATCAACGACGATGGCTGGGAATCGTGCTACGCAAATTGGCTGCAGGGAAGCCGGTTGAAGCCGGCGGACGCATTATTTGTGTTTTCGGTAGGTGGCGGCTGCCTGGAGAATAACATCAGCGCCAACATCGTTGAGAGCTTGAAACTCGCCAAGCGAATTGGCGCCACCGTAGTAGGAGTAGTGGGACGCGACGGCGGTTACACCGCGCAGATAGCGGACGCATGCGTCGTGATTCCGACCCTTTCTGCAGACACGGTGACGGCGCATGCGGAGTCCTTCCAGGCGGTGATTTGGCACCTGGTGGTATCACATCCACGGCTCAAGAGAAACGAGACGAAATGGGAACAGGCAAGCCTGGTAGACACAGAGCGGTCTTTCTCGATCGCGATGGCGTGATCAATCGCAATGTCGTGAACCCGGCGACCGGAGAATGCGAGTCGCCGCTGGCTGTGGACGATTTCGAGTTTGCGCCCGGCGCCTTCGATGCGATGCGCGAGTTGCAGGTAGCAGGCTTCTTGTTGTTCCTGGTGTCGAATCAGCCGAACTACGCCAAAGGAAAATCCAGCCTGGAGGTACTCGGATCGATCCATGAGAAGTTTTTAGCCGGATTGGCTGAGGAAGGGATCGGGTTCGCAGCCTTCTATTATTGTTTCCACCACTCGCAAGGAAAGGTAGCAGGCTATTCCGGGCCCTGTGAGTGCCGAAAGCCCTCGCCCCACTTTCTATTCAGAGCCAGCGATGAATTCGACGTCGATCTTGACCGCTCTTGGATGGTCGGCGATCGATCTACGGATGTGGAGTGCGGCAAGGCGGCCGGTACCAAGACGATTTTCATTCACGCGGGCCAAACAGCTACCGAGATTGCAGCGCAACCCGATGGGACAGCGCCGCATTTATCGGCGGCCGTGAGATTGATTCTCAATTCAGAGTAGCACCGGCTGTATATCGCTCCTGGCAGTTCTATGCCATTGCCAATGCACCTGTCTCGATGCGGTAGGCCGCGGCGCAGGCGTCGCGATGGAACATGCTCACGGTTTCCAGCGAATAGGCGGAAAGATCTTTCCCCACGAGGCTCAGTTTTTGCAGGATCTCGGGCGGCACAGTGATGATGTGGCAGCCCGTGTCGTTGGCCTGAAAGATGTTGAGCAGCTCGCGAGGGCTGGCCCAAAGCAGCTCTGCGCGGGGGCGAGAGCGCAGGACCTCAAGCGAGCGCCGCATGAGAGGGATAGGGTCGACTCCGGTGTCGGCAATGCGGCCGGCAAAGACCGAGACGATGGCTGGCGTTGCGGGATGGAGAGCCTGGGCGACGCGCTCGACCTGATCGAGAGTCAGTATGGCGGTCACATTCAGGATGACTCCGGCGCTAGAGAGCCGCTCGATTAACGGTCCCATGAAATCGCCCGCCTGATTTGTAACTGGGATCTTTACATTTACATTGCTTCCCCAACCGGCAATGGCCAGGGCTTGTGCCTCCATGCCTTCGATGTCGTCGGCGAAGACCTCGAGCGAGACAGGGCGGTCGGGAATAGCGCGAAGCAACTCGCGGCCAAAGGTCTCGTAGTCGAGGATGCCGGCCTTGCGCATCAGGGTGGGGTTGGTGGTGAATCCCTTGATCCAGGGATTGGCGTAAAGTGCGATGATGCTTTTGAAGTCGGCGCCGTCGCTGAAGAGTTTGATTCTGAGGTTCTCAATTTTCGACAAGGTCTTCTCCTGAATGATTCGTAAATGCATCATTTGTGATTCTCGGTTACGCTCCAAGTGAGTCCGGCGATTCGATAAGAGACGGGTTGCAGGTTTTGGGTTCGATCGTGGAGCGGGGAGAGCCAACGATCCACTGTCGCAGCACAAGCAAAAGGAACTGGGTGTTTCCAATCAGGTAGCGGCGCCACAGCCGGCGAGGTTCGTGAACAAAACGGTAGAGCCATTCGACGCCCGATTTATGGGTCCAGCGCGGGGCGCGTTTGCGCAGTCCAGCCTGAGTATCAAGGGCAGCGCCGACGGCAATCGCCACGCCGATCGGCAGACTCAGGCAATTCTCATGCATCCATATCTCCTGTTTTGGCGCGCCGAAAGCCACGCAAAGAAGATCAGGTGCCGCGTCAGCGACCAGTTGACGGATATGCGCCGACTCCATGGTGTCTTTCTCAAAGCCGCGAGGCGGGCAATAGGTTCCAGCGACCCGCAGTGCGGGATAACGACGCACAAGATTCGCGGCGGCTGAGGACGCTGCCCCGGGGAGCCCGCCCAGGAAGAAGACAGAGAAGCCATGTCGCGCCGCATCCGCGCAGAGGCGTTCCATCAGGTCCCCGCCCGTAACACGCTCGGGGATGGGCTGGCCCAGCAATCTCGATGCGAGGACGACCGAAGTTCCGTCGGGAACGGAAAGATGTGCTGCATTGAGGGCAGCGGCAAAGTCCTCATGGCGTGCCGCCAGCGTTACCAGTTGCGCATTTGGCCCCATGATGAGCAGGGGCGAAAGCGATGCGCGCTGCTTAAGCGCATGCACGACCCATTCTGCGGCGTACTCCATGGGCACGCGATCGATGGGAACGCGATCCATGATGAAACGGGGAGGTTTGGGAAGCTGCTCAGGCTTGAAAGGGAAAGACCTCCGGGATTCGCGACTTGTTTGCTGTCCGCTTGGCGTTGAAGGCAAGGAATTCATAGCCAGAATGCCTCCTGTCGTTCGAGAAACATCCGCGGTGGAATCCCGTTCGAGACGCTTCGCGAGGAATCAAACTCATCGCAGATGCGTCCCAGGACGTAGCCTGGTGAAGCAAGGACAGAGTTGGCGAATGCTGCGACAGCAGCGCCCCTCTTTCCTTCGGACAGGCGCATGTTAAAGGAGCGCAACCGCTCCTTGGCGCGAAATTTGCGTGCCGGCAAGAGATCCTGCAGGTGAGAGCGAATATCGCCGATGGGTCGAGGAGAACGCCTCCACAGGTGTGAGAGCAGAAGGTACTGGACGTAGAGTCCCGCCGTGAACTGCTGGGCCAGATTGCGAGTGCTTACGCTTGAGGTGTTCTGACGGAAACCCACCAGCGCTTCGGGAATGTGGTGGATGTCGTATTTCAGGGCCATGCGCCACCACAAATCAGCGTCCTCGTTGTGCAGCCCCAGGGAATAACCGCCAAGGGCCAGAGTCTTATGCACATTGAGGGCCACAGTAGGGTGGCAAATCGATAGCAGGTAGCCGGAGCGGACGATGCTGCGCAACTCGACCGGAGAGCCGCGCGAGCAGCGAAAGGATCCAACGGTTCGCTGTCGCGGGTGGTAGTTAGCCATGGAATAGCACATCCCGGCGTCGGGGAATTCGCGGATCACTGCGCTTAGTTTTTCAATGCGTGCGGGATGGGACACATCGTCGGCATCTTGACGAACGAGCCACGGCGTGCGGCACTCGCGCAACATCCGATTAAGCGTTCGCGTTACGCCGAGGTTGGGTTGAGTAATAATTCGCAGCCGTGTATCGCGAATGGACTGCAGGTAGTCCAGGCTCGCGTCAGTGGCGCCGTCAACAATTGCAAGGATTTCGAAACCGGATGTTGTCTGCTCTAGCAGACTCTCCATTGCCTCGGGCAGGTATGGCATTGCGTTGTAAACAGGCAGCCCTACAGTAACAAGAGTGTTGAATCCCAAGGCTCCTCACAATCTCATGGTCAATCTAGCTACGACCTTGTTGTGTCTACTCGAAAGCATCAACGCAGAGGCAAGCTCTGAGGTGATGCTTTCGCAGGGCGACTAAGTTCCGGGAATGCGTTGTAGTTGAATGCTGTGCACATATAGCAGTCTTGAGCGGACTCGCGTCAACGCGCAAGTAGCACCGATTCATAACTTAGGTAATCTGTCCTATTTCGGAACGGGATGCTACCGTTTCCCAAATTCATCAGAAACAGTTGGCTGTTCAGGTTCATAGTTCTTGAACCTCAGGCACAAGTAGGTTTCCCACGGGAGGGGGTGCGGGTGGGGTGTGGCTGAGTGTCTTCAGGAGTGATGCAATGAAGACCCTGCGAGTGGGCTTCAAGGTGAGGAAAGGCGCGAGCAAAATTCTTTGAGGAAAGCACAAGCGATTTTGAATGGATCTCTCGAAATAATTCACGGGAAGAGTTACTTCCTGGCTGGGGGAGCGGGGTTTATCGGGAGTCACTTTACCGACAGATTGCTGCGGTCGGACGCAACGCGCAAAGTGACGATCTTCGACAACTTCTCTTCTGGTCGTGAATGGCATTTCGAGGAACACCGCGCACGCAACGATGAGCGGTTGCAGGTGCTTCGGGGCAACGTCAATGACCTGAATGCGCTGACTGCAGCCATGGGCGACCACGATGTGGTGATTCACCTGGCCTCGAACCCCGATATTTCACGGGCCGCAACGGAGCCGGAGATCGACTTTTACCAGGGAACTTTATTGACGAACAACGTGGTGGAGGCCACGCGCAAGTCTGGGGTCGCTCGCCTGCTCTACGCTTCGGGCAGCGGCGTCTACGGCGACATGGGTGACACGGCACTGGCCGAAGATCATGGTCCCCTGCGACCCGTATCGACGTACGGCGCGAGCAAGCTGGCAGGAGAAGCGCTGATCGCCAGCTACTGCGCGATGTTTGGGCTGACAGCCTGTGCGTTTCGTTTCGGCAATGTGGTGGGAGCGCGACAGACACACGGCGTTGGCTTCGATTTGGTGCGCCGGCTGGGCGCAGATCCGAAGTGTCTCCGTGTTCTCGGAGACGGCGAGCAAAGCAAACCCTACATACACGTCTCCGATGTAGTCGAGGCGGTACTGACTGCAGATGAGCAAGTAAAGGCGGGCTTCGCCATCTTCAACGTGGCGACCGATGACGCGGTGACAGTAACCGAGATCGCAGAGATGGCGGTGGAATGCCTCGGACTGGGCGAGAAGCCGCGCTTCGAGTACACGGGCGGAGATCGCGGCTGGAAGGGCGATGTACCGGTGGTACGGCTGGATACCCGGCGAATCCGTTCACTCGACTGGCAGCCAAAAATGAATAGCCGCGAGGCAATGTATCGATCGCTGAAGGAGCTGATCGCAGATGAACGCACATTCGCGCAGTGAAGGCGTGCTACCCCTGGCGCTGCTGGCCGGAGGGCTGGCCACGCGACTGCGCCCGGCCACGGCAAGTGTGCCCAAGGCGCTGTTGAAGATAGCAGGTGAGCCCTTCATCGCGCATCAGCTTCGGTTGCTTGCGGATCATGGTGTGCAGGACATCGTGATCTGCTGCGGTCATCTCGGCGAACAGATCGAGAGTTTCGTGAGCGATGGAAACCGCTTCGGCTGCTCCGTTCGCTATTCCTACGACAGTCCTGGTTTGCTGGGCACGGGAGGAGCGATCCGCCGGGCCCTGAATCTGCTGGGGCCGCACTTCTGGGTAATGTATGGCGACAGCTACCTCACTGCGCCGTTCGCCCCGGTGCTGGAGGCATTTCATCGATCGGGCCAGCCAGCATTGATGACGTTGTTTGCGAATCGCAATCACTGGGACGCGAGCAATGTCGAGTTTGCCGGCGGACGGATCGTGCGCTATGACAAGTACGCGCATGCGCCTGGTATGCGACACATCGATTATGGCCTGGGCCTATTCTCCGCTGAGGTTTTCCGCCAATGGTCGGGCACTACGGTTTTCGATCTGTCAGAGCTGCAGAGTCGCTTGGTGGAGCAGGGAGCGCTGGCAGGATATGAAGTCACTGATCGTTTCTACGAGATCGGTTCGCCATCGGGGCTGAAGGAGACGGATGCGTTTCTATCCGCGCGGCTGAGTGCTACAGCACTGGAGCCGAGCGTGTATGCACGCCGCGGACCCTACGGAGTTGGGGCGTGATCATGACACGCACTCCACTACGGATCTCGATCGGTGGCGGCGGAACCGATCTCCCCTCGTACTATCGCGAGTTCGGAGGCTTCGTCCTTTCCGCTGCGATTTCGAAGCACGTCTATATCACGATCAACAGGAGCTTCTTGCCGGGATATTTCCTGAAATATTCGGAGATGGAACACGCTGAGACGCGTGCCGGGATCCGGCATCCGCTCATGCGCGAGGCCATCGAGATGCATGACGTCTCAATGCCCCTTGAAATCGTAAGTCTCGCCGACGTGCCGGCAGGAACCGGACTCGGGTCGTCCGGAACATTTCTTGTGGGTCTGATGCACGCGCTGCATGCGTACAAACGCGAATGGGTTACCGCGGAGACGCTGGCGCGCGAGGCAGTCGATGTGGAGATGAATCGCCTCGGTGAGCCAGTGGGCAAGCAGGACCAGTACATCGCGGCGTATGGAGGCCTGTTGTGCCAGGAGTATCACCAGGACGACCGGGTCACAGTTGAGCCGCTGAAGATCGGAGAGGCAGCCATTCGCGAACTGCGCGATTCGCTCATGCTTTTTTTTCGGGGGTCACACACGCGCTGCTTCGACCCTGCTGAATGACCAGAAAGAGCGCTCTCAGGAGCGCGACGCGCAGATGCTGAGCGCTCTCCACTTTACCAAGCAACTGGGCAGGGAGATTCGGAGCCTGCTGGAGGCAGGAAAGACGGCGGAGCTAGGCGGGCTCATGCACGAGCATTGGCTTAATAAGCGGGGCAGGTCTGTGGGAATGAGTTCTGACCGTATTGACGAGCTCTATGCGTTGGCAAGGAAGGAAGGCGGTGCTACCGGTGGAAAACTGGTAGGCGCTGGCGGCGGCGGTTTCTTCCTTTTTCAGACGGAGGATCGCCGCCGGTTGCGTGATTCGATGACGCGTGCGGGGTTGAGCGAGATGGATTTCACCTTTGACTTCGATGGCTCCGTGGTTCTGATGCGGAACGCATGAAGAGAGAGTAAGTCATGAAGACGGCTTCAAAGTTGCGGGTGCTGGAGGTGGAAGATCTCAGCGCCGCGGAGCGCAAGGAATGGACGCTCGGAGATTTGTTTAGCGTCTTCGGGCGCAGGCGCGTGTTTCTAATCTGGTCTGTGGGCGGAATGCTTCTGCTGGTGACTGTTTATTGTCTGCTCGCAACACCTCGGTATCAGTCGACCAGTGAAATCGAGGTTCAGAAGGAATCGCCGGGTGTGTTCGGGCTTGAGAGCAGCGTGATGGGCGACTCTTCCAACGCAGATGCTGACTCTCTCGACTACAGCATGACGCTGGAGACAGAGGCAAACATTCTCGAGTCGAATACGCTCGCCCTCGACGTGATCAAGGACCTGAAGTTAGAGACGACGGAAGACTATTATCCCCAGCATAAATCGGGAATCTCGATCCCCGCCTGGGTGTTGTTTTGGAAAAAGCCTGTAGAGCCGATGAGCGTGGCGCTCGATGACGCGCCGAACCGCCGGTATGTCGTGCTGAAGATTTTCGCAAGTCATCTGAAAGTTGCGCCCGTACCGGGTACCCGCCTCATCGAAGTCAACTATTCGGACCCCGATCCGCGGCTTGCTTCAATGGTGGTAAACCGCCTCGTCCAGGCGCTGATGGACTACACATTCCAGGCGCGATTCAACGCGACCGTGCAGGCATCGACGTGGCTCGGCAATCAGCTGACCGGGCTGAAGAAGCAGACAGAAGCCTTGCAGGAAAAGGCGATCCGGCTGCAGCGCGAGACTGGCATGTTTGGCGACGATGAGTCCCACAATATAGTCTTGGCGCGCCTGGAGACCTTGAATGAAACGCTCGCCGTCGCCGAATCGAATCGCATTCTGAAGGAAGCCGTCTACCGCATTTCGCAAGTCGGCGATCCGGAGTTGATATCCGGCCTTGCCGGGAACGCGGGAGCCGGTGCAACTCCGGCGACGACAAACTCGCTTGCACTCATTCAGACACTGCGTGGGCAGGAGGCGACCCTTCGAGCCGAAATTGCCGAAGATGATACGAGGTATGGGGCGGCGTATCCACGCCTCGCCGAGCTGCACGCTCAGCTCGATGGGATTGAGAAGTCAATCTATGAGGAAGTGCGCCGGATCGGGGAACGCTCGCGGACGGACTATGAGATTGCCGAGCAGGCCGAAAGCTCCGCGCGCCACTCTTTCGAAAAGCAGAAAGCGCTTGCCAACGAGGCGAACGACAAGGCGATCGCCTACGGTCTGGCCAGGCAGGAAGCCGATGGCAGCCGCAACATTTATCAGGGATTGCTGGCGAAGCTGAAGCAGGCGGGCGTGCTCGAAGGGTTGAAGTCGACAAACCTGGTCGTCGTGAATCCCGCACGCGTGCCGCCGACCAATCGCCCTCATAGCCCGAATGTGCCTCTCTATTACGCGGCAGGATTGGTCGCAGGTCTTTTCGTCGGCTGCACCGCTGCGCTGGTTCGTGAGTTTCACGACCATAGTGTGCGCTCCCTCGAAGAAATGGAACTTATGCTGGGCGGTCCTCTGCTTGGCGTGGTTCCCAGCCTCGAGGGGCTCGGTTGGCGATCGCGGTGGTTGCATTCGAGTTCACCGGGCAGAAATGGCATGGAGCACGAATTGGGTCCGTTGTCTCCGGCTTCGCGCGCTTTCACCAGACGCGAATCCACGAGATATGATGCGGCGCCGTTTCTGGAGGCGCTGCGTTCGTTGCGGACTTCGCTGCAGCTCTTGCGCGATGGGCAGCCACCGCAGGTGGTGCTGGTCACCAGTTCAGTAGCCGGCGAAGGGAAGAGCAAGCTCACGGCGAACCTCGCCGGAGTGTTGGCGCAATCGGGCGCTCGCGTGCTGTTGGTAGACGCCGATTTGCGCTGTCCGGTACTGCACGCGCAATTAGGCCTGAACGACGCCGCGGGTCTGGGCGCGGTTCTGGCCGACGGTGTTTCGCCTGTGGTGTATAAGCACCCGCAATTGCCTGCGTTGTCGATGCTCTGCGGTGGCGCGACACCGGCGTTTCCGTCCGAGCTGCTGGGGTCGAAGCGGATGAGCGATTTGCTGGTCGGCTGGCGAACGCAGTACGACTTTATCCTGCTGGATAGTCCGCCGGTTCTCCCCGTGACCGACGCCCGGGTTCTCTCAAGAATGTGCGACGCAACGCTGCTGGTCGCTCGCCACGGCTTCACGTCTCGTCAGGCTATTCAACGGAGTCATCAGCTCATTCAGCAGCAGCTTCCTGAGCATTCGGTTTTGGGTGCGGTTCTCAACGGAGTCTCCGCCGAATCAGCGGATTACTACGAATACTACGGGTTCAAGAGCTTGGCAAACAGACCCGTCGCTGGATCAAGGAGGAAGAGGCGTGCGAGTGCTTAGGAGTGTCTGCGTTGGTCTTCTGGCAACAACGTTGGTTTGCAGCGCTGGCCCGTCCCTCGCGCAGACCAATGTGAGTGAAACCCACGAGAGCCTGCTGATCGGCCCGGGAGATCTGCTGCGCGTTACTGTGCTTCGTGAGTCCGATCTTACACAACAGGTGCGCGTACGCGATTCAGGCGAGGTGACGCTGCCCCTGATCGGCAATGTTCAGGTGTGCGGCTTCAGCGCGGCAGATGCCGCAATCGCGATTGCCGGCAAGTATGTAGAAGGCCAGTTCCTGAAACATCCCGATGTTTCAGTCTTCGTTGAGGAGTTCGCCACGCAGCCAGTCGCGGTATTAGGCCAGGTAGTGAGACCGGGAGTGATTTCCATCTCCACGAAGCGCAGCATGGTTGACGTAATTGCGATGGCCGGCGGGTTGACGGATATGGCCGATCGTCACATCACGGTCGAGCGAGGAGGCAATACGCACGGATTAGAAGAGGTCTTTCTATCCAATCGACCCGAGGACGCGCTGAACGCCAACGTTGAGATATTTCCTGGGGACAAAATCCTGGTGCCGAAAGCCGGCATCGTGTACGTGCTGGGCGATGTTGGGAAACCCGGCGGCTATCTGATGCAGAACAATTCGCGGCTTACGGTTCTGGAAGCAATCGCCATGGCCTCTGGTGTGAACAGAACGGCGTCATGCAGCAGGGTAAGCGCCGGATCAACTCTTGCAGGCCGACGACGTGATCTATATCCCATTCAGCTTTGGAAAAAACATCCTGATGGGCACAAACTCAATCGTCGCCGCGACCAGCTCGGCGCTGATCTATGCGGGACACTGATCCAGGAACAGGACTGCGATGCGCGGGGTAAGCCTTGAAGATCTTGGATGCGCGGCGATTCTTGCATTTTTTGCCATGCAGGGGGCGATCCCTTTCATCGCGCCCAACCAGGCGCTTGAGTCGACGCATACTCCCGCCTCGGCTCTTACTTTTTATGGTGGAATCATCTCTCAGCTCATTGTCGACGGAGCAATCGCCTTCTTCCTCCTGCGCCATGCCCAACGCATCCTACGCTGGCTTGGCGCGATGCAGTGGGCGTTGGCGCTGGTCGTGCTTGTCATGGCATCGACAATCTGGTCCCAGTTTCCTCTTTTTACCATTCGCCATTCGTTGCCGTTTGGGTTGGCCGGACTCTTCGGGCTTTATCTCGCGGTGCGTTTTCCTGTGCGCCGTCAGCTCTCCATATTTTGGATGGCAATGGTGGCCCTCGCCATCGGGACCGTCGTACTCGCGGTGTGTTTCCCGAAGCTGGGTCTCGACGCCTCTCCCGGTCACCATCACGATTGGCAGGGCGTCTTCACGCAAAAAAACGCCTGCGGGCGAATGATGGTGCTGGCGACTGCCGTGGTGCTTGCCAGATGGCGTATCTCGCTTCTGAACATCGGTAGTTTTCTGGCTTTCCTCTTCGTAATGTTCATGAGCGGCTCTCGAGGAGCGTGGGTAATTGAGGCGGTGATTCTAGCGCTCTGTGCCCTGCTCGCAGTCGCAAAGCGCTTGAACGACAGGAGCCGCGTCGTGCTCGCTGTGGCCACAATCTGCCAGGTCGCGATTCTGGCGAGCGCCATTTGGCACTACCTTCCTCTTCTCTTGCCGATGATCGGCCGCGATGCCACCTTTTCAGGTCGAACCGAAATCTGGAAGCAGGTGTGGCGATTCATTGTGGAGCGTCCGGTCCTGGGTTGGGGCTACGCAGCATTCTGGCGAGGCATCGAGGGCGAGTCTTTCAAGGTCGTCGCCGCGGTGCGCTTCATTGTCTTTCACGCGCACAACGGATTCCTTGAGATATGGCTCGAGCTGGGCTTTCTGGGGCTCGCTCTCTTTGCATTGAGCTATGCGCGCGCGTGGCGAAAGCTCTGGCCTGTGCTTCGCTCGGGCGATATCGATCGCGGGATCTGGATGGTCTTCGTCCTGGTGCTGATCGCTCTTTACGATCTCGATGAGAACACGCTCCTCATCTACAACGGTCTCTTCTGGGTCGTTTACGTGGCGACTCTAGCGAACATCGAGCTGTTGGCCGTGGAAGATCGCTTTGTCCGTGGCTGTGGCAAGGCACTTTTCGCAGCGAGAGAGACACGGCCCTCGAAACAGGCGCATGCCTGAGATGAGACGCGTCCTGGTCTATCGCAACGAGCTCCTCCCCATGTCTGAAACCTTCATTGCGGCGCAGGCCGGCGCAATGCGGAGATACGATCCCTGGTTTGCCGGCTTGGGGCGCGTGGCGAATGGCATAGCCCTCAATAGGGCGCGCGTTACGGTCGCAACGGAAAACGGCAGCTTGCGGGACCGACTGCTGCGCCGGCTCTATCTCACTTCGGGATACGCGCCGCGCTTCCATCGAGAGTTGCGAACGGTGGAGCCCACGTTGATCCACGCACATTTTGCAGTCGATGGATGCGTAGCTCTTCGCCTCCAGAAGAAACTCCGAGCCCCGTTGATTGTGACCCTGCATGGTTATGATGTCACCAGCTCGGACGAATCCCTGAGGGCGACGCCTTCCGGAACGGCTTACCTCGCTCATCGGAGGGAACTTTGGGACCGAACAAGGCTCTTCATCTGCGTTTCAGAACATATCCGCCGACAGGCTTTGCCGCTCGGATTTCCGGAGCACAAGCTGTGGGTGCACCGCATAGGAATCGATTTGCATGTCTGCGAGGGGGCTCTGCTCCGCGATCGCATGGCAACCGTGCTGTTTGTGGGTCGCCTGGTGGAAAAGAAGGGCTGCATTCATCTCATCCGTGCCATGGCGCAGGTCAGGGCGAAGCTGCCCACCGCGCAACTCGTGATAATCGGCGACGGGCCATCCCGCGCCTCCCTTGAACGCGAAGCCCGAGAGCGATCGCCCAACACAGTCTTTCTGGGTTCCCAGCCCGCTGCCGTAGTCCGTACCTGGATGCAACGCGCCCGGATGCTCGTAGCTCCCAGCGTAGTTGCAAAGAATGGCGACTCCGAAGGTCTGCCCACCGTTCTGTGTGAGGCACAAGCTATGAGGTTGCCCATCGTCGCCTTTCGTGGACCCGGCGTATCGGAAGCCGTTATCGACGGCGAGACAGCGCTGCTCGTCGACCCGCTGGACGACGAAGGTCTTTCTGCTGCCGTCATTCGCCTCTTGGGAGACCGGCGGCTGCAAGGCAGGCTGGGCGCGGCCGGAAGGCTGCACGCGGAGAAATATTTCGACCTCCAGAGGCAAACCGCGCTGCTCGAAGACAAGTACGACGAGGTGCTGTCAGGGAAATGAGGGCGCCCATCCGCGAAGAACGGCTCTTCAAGGGCTCGCTGTGGATGATCTCCAGCCAGCTCTTCTCCATGTGCTTCCAGGCGGTCTATTTCGTGCTAATGGGCAGAACGCTGGGCAGCCGGGAGTACGGGGCCTTCGTCGGAGTGGTCGCCTTGGTCGCGGTCCTGGCCCAGTTCAGCAGCGTGGGCATGGAGATGATTCTGCTGCGCAACGTCAGCCGTGACCGAGACTCCTTTGCCGTTACCTGGGGCAGCGCGCTGCGTATCACCGGCTGCGGCTTCCTGATCCTCCTCATCGTGGCGTCGCTTTTCGGCCGCTTTGTTTTGCGCCCCGAGTTCCGCATGCTGGTTCCGTGGATCGCGGTGTCCGATGCGTTGTTTGGCAAGCTGGTTCAACTGGCGAGCCGCACCTTCCAGGGTGCTGGGCAAATGCACGCCAGCGCAAAGCTGACGGCCTTCACCAACGTCGGCCGGGCTTGTCTCGCGGCCGCGCTGTATCTCTGCGCCCGACGTTGGGGCAGCCACCCCGACGCATACACCTGGGCGCGGATTTACTGGCTCTCACCCTTTCTCGTCGCCGTTATCGGGTGCTGGATGGTGACCGCAAGACTGGGCTGGCCGCGATTTGAACGCCAGCGGCTCGCTCAGCTGAGCGAGGGGTTTAGTTTCTCGCTCTCAGGCTCTTCGATCTCGGCTTACAACGATATCGATAAGACATTTCTGGTAAGTCTGGGACAGACTTACGCGGCGGGCATTTACACGGCTGCTTATCGTGTCGTCGATGTCGCCAGCGCGCCCCTCTACGGACTTTACGCGGCTGCGACTCCAGGGCTGTTTCGTGAAGGAGCCAGAAGTGTGGTTCGTGCCAACGCCCAAACCAGCAGACTCCTGCTGCGAACCGCGCCCTACGGAATCGCGGTCGCGCTCGCCCTCTACTTCGGGGCCGGACTGGTGCCTCGCCTCTTCGGTGCATCGTTCCAGGGGTCGGTTGCGGTGCTGCGCTGGCTCTACCTCTTGCCGCTCCTGCGCGTGTTGCACTATGCGTGGGGAACGGCAATCACCGCTTCGGCTTCGCAGTGGAATCGCACCGCGACGCAATTGGGTGCGGCGGGACTAAACCTTCTGCTGAATTTTCTGCTCATTCCGCGCTGGTCATGGCAGGGCGCGGCAATCGCGAGCCTGCTCACCGATGGCTCACTTGCTATTTCCACCCGGATCATGCTGTGGCGTATCCAGCGCCGCGAGCAGTTCACCCGTCCGGAATCCTCTTCGCCGCTGATCCCAGTTCCCTCGGCGGAGTAGCTAATCTGAATTCAGTTCGGGCCCTTCCACCGAGAGTTCCCGCATCAGGAACGCGTAGTCCATCGCCACTTCCTTCAGATAGTCATACCGTCCCGACGCTCCACCGTGCCCGGCGGTCATATTGGTATGCAGCAGCAGGGAATTGCCGTTCGTCTTGAGCGTGCGCAGCTTCGCTACATACTTTGCCGGTTCCCAATACATTACCTGGCTGTCGTAAAGAGAGGTCTTCACCAGCATTGCCGGATAAGCTTTTGCCTCAAGATTGTCATAGGGCGAATAGCTGAGCATGTATTCGAAGGCTTCGTGCCGCTGCGGATCACCCCACTCTTCGTATTCGGGCACCGTCAATGGCAGCGACGAATCGAGCATCGTGTTCATCAGGTCGACGAAGGGCACATGCGACAGAACAGCGCGGAAGAGATCGGGCCGCATGTTGGCCACCGCCCCCATCAATAGGCCGCCGGCGCTGCCGCCTTCAATGGCCACGCGCTTCCCATCGCCATATCCCTGCGCAAGCAGGTGTTCCGTGACAGCGATGAAGTCGGTGAAGGTATTGCGCTTCTTCATCAGCCGCCCGGCATCGTGCCAGGGCTTGCCCAGGTCTCCTCCGCCGCGAACGTGCGCGTAGGCAAGGACGAATCCCCGATCCAGCAGGCTGAGCCGGTTGCTGTTGAACCCAATCGGCAGAGGATATCCGTATGAGCCGTATCCATATACATAGAGTGGATTCCTGCCCGATGCGCGGCGGTCCTTCCGGTAGACCAGGGAAACGGGAATCTCTACGCCGTCGGTCGCTTTGGCGAAGAGACGCTCCGCGCCATAGAGAGTCCGGTCGAAGCCTCCCGGCACCTCGAGCTGCTTGAGCAGCGTTGACTCACCCGTGGTGACGTCGTATTCATAGACCGAACCAGGCGTAACCATCGACTGGTAGCTGTAGCGAAACTTGTCTGTGTCGAAGACACGATTGATATGAGGATGCGCGCTGTAGACGGGCTCCGGAAAAATAATTTCGCTGCCGGAGCCGGTCTCTGCTCCCGGGCCGTGAAAGGGTACGACTCGAAGATGCTGCAGGCCGCCAATGCGCTCACATGCCACGTAGAATGTGTTGAATAGATCGACCTCCTCAAGCATTACTTCCGGTCTGTGCGGTAGCCTCTCTGTCCAGTTCGATCGCTCCGGAGTCTCGACTGGCGCGGTGACCAGCCGGAAATTTCTGCCGGTGTCGTTGGTGCGGATATACAAGAGGCCACCCCGGTGTTCGGCGTAGTACTCGATGTCGTCCTGGCGCGGGGCCATCAGCCGCCAGGTCCCGGCAGGCTCGGCGGCAGGGAGGAACTGCTCCTCAGTCGTAGTATGGCTGGAGCTCTCGAGGATGATGTACTGCCTGTCGCGCGTCCGGCCCGCACCTATATTGAAGCGCTCGTCGGCTTCCTCGTAGATGAGGGCGTCCTCGGAATGGGGCGCGTCGAGCGTGTGCCGGTAGAACTGGAACTGGCGCTTCTGCTCCTCGTCCTCGATGGTGTAGAAGAGGGTGCGGTTGTCGGCGGCCCATACGATCGAGCCGACCCGTTCGACGCGCTCGGAGAGCAGCTCGCCGGTGCGGAGATCCTTTACCTGTAGCGTGTACTGGCGGAAGCCCTTGTTATCCACCGAATACGCCAGCAGGTTGCCGTCGTCGGAGACGGTCGTGCCGCCGATTGCCATGAATGCCTCGTCCCTGGACAGTTCGTTCACGTCGAGGATGACATGTTCAAGAGCATCCACGTCCGGCGCGTCAGGGGTTCCTGTCTTGCGGCAATAGATCGGGTATTGCGCGCCCTCCTCGGTCCGCGAGTAGTACCAATACTCGCCCTCGCGGAAGGGAACCGAGACGTCGGTCTCCTTTATGTGACTCACCATTTCGGCGTAGAGAGTCTTCTGTAACTCATCCGTCGGCTCCAGGACCGCATCGCAGTATGCGTTTTCCGCCTCGAGGTAGGAAATGACCTCAGGATTTTCGCGCTCGCGGAGCCAGGCGTAGTCGTCCACCAGGGTGTGGCCGTGGAGGGTGGTTTCAGTGCGGCTGGGAGCAGCGACGGGAGGGGCAAGTTCGGTATGGGTAGTCATACCTTTTCAGGATATAAGAGGTGTGTACCCTCCCCCATGCCCCTTCCGACTTCGTTAACATTTCATTCCGTGAGGGTTAAGGGAGACGTGGATTGTTAATCGATACATAAGAAATGACTTACAATGAAGTACAAGAAAATACAGGACTTACGTGGCGACAATTTCCAGTTTGGTGAACTTAGAGGACCTATGCAAAAAGCCCGGCCGCATCGGCAGTCGGGCTCTTTGTTCTCTATTTCCATCTTACCAACTTGTGCAAAATTGTCGGCCAGGAAAACGGAGAATAAAGATCAGGGTGGGACTGTTTGTTCCAAAGGGCAAGAACTGATACATCATTGGCTATATTCGATTCGGCGCCTTGCGGATGTGCCAAAACGACCCTCGCATATCGCGGCGCAAGCCTCGGCACGGCTCAGACGCGTGGCGCGGCGCCTGTAAGTGCCAGCAAGAAGAGCTTCTGAGCGCTCCGAGAGGAGACCGAGATGGACCTGCTGAAGAGGTTGACCGCCGCATTATGCGCACTGTTCCCCAGACGATCGACCGTGCCAGGACGGCACGGCATACGAATCACCCGGCGCGGCAGACTCGACATTCTCATGCAGGACCTGCGCTTCAGTGTGCGCACACTGGCCCGAAGTCCCGGCTTCACCACTGTTGCGGTGCTCACGCTCGCCCTGGGCATTGGAGCGAACACCGCGATGTTCAGTGTCGTGCAGGGAATGATTCTCGCGCCCCTGCCGTTCCCATCGGCCGATCGTCTCGTTCTCCTCTGGCAGAACCGGCGGAATGTTCCGCAACTCGAAGTTTCGTATCCGAACTTCGAGGATTGGGAACGGAGATCGCAATCGTTTGATCGTATGTCCGCACTCGCATTTCATAACTTCGATCTCACCGCTCCGGGAAGAGCCGAACACCTCGTGGGCATTCGGGTGTCCTCCGGCTTTCTCGCGACTCTGGGCATTATGTCGGTCATCGGGCGGGATATCACAGCGGCGGAGGATGTGCCGCATGGACCGCCGGTCGTCCTGATAAGTGACCGCCTCTGGAGAGAGCGTTTTGCGGCAGACCCGCACATCGCCGGACGCTCTGTGGACCTGGATGGCGAGGGTTTCACCGTCATCGGTGTTCTGCCGGCCGCGTTCCATTTTCTTGCCGATACGGATGTCATCACGCCACTGCGTCCCAACATGCCCGCCATTTACGCCGATCGGTCGGTGGGTGCAGTAGCGGTGCTGGCGCGCCTCGGACCGGGCTTGACAATGGGCCGCGCGGGGGCCGAGATGAACACGATTCAGCAGGACCTCGATCGCCGGTATCCCGATGCCAACCGCGGCATCGGTGTCGCAGTTACTTCTCTGAAGCAGCAAATCCTCGGTGACGTGAAGGAAACGGTCCTGTTGCTGTTTGGAGCTGTCAGCCTGGTGCTGCTGATCGCGTGTGCCAACCTTGCGAACCTGCTGCTGGCGCGCTCGACTGCGCGAGCCCGTGAATTCGGCATACGCGCTGCGCTTGGCGCCAGCCGGGGACGCATGATCCGGCAATTGCTGACCGAGAGCATCGTACTATCGCTCGCGGGCGGAGCACTGGGTATAGTGCTCGCCGGGTTTGGGCTGCACATGCTGCTTGCGGCGATGCCGGAAACTCTGCCGCGCGCGGGAAACATCGGCCTTCATCTGCCGGTTCTCTTGTTCACGGTAGGTGCCTCCATCGCGGTGGGAATTATTTTCGGTCTGGTTCCGGCGCTCCAAAGTGCAAGCCCCAATGTCCAGGGCGCATTGCAGAAAGCTTCAAGAGGATCGACAAGTGGAAGCAATGTCATCTTTAGCCGGCTCGTGGTGGTACAGTTCGCACTCACTCTCGTGCTGATGACGGGTGCCGGGCTGCTCCTGCGCAGCATCCGCAACCTTTGGCATGTGAACCCAGGGTTCGATGCGCGCCACCTGATTTCGTTCCACGTTGGCCTATCGCCCTCATTTACGCGGACCCCGGCCGGAACGCGCACGGCCTATGAACAACTGCTTGCGCGCATTCGCCAGGTGCCTGGGGTGGAGGCAGCCGATCTCACGAATATCGTTCCGCTCTCCGGCGCCGACAATGGCGGTCCTTTCTGGATCGGCACAGCGCCACCAGCCTTTCTCCAGGAAGCTCCTCACGCGCTCTACTTCTGGACGGGACCCGACTATCTGAAGACGATGGAGATTCCGCTGCTGCAGGGCAGGTTCTTCACGCCCGGCGATCAGGTAGGCTCCGGCAAGGTGGTGGTCATCGACAGCGTGCTCGCACATACGTTCTTTCCCGGCCAAAATCCGGTGGGACAGACGCTTACGGTCGGGCACTGGGGCGCGGCCCGCATCGTCGGCGTCGTGGGCCATGTGCGGCATTGGGGACTGGACGATCCCGGCACCTATAACCCCCGCCAGATTTACATCCCGGTTTATCAGTTGCCAGATTCGATGGTGACTGACTTCTTCCGCAATCTCACGCTGCTGGTTCGTACAAAGCTTCCGCCTGCAGACATGGTGTCTGCCCTACGAGATGTCGTCTACGCGTCTGCGCCCGATCAACCTGTTTACGGCGTCAGAGCGATCGACGAGGTGGTGTCGGAATCAATGGCATCGCGGAATCTGCCGATTCTTCTTCTTGGCGTATTTGCCGCGCTCGCGTTGCTGCTGGCATCAGTGGGCATCTACGGAGTTGTGTCCTATTCGGTAATGCGGCGTACACAGGAGATCGGTATCCGTCTGGCTTTGGGCGCAGGCAGGCGGCAGGTCTTTCGCATGATTGTCGGCCAGGGAATTCGCATGGCCGGCGTGGGACTGGGAATCGGCGCCCTGGCTGCGATTTCGCTCGTGCGCCTCATTCCGAGTTTCTCTCGTCTGCTGTATGGGGTCGGCCAAAGCGATCCACTTACGCTATTCGGTGTCGCCGCCGTGTTGCTACTCGCGGCGGTGATCGCCTGCTATGTCCCGGCACGGCGAGCCATGCGCACCGATCCGATGAACTCGCTGCGCTACGAATGAAGCACGTAACAGTTCTGGAAAGGCAGCCTATCTACGGAAGTAGCGTTACCGGGAGCAGCGTTACCCAGTCAGGTAAGCGGCCAGGGCTTCGAGGGTCGGTTTGAGAGAGTCTACTTCGGGTGCTGACTCAGTGAGAGAACGTTCCCGTCCGGGTCCGGAAACCACGCTACCTTAGCGCCTCCGGGTGCGGTCCAGATGCCTGATTCGGATTGTTCGAGCCAGTGATAGCGTTTGAAGGAGACGCCACCCTCGATAAGAGTTGCGACCTCCGCTTCGATGTTTTCGACCTTCCATCCAAGAATCGTGAATGGAAAGGGAGTAAAGTCTTTCACCTGCACGATCCGGATCATCGTCCCATTCGATTCCATCACGACGGCAAAGATGTCGTCGCTGATCAATCGCAATCCCAGCGTCTGCTCATAAAAATTGCGCGCTCGTGCAGCATCTTTTGAGGGGATGAAGCCGATCACATCGCATTGTGCAAGCATGGATCTCTCTCCTGAGCGTTCAGCATACCGGAGAGCGAAGCCGGAAGCAGCCGTCGATGACTGTTCCGGCCCCGGAGAGATGTTTTTAGAAGTGGAACGCTGTCGTTAGAAGTGAAAAGCGATTTCTCCCGTTACCGCGCGCGGAGTTACGTAATGCGTGCCGCTAAAGGTAGAGAGAAAGTTATAGAGGGCATAATTATTGGTGAAATTGATGGCTGTGACCTGGGCGCTCCAGCGATAGCGGTCGCCGCCGAAGATATTCTCCTGTCCGATAACAGCGTCGAACAGATTACGCGGAGCGATGCGTTGCGGATTGTGGTCGTTATCCCCGGTGTTGGGAGCCGGAATCTTGACCAGGTTGGAGCTGTACTGGTTCGCCAGGCAGACCGGAGGCAGCGGCGAGGTCGGAGTGGCCTTGACGCCGTTGCAGGTAAGCCCGGCCTGGAACTCCTGGTCGGCGGTCAGGCCGCTGAGATTAACCGCCGGTTGTCCGTTGAGTAGCACCGAGGTCCCAAGGCATGGGCTATTTGGATCCGTGGTTCCATAACACGGCACGGCGCCGGCGACCTGGCCGCTGTCATAGCGCCAATTCATCCCCAGCCATGGTCCTCGTGTCTTGATTTGGTATTGCAGGTGTGTGGTCTGGTTGAATTTTTCGTCGTGGTCGATGCGGAAGGGATATCCGGTTTGCCCGACGGTGGCTCCGGCTCCGGCCACCTGCGGTGGGAAGAACCTGGCGGCAACCGACGACATGACCACGTAAGCCGAGAAATTGTGAATCGTGGGGACATCCGCGCGGACTGCGTAGCCGGGTATTTTCGAGTTATGCCAGTCGATCGGAAACGTGATGGGGGTGTTCCCGAGCACGCTGAAGTCGAAGGCGTTGTGCGTATATTTCCAGATGTACTCGCCGCTGATCACCGCATACTTGCCAAAGGCCTGCTGGAATCCGGCATGGAATTCGTTACGAAAACCAGGTTCCAGAGTTCCAGACACGCCGGGCGTGCAGAGGAGCAGCGGGGCGAGCACATCGTTGGTGCATCCGGTGCTGGAGAGAACGAGGTTTTCGTTGAACGGCGTTTCCAGGGTGCGCGCATAGGAGACCCGCAGTATGGTATTCGTCCGCTTCACGTTGTAGGCAATGCCCACGCGCGGTTCTGCCTGGCGAGCCACCGTGAGGCCGTTGTACAGGTCGCCGCGCATCCCCAGATTGAAGAGCCAATTTTTGGCTTTGATCTGATCCTCGATATAGAGGGCCAGTTCCTTGACATCCGTATGACCAAAGAAGTTGTAAAGGCCGCCGCCGCGGGTCAGGTCATAGGGCGCCAGCACGGGAAGATACTTCGGATTGGCAACGTATCCGTAGGCTGAGCACTCCGCGGCATCACTGAATCCGGGCACTGCGGTACCGAAACTGTCTACGCACGGCGAGTTAAAGGTGTTGGCGACGACGGCCAGCTTATCGTTTTCACTAAGGAAGGTCTGCTCGTAGACGGCTCCCGCCTTGATGTTGTTGTTTCCCTTAACGTAGGTGTAGTCGGAGTGGACGCCGACATTCAGAAGCGTGCGATATTGCGAAACCGTCTGGTTCTGAAGATTTGGCGGTCCTTTGTCTGCGAGGGGATCTTCGCTCGGGTAGTAATTGTAGAAGTCTTTGCGGGCGAAGGCGCCCAGATTAAAGACCTGATCGGAACCGACCACGTGCGTATAGGTCGGCGCGATGTTGAAAGTCTGAATCTTGGAGTGCTGGTCAGTGTTGCCGACATTGCCGAAGACGGGATTCGGACTGCTGCCTCCGCTGATTACGTTTTGGACATTCAGATCATCGTAAGCGTTCGGAGTCTGGAACCAGGAGCGGCTATAGCTCAGGTCCAGATGCATGGAATCGGCCGGCGTAAAGGTGTAATCCACGCGATCGAACAGATTCTGCTCGTTCCCTTTGGCGTGAAATACGACGAATTCAGGAGGGTCGAGAAAGCGGCCTGTATTCAGCCCGTCGACCTCAAAGAAGTTCCCCCAGGTCTTGCCGCCGTACGCCACATCAACCCCCGCGGTCGCTGAGCCGAAGCTTCCGTAGGAAGTAGTAATGCTGCCGGTGGGCTTCGTCTGTCCCTGACCCGAGCGCGTCGTCACCTGGATCACCAGGCTCGTCTTATCGCCGTACTCTGCAGGCGGTGCGCCGGAGATCACTTCAAGGGATTGAACCGAGTTCGATGGCAGTTGATTCGAGAAGACCTTGCTTTGCTGGTCGGTAATCGGCTGTCCATCTACGGAAAAGGAGTTTGAAGCGTGATCGCCGAGGCCATGGAAGAGTCCATTCGAATCGGCGGAGACGCCGGGAGAGGTGAGCGTGACCAGCGAACTGAGCGACGACGACTGGCTCTCCAGCGGAATCTCCTTGATCATGTTCCGGTCGACATCGGTGTGGAAGGTCGGATCGTTTTCGACGAGGTCCTCGCCGGCTTCAACTGTCACCGTGGTCGAGGCTGCTCCGAGCGCCAGGGTGGGGTTCACAGTTACCGCCACGGTCGAGCGCACGTTGACGTCCTGTGCCTGAGAAGCAAATCCTGCCGCGTTTACCGTCAGGTGATAAGGATTGAACGGGACATTCGGGAAGCTGTAATGACCGGCGTTGTCTGACTTAGCTGTACGCGAATACTGGCTGACCGGGTTATTGATTGAAACGGTCGCATTGGGAACGACGGCGCCCGTCGGATCGGTCACAGTTCCGGAGATAGTACCCGAGTTAGCGGACTGAGCATACGAGAGAGAAGAGGCTGCTTGCAAAGAAGCTGCAAGTAAGAAGACGGAGAAGCATCGCACCGATGTGCGCATGAAAACGACCTCAAAATGTCTGCTGAATGGTGGGATGGCTCTGCTGCTTAAGCGGTGGCAGAGACAGCAGGTGGAGGCCGGGATGCAAGCTTGAAGAAGAAATATCTGCCGGGCCGCTTGAGAATCGGTTCAGGGGCGACGCCAGCAACAGACACGCTGGAAAGGGCGAGTGTGACCAGCGCGACAACCTGGATAACTTGATGCGCTGTAATGCAAAGCGAGCAATCATGATCCGGCTGCCCGGATGGATGGCTATGCGCAACCTGAACGATGCCGCTCATCAGCACCAGCGCAATGCAAACGACCCCCAGTAAAGACACCACTGAGAAGTGCGAGCGCTGCTGTGACAGGGAGCGGGGCATTATTCAAACTATAAACTAGAGACGTTTGGCGGCACAATTCGGCCCTATGAATGTGCAGCGAAACTCGGCGGAATTTTGTGCCCGTCAAAATCCGTCGACGATACTACTTCAGCGCAGCCCGGGCTGTTTCATAGTAAGAAGGCTCCGGGTGCTCGGGTGGGCGCTTGCGATAGCCTTCGGCGGCTAGATGCTCGCCCATCTGGGCGTAGATGGCCTCGTCGCGCGGCTGCCAGGTGCCGAGTCCATCGACATAGCGGTTAAACATGGAGAAAGCGGCGGCGATGAGCACCGTATCGTGAATCTCAAGATCGGTTGCGCCGAGCGAGCGCGCATGGTCGACGTCGCCCGAGGTGACATTCTTTCCGCCTTGCTGCACCTTGCCCGCAATGGCGAGCAGCGCCTTGAGCTTGGGCGACACTGGCGCGGTCTGGAAATCTGTCTTGACCTGCTTGACCACCTCGGTGCTGCCCAGGTGACAGGCGGCTGCGGCTCCGTGGCTCGTCTGGCAGAAATAGCAGTCGTTCTGCGAGGAGACGTAAGTGGCGATCAGTTCGCGTTCGCCCGGCGAGAGGCTGTTCGGCTCGTGCAGCAGGATGTGCGCAAGCTCGCGCATGGGCTTTGCCGTCTCGGGGCGGAAGGCAAAGCCGGCGGTGATCCCGGCGAGTCCTTCAGGAAGGGAAATGTGGGGCATGGTTGTCTCCTATCTGGCTGCTGCTTCTGCGGGTAGATATTCCTTGCTGACGGTTACGTATCCTTCACGGGCCACGCGTTTGCCGCGCTCGCGATACATGGCTTCGTCGTGGGGCTGCCAGGTGCCGAGTCCGTCGACGTAGCGGTTGAACATGCAGAAGGCGGCAGCGATGAGCACGGTGTCGTGAATCTCCAGATCGTTCGCACCGAGTGAGCGGGCATGCTCCACGTCTTCTGCCGTGACGTGCTTGCCGCCCTTCTGCACCTTGCTCGCGATGACAAGCAGCGCCTTGAGCTTGTCAGAAATATCGGCGTGCTGGAAGTCGGCTTTTACTCGCTTCACCAGATCTTCGTTGTCATTGAGGCTGGCGGCGGCAATCGCTCCGTGGATGCTCTGGCAGTAGTGGCAATAGTTCAGATAAGAAACATACGTGGCGATCAGCTCACGCTCGCCCGGCGAGAGCGTGTTCGCGCCGTGCAGCAAAGTTTCGACCAGATCGTTGAGCGGGCGCGCGGTTTCCGGCCGAAAGGCCATCGCGCCGCGTATGCCGGGCAGTTCCTCAGGTAATGAGATATAGGCCATGATTTATTTCATCCTTTCATGGGATCAGAGGAGTGAAGATTCGGTCACCGGCGTCTCGGCAGCCGGTAAAGGTTGGGCCGGCGTGAAAAACCTCTGCAGCAGGCCGCCGGCAAGAACGACAGCGACGCCGATGAGTGCCGGCAATGGGCTGTGCATCAGGATGAGCAGCCCGACGATGGCACTGCCGGCGAGATAGACAATGGGAGCCGCAGGGTACCACCAGCGGCGAACGGGATCTTTGACACGGAAGAGCGTTGTGACGGAAAGCGCGAGAAAGCAGACCGCCGAAAAGATGATGTAGGCGAGAATTTTGTCGAAGGCGCCGAAGAGAAGGATCAGCAGCGCGCCGCAGGTTTGCAGCAACACCGCGTTGGCGGGCGTTCCAAAGCGAGGATGCAAGCGAGCGAAAATAGAAAAGAACGCTCCATCTTTCGCCATCGCGTAATAGACGCGTGGGGCCGCCATGGTGAGCGCCATCAGGCCGCCGGTGACCGAGAGCAGCACGCAGGCGGAGAGAATCTTGCCCCCTGCCGAGCCAAACAGCGCCTGGCCAAACTGGGCGACGAAGGCGGTATTGGAAACGATCTTGTCCAGCGGCACCACGGCGAGAAACGCGAAGCTGACGAGGAGATAGATGGCAGACACCAGCAGCACTCCGCAGGTGAAGGCGAGGGGCAGAGTACGGCGGGGATTGCGGATTTCGCCTGCGAGCTTTCCGGCTTCCCACCATCCTCCAAAGCTGAAGAAGGCGTTGACGACCGATCCGGCAATGGCGCCGAAGAGCATATCGGAGCCGGGGCGGCGCGTGGTGAGCGGCAGCAGATTTGCCGTGGATGCGTGGCCCGCCATGAAGGCCCAGGCGACGAGGCCGAAGAGGACAGCCAGCTTCAGCAGATTTGCCGTCGCCATGACTCGTCCGCTGAGCCGCGTGCCCAGATAGTTGATTGCGCCGAGGACGGCGAGGATGGCGAAGGGAAGGAGGGCGGCGGTTCGAGGCGAGATGGCGAAGATGGCCTGAACGTAGGGGATGGCTCCGAAGGCGAGCGCGGCGGCGATGCCGGGATCGATGACGGCTGCGGACATCCATCCATAAAGGAAGGCAACGCGCGGACCGTAGCCTTCCCGCAGGTAGACGTATTCGCCTCCGGCCAGCGGATAGCGCACGGCCAGCTCCGAATAGCAGAGCGCGCCCGCCAGCGCCATCGCGGCCATGCCGCACCACACGGCAGCCAGCAGCGCGGGGGAGCCGAGCGATTTTGCCATCGCCGCGGGTGTAAGAAAAATGCCCAGCGCAATCGACTCGCCGGTGACCACGGCGACGGCCGCGGCCAGTCCCATCTGTCTCTTCTGTTCCATTGATCTCGTCAGTCGATTCGGCCCATCGTATCCGGAGAGAGGCACCGCGGTCATCCACCAATAGGTTGATACGCGCGGCGGCTACAATGCTCTCGAGGCCGCGCGATCCCAGCATGTTGAAACCAAGATCCGACACCCTGCTGCTGGCATTTGATTTTGCCGGAACGCTGGTATTTGCGATTGAAGGCGCAATGGCCGCGGAGAATGGCAATCTTGACCTGTTGGGGACGATGGTGCTGGCATTTGCGACGGCCCTGGGCGGCGGCATCATCCGCGATCTGCTGATCGGGGCATCGCCACCCAACTCCATTCGCGATTGGCGATATGGAGCGATCGCTTTCGCCGGCGCTTTCACTATGTTTTTGTTTCCAAACCCGGTGCACGGGATTCCGCCTTCGACTCTTATGGTTCTCGATGCAGCCGGGCTTGGCCTCTTTGCCGTAGCGGGAGCCGAAAAGGCACTCGCCTACGGCATCCATCCCTTCCTTGCAATTCTGATGGGCGGGATTACCGGCGTGGGCGGCGGGACGATTCGCGATGTGCTTCTGGTGCAGGTTCCGACGGTGTTGAGAGCGGATGTATATGCAACGGCTGCGCTCGCGGGTGCCACGGTAGTGGTTGTCGGCATAAGACTGAAATTGCCGCGCGTGCCGGTGGCCATTGCTGGTGGCATTATCTGCTTCCTCCTGCGAGTGGTGAGCGTGTGGCGGCACTGGAACCTGCCGCACGCCCAAGGGCACTGAGGGTCTTCATGCCCGCAGCAGGAGCTGACTGTGTGCGGAGAAGATGCGCTTCGTAACCAGATAGCTGGCGACGAAGCAGGCCAGCGCGGACGCCGAGAAAATTGTCGACAGCACTACGAACTGATAGAGGGCCGCGAAGAGCGGCGACGCTCCCGAGAGCACCATGCCGGCCATGATGCCGGGGATCCACACGATTCCGAGCGACCGGATGTTATCGACAGCTGGAATAAGGCTGGAGCGAAAGGCTGCGCGCAGGTAGCGCGCAACGGCGGCTTCGGGCGATGCTCCCAGGGCGAGCGCCGATTCGATTTCGCCGACGTGCGCCAGAACCTCTCCGCGAAAGCGATCGAGGAAGAGAGACTGCGTGTTCATCGTGTTCGCGATGACCATGCTGCCGACGGGAACGAGGACGAGAATGCGCAGCGGGATGACTCCGGTCGCGGTCATGATCGCCAGAATAGAACCCGCGCCCACGCCAATCGCGATGAGGGCCAGCGCGAAGGCTCCGGGGATTTGTTTGGCGCGCTTGCGAACGATACTCGCCGCCGCGAAGACCATGCCGACGAGAACGAAGATGGATGTCCATTGCGGTCCGTGCAACAGAGCCGCGAGAATCGCGCCCACGGCAACGATCTGCAGCAGGCCGCGCAGTTGGGCCAGTGGGACTTCCTTGAGCAAGTCGGGCGCGCGCCTTCGAGCCAGCACGATGACGGCAATGGCAGTGAGTGCGGCGATGAGGCACTCGACCACTCCGCGCGCGAGCTGATTGGGGAAGAGATGCTCAAGCACGCGACGCCTCTGAAGTTTGCCCGAGCACTTTGTCTGGTGCTCCGATCGCGGTCATGTGTCCTGCATCGAGTCGGAGCACCCGGTCGCCCATGGTACGCGCCTGCTCCGGACTGTGCGTTACCCAGAGGCAAGTGAGATGGCGCTCGCGGATCAGCGATTCGAGCAGGCGCTCAACCTCGGAGCGCGCAACTCCATCGAGTGCGGAGGTGGGTTCATCGAGAAGGAGCACCTCGGGTTGGTTCGCCAGCGCGCGCGTGATCGCTACGCGCTGCGCTTCACCGCCGGAGAGGGTGAGCGGGTCACGCTGAGCATAGCCCTCAAGTCCCACCTGCCCCAGGAGATCGGCAATCTGTTCCGCCGTGATGTTGATTCCGTGCTGTTGCGGGCCAAAGGCAATGTTCTCCGCGATTGTGCCGGGAAAGAGATAGGCCCGCTGCATCACCATGCCAATCGACCGGCGCAGTGTTGAGGTCGAAAGTCCGCGATAGTCCTCACCGTGAAAATAGACTGCGCCGTGGGTGGGCTCGTCGAGCCTGTTGATCATGCGCAGCAGCGTGCTCTTGCCCGCGCCGCTAGGACCAACAATCGCAAGCACTTCACCCGGCTCAACCGCAAAGCTGATGTTCTGGGCAAGAAAACGCGCCGGCGAAGAAGGCAACTCACGGCCCAGTTCGCGGCATTCAACTATATGTCGGGTATGATTCACGGCGCTTAAGCAGTGCCAGTGTACATGCAGGGCCGCGAATGCCCGGCAAGGAGGAATCTCCCAATGATCTCGAAGCGGTTATCCCAAAGATTGATTGTTTTCTCAGGCGCATTTCTGCTCACAGGTGCAACCGCCTTTGCGCAAATGAATCCCGGCGGGGGTGCTCCGGCGAGCAATCCCAACGGGAATCCCGGCGTCAACTCGATAGATAATATGCAGGCACAGCAGGCGGCCGCGTCTGGGGCCATGCAGGATAAAGCCTTCGTGCGCAAGGCTCTCGAAGGCGGCATGGCCGAAGTTCAAATGGGCCAGATTGCGGCCGAGAAGGGATCGAGCGACGACGTCAAGCAGTTTGGACAGAAGATGGTGACCGATCATACCCAGCTCGGCGACCAGATGAAGCAGGTGGCGCAACAGATAGGTGTAACACCTCCCGCCGGCTTGTCGAAGAAGGACAAGGAAGAGGTAGCGAAGCTGCAGACTCTCTCCGGCACCGAGTTCGACAACGCATACATCATGGCCATGGTGAAGGATCACAAGAAGGACGCGGAAGATTTCAAGTCGGAAGCGCAGCAAACCCAGAATCCTACCGTGAAGCAGGCAGCCGATCAGGGTTCACAGGTGATCGATCAGCACCTCGACATGATCGAAAAGATTGCGCAGAGCCATAACGTAATGACCGGCAAGAACAAGACTGCTTCCGGCCAATAGTTGGCGAACGGTAAGCCCGCGCAAAGGCGTCCTTCGGAGACTGTTACGAAACGCAGCCTTCGAGTAGTGAAATAGGTAACAGAAACGCTCCCTGACGGGAGCGTTTCTGTTGTTTGGGATGGATGCGATGTTTTGCAGGGTTTGATATTAGGTGGGTATTAGTTTGGTGGCGAGTACGGAGCCGCCGAGGATGTTGACCATGCGTTTGAGGTTATAGGCCATAACCGCGAGGCTGATTTCAGCATGGGTGCCGCCAAGGCCGCGCATCAGGAAGCGTGGATGCCCGAAGATGCGATATTTCAGATTGGCGAAGGGATGCTCGACCGTGGACCGTCTAAGCCGCATGACTTGCGGAGTGGCACGTTGGTGCATGCGGTCGAGAGTCTCTTCGTTCAGGTTTCTTGAGACGATGCGTTGAGGGGCCTGCGTGCAAGCCGGTTTGAGCCGGCATGCAGCGCAGTCGGAAGCTTGTGCCTGATAATAAACGGTGAGATCTCTACGGTAGAGTTGCTTGCGTTTTAGCGTCTGACCGGCGGGACAACGGAACGAGTCCGTCTCCGACTGATAGGTGAAGGCGGTACGATCCAGCAGCGTGCCATCCCCATGGCTGTTGACACTGCGCTTGGCCGGGATGTGCGGGATCAGTCCGGAGGCTTCACAGATGGCGGCTTGTTCTCCATTCGAGTATCCCGTGTCAGCAACGATGTTAATAGGTTCAGTCCCCGAACCAAGCACCACACGTACAGCTTCGGCCATCGGCTGCAGACGGGAGTTGTCGTTGCCTGCTGTCGAGACCTGATGAGCCATGATGAGCGCGTGTTCGGCGTCAACCGCAGTCTGCACATTATAGGCGGGAACCTTCCCGTCGGCGGTGCGCATGAAGCGGGCCTCCGGTTCAGGATGCGTCCGCAGCTTCTCCAAGGCAGAGCTAACAGCAGAACCATCGATGGTTGTCTCCTGCTGGCTGTCCGCGTTCTCCATCTGGTCCAGATAGCGTTGTAATGCTTCCCGGTCAAGCACGCTGCGGGCGCTGGAAGCGGCGCGGAACTTCGATCCGTCGATTGCGACCCACTCGCCACGGATAAGACCAACCGACCGTGCGAACTGGATCAACTCAGCGCCCGCCGCTGTCACGGCTTCCCGGTGCATCCGCCGGAACTCCGCGATGGACTTGTGGTCGGGATACAGACGGCCCAGAAGCCACATCAACTCAACGTTGCGACGGCACTCGACCTCCAGCCTGCGCGACGAGCGGATCGTGTGCAGATAGCCGTACAGGTAAAGCTTGAGCAGATCGCGCGGATCGTAGCCGGGACGTCCTGTATCCGCGGCCTCTGCTCGCACAAACCCAAGCTGTTCCATCTTCAATCGGTCGATGAATGCGTCAATCACGCGGCATACATGGTCGGCTGGCACAAGATCGTCCAGCACAACTGGAAAGAGTGTGCCTTGATGGCGGCCTTCGCCTTGGATATACGCCATAGAAGATACCCTCCCACGAGGGCATCTTCTCATCTAACGATGCTCAAACCAAGTCTCTACTCTTGGACTCAGTTTCCTCACCCAAATGGCTCAGTTTACGTTGCCACTCAGTATGAAGGCGACGAACCCGACGTATCCAAGAACACCCACCAGAAACAGGGCGATTGCTCCGAGCATGATCCTTTTCCGGGTTCGCTTGTTTTCAAAAAAACGTCCGACCAAGAACGAAAGGATAAGCAACGCAACCAGAATCACCAGCGCCACGCCAATAAGATCGAGAGCTTGAGCGATACCACCCATCCCCCAATGCTCTCAGGTCTCTGAAACAGCGGCAAGCTAGTTTCGTAACAGTCTCTTCGGGACGCCTTTTCTATTTCCGGTAGAATTGCGGCGATGCTTCGGAAAATTCCAGTTCGTTACGGAATCGCCCTGGCGGTTTCGCTTTTGTGTGTGACGGCGCTGTGCCAGCCGGTAAAGAGCCTGCCCAGGCCGACTGACTATGTGAGCGACCTTGCTCACGTCATGTCACCAACGGTGAAGCAGCAAATAAATCGGTTATGCGGCCAGGTGGACCACCAGGCGAATGCGCAGATTGCGGTTGTCACCGTGGAAACGACCGATGACGAGCCGATTGAGCAATACGCCGTGGATCTGTATCAGGCGTGGGGGCTCGGCAAGAAGGGAATCAAAGAGGGCAGCGACCGTGGCGTGCTGATTCTGTTTGCGGTGAAGGACCGCAAACGGTTCATCTCGACCGGCTATGGACTGGAAAGCATCCTGCCCGACGCAACGGTCAGCGCGATCGGACGCCAGATGGTCCCGATGCTGCGCAACAACGACTTCGACGGCGCCGTCTCGCTGGCGGTGAACCAGATTTCCCAGATCATCGCGAGAGATGCAGGCGTGACGCTGACGCCGCTTACCCGGCGGCAGGCACGGCAGCCGGTTCACATCAGTCTGGGCAAGCTAATCATCTTTGGAATAGGGTTGATCCTCCTGCTCGCCTTTCTGGCGCGCGCAGGTGGCTCCGGACTCATCGGCTTCCTGTTGGGCATGTTCATGGGCGGCGGTTTTGGCGGTGGTGGCGGTGGCGGTGGTCGCGATGGTGGAGATGACGGCGGCAGCGGCTTTGGCGGCTTTGGCGGCGGAAGTACCGGCGGCGGTGGCGCCGGCGGCGATTGGTAAGATAACGGTGACTCGGAAACAGTGAATCGGGGGAGACAAGCTAGATGATGCGTCGCGGATTGTGGATCGCAATTGGCGTAGTGGTAGTGATTTTTCTGGTCATTCTGATGGTTTTTGGCAGCTACGTGAGCGCCAAGAACCAGATGGTGGCGAAGCAGGAAGCCGTCAAGTCGCAATGGTCGCAGGTGGATGTGGTTCTGCAGCGGCGCGCGGATCTGATTCCGAACCTGGTGAGCACAGTGAAGGGCTATGCCACTCATGAGGAAAAAGTCTTCGACGACATCGCCAACGCGCGCGCCGGCCTGCTGAATGCGCGCGATCCTCAGAGCAAGATTCAGGCGAACGGCCAGCTGGATGGGGCGCTGGGAAGGCTGCTGGCCATCTCGGAAAACTACCCGAACCTGAAGGCCGACCAGAACTTCCTGTCGCTTCAGGCCCAGCTCGAAGGCTCGGAGAACCGCATCGCCGTTGAGCGACGGCGGTACAACGAGACATTGCGCGACTACAACACCTTCATCCGGCAGTTCCCAAACAGTATCTGGGCCGGCATCGCAGGCTTCCAACCGAACAATGCGTATTTCGAGGCCAGCGAGAGCTCGCGGCAGGCTCCTACTGTGAAGTTCTAGAAGGTTTCCGGCGCGCAAAGAGGCTGCCTTCGGGCAGCCTCTTTGCATTCGGAAGGAGGAGTGGTTGGCTTGAGCTAAGCGCGTGTAAAGGAAGCGATGGCGCTGGCTTCGTCGTCCTTGACGTCGAAGACGGTGTAGAGCTTAGTGATCTGCAGCAGGTCGTGAACCTTTTTGGTCAGGTTCAGAAGCTTCAGTTCACCGCCCTGGTTGCGAACAGTGGTATATGCGCTGACCAGTTCGCCGATCCCCGAGCTGTCGATGTAGTTCACATCCGCCAGATTCAGCAGGATAAGCTTCGAGCCCTTGGCCAGCAGGTCCCGGATGGCGTCACGCAACTGCACACTCCCCTCGCCCAGGGTGATGCGTCCGCTTAGATCGAGAATGGTCACGCCGTCCACCTGACGGGTGGTTACTTTCATGCTCACGAAAAAGTCCTCCTTAGCTGCCTGTTTGAGCCGTACCCAGATGCTTGATAAGTGTCAACTCAGTTCCGGGATGCAATTGCTTGAAGTGTACCTCATCCATGAACGAGAGAATGAGGAAGATGCCGCGGCCGGAGCCGCGCAGAAGATTCTCCGGAGCCAGGGGATCGGGCAGCGTCTCCGGATCAAGCCCCTTACCCTGGTCAGCAATACGGATAACAAGGGATTCGCCGGTATTTTCAAATGAGGCCGTAATGCGCTTCTCGGGATCATAAGAGTTGCCATGGAGCACGGCGTTCACAGCCGCCTCCCGAACCGCCATCGTAATCTTAAAAATTTCGTCTTCGTCAATGCCCGCCTTCTTGGCCATCTGCTCGGCGGTTGCTTCGACCTTGTTGACGCTGTCCAGCGAGGACTCGAGCGTATAAGTAATGCGGCTTGCCTGCTGTCCTGTCAAATGCTCTTCCTCGCTCTGCCCCATGTCTTCCTTTTGCGAAACCTCAAACCGCGATCTTCTTTAGCAGGCAGTTTGCTTGCTGGAGGAGGCAATGTCAAGCAAAGTCAACCTCATCATGTGGAGATAGTGGCAATCGACCCCCATTTGGAGCGCAATTGACGACGGCGGGTTGCCCGTCTGGCTGTTAGACTGCATCGAAGACGGCAGGCCAAAGTGCGCGACCTGAGAGCCAATCCGACCCTGACAACCATGCTCGGAACACCTGTCACCGACGGGGAGGGACGATTGCGCGGTCGCGTCAGCGATCTGGCGGTTGGAACCGGCGCGGAAGCCGGCAAAGTCGCTGGCCTGGTGCTGAAAACGCGCCATGGACTGGAGCTGGTGGCTGCGATTGACGTTTTGCAGACGCCAAGCGGGGCCCTGGAACTACGCCCGGAGGTTTCGCCGAAACCGTTGCGCGGGGAAGACAACTTTATCCTGTTGCGGCAGGATCTGCTCGATCGCCAGATCATCGACGTGCACGGCCGCAAAGTGGTTCGCGTCAATGACGTCGACCTGCAATGGTTCCCGCAAAATGGCTCCGAAGACCTCCGCGTACGGGAAGTTGAGGTCGGCCTGCGCGGCGCAGTTCGCAGACTATTAAAGGGCGCCTTGCCTAAGCAGGCGATCGATTCGTTGGCGAGGAAGATTCCGGCGCGCGTGATTCCCTGGGAGTTCGTCGACATGATCGAGGTCGACCCGGCGCGGCGTGTGAAGCTCAACATCGAGCATGAGCGTTTGGCGCAACTCCACCCCTCCGACATCGCCGACATTCTCGAAGACCTGGCGCCGGCCGAGCGCGAAGCCATTTTGACTACACTCGACGAGGAGGTAGCTGCCGAGGCGCTGGAGGAAGTCGAGCCCAAGCTGCAGAAGGTCATGATGGAGGGGCTGACCTCCGAGGCTGCCGCCGGCATTGTCGAGGAGATGGATCCCTCGGCGGCTGCCGATCTGTTGGCCGAGCTGTCCGATGCGCGCACAGAAGCCATCCTCGAAGAAATGGATCCGGAAGAGCGGCAGGAAGTCGAAGAGCTGCTCGAATTCCGGGAGGACTCCGCTGCCGGACGCATGACCACCGCCTACGTCTCCGTTCCTAAATCGGCCTTCGTCGCCGACGGCATCCAAGCGCTGCGCGACTTCGACGGAGACATCGAAACCATCACCGAGATTTACCTGGTCGACGAGTCTGACGTTCTGCAAGGGGTTGTCCCGCTGGCGCGCATGGTCCTGGCTCTCCCGGAGACACGGCTGGACGTGCTCACCGAGCCGCGTTTCATCTCCTGCGAAGCCGACGCGCATCAGCAACAGGTAGCCGAGCTCTTCGACAAATACAATCTTCGCGCCCTGCCGGTTGTGAATAGTGCAGGCAAATTAGTAGGAGCGGTCGAGGCGGATCATGTGATTGCGTTTTTGAGAGCGAACAGATGACCGCTCTCTCTGATATGTTCACTTGGTAGCACACACCCCCAAACTCAACGTGGTTCGTCACACAAATACGCCTGCTTATGCTCAAACGCTGGAGAACCCGGATACTGCTGTTCCTCGCCGTGCTCGGCCCGGGGTTCATTACAGCGAATGTAGACAACGACCCGAACGGCATCTTCACCTACTCGCAAGCCGGCGCGCAGTACGGCTACGCCCTGCTGTGGACGATGATCCCCATCACTCTCGCGCTCATCGTTGTGCAGGAGATGTGTGCGCGCATGGGCGTGGTGACGGGCAAAGGCCTGAGCGACCTCATCCGCGAGGAGTTCGGCCTGCGGATTACGGTCATCGTCATGTTACTGCTGGTTCTCGTGAACTTCGGCAACGTGATTGGCGAGTTCTCCGGCATCGCCGCCAGCCTTGAGCTCTTCCACCTGAGCAAATATATCTCCGTGCCGATCTGTTCGGCTCTCGTGTGGCTGTTGGCGGTGCGCGGCGACTACAAGAGCGTCGAGAAAATCTTTCTCGTCGCCTCGGTCTTCTACATCGCCTACATCGTCGCCGGAGTGCTCTCGCAGCCCAGCTGGCATGCCGCGCTGGTCGCGACCGTTAAGCTGCCTCCGCGCTCGGCGTGGAACAACGCCGATTACCTTTTCCTGGTGGTCAGTGTGATCGGAACGACCATTGCGCCCTGGATGCAGTTCTACCTGCAGTCTTCGATTGTCGAGAAGGGCGTGAACGTGAAGAACTATGCGGCCTCGCGTCTCGATGTCATCGTGGGGTCGATCTTCACCGATGTCGTTGCCTGGTTCATTATCGTGGCCTGCGCGGCCACGCTCTGGGTGCACGGCCTCGGGTCGATCCGCGACGCCTCAGATGCCGCGCAGGCGATGAAGCCACTCGCCGGACCCTACGCTTTTCTGCTGTTTGCCTTCGGCCTCTTCAACGCATCGTTCTTCGCGGCGTCGGTGCTGCCGCTTTCGACGGCCTACGTAGTCTGTGAGGGCCTGGGCCTCGAATCCGGAGTCGACAAGCGCTTCAAGGAGGCGCCGGTCTTTTACTGGCTCTATTCGATCCTGATTATTGGCGGAGCGGCCGTGGTGCTCATTCCCAATTTCCCGCTCGTGAAGTGGTCGATCGAATCGCAGGCGCTGAATGGAATCCTGTTGCCAATCGTCATTATCCTCATGCTGCTCTTGATCAACCGAAAGGATTTGATGGGCGAGTACGTGAATCCTCACTGGTTCAACGTTGCCGCGTGGCTTACGGCGGGAATCGTGATCGTGTTGTCAGTGATGTTGATGGTGCAGCAGTTCAGGCATTAGAGCAGTTTGCCCGCAGCCAGATCCTTGATGAGGTCGCGGTCAGCGGCCAGGAAATCGTAGGCCGTCAGATCGCGCAGCGGAACCCAGCGCACCTCGTGAAAAATGCGGTTCGTGACCTCGCCGCGAAACGAGTGGACGGCGAAAAATTGGAGATCCACAGCCCCGCCGCTCCTGTAGATGTGGCGGGTATGCGTCACGTGCGACCCGATATCCGCGTCGATCCCAAGCTCTTCATCGAGCTCTCGGGCCAAAGCTTGTTCGGGCGTCTCTCCGACTTCAATTTTTCCGCCCGGGAACTCCCACTTGAGAGCCATGGGCTGGTCAGGGCGGCGCTGGCAGACGAGAACTTCGTCGCCGCGCAAGATAAGGGCCGCGACGACAAAGCGTACGGTCTTCGCTCCGTTTTGTCCGACAGTCTCCTCCACGCTCATCTCAGTGTAGACGTATCTGCCGAAAATTGATGGATTTGGCGGACAGAAGTGCTTGCGATGGTGCCAAATTGGTCAGGGTGTTGATCAGCATGGATCGCCTGGGCGAGCGCATAAAGCCCATCGATAAGCGTTGGGGCAGGGGTATTCAAGAGCTCGTCGGCAATGCAGTAAACCCGGCGACTCGTCACGGCCCGCAGCTCCTGCCAGTTGCGCTGCACGATGATTCGCTCCAGTGGCACCCGGTTGCCCGCACCACACCACGCCGCGAGGACCACGTCCGGATCGGCGGCCGCGATGGCTTCGGCTTCAACCGTCGCTCCGGGCTCGCCGAGAAAAACTCCGCCAGCGGCTTCGATCAGTTCCTTCACCCAGAGCTGCGACTGGATGAGTGGCTTGCCCCACTCCTCGCAATAGACCAGCGGCTTTTCCGGAATAGCCGCCGTGCGTGTCTTCACGTCCTCGATCGCCGACTGCATCGCCGCGATCAGTTTTTCGCCGCAGCTTGAAGCCTGCACAGTCGAAGCGATCAGGCGAATGTCCTGATAAATGTCTTCAAGCGTTCGTGGCGCGAGGGCCAGCACCGGGCGGCCGGATTTCAGGATGGCCGTCAGCGATTCCTGCCGATAGGGAACAGAAGCAATCACAAGATCGGCGCGAACGGGTAGCAGCTCCTCCACCTTCGTCGACCACGAATCGTGGACCACCGGCAACGAGCGCTCGCGGAGAGCGGGAACCGCCTCCAGGCAATATCTGGTGCAGGCAGCGAGCGAATCAAGGCAACCCAGCCGGTCGAGGATGATGCTTATGCTCGGCTGCAGCGATATGATTTTCATCCGGTCTATAGCTTGCTGTCAGCGAGGACAGCGCAGGGATAGAAGACCGGCCAGCCGCGTTCGGCGGCGATCTCCAGCAGCGCCGGCGTCGGATTCACGGGAAACGCCCGTTTCGCCAGGACCAGCATGGCCGCGTCATGCACCGAGTTGCCAAAGACCGCATCGGGGCTCTCGACACCCACCCTGGCCAGCGCAATGGCCTTGCCTTCGCCGCTGGGCACATCGAGCAGATCGCTGGTGACGCGGCCGTCGGCAACTCTCGCCCGCGCAGCCAGCACGCGCGATTCTTGAATGTCGAAGCGCCGCACGCCCTCCTCGATGACCCAGCTATTCGTCGAGCTCACCGCCCAGATGTCGACTCCTCGGAAGCGCAGTTTGGTGAGCAACTCGCGCAGTTCGGGAAAAATATGCGCCTCGATGTGAG
>Ga0210391_10000144_pt1 | contig 84312 bp, 72 predicted proteins | sample IncBWC12OmetaG_FD_160573 | JGI IMG/M metagenome (GOLD analysis project Ga0210391, IMG submission 160573) | Forest soil microbial communities from Barre Woods Harvard Forest LTER site, Petersham, Massachusetts, United States - Inc-BW-C-12-O ...
GGGGGTGACATTTCTATGTTGCTGTTAGGGTGACATTTTTATGTTGCTACAACAGGACGTGGAAATCACGGAGTCCGCTTCGGGAATCCAGGCATGGCCAACTCCCCGCGCTTGCCATTTGCGCCATAACTCCTAGAATTGACCCATGCCCGCTAGCCTGCTTCCGGCGCTTTGGCGTTCGCTCTTGGTGACGCTGAGGGTCTGGTGGCGCGTCATCCGCCAGCTGTTCCACGAATTTACCGGTGCACTGTTTCTGGTCTTCGCCGCCTACGGAGCGGTCGTCGTCTGGCGCGAATGGAAGCATCGCCCCGCGCCCTGGGTCATCGGCTTCGTCGTCATCTACGCGCTGATGATGGCGGCGTTCGGGTTCACTGCTTTTCGCCGCGCGCGGCGCGTCCGATGATCGCTGACAGATGACATCCGACGCAAAAGACCGCCCACCCCTCCCGCAGAAGAAATCGGCGACGCCCGCGGGCCTGCCCATGGAACCGGTCATCGGCCCAGGGGATCTGGAAGGCTGGGACTCTGAGCGCGACCTCGGCTTTCCGGGGCAGTTCCCGTTCACCCGCGGCGTATATCCCACCATGTATCGCGGCCGGCTCTGGACCATGCGGCAATACGCCGGCTTCGGCAGCGCCGTCGAATCCAATCGCCGCTATCGCTACCTGCTCTCGCGGGGGCAGACGGGCCTCTCGGTCGCTTTCGACCTGCCCACGCAGATCGGAATGGATTCCGATCACCCGCTGGCCATCGGCGAAGTCGGCAAAGTCGGCGTGGCGATCGACTCGCTCGAGGACATGCAGACGCTGCTCGACGGCATTCCGCTCGAGCGCATCTCGACCTCCATGACCATCAATTCGACGGCGGCGATACTGCTCGCGCTCTACGTTGCAGTGGCGAAGCGCCAGGGCGTGAACCTCGCGCGGCTCGCAGGAACGGTGCAGAACGACATCCTGAAGGAATACATCGCGCGCGGAACCTACATCTACCCACTGCGCCCGGCGATGCGCGTCGTCACCGACATTTTCGGCTGGTGCCGCCGCGAGCTGCCGAATTGGAACGCGATTTCGATTTCCGGCTATCACATCCGCGAAGCCGGCTCGACCGAAGTGCAGGAAGTGGCGTTCACCCTGGCCAATGCGATCGCCTATGTCGAATCCGCCGTCGCTTCGGGATTGCAGGTGGACGAATTCGCGCCGCAGCTTTCGTTCTTCTTCAATTCGCACAACGAATTCCTGATGCAAATTGCAAAATTCCGCGCTGCTCGCCGTCTGTGGGCGCGCACGATGCGCGACCGCTTCGGCGCCCAAGATCCGCGCTCGCTGATGCTGCGTTTCCACGCGCAGACCGCTGGCTCGTCGCTCACTGCGCAACAGCCGGAAAATAATCTGGTGCGGGTCGCGCTACAAAGCCTCGCGGCCGTTCTCGGCGGCTGCCAGTCGCTGCATTCCAACGGCCTCGACGAAGCGTTGGCGCTGCCGACCGAAGGCGCCGCGCTGCTCGCCCTGCGCACGCAGCAGATCATCGCAGAGGAAACCGGCGTTGCGAACACCCTCGATCCGGTCGGCGGCTCCTACGTGATCGAAAAGCTGACCAACGAAATCGAATTAGGAGCCCGGAACTACATCTCCAGAATCGACGCCCTCGGCGGCATGCTGCGCGCCATCGAAGCCGGCTATCCGCAAATGGAAATTCAGAAGTCAGCGTACGAGTATCAGCAAGAGGTTGAGCGCGGCGAACAGGTTGTGGTCGGCGTCAATCGGTTTCAAGCCGAGGAAGAACAAACGATCCCCACAATGCGCATCGACCCTGAAATCGAGCGCTCGCAGGTCGCGCGCCTCAACGCCCTGCGCGCCCGGCGCGATGCCGCGAAATCCCGCGCCGCACTGGAAGAGGTAGAGGGCCGCGCGCGAGGCGCGGAGAATCTCATGCCCGCGATTCTCACGGCCGTCGAAGCCTACGCCACGGTCGGCGAAATTTCCGACGCCCTGCGCCGCGCCTTCGGTGAATACCGCGAATCCGTGGTCATCTGACCCCCGAGCGACATGACTCGCACGCCCCCCAACGAAATCCGCTGGCCCAAGCGCATCGCCACGCTCGCCGAGGCCCGCCAGTATATCGATACCCTCGGTTTCTGCGTGCTGTTCCCGGTCAAGAATGTCGCGCTTCCGTCGCTCTATTGGCCCGTCAGCCGCCGCGGCCCTGATGACGATTTCGTCTTCGACCAATATTTTGAACAAATCTGGCGCTGGAAAGACGAGCTGCCGCGCCGGCGTTACGCGATCTACGCCAAGTACTTTCGCGCCCGCGGCACGTTCATCTCGCGCGAATATTTGCCGTATTTCCTGGCCATGCGAGAGACCGCCGTCGACCCAACCGATCACGCACGCTTGTATGTCGAAGGCCGCATCCGCGACGACGCGCGGGTTATCTGGGAGGCCTTGGCGGAGCACGGCCCTCTCGCCACGCTTGAACTCCGCCATCTCTGCCACATGGAAACAAAAGCCGGCAACGTCCGCTTCAAACGCGCCATGCTGGATCTTCAGTCCCTGCTCGTCGTCGGCCACTTCGGCAAGGAGCAAGAAACCGGTGCGTGGGAATCGAGTCGATTCGAACTGACGTGTCGCGCGTTCCCGACCGAGACCCTGGCGGCGCGCGCGATCGAGCCCGCGACTGCTCGCGCCGAACTCGCCGCGAAGTATCGGCAGTGGCGACCCGCTGCTCCTCCGGTACAATTGTCGCGACTGTTCGGCTGGTCGAAAAACGAAACGGCCGCCGCAATCGACGCTGCCGAAGGGGCCCAGGAAGGTAGGAAAGGCAAAAAACGGGGATGAAAATTATCCTGGCATCGGCTTCGCCCCGCCGCGCGGAAATCCTGCGCCACGCGGCGATTCCGTTTGAGACGATGGCCGAGGTGATCGACGAATCGCGCCGCCCCGGCGAGCTGCGCGCGGACTATGTTCGTCGCCTCGCGCTCGCAAAGGCCCGGGCCGCCGCCGGCGTCGAGCGCGAACCCGGCAATTGCCTGTTCATCGGCGCCGACACGGTGGTCGTCGCCGGCGACGAAGTTCTCGGCAAGCCTGAATCGCAGGACGACGCGCGCCGGATGCTTCGGCTGCTGAGCGGTGCGACGCATGAAGTTCACACCGGTCTGGCAATGGCCCGCCGCCCGGGCTCGACGGAGGCTGTCATCGACGAAGTGACCCGCGTCACTTTCGCGCCTGTTTCAGACGACGAAATCGACGCCTATATTGCGACCGGCGAGCCGTTTGATAAAGCCGGCGCCTACGGTATTCAGGGCGTCGCCGGGCGCTGGGTTACGCGCATTGAAGGCTGCTATTTCAACGTGATGGGACTGCCGCTGGCGCGGCTTTGGGCGCTGCTGCGTGAATTCGGCTGGAGGGAATCGCCAAAGATGTAACTGGCGCGCAAATGAAAACGGCGGCCCTCGGGCCGCCGTCTAAAATTCAATCCTAGTTTCTAAATGGCGCGCTACTTCTTCTCTTCAACCGGCGCCGATGGCGGTGCGGCTGTCGCCGGAGGGTTCACCGGCTGGCTCGCTTGCGCGGGCGGCTGATCGCCCCGCATGCCTTCCTTGAACTCGCGGACTCCTTGCCCGAGTCCCTTCATCACTTCCGGAATTTTGCGCCCGCCAAAAAGCACCAGGATGACGATCGCGATAATCAACAAATGCATCGGACTGTCCCACATCGGACACCTGCCTTTCACACCCGGGTTGCCACTTGGCCAAATTCCCGGAATCACGCGTAAACCAGCCTCAGTATAACACGCCCACATCGGACCGGCGTGCCGGGGCCGTCCAAACGCCGGCCCGCCCCGTTTCAGGTCTCAAGCGCGGCTTCCAAAGCCCGGTCAGAGGCGTGCAGCGGGAGCCCGAGGCGTGCCGGCGATTTCCTTGGCAATCGCCCTCGCTGCCGCACGTGGGTCCCTCGCGCCCGTGATCGGCCGTCCAACGACCAGATAGTCGGCGCCAGCCTGAATCGCTTGCGACGGCGTGGTTACGCGCGCTTGATCATTCAGTTCCACGCTCGCGGGCCGCACCCCCGGCACCACGATCAGGAATTTCGGTCCGCACTCCCGCCGAATCGCCAGCGCCTCCGTGCCGGAAGCGACGACGCCATCAAGCCCAGCCGATTTCGCCAGTTTCGCAAGCTCAACCGCCCGCCTGGCAGGTGTGCCTGCTATCCCGACGCGCCGCAGCTCCGGCGCATCCATGCTCGTCAAAATCGTCACGGCCAGCAGCGCCGGCCCCTTGCGCCGGCCGCTCACGGCGTCGCGCGCCGCGCGCATCATCTCGAGGCCACCCAGTGCGTGTACATTGATCAGGCGCACTTTAGGCAGTGCCGCGGCGGCCGCGACCGCGCCCGCTACGGTGTTCGGAATATCGTGGAATTTCAGATCGAGGAAGATCTCGAAACCGAGGCCCGCCAGCGTTGTAACCGCCCGCGGACCTTCGGCCGAGAAGAGCTGTAAACCAACTTTAAAGAGGCCGGCGGAACCACGCAGACGCCGCGCCAGGGCCGCAGCCGGCCCCAGGCGGTCGACATCGAGCGCTATGATTAGTCGTGACGTTCCGAGGCCGGGCGTGTGGGCACCTCGAGCAGTTCCAGGCGGACCTTGGCGGTTCCGCGATGGTCAATTCCAAGCTTCTTGGCAACAGCGTAAGAGACGTCGAGCTCGCGGCCTTCGACGTACGGGCCACGATCGTTGATCCGAACCACGTCACTTCGATGGTTCCGGGTGTTCACGACCCGGACAACGGATCCAAGGGGCAGCGTCGGGTGGGCTGCCGTCTCGGCGTACATATCATAGGTCTCGCCGTTTGCCGTCTGCTGGCCGTCGAAATCGTGACCGTACCAGCTTGTGGTGCATTCCCAGGTAGCCAGCGGTTTCTGCTGGGTTTTGGATGTCGTTAGAGATGAGGGTTGGGGGGCCGATGCTGTTGGGGAAGGGCTGCCGGCCTTACCCAGAGCCGTAGGATTGGCCGACGGAGTAAGGATAAGCAAACCCAGTCCTAAAAATACCGACTCGAGAACCACGAATAGCTTTGCTCTCATGTGCAACTAACCTCCCTGAAATCAATAAATTCTAGCATTTCGAGGGTCCCTGAAGCAACTGCGCTAGGCCTTCAGCGATCCCCGCAAGCTATTGATTTCAAGTAAATTTTCGTCCCGGCACCACTCTTCGAGGTCGCCTACAAGCCTTTCTGAAGCCCTCGGATCCGCGAAGTGTGCGGTGCCTACCTCTACCGCCGAGGCGCCCACGATCATATATTCCGCAACATCAGCCGGGCTCTCTATACCGCCAAGCCCTATGATCGGTAACTTTATTACCCTAGCCGCCTCGTAAACCAACCTCACGGTTATAGGTTTTATGCCCGCGCCCGACAACCCACCCGTCGTACTACCAAGTCGGGACTTCCGAGTGTGGGGATCCAGACACAGTGCGGGGTATGTGTTCGCTATCGTGACTGCGTCCGCGCCCTCCTTTTCCGCAACACTTGCCATAAGTCCAATAGATCCAATAACTGGTGATAGCTTGACCCACAGGGGGCGTTTGGACGCCGCCCTGGCTTTACGGATGACCTCGGCGGCCAAAACCGGGTCAGTACCATACTCGACCCCACCTCGTTTCGTATTTGGGCAGGAGATGTTGAGCTCGTACGCCGCGAGTCCATCTGTGTCTTCTAGGACACGAATCACTTCGATGTAGTCCTCGATGCAATACCCGAAGACGTTGGCGACGATGGCAGTGTCGAAGCGCCGTAACTGGGGCAGCTTTTCGGCGACGAACGCCCGTACGCCCACATTTTGTAGCCCGATCGAGTTCAGGATGCCGCTCGGGGTGTCGTACATCCGGGGGCTTGGGTTGCCGGCGATCGGTTGTGCGGAAAGTCCCTTGACGACGATGCCGCCCAAGCGATTCAGATCGACCAGTTCGGCGAATTCGACTCCATAACCAAAGGTGCCGCTGGCGGCAATGATTGGATTTTTGAGATGGATACTGCCGATGCTGACTCGGAGGTCAACCCCCGACGAGGTCCCGGGGATCCTTACCCGCTCTGGCGAGCTCACGAATCGTAAAGTTTAGCACGCCGGTCAAGAATTTGGGTTCACTCCACTCGCTTAGTGGAGCCCAGTGAGGATATGGAGGACCCAAGAATAGCGCAGAACCGAGAGCGCGTAGTATTTCAGGTCCGGGGTGACCACAAAATTGGAAGCATCCGCGCTTTCCGATTTGAATTGCTTCCAGGGCGTGCGCCGCGCGACCAACGCAAGAATATCGGAGCTGCGGCGCCATCGGCGGCTATTCCCGTCAGCGCAGCCTTCGCCAGGCCGAAATCCATCAGCTTCGCCCCGCGTTTGGTCAGCATGATGTTGCCCGGCTTCAAGTCGCGATGAACGATCCGCGCCCGATGCGCGGTATCGAGCGCCTCGCGCACTTCCATGCCGATCCGCACCGTCTCCTTCAGCGAAATCGGACTGCGCCGCAGCCGGTCGGCCAACGATTCGCCCTCGAGATACTCCATCACCAGAAAATCGACGCCGTCCTGGTGCCCCATGTCGTACAGCGTGCCGATACGTGGATGATACAGCGAAGAAATCGCGCCCGCCTCGCGGTCGAATCGCTCTCAGCCGTGGGTTCGAGGAAAGACGTCGCGGCAGGATCTTGATGGCCACTTCGCGGCCCAGCCGCGCGTCCCGGGCGCGATACACTTCGCCCATACCGCCCGCTCCGAGCGGGGCGACAATCTCGTACGGTCCGAGTTTTGTCCCGGAAACAAGTGCCAGGAGCGCGGAATTAGAACGTGGAAGCGCCCTGATCCGCCGCAATTCGACCGTTTTCGCCCGCGCCAATCCATCGCTCGAACTCGCCGGACTCTATGCTAGGATGTGGCCTGCGATGCCGGTCGTAGAAAAAAGACAGCTCCTCTCCGCCGAAGAAATTGGCCGCACCCTCAGCCGTTTGGCCCACGAAATCGTCGAAAATAGCGGCGGAGCGAAAGACCTCGCACTGATCGGCGTGCGCCGGCGTGGCGTGCCGCTTTCCGAGCGCCTGGCGTCCCAGATCCGAGGCTTCGCGAATGTTGAAGTTCCGGTCGGCACGCTCGATATCACGCTCTATCGTGACGATCTCTCAACCGTCGGCTCGCATCCTGTGGTGCAATCCACGCAGATCGACTTTCCGGTGGACAATCGCGACCTGGTGATCGTCGACGACGTGCTCTACACGGGCCGCACGATCCGCGCCGCCATGAACGGCCTATTCGATCTCGGCCGCCCGCGCCGCATTCAGCTGTGCGTGCTGATCGACCGCGGCCATCGCGAACTTCCGGTCGAGGCGTCCTTCATCGGCAAGCAGATTCAAACCAGCGACAGCGAAATCGTCGAAGTTCGCCTGCGGGAGATCGACGGCGAGGAACGCGTTATGCTGGTGGACCGCGTTTCCTGACCTCGCTCGGAAACGGTCCGGAGGCAGTGCCTAAAGGGAAAAAGTGCTTCAGCGCCTGTCACACTTGCTCGGTACGGAAAATCTCACCCGCGAACAAATTGCATTTATTCTAGATCAAGCCAAGCCATTCCAGGAATTCCAGCGCCATCCGCTGAAAAAGTTAGCCACGCTGCGCGGCAAAACCGTCGCCATCGCGTTTTTTGAATCCTCCACGCGCACACGCATCAGCTTCACCACCGCGGCCTCTCGTCTCGGCGCGGACACCATGGCGCTGCAAGCGGAATCCTCCAGCCTCAAAAAGGGCGAATCGCTCATCGACACGGTCCGCACGCTCGAAGCCATGCGCCCCGATGGAATCGTCATCCGCCACGCGTCGTCCGGCGCGCCCGAATTCGTCGCCCAGCGCCTGGAGATTCCCGTGCTCAACGCCGGGGATGGCACGCACGAGCATCCCACGCAGGCCCTGCTCGACGCCCTCACCATCCGCGACCGCAAAGGCAAGCTCGAGGGCTGGAACGTCACCATCCTCGGTGACATTCTCCACAGCCGCGTGGCCCGCTCGAATATTCACGTGCTCAGCAAATTCGGCGTGAAGATCACGCTCTGCGGACCCGCCATGTGGGTCCCGCGCGAGCTTGAAAAGCTCGCCCCCGGCATCCGCGTGGTCCATTGCATCGAGGAAGGCCTGCGCGGCGCCGACGTCGTCATGGTCCTGCGCGTACAAACCGAGCGCATCCATGAGCCCGCGCTCGCACCCGAGGAATACATTTCGCAGTTTCAACTCACTCCCGCGCGCTTGAAGCTCGCGCAGCCGGAAGCGCTCGTGCTCCATCCCGGCCCGATCGTCCGCGGACTCGAAATCGATTCCGCCGTCGCCGACGGTCCGCAGTCCGGCGTGCTCGAGCAAGTCACCAACGGCCTGGCGATCCGCATGGCCCTGCTCTACCATCTCATCGGCGGCGCTCCCGCGGACGCGCCCCATCCCGCCAAGGATCGTACGAATGCTTCTGATTAGAAACGGCCGCGTCCTCGACCCGGCGATGAAAACCGACGCAACGCTCGACATCCTGATCGAGGGCGACCGCATTTCGCGCGTCGGCCCTGAGCTCGACGCGCGCGACAGGGAAATTTTCGACGCCCGGGGGCTCATCGTGGCGCCTGGCTTCATCGACCTGCACGGCCACCTGCGCGAGCCCGGCGGTGAGATGTCGGAAACCATCGAGACCGGTACGAAATCCGCCGCGCGCGGGGGATTCACCGCGGTCTGCTGCATGCCGAACACGCAGCCGGTGAACGACAACGCTTCCGTCACGCGTTCGATCGTCGAGCGCGCCGCGGCTGCCGGTATTGTGCGTGTCTGGCCGATCGGCGCCGCGTCGCTCGGCAGCAAGGGAGAAGCACTCGCCGAAATTTCCGCCATGAAAGCCGCCGGCATCGTGGCCGTCAGCGACGACGGCAAACCCGTCGCCACTGCGCGCCTGATGCGCCAGGTAATGGACTATTGCACGCCGCTCGGCCTGCCCGTCATCGACCATTGCGAGGACCCGTCGCTTTTTGCCGGCGGCGTCATGCGCGAAGGCCCGAACTCGCTCAAGCTCGGCCTGCAGGGAATTCCCGCCGCGTCGGAATCGATTTGCGTCGGCCGCGATATCGAAATGGCGCTTCTCACCGGCGCGCGCCTGCACATCGCCCACATGTCCACCTCCGGCTCTCTGGCCTACGTCCGGGCCGCCAAACGAAACAAGCTGCGCGTCACCTGCGAAGTCACGCCGCACCATTTCACGCTCACCGACGAAGACGTGCGCTACGACACGCACTACAAAATGAATCCGCCGCTCGCCTCGCGCGCCGATCGCGATGCGCTGATCGCCGGCCTTGCCGATGGCAGCATCGACGCCATCGCCACCGACCATGCTCCGCATCACCCGGCGAGCAAAGACGTCGAATTCGATCGCGCTCCGTTCGGCGTGCTCGGCTTCGAAACCGCCCTCGCGCTCGGCCTTACCGAACTGGTCGATTCCGGGAAGCTTTCGCTCACGCGTCTCGTCGAGCTTTTCACCACGGGACCCGCGCGCGTGCTCGGCCTCGAGCGCAAGATCGCCGCGGGCGAGCCGGCCGATCTCACGATTTTCTCGACGGAGCACACTTGGACCTATCGCACCGCCGATTCACCCAGCAAATCGCGCAATTCTCCGTTCGACGGCCGCTCGTTTCGCGGCGCGCCCATGGCCACCGTCGTCGCCGGGCGAATCGTGTATCGTAGGTAGGGCTCGGGAGTTTCGCCCATGTCGACGCCAGCGCAGCCGCCCCGCAGCTTCGGTCCCACCGATTACCTCGCCGCCGAACGCACCTTTCTCGCCTGGATTCGTACGGGTCTCGCACTCATGGGCTTCGGTTTCGTCGTCGCGCGTTTCGGACTTTTCCTGCAGGAAATTCACGTCGTCGCACCCAATGTTCCCGCGCCGCGCCACGGCCTTTCGATCTGGTTCGGCAACGCGCTGATCGCCGCCGGCGTCATCATGGATATTTTCGCGGCGTGGCACCATGTGCGCTTGGTTCATCAGCTCAATCGCGGCGAGACGCAGTTCACGCGCCCCTCGCGCGGCGCAGTCGTCCTGGCCGGGTTTCTCGCGCTCGTCGGCATCGCGATGGTCATCTATCTGATGGTATTTTGAGTGGCGCTCGTTTTGCGCCCCCGGGCCCGGAGCCGTCATTTTGAGCGGAGTGAAGGGTCACGCAGTCGAAGAATCTCTCTTCGACTCGAGCAACGCAGAAGGAGCGTCAGTCGGCTAGAGAATCGGAGGTTGCGATGGCAGCCACATCAGAAAGCGGGATCATACGCATCGCCAGCAAACACACAGTCGATGAAACCGTCGAAAAACTGCGCGGCATCCTGCAGGCCAAGGGCGTCATGCTATTCGCTCTGGTCGATCACAGCGGGGAAGCGGCAAAGGTCGGCCTGCCGATGCCGCCCACCAAGCTACTGATCTTCGGCAATCCGAAAGCCGGCACGCCGCTGATGCTCGCCTCGCCCTCGATCGCTCTCGATCTCCCGCTCAAGATCCTGGTAGCCGAAGACGCCGGCGGCGGCACCTTCGTTTCTTACAACTCGCCGGCCTATCTGGGCGATCGCCACCACCTGCCGCAGGAACTGCTCGAGAACATCGCCGTAGTAGCAGCCCTGGCAACCGCCGCGGCGTCGTAGACTCGGTAGGCCCACAAAAAAAGCCGGGCTTTCGCCCGGCCGAACCCGTCAGAATTTTGTCCGTGTCTCTCGGCAGCCAGTCCTAATGCGCGGCAGGCTCCGCAGCCGGATGCATTCCATGCTGCGGCACTTCGTGGACTCCCCGCGCCGGCGGCTCCTGATGAAACCGGAACAGGTGGTTCAGCGGCCCGGCGCCTTTCCCGGTCTGGTAGGATTTTTCGATCGCCTTCGTCACGTAAGCTTTTGCCAGAATCGCGGCCTCGCGCACTTGCTGCCCGCTCGCCAGCTGCGCCGCGATTGCGGACGAATACGTGCACCCGGTGCCGTGCGTGTTCGGGCTGCGCACGTGCTCTCCGCCGAACGTCTCGATTTCTGTTCCTTCGCACAGCACATCGATCGGCTTGTCCAGATGACCGCCCGTCACGATCACCGCCCGGGCACCCATTTCCAGCAGCTTTTGGCCGGCGGCTTTCATCCCGGCCACGTCTTTCACTTCCATTCCGGTCAAAAATTCCGCCTCGGAGATATTCGGAGTGATGACGCTCGCGCGTTTCACGAGCTCGTCGCGCACGAATTTCAATCCTGCCGCATCCAGCAGCTCCGCATCGCCCGCCGTCGGCCGCGACACGGGATCGAGCACCACGTGCGTGAATTTATATTTGTCCAGAAATTCCGCCACCACGGACGCGTTCGCGCGGTTCGCCAGCATCCCGATCTTCACGCCCGCGATCGTCGCGTCTTCGGCCAGCGCCTCGAGCTGCGCGCGTAGCGTTGCCGCAGGTGTCGCCTGCACGGCGCGCAGACCCTGCGTCGATTGCACCGTCAGCGCCGTCACCGCCGCGATGCCGTAGCAGTTGTGGGCCGCGAAAGTTTTCAGATCGGCGGCCACGCCCGCGCCGCACGTGGGATCGAATCCTGCGATGGTTAGAAGTATCGGAGGTGTGTTGTGGCCGTTGCCCATGTGGTGATGATGGCTGCTCAATTCCGCTTCGCTCTCGCCCGAGACACGTATGCCGGCGACACCCTTCACACTGGGCGTGCCGGCAAAACAAAATGTACGGTGTTGCGCCGCCCCACGCAACAAATATTTTTCCGAGAAGAGCGATCGGATAGAAACGTAGGAGGAACTCTCGAAAGAATTCGATGTGCGGATCCTCTCGCGCGTGATGTCACCGCCAGATCCACCATCGGCCCAGGAACGATTGCCAAAATCCGTCTCCCGCAACGGCGGCCACCCACGCCACGATGATGGTCCCGGCGATTATTCCCGCGACAAAGCTGCCCGGGGATGTGTAATAGCGAACGCCGATCCCGAAACCGCACATCGCGCCCAATATTCCTCCGCAGACGAATCGAATCCAAAACTCCGCCCACGTGTATTTCAGGATCGACTCGACCCTCGGATATTCGCGAACCTCTTGCGCGCGCCCGCTCGCATCATTGGGCGACGCGGGTTCCGGCATCGGCCGCGTAACCGGTCGAACCGTCTGTCTGGCTGCGGCGTCGCTCGGGCGAAACGCATCAACGAAATAACGCAAGGGCGCATTCTCGATCAACGAATACGATTCGTTGATTGCTTTCGTCATCAGCGTCGCTTCGGCGTACTCGTCCGTACCGCTCTCATAGAGATCTGGATGCCAACGCTTCACCAGACGCCGATAGCTCTGCTTGATCGACGCAGACGCAGCCGACAGCGGCACGCCTAATACCTGATAAGCATGCTTCAGCTCAGCGATGTGTTCGTCGGGAATCGACACGTGCCCGCGGGACCCTACCTCAGAATAAAGTCGGAAGGATTGAACAGTAGAAAAACGTTACGGTCGCGTCAACGAATCGTAACGCTTTCTCACAGCGAATTTGTCAGGCGGAAGCGCGGGGTTTTAGACCTGGGAATTCGCTTCGAAGATCAACGGCCGGAAAAATCAGGGGAAAAGGCCGCGGACAAGCGTGGCATCGGCCACGCGCCCGACCGCCAGCACGTACGCGCCCGTCCGCATGTGCGCCCGATGCTTGCGCATCGATTCATGCACGTCCGTGAACGCCTGGCGCATGACGCTCTCGAGCCGCGTGTTCACTTCCGAGACCGGCCAGAAGAAACTCTGCAAATCCTGCACCCACTCGAAATAGCTCACCGTGACGCCGCCCGCGTTCGCCAGGATGTCCGGTATCAGCAAAATCCCCTTGCGCGCCAGCACTTCGTCCGCATGAGGAGTCGTCGGCCCGTTCGCCGCCTCGCAAACGATTTTCGCTTTGATCTGATCCGCGTTATTCAGCGTGATCACGTTTTCGAGTGCTGCCGGAATCAGAATGTCACACTTCATCGTCATCAAATCGTCGTTCGAAATCCGCGAAGTGCCGGGCATGCCCACCACGGTTCCCGAGCGTTCCTTGTACCGCATCGCCTTCAGGGGATCGATCCCGCGCGAATTGAAAACTCCGCCGCGCGAATCGCTGATCGCCACCACGCGCGCCTTTTTCTCCGCAAATAACCGCGCGATCTGTGAACCGGTGTTCCCGAATCCCTGAATCGCCACGCTCGCACCGCGCAGCGACATCTTTTTCACCTTGCACGCCTCCTCAACCACCACCAGGCATCCCCGGGCCGTAGCATCCTTGCGACCTTCGCTGCCGCCAATCGACACCGGCTTGCCCGTGACCACGCCCAGCGCCGAAAATCCCTTGGTCATCGAGTAGGTATCCATCATCCAAGCCATCGTCTGCGAATCCGTGTAGACGTCCGGCGCCGGAATATCCCGCTCCGGCCCGATCAGCGGCAAAATCTCCGACGTGTAGCGCCGTGTCATCCGTTCCAGCTCGGGCTTGCTCATCCTCTTCGGATCGCAGATCACGCCGCCCTTGCCGCCGCCGAACGGAATATTCGCCGTCGCCGTCTTCCACGTCATCCACATCGCCAGCGCCTTCACCTCATCCGGCGTCACGCCCGGATGGTAGCGAAGCCCGCCCTTCGCCGGCCCGCGCGACACGTTGTGCTGCACGCGATATCCGGTAAAAACCTTCACCTGCCCGTTGTCCATCTTCGTGGGGATGGAAACTTCCAACACGCGCTTCGGCGTGCGCAGGATTTGCCGCAGACCCGCATCCAGCTTCAGGTACTCGGCCGCAAGATCGAATTGAATCTGAGCGATGCGAAAAGGGTTGAGATCCTCGCGGGGCGCGATTCGGGGTATGGGTTGGGGAGCCGCCTTGGCAACCGTCGCCATTTTGCCTTCCTCCTGGGGTGGAAAGCGCGATGCTTCGAACCGCGTGCTTAGCCTTCGAGGGGCTGGACGCTCGTAAGTCTCGCGAGAATCGAAGTTTAGCCAACCCATAAAGGATGTCAATGGAAACCGGTACCAAAGGCACGCAATTGAGGCAAAGAAGTAACATTTTGCGCCCTTTCGAACTTCGGTTTGCCCTCTGTAAGTTAAAGTAATAGATAGGCTTAACATACCGTGTCCGCGCGCAGAGCGCTTTGGGTCGCTGAGGTATAGCCGTCCCATAACCATGCGGCACTCTACTGACGCCTGCACTAGCTCCGGCAGAATCGGCACAACCCAACACCGAATTTCTACCATCCCCAGAACAACCACCTTTCAGGCATATACTGTGCGGCGCTGACATCGTAACTAAGTGATTGAAGCCGCGGAATTTCGTCCAATCCACTCAGCGCTGTTACGCGTAATCATAAGAAGGGAGCCGCCACAAGCTGGTGAGTTCAGAATCGGGAACGGAGCTGAGGGCCTCGGACGCGGCGCTCATCGAGAGGATCGTTCAGCGGGACCAGGCCGCGCTCGCCGCGCTCTATGACCGCTATGCAGGCATGCTCTCGTCCGTTCTGAACCGCATTCTGCGCGACCCGCAGGCCGCGGAGGAGATTTTGCAGGATATTTTCTTCCAGCTCTGGCGTAATCCATCGCAATTCGACCCGGCCCGCGGCTCGCTGCCCGGCTGGCTCATGGTCATCGCGCGCAATCGCGCCATCTCGCGCCTGCGCCGCCACAATCCAGCTGCCGGAGACGAACTCTCAGAAGCCGCCGCCGTCTCCACAATCAATATCGAAACCGCCGCGGCGCAGCAGCAGTTGATCGGCCGCGTGAAAGGCGCGCTCGAAAATCTTCCCGCCGAGCAACGCGCGGCCATCGAGCTCGCCTATTTCGAAGGCATGAGCCACAGCGAAATCGCGCAGCGCACCGGCGATCCGCTCGGCACGGTGAAGACCCGGCTGCGCTCCGCCGTCGAGTCACTCAAACGAACTTTGCACGCGCAGGCGGCATCGACCTCATGAACGCTCACCCAACTCGCGAAGAAGATTTCGATCTCTACGCTCTCGGCGCACTCGATGGCGACGAAAAGCTCGCGTTCGAATCCCACCTCGCCGAATGTCAGCAGTGCGCCCGCAAGCTCGCCGAAGCTCGCGGACGCATCGCGATGCTCTCGCTCGCCGCTCCCCGCGTCGAACCTTCGCCCGCGGTCAAGCAGCGCCTCATGGCGCAAGTCCGCACGGAAAGCATTACAAGATCGGTGCGCAACATCGCCGACAACGCAAGACGCAACGCTATAAGTGATGCGCTGCGAAAAGCTAACGGATCTTTCGAAGATGCTGCGGCGATGCTGGGAATCGACCATGGGGCCCTGCTGGATCTGGTGCAGAAGTACGATTTAGATCCCGCCAGCACGGGGCCGCCTAAGAATCCAAGGGCGAATCCCTTCCCTGGATTCCTCCGTCGTTGGCGCGCCGCTATTCTAGTTCCCGCGTTCGCGGCTCTAGCGATTGCCACGGCCATCCTGTGGCAGCAAGATCGCAATCTCGATCGCCAGCTCGCCGCCCTGCGCACTACCGCGGCGCAACAACACCGGCAGCTCGACGATGCGCGCCATTTCGCTGACCTAATCGGCTCGAGCGACACCGTCATCGTCGCTCTCGCGCCACAACCCGGCCAGCCGCTAGGCTCAGCCCACGTCATGTACAACACGAAGATGGGCATGCTCATGTACGACGGCGAAATCGCTCCAGCCCCCTCCGCGAAAAGCTACGAGCTCTGGGTCATTCCCACGGACGGCAAGCCCATCAACGCCGGCGTCTTCAATCCCGTCACCGGCCGCGCCGACCACTGGATGATGAAAATGCCACCGGGCGTCGAACCAAAAATGTTCGCCGTTACGCTCGAGCCCCAGGGCGGCATGCCGCGACCCACAGGCCCCATGGTCCTAATCGGCCACGCATAGCAGCAGTTTCTTGGTAGGGGCGTAGCACGGCTGCGCCCGGTGAAGATGTTTGGCGCCGCTTGAGCCATTCGGTACGTCGTCCCATCAAGAAAAAGCTCGTCATCCTGGGCGGAGCGAGCGGATGCTTCTGCCTTTCATCCCGCTCGTGCGGGATGTCCGGTCGCGGAGTCGAAGGATCTCTTTTCGCTTTCCCGGGTGTCGGGTCCCCGGATTGAAAGGGTGGGCGTCGCGCGTTCTGCATTTCGCTGGCGCAAGCCGGGGCTTTGGAGTATAGGTTAAGCTCCAGTCCGCCCGCGCCGGGTAGCGCAGGGATGAATTCATCGACGCGTAGCATTCAATCTACTGAAGGGTGATCGTGCGAGCCCTCCGCGAAATTTCTCTCGCTCAGCCGGCCCGCTCAATCCGAAAAGGGAGAATCGATATGAGGAAAGCAGTCACCACGTTTGCCGTGCTCGCCATGCTGTTCTGTACCGTCAGCCTGAAAACCGTCGCCGACGACAAAACGATGTCCTGGACCGGCTGGATCAGCGACAGCCATTGCGGCGCCAAGGGCATGAGCGCGGATCACAAAGCCTGCGCCCAGACCTGCGTCAAAACCAAAGGCGCTTCCTACGTCTTCGTCAACGGCGCCGACAAGAAAGTCATCAACATCCACAATCAGGACTCCATCGACGCCGACAAGGACCTCGGCACCGAAGTGAAAGTCACCGGCCACATGATGGACGACGGTTCCGTAGTCGTCGACAAAATCGCGCCGAAATCCTAAGCGCAGCCGAAGCGTTCGATCGAAGTCCTACGAAGTTTGAATTTTCACCGGGGTGCAGGCAAAGGGTGGGGAGCCTGCACCTCATTTTTTTGCGCGGAGTTTTTCGGCCCAGGTTTTTCGGTTTCAGAATTTTTGGGTGCCCCACCGTTGGTCTACAAGGGTGGGGAATTTTCTTCGTGGGTCGCGGGTTCACCCGCTACATAAATCCGTCGGCGCGAAAGCGCCCTCAGGATTTAACCGGAATCTTCTCCGCCCCCATATACGGCCAAAGCGCCTCAGGCAACTTCACCGAGCCATCGGCCTGCTGAAAATTCTCCACAATCGCAATCCAAGTCCGGCCCACGGCCAGCCCGCTTCCATTCAGCGTATGCACGTACTCGCTCTTCCCGCCGCCCTTCGCGCTCTTGAAACGAATCCCCGACCGCCGCGCCTGAAACGCCTCCGTGTTCGAGCATGACGATATCTCCATGAACTCGCCCGACGACGGCAGCCACACCTCGATGTCGTACGTCTTCGCCGACGCGAATCCCATGTCGCCCGTGCACAGTTGCACCACGCGGTAGTGCAGCCCCAGCCGCTCCAGGCATTTCTCCGCGTTGCGCACGAGCGTCTCGAGCTCGTCGTAGCTCTGTTCCGGCCGCGTGAACTTAAATAGCTCCACCTTCTGGAACTGATGCTGCCGCTTGATTCCCCGCGTGTCTTTCCCCGCCGCGCCCGCCTCGCTGCGGAAACACGCCGTCCACGCGCACACCTTGATCGGCAGCGCGTCGCCGTCCAGCGTTTCGTCGCGATGTAGGTTCGTAAGCTCCACTTCCGATGTCGGCGTGAGCCACAAATCCGTACCTTCCAGATGAAACATGTCCGCGGCGAACTTTGGCAGCTGCCCCACGCCGGTCAGCGCCGCCGTATTCACCAGGAATGGCGGCAGGATTTCCGTATAGCCGTTCTCCTTCGTGTGGATGTCGAGAAAGAAATTCGCGATGGCCCGCTCCAGCCGCGCTCCCAATCCCGTATAGACCGCAAACCGCGCGCCCGACATTTTCACCGCCGCCCCAAAATCCAGAATCCCGCAGCGCTCGCCAATCTCCCAATGCGGCCGCGCCGCAAAATCAAATTTCGGCGGAGCCCCCGATGTGCGTATCACAATGTTGTCCGCCGCGCTGTGCCCCACAGGCACGCTCGAATGAGGAATATTCGGAATCGTCAGCAAAAATGCCCGCATCCGCTCATCCAGCTCCGCCACGCGCTCATCATCCGCCTTGATCTGTTCTGAAACCGACTTCATGCGCGCAATAATCTCCGAAGCATCCTTCTTGTCGCGCTTCAGCGCCGCAATCTCGTCGTTCACCTTGTTCCGCTCAGCCTTCAGCCGCTCGGTAGAAGTGATAATCTTCCTCCGCTCGGCATCCAGCTCTTTGAACGGCTCAAGATCAAGCGTGATCCCGCGATCCCGAGCCATCTTCTCAATCAAATCCGTGTGCTCGCGCACAAATCCCAAGTCATGCATAGGTTCAGAAGAATAACCGAATCAGCGGTGCCTTTGTAGGGGCCCTGTGCGATACCGGACAGTTCGCCGGCGGCCGCGCTGTCATAGTTCGGCCCGGGCTCAGCTCGATGGTCAGCGCCAGGGCGAGCACCCGAGGAGACGACGAGATGTCCACGCAAGATTCAGTTGTTGCGGTGTATCGCACGCATGCCGAAGCGGAACAAGCGCTCAGGAACCTTCAGAGCGGCGGAGTCGACATGCGCAAGTTGTCGATCGTTGGAAAGGGCTACCACACCGAAGAGCACGCGGTCGGCTACTACAATGCCGGCGACCGCATGAAGTATTGGGGCAAAGCGGGAGCATTCTGGGGAGGTTTCTGGGCCCTGTTGTTCGGGTCTGCCATTTTCATGATTCCAGGTTTGGGCCCGATCCTAGCCGCAGGACCGGTCGTGGCATGGATTGTGGCGGGGTTGGAAGGCGCGGTGGAAGTGGGAGCGTTGGGCGTTCTGGGAGCCGGCCTTTACAGCATAGGAATTCCCAAGGACAGCATTGTAAAGTACGAAGCTGCACTGAAGACCGATCAGTTCCTGCTGATCGCGCATGGAACGCCCGCCGAAGTCGACAAGGCCAAGCAGATTATCGAATCTACGCATCCCGCCCAGTTCTCGTCGCATTCAGGCGAGACGACGGCGGCGGCATCGGCTTGAAATTGTTGCGCATGACGCGGGCCGGGCCGCTTGCAAGGGCCTTGCCCGCGAACGAGGGGAAAGGTGAAGTGCATGAAGATCCTGCTGGCAGTCGACGATTCCAAGTTTTCCGACGCGGCCGTACGGGCCGTGATCGCGAGAGCCCATTCGAAGGATTCCGAGGTGCGCGTCTTGCACGTCGTCGAACCTCCGTCACTTCTTGTGAACCGCGAAATGAGTGGATTTGATCCCGGCCTTGAAAGCATTTGGAAGGAAGAGACCAAGCAGGCTGAGGCGCTGGTCGAAAAAACCGCGGAAACGTTGCGCGCCCAAGGTCTCAAAGTATCCACAGAGGTCGAGAAGGGTACGCCCAAATCGGTAATCGTCGAGATTTCGAAAGACTGGCACGCCGATTTGATTGTCCTCGGCTCGCATGGCAGGGGCGCCCTGGACCGTTTCCTACTGGGCAGCGTCTCAGAGGCGGTCGTCCGCCATGCGCATTGTTCAGTAGAGGTTGTGCGGATTCCGCTGAAGCCCTGATCGATTTCGACGAGCCCGCGCCGCGTTAGAGGGCGATGTACTTGCGTGAAATTTCCGCGATCGTCCTCGCGCCAGCTAAGCGCATGGTCATTTCGAGTTCGCCGTCGAGATGCTGGAACACCGCTTGCGCGCCCATCCAGCCGCCGAGCGCGAGGCCATACAGCACCGGCCGCCCGATCGCGACGAGATTCGCACCGAGCGCCAGGCATTTGAAAACATCCTGGCCGCGGCGGATCCCACCGTCGATCACAATGACGGCTCGGCCGTGAACGGCGTCGGCGATGCGCGGCAGCACGGTGAACGCACCGGCAACGTCGTCCAGCTGGCGCCCGCCGTGATTCGATACCTGCACGCCGGCGCAGCCGTGCTCGACGGCAGAGACGGCGAACTCCGGCGTGATCACGCCTTTCAGCAGCACAGGCAAGCCGGTTGTCTTGTGGATGAATTCCAGATCATCCCAATCGAGATCACGCTTGACGGCCTCCTGGCCGTAGCCGCCCGGCTGCGCGGGAAAATTTCCGGACGGGAACGGCGAACGGAAATGATTGCGGCGATCCGTTTCGCGATTGCTGGGCACGACGGTGTCGATGGTCAGCACGATCGCGGAATAGCCGGCGGCTTTCGCGCGTCCCAGAACCGCGGCGGCGACGCCGCGATCCGCTGGCAGATAAATCTGAAACCATTTCGGGCCGGGGCAGACCTGCGAGATTTCTTCGAGAGTTTTCGTGGAAAGCGAAGCGGCGCAGTAGAGCGCTTTCGCGGCATTGGTGCCCTGCGCGGAACCGAGTTCGGCTGTTTCGTGCGCCATGGCGTGGGCGGCCATTGCGGAGCACATCAGCGGCGTCGCGAGCTGCGAGCCGAGCACCCTCGTCGAGCGATCGGCGTCTTTATATCCCGTGAGGTAGCGCGGGGCAATCGTGACGCGCTTGAATGCGGCTTCGTTCTCGCGCTTGGTCCATTCGTCACCGGCGGCGCTGGAGATGTAGCCGAAGCCGCCGGCTGGAATTACTTTTTGCGCGGCGGGCTCGAGCTCGCGCAGATTGATGAAGTCGATGGCTTTGATTTCCGAGGGCGCGCCGTAGGCCGCGGCGGCCGAAGCGTTCGGCGCGGGATTTTGTGCCGCTGGCGCAGGCGGCGCGGTTGCCCCGGCGGAGGATTCAGAGGCGTGGGCCAATTTTGCCGGAAGCCCGGCGCTCAGCGTTACGGCGGCAGCGGTGGCGGAGAGAAAATCGCGGCGCTTGCGGTCCATAGGAGTGCATCCTCCGGCGAGATGGTTGGTTGAGACGCGCGGATGATAGCACGAGGGGCAAACGAACATGCCCGGGCGGCTGCCCGGAGTGAATGGTCAGGCAGACACGACGCAAGAATGCCGGGCGTCCGCGCGGCGGTTGCCCTAGGAAGAAACCTCGGACAAGCGACGGCGAAAGAAGCGCCGCTCGACGTCGTTGGTCGCGAGCGCCAGGGCGCGCCGGTAGGCCTCGGCGGCTTCGGGGCGTTTGCCGAGGCGGCGAAGAATATCGGCGCGGGCCGCGGGCAGCAGGTGAAAATCGGCGAGTTCTGCGCGGACGGTGAGTTCATCGAGCAGCGCCAGGCCATCTTCAAGCGAACGCGCGAGCGACACGGCCACAGCGCGGTTCACTTCGATCACGGGCGACGGATATATTTTCAGCAGAGCCGAGTACAGCGCGGCGATTTGCCGCCAGTCGGTTTCGGCGCTAATTTTCGCGTTGGCGTGCAGCGCGGCGATCGATGCCTGCAGCGCGTAAGGGCCGTTGGCGCCAGCGCGCAGAGCGGATTCGAGGACCGCTGTGCCTTCGCGGATTTGTTCGGCGTGCCATCGCGTGCGATCTTGATCTTCGAGCAGGATCAGCTCGCCGTCGGCGCTGACGCGGGCGTCGCGGCGCGAATCGTGCAGCAGCATCAGCGCGAGCAGCGTGCCCGTTTCCGCGTCGCGCGGGAGCAATTGGCACAAAACACGGCCGAGGCGGATCGCCTCGGCGCAGAGCTCGCGACGGATCAGCGAATCGCCGCCGCTGGCGAAATAGCCTTCGTTGAAAATCAGATAGACAATCAGGCGGACGGCGTCGAGGCGGTCGGGCAGCTCTGCGGGCGGCGGTACGTGGTAGGGCACGTTGGCGTCGCGGATTTTTCGCTTGGCGCGGACGAGGCGCTGGGCCATGGTCGGCATCGGCGTTAAGAACGCTTTGGAGATTTCCTCGGTGGTGATGCCGCAGATGGTGTGCAGTGTGAGCGCGACTTGTGATTCGACCGCGAGCGCCGGATGGCAGCAGGTGAAAATCAGGCGGAGCTGGTCGTCGGGGAACATGTCGTCGGTTGAGGCCGCCTCGAAATCGGCAGCCTGTGGCGCGGCGGTGGGCGCGGTCTTTGCGATTTCTTCGCGCTTGCGCTCGAACCGCTGGTTGCGCCGGATGCGGTCGATGGCTTTGTGGCGTGCGGTGCTGATGAGCCATGCGCGCGGGTTCGATGGCTCGCCTTCGGAGGGCCATTTTTCGAGCGCGACGGCGTATGCTTCCTGCAACATCTCCTCGGCGAGATCGAAATCGCCGAGCAGACGGATCAGCGTGGCGAGAACCCGCCCCGATTCTTCGCGGTGAAGCTTTTCGAGATCCATGTCGCAGGAAGCGCGCCGTTGTTGTTGCGACGATGGGAGCGCCCGCCCGAGTTTACCGCCCGGCGGCCTGTTCCATCGTGAAAACGGGACGCACTTCGACCGAGCCGAATCGGGCACTTGGGATTTTAGCGGCTATCGCTATTGCCTCATCGAGGTCTTTGGCTTCAATGAGGTAGTAGCCGCCGAGCTGCTCCTTCGTTTCGGCAAAGGGGCCATCCGTGACGACTCGCTTGCCGTCACGCACACGTACCGTCGTGGCGCTGGCGACATCCTTGAGTCGGTTGCTGCCGAGGTTCTTGCCGCTCAGGGTGAGCTCCTGAGTGAACTTGCCGAACTCCTCCACCAATGCTCCGGTTTGCGCCGGGGGAATGTTCCACCAATCCGATTCCTGACCGTAAATCAACAGCAGATATTGCATGCTTGTTTCCTCCTACCAATTAGTCGAACGAAAAGGCGGAAATCGACACAAGAAGTTCCTGTTCGGCCAGGCGGCGAGGCAGAAGCCGATGTCTACCTTACCTCACAGCTTGAGGCGCGTTCCAGCCCGATAGGTCAGCCCGATCGGGCCAAAATGGGCCGCCGGCGGGCGCTGGGGGCCCGTGGCGGATGGTGGTTGCGCGTGCGGAATTCGCAGATCATATCTCCACACCTGGAAAGACCTGCGGGAGGGTTTATGCGCGAGTTGTTGAAGGATGCGGCGGAGCGGGCGGCGCGCTATTTGTCGAGCGTGAGCGAACGAAGTGTGGCACCGCGTCCAGAGGATGTCGCGCGGTTGAGCGAGCTGGGCGGGCCGATGCCGGAAGGTGGGATGGAACCCGCGCACGTTCTTGCGATGTTGGACGAGATTGGCTCGCCGGCGACGGTTGCGTCGGCGGGACCGCGCTATTTCGGGTTCGTGATTGGCGGCAGCTTGCCGGCGACGCTGGCGGCGAACTGGCTTGCGGGTGCGTGGGATCAGGATGTCGCGCTGGGAGTGATGTCGCCGTTGGCTGCGGCGGTGGAAGAAATCGCGCGCGTTTGGCTGTGCGAATTGCTGGGGCTGCCAGCGTCCTGTGGCGTTGGGTTCGTTACCGGCGCGACGATGGCGAATTTCGCGTGCCTGGCAGCCGCGCGCCACGCGTTGCTGAGCCGCGCCGGATGGAATGTCGAGGAGGACGGGCTGTTTGGCGCGCCTCCGCTGACCGTCGTCGTGGGCGACGAGGTGCATGTTTCGGTGCTCAAGGCGCTCTCGATGCTCGGGCTAGGTCGATCGCGCGTCGTCCGCGTGCCTGCGGATGGACAGGGTCGTATGCGGGCTGGGGCGCTTCCGGCGCTCGATGAGCGCACCATCGTGTGCATTCAAGCCGGCAACGTGAACACCGGAGCGTTCGATCCGGCCGAGGATATCTGTTCGCGAACCCAGGCGGCAGGGGCTTGGGTGCATGTGGACGGCGCGTTCGGTCTGTGGGCGGCTGTGGCGCCGGAGCGCGCGCAGTTGATGAATGGATTCGCACGCGCGGATTCGTGGGCTACGGATTGCCACAAATGGCTGAACGTGCCGTATGACTCCGGGTTGGCGTTCGTGCGCGATGCAGAGCAGCTTCGCTCGGCGATGGCGGTGAGCGCTGCGTACCTGCCGTCAACGGGCGCGCGCGAGCCGTGGCATTACACTCCGGAATCGTCGCGGCGGGCCCGCGGCGTGGAGGTGTGGGCTGCGCTGCGTTCGTTGGGCAAGCGCGGCCTTGCTGGAATGATCGAGTCGCACTGCCGAATGGCTGCGCGATTTGCGGAGATTTTGCGGGGCGCGGGTTATGCGGTGCTGAACGACGTGGTGTTGAATCAGGTCCTCGTTTCGTTCGGCGGGCGCGAGACGGCCGAGCGCGTGATTCAGGAAGTGCAGAACGAGGGCACATGCTGGTGCGGCGGGACGGAGTGGCAGGGCCAAGCCGCGATGCGCATCAGCGTGTCGAACTGGTCGACGACGCCAGAAGATGTCGATCGAAGCGCCGCAGCCATCCTGAGAATCGCAAACCGTGTCAACGGGCGGGGCGCCTGAGGTAATCGCGAGTGCAAACCGGCGGCCGATACGATGCGGGGCCGTGCGCGTCGTTTTCATCGCGCGCAAGCGCCTGAAGGATGTGCCGGTTCAGACTTTCAACACGCCGAGGGGCGGGGTGCTTGTCTCGACGCCTGAAGCGACGGCACTCGATCTTGTCGGATACCCGGGTCATGCTGGCGGGCTCAATCAAGTAGCGACGGTCCTCTCTGAACTTGCGGAGCGTCTCGATTCGGAGAAACTGGCCCTAGCGGCGCGGACAGCACCCATCCCCTGGGCGCAACGGCTCGGGTTCCTGCTGGAACATCTTGGTTTCGAGGCGAAGGTTCCGGCCCTCAAGGAATATGTTCGTGAGCACGCAATGCAGTCAACCGTGCTCCTGCCGCAACAGCGGCACAAGCGCGCCCACCGCAATAAGGGCTGGAAACTCGACGTCAATGCAAAAGTGGAAGCAGAGTTGTGATCCCGCGTGACTACATCACCGAATGGCGGGCGGTAGCTCCTTGGGTCCAGGATTTTCAGGTCGAACAGGACCTCGTCATCAGCCGCGCGCTCGTCGAGATTTTTTCGCATCGGCACCTACGCGATGCGCTTGCGTTCCGAGGCGGCACTGCGCTCTATAAGCTTCATCTCAAACCCGCTGCTCGCTATTCCGAAGATATCGATCTCGTCCAGACCAAGGCGGAGGCGGCGGGTCCGACGATGGAAGCGCTGCGCCAAGTCCTTGATCCCTGGCTCGGCAAGCCGCAGTGGAAGCAGTCCGAGGGACGCGTAAGCTTCGTCTATCGTTTCGACTCCGAGGAGACTTGCCCAATTCCTCTCCGGCTGAAAGTCGAGATCAATTCGCGCGAGCATTTCGCGGTCTACGGTTTCAACCGAATCCCGTTCACTGTCGTGTCGCGCTGGTTCAAAGGCGACCGTGAGATTCACAGCTATGAATTGGACGAACTCCTTGCCACCAAAATGCGGGCGTTGTGTCAGCGCAAACAAGGGCGCGACATATTCGACCTGGCGACAGCCCTGAACAATCCGGCGGTCAATCCTGATCGTATCGTCGCGGCGTTCTCTGAATATATGAGTAAGGGCGGCCTCCGCGTGACGCGCGCTTAATTCGAGAAGAACATCGCAGCCAAAATGCGCGATCCCGAGTTCGCCGCCGATATCGGCCCACTGCTCGCGGCGGGGTTTGCTTGGGACCTCAAGAAGGCGGCTCCTGTCGTTTCATCAGGCCTGATAGAACGCCTGCCCGGCGCTCCCTGGAAGGGCGAAGAAGGGTCAAAGTGAGCCTCATGTTCAGGATGCTGAGGACAGCCCTGAGAAGACGCTTCTCGGCGAATTGGGAGTAGCGGGAGTCGATCTCGATACCAAGATAATGGCGTTTGGAGAGAGAGGCCGCTACGAGCGTCCTGCCGGAGCCGCAAAGCGGGTCAAGAACGGTATTGCCGGGCCGCGAAAAGGTCTCGATAAGAGGCTTGAGAATGCTGACGGCCTTCTCAGTCGGATGCACCCGGTTGCCTGTGTATCCCAGGGCCGGACATCATCGAGCGGACGGACGGGCTTTGGGGGCGGGGCCCTTCGCAAGAACATAGGCCTGCTCGTGACGTGCCTTCAGAAAGCCCGTGCTGGACGCGTGAGGTAATCGCGAGTCCCGCGTCACATCGTTATTGCTATCTTGCCGAGGAAGTTCCCCGAGGCTTGCAAGCGAAAGGCTTCTGGCGCCTGGTCGAAAGCGAATCCTTTTTCGATTACGGGCTTGATGTGATTGACTTCGATGGCTTGAATCAGTTGCTCGAGCAGCGCGCGGCTACCTACGCCGATGCCGATGAGGCTGGCGTTCTTGAACATGAGGTCGTGCGGATTCGCGTTTCCTTGGGGGCCGGCGAGGACGCCGATGAGTGCGACTTTCCCGCTGTAGCCGACGCATTCAAACGAGCGGGCGAGCGTGCCGATGCCACCATTTTCGATGACGCAATCGACGCCGCGGCCGCCGGTCAGCGCGAGGACTTCCTTTTCCCAGTCGGGACGCGTTTTGTAATTCACGCCGTCGGATGCGCCGAGCGAGCGCGCGCGTTCGATTTTCGCGTCGCTCGAAGAGGTGACAATGACGCGACAGCCGGCCGCGCGGGCAAACTGCAGCGCGAACATCGAAACGCCTCCGGTACCGAGGCACAGGACTGTGTCGCCGGGTTTGATGCGAGTGCCGGCGGCCATCAACGCGTTCCATGCGGTCGCGCCGGCGCAGGGTAGCGTGGCCGCTTCTTCAAACGAGAGCGACGGCGGCATGGCGACAAAGCCGTCTTCGTGCAGCGAGATGAATTCGGCGAGCGTGCCATCGAGCGGGGCGCCGAGAGCGGCGCGATTTTTCGGAGGCGCGCCGTCGATCCACACCTGGAAGAACGTGGGGATGACGCGATCGCCGGGTTTGAAACGCGTGACGCTCGGGCCGATCGCGACGACCTCGCCCGCGCCATCGGAGCACGGAATCGTGTCGCGGTCGAGGCCGTAGCGATATTTGCCGGCGATGATGGCGTGGTCCCGATAATTGAGCGCGGCGGCGCGGAGGCGTACCAGGACATCGCTGGGACCGGGTTTGGGATCGGGGCGCTCGACGCGGCGAAGGTCTTCGAGCTTCGTGACGCTTTTCGGGATTTCGTAGGCCTTCATGGCGAACGCTAGGATAGCCGAGATGGAATCGTGAGCGATAGGGGCAGGTTTGAAACCCACCCCGACAAGAATCGCGACGCTTTCAGAGGATCGCTAGTTTCTCGAGACGCGGATCAGCCGGCCGTCATCGAGCAAGATGAAGAGGGAACCGTCGGGCGCTTGCTGGACTTCGCGGACCCGCTGGTTCAGGTCTTTCAGAAGGCGCTCTTCGGCGACGACTTTGTCACCGTTGAGAACGAGGCGAATGAGGCTCTTCGCGCCCATCCCACCGACCAGGACGTTGCCTTTCCACTCTGGAAACATGTCGCCCGTGTAGAAAATCAACGCGCAAGGCGCGATATCCGGATACCAGAAATAGACAGGCTGCTCGACGCCTTCCTTCTGGGTGAGGCCCTGGCCCGCGACGAGGTCGCCGTTGTAGCGGCGGCCGTAGCTGACGTTGGGCCAGCCGTAGTTTCCGCCGGGCTTGATGATGCTGATTTTGTCGCCGCCGAGCGGGCCGTGCTCGATGAGCCAGAGTTTGCCGGTGGCAGGATTGATCGCGGCACCCTCGGGATCGCGATGACCGTAGGAATACGTTTCCGGCAGCACCGTCGGCTGATCCAGGAACGGATTGTCCTTGGGAATCGAGCCGTCTTTATTGATGCGCACGACGCGGCCTGTGAAATTGCGCAGAATGTCCGGGTCGGTGATTTCGTGGTCGGTGCCGTCGTAACTCGCCTCGTAGAAACGGAAACGGTCGGCGCCGGTGACGAACAGCGTGCCGTCCGGCGCGAACACGATGCGGCGATTCACGCCGTCGAGCAGCACCTTGACGTTTTCGAGGCTACGCTCATCATCGCTCAGGCGGGCGCTGGCCAGGCGCTCTTCGCCCACGCGCATGCTGCGGCGTTCCGCGACGGACGCTTTCCAGACATTCGCGTAGAAATATTCGAGAGGCCAGGAGCCCGGCGTTTCACCGGGCGGCGGCGCAAAGTACGTGAAATAGATCATGCGATTGTGAGCGAAGTCGGGATCGAGGACCACGTCGTGGAGCGATTCGGCGGCGACGATTTTGGTGTCCGGCACGCCGGCAATGGGGGCGGCATAAAAGCCGTTCATCTCCGCGATGCGGAGAAAGCCATAACGCTCGGCGACCAGAATTTTGCCGTTGGGCAGCAGTGCGAGCGACCAAGGTCCGTTGAAGCGAGAAATAATGGTGTCGACTTTGAGCGCGGGCGACGGCTTCGAGGGAGCGGGGGCGTTGGTTTGCGCCGGGAAGGCGGGCTTGGGCGGAGGATAATCTTCGGCTTTGACTTGCGCGCGCGCGACCCATGAAATGCATGCAATCGCGAATGCCAGTGCCGCGATCCGCTGCCCGGTTGAACGTAGGAATCGCCCGGTATGCAACTTTGTGTGCATTCTCGCCCCCTGGATCGGTTGTTTGGGAATTTCGAGGCGAGATGTTACATGCGTTCGGCGGGACTGGCAATCGTTGCGCGCGATGATCCATCAGCGCTCATCGCGCGACGTCGAACGGCAAGTCTGGCTACGTGACGGCGGACCAATCGTTGACCTGGAGGCTGCGCTCGAGTTGGCGGAGCGAATTCTCGATGCGCAGGAACACGACTTCGCGCGCGGAATCCTGCATGTGTTTCGCAATGCGCAGCATCCAGCGGATTGCTTCGACTTTGACGCTGAGGTCCAATTCGGGGCTGTATACGTGCGGGCCGGTCTTGAGCCACACAAGGCGCGAATCCGAGTCCAGATCTCCGATCTGATCGTCGAGCTGCTGGATGCGCGCCTCGATTTCGGCTTCCTGCGATTGCTGAAAGTTACCGGCCTTATGAAAGGAATGAATGGAAGCACCGTCGTGCTGATTATGAATGCTGAAGTCTGTCGCCATGGCCGAGCTCCTTCCTAGGGAAAGGCATTTCTGACCTCGCTACGAACTATTGAAGTAGCAACGGTGTGGCCAGCGGCGATCGCCAGGCTCTGTTGCTCCAAGTTGCTGAAGCGAAAGGGGCTGTCGATTTGGCATCGAGGGGGCCCATGGTTCCAGGACCATGAAAATTGTGCCGCGGAGCTCTCGTTTGAGTGCGGGCACGGATGCGGGCGTCCAGGGCCATTCCCAATTCGGGACGGCCCAGAGGGGGGAGAGTTGCCGGTGAAGCTGCGGGCGCTGTGCTAACATCCGATAAACATGGCAAATACGGTTTATATCGTCAGTGCCGTGCGGACACCGATTGGGAAATTCGGCGGGATGCTCGCGGAGTTCACGCAGCCGGATTTGGGGACCATTGCCGTGCGCGCGGCGCTGGAGCAGGCATTCGGAACGCCTCTGCCGCCCGAACGGACGCCGGGTGAGTTTTCGGCACCGCCCTCAATCGATCTTTCGCACCGCGGTAACGGGTCGGCGTGGCATGTCGACGAATTGATTTTCGGGAATGCGCGTCCGGCGGGCGTGGGCCCGAACCCGGCGCGGCAGGTGGCCTGGCGCGCCGGGCTGGGCGACGACGTGCCGGCGTTCACGGTGAACATGGCGTGCGCGTCCGGATTGCGCGCCGTGGTGCTTGGCTGGCAGGAAATTCTGACGGGCGGCGCACAAATTATCGTGGCCGGCGGCGCGGAATCGATGAGCCGCGTCCCGTATCTGGTCGAAGGGCGGTGGGGGTTCAAGCTTGGGAATCAGCCGCTGATCGACGCGATGTATCGCGATGGCTTCGTCTGCCCGATTTCAAAGCTGATCATGGGCGAGACGGCGGAGATTCTGGCGGAGCAGTACAGGATTTCGCGCGACGAGCAGGATGCGTTCGCGCTCGAAAGCCACAGACGCGCGACGCGCGCGGCGGGCGAGTGCCATTTCAAAGCTGAGATCGTACCGATCGAGGTGCGCGATAAAAAAGGCAATGTCACGCGGCTCGATAAAGACGAGCATGTGCGCGCGGACGTGACGCTTGAGGCGCTCGCGAAGCTTCCACCGGTATTCAGCAAGACCGGCAGCGTGAGCGCAGGGAATTCGAGCGGAATCACGGACGGCGCGGCGGCCGTGGTGCTGGCGAGCGAGGAAAAAGTGCGCGAGCTGAACCTGAAGCCGATCGCGCGAATCGTGGATGCGACGATCGCGGCGGTCGATCCGCGCGTGATGGGCATCGGCCCGGTGCCCGCCGTGCGCAACCTGAGTCAGCGCACCGGCACGAAAGTGGCCGACTACGACGCCGTCGAGCTGAACGAAGCCTTTGCCGCGCAGGTGCTGGCCTGCGACCGCGATTTGCATTTCGATCGGGAGCGGCTGAATCCCCACGGCGGCGCGATCGCGCTGGGCCATCCCATTGCGTGCACCGGCGCCCGCATCCTCACAACTCTGACTCACGAAATCCGCCGTCCTTCCGGACAGGGAACTGTCCCTGAGGCCAGCCCGCGCACTGGCCGGCGGGGCCTTGCCACATTGTGTGTGTCCGGCGGATTGGGCGTGGCAGTGGAAATCGAAACGGTCTAACCTTTTTGTAGCGCGCTTCGCAGCGATTGCGATTTAGCGGGCGCATAGACCGGAGCGATTTCATGGCCCTACATCAGCCGACGCGCGGCGCAGGCGTCGAAGTTCTTGGCACGCTGGCGCTCGTTGCGCCCAAGCTCAACGAATTTCAATTCCTCAAGGTGAAAATCGAAGGGGAAGTCGCGCGGCTCACGCTCGATCGACCCGACCACAACCTGCTCAACGAGCGCATGCTCTGCGAGCTGGCCAGCGGCATCAATACTCTCGGCGAGCAGCGTGATATCAAGCTCATCGTGCTCGATTCCGCGGGGAAGACTTTCTGCGGCGGCATCGAGCTCGGGGAATATACGCAGCGGCGCGTCTTCCAGTTGCTCGACGCGTTTCACATGGCGTTTTCCGCGATGCTCGACACGTCGAAGCCGCTGCTGGTGGTGGTGAACGGGCCGGCGCTGGGTGGCGGCGCGGAGCTTGCGGCGCTCGGAGATCTCGTGGTAGCAACCCCGAAGGCGCGATTCGCGCAGCCGGAAATCAAGCTGGGAGTTTTCCCGCCGCTGGCTGCGGCGATCCTTCCTTATATTTTGGGGCCGAAGCAGGCGCTCGAGCTGGTGCTTACCGGCGAAGCGATGTCCGCCGAACGCGCGCGTGAATTGGGATTGGTGAACTGGCTTGTGCCCGAAGCGGAGCTCGAGAAGAAAGTGGCCGAAATCACGGCGAAGGTGACGGCGCAATCCGCTCCGGTGCTGACCATGGCGAAGAAAGCCATCATGGGCAGCCTCGGTCTGCCGCTGCGCGACGGCGTGCGCAATTCGATGAAAGTTTTCCTGAACGAGCTTGCCGAGCTCGAGGATTCGCAGGAAGGCTTGCGGGCGCTGGTGGAAAAACGCGCGCCGAAATGGAAGAACCGCTAGCGGAAATTGCCGCGCAGCTCGCGCTGATTGACACGACCCTAAGCACAGCTTACACTCGCCAACGACAATTGAACTGGCGCGAGGATTTGGAAGGCCGTGAAAATCGGCCACGGTCCCGCCACTGTGATCGGCTCGCCCCTGCAAAAGAGCCGAAAGTCAGGAACGACCTCGGGCCAGTCGAAGCTGACACTCTTCGCGAGAGAGGGTGTGGCGCTACGCCTCGCTATCCTCGCGAGGCTTTTTTATTGGAGCTGAGAAAAGTTTCATGCCAATGCGACGCGCCCAAGTTGGTGCTTTCCTTTTCGGCGTGCTGATTAGCACCGTTCCGGCGCCCGCGTTCGCCGCGCAGAATGCATCGCGCAGCGTCACCGACGAGGTCGGTCGCGCCATCGTCGTTCCCGCGGAAGTGAAGCGCGTCGTATCTCTGGCGCCCAATCTGACGGAAACCGTGTATGCGCTGGGCCTGGACGGCCTGCTCGTCGGCGACACGAATCTTTGCACCGTGCCCGAAGCCGCGAAATCGAAACCGCACGTGGGCGATCCGCAAAATCCAAGCATTGAAGAAATCGTCGCACTGCATCCCGATCTCGTGCTCGCAACTACGTCGATCAATCGCGTAGAAACGGCGGACGCGCTGAAGCGCCTGGGCATCGCGGTTTACACCAGCGACCCCCACACGGTTCGCGGCATGCTCGATTCGACCGCGCACATGGCCGATGTGATGGGCGCGTCGCAGCGCGGAGCCGAACTCGTGGGTCAATTGAATCAGCGTCTCGACGCGCTGCGCGCGCGACTGGGCGACAAGCCAATGGTGCACGTGCTGTTTATCGTCTGGCTTGAGCCGCTGCAATCGATCGGACCGAGCACGTTCATTGCAGATGCGCTGCGCTGGGCTGGAGCGGAGTCGGTGGTGACGTCGCCCCAATCGTGGCCGCGGATCAGCATTGAAGAGGTCGTGCGGCTGCAGCCGGAATATATCGTCTTCTCGCAGGACGATCTCGGGCCCGCGGCCAATGAAATCGCGGACTTGCGTTCGCGGCCCGTGTGGCGCGATCTCGGTGCGGTCGAGCTGGGCCACGTGGTGAACATCAGCGAGGGAATTGAGCGGCCCTCGCCCGATCTAGTGGACGTGATCGAACAGCTCGCCCGTGATTTGCATCCAGCCGCGTTTGCGTCGGACGAAAACCGCAAGCCGCCAGGATGGCCGGACACTTTCTACGCACAGAACGAAGTGGGGGGTGTCGAACCCGACCCCGCATGCTCACGCCAGGAGACTGCCGCGTGCGCCCGCTGACTTCACGGCGCGTGGCGCTGATCTGCCTCGGGCTCGGCGTGGTGCTCTTCGCCGCGAGCGTGGTTTCGTTGCGCATCGGCGCATATCCGATTTCCGTGGTCGATATCGTCAAAACGCTTTTCAGCGGGATTCTGGGCCGCTGGGACGCGATTCCCAATGAATATAAGTCGATCGTCTTCGACGTGCGATTGCCGCGCATTCTGCTCGGAATTCTCGTGGGCGCGTCGCTCTCAACCGCCGGTTCGGGTTTTCAGGCTCTGTTGCGAAATCCGCTGGCCGATCCGTACGTGCTGGGGGTATCCAGCGGCGCGGCGCTCGGTGCGATCATCAGTTTGATCGCTGCTCCACATGTGCCCGGCGCGATCCAGCTGGCGGCATTTGCCGGCGCTGCGGCCACCACGGCGGCCGTTTATTTTCTCGGACGCCGGGGCGGGCAGCTGGATAGCGCCACACTGCTGCTCGCGGGAATCGTCGCCGCATCGTTTCTTTCCGCCATCATCATGTTCCTGATGACCACGCTGAGCGGGCGCGACCTGCGTGGGATGGCGTTCTGGCTGATGGGCGATCTCGGGTCGACGCTGCCGACGAATCCGCTGCCGTGGTTCGAGGCGCTGTTTTTCGTGTTCATCGTGGCGGCCGGCGCGATTTACGCGACGTCGTCCGATCTGAATCTGATTTTGACGGGCGAGCAGGAAGCGCGCCATCTGGGCGTGAACGTGCATCGCGTAAAGCTGGTGGTTTATATCTCGGCGTCGGTGCTCACGGGCCTGGCGGTTTCGGTGAGCGGAACGATCGGATATGTCGGTTTGCTGGTACCGCACGTGATGCGCATGATGTTCGGCACGGATTACCGGCTGGTGATTCCCACGTCCGCGATTGGTGGAGCGATTCTGGTCGTGGTCGCCGATACCATCGCGCGATCGATCGTGAGCCCCACGGAATTGCCGGTGGGCGCGATGACGGCGCTGGCGGGCGCGCCCGTGTTCATTTACCTGATGCGGCGGAGGGTGCGATGACCGCGATTGCGGGCAGCGGCGCGGCGTCTTCGCCCGTGCCGATTGACGCGCGAACATCCATTGTGCGACTGAAGGTGGAGCAGGCGAGCTACGCGTACGCCGCCACCGATAGGTCAGCGCCGAAATTTACCCTGGGGCCAACGAGTTTCGAGGCGGGCCAAAAAGAAATCGTGGCCATCCTCGGGCCGAACGCCAGCGGGAAATCGACGCTGCTGAAATTGCTCGCCGGAATCGAGCGTCCGCTTTCGGGCCGCATCGAAGTGGACGGCACAGAGGTCAGCTCTCTCGACCCGCGCACACGCGCGCAACGCGTCGCGCTGGTGCAGCAGGAAAGCGAACTGCTGTTTCCGCTACGCGTATGGGAATACGTGCTGCAGGGGCGCTATCCCTATGGCAAGCGGCTGCGATTCGAGTCCGAGGAAGACTGCCTGCTGGCTGGAAACGCACTGGCGCAAGTGAGCGCGGACGCGCTGCGCGATCGCTGGATGGATCAGCTGTCGGGTGGCGAAAAGCAGCGCGTGATTCTGGCACGTGCGCTGGCGCAGCAACCGTCTCTGCTGCTACTCGATGAGCCGACGCAACATCTCGATATCGGCGGCAAAGTGGAATTGCTGCGGCGCCTACGGCGGCTGGCGGATGAGAGCCGCTACAGCGTGCTGGTGGTAACGCACGAGCTGAATCTGGCCGCGGAATTTTCCGATCGCATCGTGCTGCTGCACAAAGGCAAATGCCTGCGCGTGGGCACTCCCGCGGAGGTCTACGAACGCGCGCTGCTGGAAGAAGTGTTCGAGGCGCCGCTGGAAGTCGAAATACGCGCGGGCGGGCGGCCTCGCGTGATTTTGGGCGCGAATTTCGGAGCCTGACGAAGGGTTTGACGCGTAACTTCCGCGGCGGCTGATCTGGCTGCCGCAAACGGCGCTGCGCATTGCGGAAGCGCCGTCCACAATCACAGGAGACTCCGCGCTAGGGAAGACGGTGAAAATCCGTCGCCGCCGCGCGACTGTAAGGCGGAAGTTTTTCGGTGCGCGCCACTGATCCGCTCAGCGAATCCGCTTGGATTCGATGACGGGCTGGGAAGGCCGCACCGGGTTCCCGCGATTTTCGGGACGATCCGCCGAGCCAGGAGACCGGCGGAGTCTCAATCCGGATGCGCACGCCAGGCGACCGCGCTTCCGGACAACCTTCAGCTCCCGCGCGAGAGGGAGAGGAGGAAAAATGAAGCCGCGAATGTCCCTTCTGCTTTTTTTCATCACGTTGCTGCTGTTGCCCTGCTCGATTTCCGCCCAGAATTCCACTGCGAAGCAGGGAGCCGCGATTCGAGGAAGGGTGCTCGATCCCGATGGCCGCGCCGTGCCGGATGCCGAAGTCACCCTGCTCGGCGCGATGACGGTGTCCGCGCAGACGCACTCGGACTCCCGCGGTGAGTACAAATTCGAGGGCCTGGCCGAAGGCGAGTACACGATCGTCGCGAACGTCTCCGGATTCTCCAGCATTTCAACGCATATCCAACTTGCCGGCGATGAGGATCTCGTCAGCGACGTGCACTTGAAGCTCAGCGCCGTGCAGGAGCAGGTGATCGTGTCGGCATCGCTCGGCGGCGCGCTGGCGCCGGAGGTGGGCTCTTCGGTGACACTTGTGAGCAGCGACGACATCGCGAACGAAGGTGTGGAAGCGGTGGCCGACGCGCTGCGCGACGTCCCTGGCGTCGCGATCAATCGCACCGGGCAGATGGGTGCCGTCACCAGTGCCTTCATCCGCGGCGGAAATTCGAATTACAACCTGATCATGATCGACGGAATTCCCATGAACGATTTCGGCGGCGGATTCGATCTGGCGCCGCTACCCACCGAAGGTGTCGAGCAGGTGGAGGTGCTTCGCGGGCCGCAAAGCGCATTGTACGGATCAAACGCCGTGGCCGGAGCGATCAACATCGTCACCGATCCGGGCGAAGGCTCGCCACACTTCAATTTTTCGGGCGAAGGCGGCAGCTACGATTATTACCGCTTGACGACCGGCGGAGCGGGATTCACCAATGGATTCGGCTGGTCCTACAATTTCTCGCGCGTCGCCACTACGGGGCCGGTGATCGACGATTCGTACTGGAACAATACATCGTTCGTCAGCCTGAGCTATTCGCGCAGCCCGCGGCGGAAGATCGTCGCGCATTTCTTCGGCGACGCCGGCTCGGTGGTCACGCCCGGGCCGTGGGGCTCCGATCCTGACAACCTGTATCCTGGACTCGGCAGTCCGTTCGCCACCGTCTACCAGGATCAGAACCTATTCGGCTATCAAATGAGCGAGACGGAGCAGGTGTCGAGCAGTTTCACACAGGTGAGCGCCGTCAGCGTGGCGACCGATCGATTCTTTTTCCCTTCTGTCGTGGACGGCAATTCGTTCACGGACACGTTGAGGCTCGTGGCCAACACGCGCAGCGAAATCACGTTTTCGCCCAAGGACGTCTTCGTCGCCGGATTCGAATACGATCGCGAGACCTTCAAAGACACCTTCGTCACCGATGCGGACGACAATCCAATCACTCTCCCGCGCAATAGCTACGCGTTCTTTGCCGAGAATCGCTGGAATCCCGGTACGCGATGGTTCATCAGCACGGGGGTTCGCGTGGACAGCATCAACACTGGCAGCATCGCCGCGGACGAAGTCGGCGCGTCGCGGCCCCTCATCCCGGCTGCGTCGGTGAGCAAGGTGAACCCGCGGATTTCCGCGGCGTTTGTCGCGCATCAGTCCGATGCAGGTTTTTTCGGCATCACCCGCCTGCACAGCAGCTTCGGCACCGGAATCCGCCCGCCCGACGGCTTCGAGCTGGGATTCACCAACAATCCCAATCTGAAGCCTGAAAAAAGCATCAGCGTCGATGCGGGAATCGAACAGCGTTTTACACACGATCGCGCCGTGCTCGACGTCACCTATTTCTACAATGGCTATCGCGATCAGATCGTCACGCTCGGCGGCGATTTCGCGAACCTCAGTACGTTTCAATCGGCGAATCTCGCGAAATCGCGCGCGTATGGCATCGAGAGCAGTGTGAAGCTTCGGCCGTTGCGCTCGCTTGAAATAATGGGCGAATACACGTGGCTGAACACAGCGATTCTGGCCCTCGATGGATCGCTCGCGGTGCAGCCGCCGTTCGTTGTGGGGCAGCCACTGACCCGCCGGCCGCGCAGCTCGGGGGGCTACAACGTCACCTGGACGTACCGCAGGCTGATGCTGAACTCGAACGCGTCGATTCGCGGCGCCGTCCTCGATCTGGAGCCGAACGACGGCACATTCGCATGCGAGTTGATGTTGCCGTGCCTGTTCCGCAACAAGGGCTACGTCGACGCGAACGCCGGCTTTTCTCTCCGGATGCCGAAAGGCGTCGAAATCTACGGCCGGCTGAACAATTTCCTCAACCAGTATTATGAGGAGTCGTTCGGCTATCCGGCGCTGCGACTAAACTTCGTCTCCGGCATCAAATTGGAATTGCCGTCGCGGCGCGACAAATCCGATTTGTAACGGAAAGTAGCCGAAGCGTCGGCATTCAGCCGGCCGGGTGCCCGAGGCCCCATGGGGGCGAAGGGCGCGCCGCCCCGGCCGGATGCTATAATCTCTGCCCTGTCATGAGCCGAACCGCACAAGAAGCCCCGCGCATAGCGCCGGACGGGATGGCGCGCTACGAAGCCGTCATTGGCCTCGAGGTTCACGCGCAGCTGCAAACGGTCACCAAGGCGTTTTGCGGCTGCTCGACCAAATTCGGCGCAGAGCCGAATTCCAATACCTGCCCGGTCTGCTTGGGTTTGCCGGGCGCGCTGCCGGTGCTCAATAAACGCGCGCTGGAGCTGGCCCTGCGCGCGTCGCTCGCGATCGGCTGCACGATCCAGCCGCGCTCGCGATTCGCCCGCAAGAATTATTTCTATCCCGATCTGCCCAAAGGCTACCAAATCTCGATGTACGAGCTGCCCCTGGCCACCCTGGGCGCGCTCGAAATCGAAATCGGCGACGCGAAAAAAACAATCGGCATCACCCGTCTGCACATGGAAGACGACGCCGGCAAAAGCCTCCACGAGGGTTTTCCGGACTCCGACAAGTGGAGCTACATCGATTTCAACCGCTGCGGCGTCCCGCTGGTCGAAATCGTCTCCGAGCCGGATTTGCGCGCTCCGGCCGAGGCCTACGCGTACCTCACGATGCTGAAGCAGATTCTCGAATACACGGAAGTGAGCGATTGCAACATGGAGGAAGGCTCGCTCCGTTGCGATGCGAACGTAAGCGTGCGGCTGCGAGGCGCGCCGAAATTCGGCACCAAGGCCGAGGTGAAAAATCTTAACTCCTTCCGCTACCTGGTCCACGCTCTCGAATACGAAATCGAGCGGCAAATCGGCGTGCTGGAATCGGGGGGCGCGGTCGTGCAGGAAACGCGGCTCTGGAACGTGGCCGCCGGTCGCACCGAGCCGATGCGGTCGAAGGAAATGGCGCACGATTACCGCTATTTCCCGGATCCCGATCTTCTGCCGGTCGTGGTCGACGAGGTGACCATCGGCAGCGTACGGCGCGATATGCCGGAATTGCCCACCGCCAGGCGCGCGCGATTCCAATCCGAGTACGGAATCTCGCCGTACGACGCCGGAGTGCTGACCGACACGCGCGCCATGGCCGATTACTTCGAATCCGCCGTCCGCGCAGGCGCGCCTGCCAAATCCGCGGCAGGCTGGATTTCCGTGGAGCTTCTACGCCGGCTCAACGACGCTGCCAAAGACATCAGCGAATGTCCCGTTAAGCCGGCAGCATTGGCTGAGCTGCTCACAAAAGTCGAAAAGGGCGAGATCACGGCCGCCAGCGGGAAAAAAGTGTTTGCGACGATGTTCGACACGGGCAAGCCCTCCACCGAGATCATCGCGTCCGAGGGCCTCGCGCAGATCACCGACACTGGCGCTATCGAAAAAATCGCCCGCGAGGTGGTGGCGAAAAGCCCGGACAACGTCGCGAAGTATCGCTCGGGCAACGATGGCGTGTTCAAATTTTTCGTCGGACAGGTAATGCGCGAAACCCGAGGCCAGGCGAACCCTCAAGCCGTAAACGAAATTCTAAAACGCGTGCTCGCCGAATCCTAATTCGCGCGTCAAACGGATTGGAGATACCAAAGTGCTCAAAGAAGGCGATTCAGCTCCCAAATTCAGCGTCACTGCCGACGACGGCAGCAAAGTCTCGCTCGCCGATTACAAAGGACAGAATCTCGTCCTCTATTTCTATCCCAAGGCGAACACCTCGGGCTGTACTCACGAGTCCGTCGACTTTCGCGACGCGCTGAAGGAATTCAAGGCGTTGGGCACCGCGGTGGTGGGATGTAGCGGTGATTCCGCCGAGGATCAGACGAAATTCAAGGTGCGTTATAAATTGAACTTTCCCCTGCTGGCAGACACTGAATTTGAAGTGGTCGATGCCTACAAGGCCCGCCGCATGAAAAGCTTCTTCGGGAAATCTTTTCTAGGAATCGTCCGCTCCACGTTCTGGATCGGCCCGGACGGTAAAATTCGGAAAATCTGGCCGAAAGTCACGCCGAAAGGTCACGCCGCCGAGGTGCTGGAGGCGATCCAGCAGGGCGCCCACGCCGGCGCGCTCGCGGCGGCAAAGTAGGTCAGTGGCAGCGCCACTCCTGCCTCGACGGAGGGCCGCTGCCAGCGGACCGAACGTGTCCCTTCAGACACTCACGACAAAAGAATCGCCCACAGGCTCGATCAGCGCGTTGTCAATCAGGCGCGTATTCCCCACGTGCGCCGCGAGCACGATGTAACACGGCTTGCGCAGCGTCATCGCCGGCTCGAGCGTATCCGCGTCCGCAATTTCCGCATAATCGAGCTTCACTCCCGGCTCGGTGTCGACCACACTGCGCACCGCGGCGATCAGCCGCACGATATCCGTTTCGCCGCCGGCGATTTCTCGCCGCGCTCGTTCGAGCGAGCGTGACAAAACCGTTGCGGCGCGGCGGTCGGTCGTCGAAAGGTACCTATTGCGGGACGACATCGCCAGCCCGTCCACCTCGCGCACGATGGGGCAGACGACGATCTCTGAGTCCAGATCGAGATCGCGCGCCATTTGGCGAATAATCCGCGCCTGCTGCGCATCCTTGCGTCCGAAAAATGCGAACCGGGGCTGCACGATCTCGAAGAGCTTCAGCACCACCGTCGTGACGCCGCGAAAATGTCCCGGCCGCGCCCGGCCTTCCAGCCGGTCGCTCAATCCATCCACGTTCACCCAGGTGCAGAACCCAGCCGGATACATCTCCTCCGCCGGCGGTGCGAACACGTAATCCACCTGCAGTTTCTCGAGCGCCGCGCGATCCGCATCGAGCGTCCGCGGATACTTCTGAAAATCCTCGGAAGGCCCGAACTGTTTCGGATTCACGAAAATCGAAACGACCACCGGCGAGCAGTCCCGCTGCGCCGCGCGCACGAGCGAAAGATGCCCCTCGTGCAGCGCCCCCATCGTGGGCACCAGGCCCAGCAAGCGGTCGTTTTGCCGCGCCTCCGCGGCCACCTGTTTCATCCACGCAACGGTGTGTATCAATTCCATCGGAGGGTGCGATCAGGCCGGAATCACGCGCCGGCTTGGGCGGCGCGCTCGCGATAGAAAGCGATTAAATCCGTGCTGGTGGCTTTCGTGCCCAGCTGTCGAAGCATCGTCGCAATCTGGCCGCGATGATAGGTGCTGTGATTCGCCACGTGCTGCAGCATCTGCCACAGCGGCTGCGCGAAGGCCTGTCCGGCCATGGTCTTGAATTCGACCAGGCGCTGGATATCGCCGGCATTCAGCGACGCCGCGAAATCCACCAGGTTGCTGTCGACTTCGGCAAAACGCCGCCGCGTCGAATCGAGATCCGGGAAATCCGCCGGGGTGGGAAAGGCCGACGGCGTGCGCCCGTGCCAGCGCTCAAGCCAAATCCACTGCGCGCCACAGACGTGCGCCAGCGTGTCGCGCACGGATTTGAAGCTCGATCCCAGGTCGCGCGTGTACTGTTCGGGTGTCAGAGCCGCGCAGGCATCCAGCGTGCGCTGGTTCGCCCACGCGTTGAAATCGTAAAGCAGCCGAAAATCTTCCGTATTCATCGAAGGCGCATCCTTTCAGAGTTGCGTCGCGCAGGTGACCCGGTTTCTAGGGGGTCGGAGCTCTTACCCGGAGCAAAGCCGAAGGGCACGGACGACCTTGCGTTCATTCGCGCTCAAAGGGCTGCCGCCCTGGGGTCCCGCGAGTCATCCCGCGTCGTATTAGCGCCGCTGGCTGGCCGGCACCGCTTGCTCACGAAGCTCCGCCGCCGAATGGTACGACTCCGCGTCGGACGGGAACGCGCCCGCCCGCACATCGTCGCAATACGCCGAAACGGCGCGCGAGATTTCGGCCGAAAGATTCGCATACTGCCGCACGAATTTCGGCCGGTGCCCTTCGCCCAATCCCAGCAGGTCGTGGATCACCAGCACCTGCCCATCGCAATCCGGCCCCGCGCCGATGCCGATGGTAGGTATGTGCAGCTTCTCCGTGATCCGCGCCGCCAGTTCCCGCGGCATCGATTCGAGCACCACGGCAAACGCGCCCGCCGCCTCCACCGCGCGCGCGTCGCGCTCCACCTGCCGCGCCGCGTCGCTCGTTCTTCCTTGCACGTGGAATCCGCCCATCGCATTGAACGATTGCGGTGTCAGCCCCACGTGTCCCATCACCGGAATCTCGGCTTCCACCAGCCGCGCGATCAGTTCGATCCGCCGCTCGCCGCCCTCCACCTTCACCGCCTCGGCTCCGCCTTCCTTCACCAGCCGCACGGCGTTGCGCACCGAATCTTCCAGCGACACGTGAAAGCTGCCATACGGCATATCCGCCACCACCAGCGCATGCCGCGTCGCGCGCCGCACGGCTCGCGTGTGATGGATCATTTCGTCTATGGTCACGGGCAAAGTGCTGTCGTACCCCAGCACGGTCATGCCCAGCGAATCACCGACCAGCAAAATATCCAGGCCGGCGTCGTCCAGCAATCGCGCCGTCGGATAGTCATACACCGTCAGGCACACGATCTTTTGCTTGGAATCGGGCTTTGACTCGAATTTCGCTTCGGAAAAACCAGCGGGGAAATGAATCTTGCGGGAAGCAATCTCGGGCACGGTAATTCGGCTGTGCTCCGCACGGGGTGCTGCGCTCATGTTGTCCTCCGGTGCCGCTCCCAATTTCGGGATGCAGCCCAAATAACAAGAACATCTTAGCAAAATGCCGCGAACCCGCACGAAATTATTGCCGCGCGGGGCTGCTGCGCTACTCCTTGCGAGAAAACTGCAACGGCACCTCGGAATCGCCTGTAGTGTCTACGTCCTTCGTGGCCATGGCCCAGTCCTGTCCTGCGAAACGGCGAACGCGGATATCCGAGTCTTAGGTTCGCGCGACGGCCGCAGGCGGTGTCGCCGCGGGCGGCGCTTGCGTTTCCACTCCGCGCCAGCCGACGGGGCGGCCGCGCAACGCTTCGCGCAGCGCGCTGAACAGCACCACATACATCATCTGCCGGTAGTAGAAGCGCTGCAAAATTAGCGGCGCCAGCAGCGTCCAATCCTCATTTTTCTCCAGCGCGAACGCGATCATGCACGTCAGCAAGTCGATGAACATGAAAATCGCGAAGAAAATCAGCGACCGCTCCACGTCTTGCGTGGTCCAGAGCTCCGGCAGCCGGGCAAATTTCAATTGACCGAGCCCCCAGAGCGCGAGCGACAACAGAAACAGCAGGTCGATCACTGGAGAAACAAGGGGGAGCACGATCTGAAAAAGAAAAATATTCGGAATAGCGATCCAGCCCATCGTGCCGTATCGCGCTTTCCCAGCCGTATCACGATGCTTCCACACCGCCTGCAGCGTGCCAAAGGTCCAGCGGAACCGCTGCTTCACCAGCGCATCGACCGTCTCGGGCACTTCCGTGCGCCCGATCGCGGTTTCGTCGTACAAAATCTTCCAACCGTTGCGCCGGATCGTCAGCGTCAAATCCGTGTCTTCGGCCACGGTGTCGCCCGAGAATCCGTCGTGGCTGCGCAATAAATCGGTCCGCCACGCGCCCACCGCGCCCGGCACCACCGGAATGCAATTCAGCAGATCAAACGCGCGCTTTTCCAGATTCTGGCTCGTAATGTATTCCAGGGCCTGCCAACGCGTGATCCAGCGGTTGCGGTTTACGACCTTCACGTTGCCGGCCACCGCGCCTACCCTCGGATCTGCAAAATGTCGTACCAGTCGCGTCACGGCATCGGAATCGACAACCGTATCCGCGTCGATCGAGACCACAATCTCGCCGATCGCTTCGCTCAATCCGTGATTTAGCGCGGAAGGCTTGCCGTGATTGCTCTGCAGGATCAGCCGCACACGGCGGTCGCGGCTGAAATTCGCGCGCACAAGCTCCGCGGTACGATCCTTCGAGCCGTCGTCGATCACCAGAATTTCCAGTTTCGGATAGGTTGACGCCAGCGCCGAGCGGATCGTATTCACAATCGCCGATTCTTCGTTATAAGCCGGAATCAGCACGGTAACTTCCGGCTGATATTCAGGATGATCGGCCGGTTCGGGCCGTAGTTTCTCGATGAGAGCCAGCACTCCCACGATCAGAGCGCGCCCGCCCACCAGCAGGATTCCGGCGACGAAGATGAACGCGATGCTGCTGCGCAACCAGCGGAAGAGATCGAAAATAAACGAGTCCGCCCGCGCCAGCAGCCATTCGTGATAGGTGAGCGGAGGCATCACCTGCGCCCGAGTCTGCCCCAGCAACTCCGAGACAGTCACAAACTCGTAGCCCCTCGCCCGCAGCCCCTCGATGATCTTCGGCAGCGCCGCCACTGTATGACTTCGATCGCCGCCGCCATCGTGCAACAAAATAATGTTGCCGCTGTGTCCGTTTGTCTGCGCCAGAACGCGCTGCACGATGGTATCGGCAGAAGCCGGCGGCGCTCCGTTCGCCTCGCCCCAGTCGTGGGGATCGATGCGCGCGCCGATGATCGCGTACCCCATTGACTGCGGAATCGGCAGCAGCTGCACCTCGCTCGCGGTTTCAGGCTGATGATCGATGCCGTAAGGCGGCCGGAACAGCGTGGTTTTCACGCCGAGATAGCTTTCCAGCAGCAGCTCGGTCAGGCTCAGCTGCACCTGCAATTCCGTTTTTGTCAGCCGATCGACGTCGAATTCCGGATGCGTGAACGTATGGTTGCCGATCTCGTTGCCCAGCGCATACTCGCGTTTCACGATTGAATCGTTCTGGTTCGCCGATTCGCCGATCACGAAAAACGTTCCCGGAGCGTTTTCCCGCTTCAGCACGTCCAGTACTTTCGGGGTCCATTGCGGATCGGGGCCGTCGTCAAACGTCAGCGCCACTTTTTTCGGATCGGCGCCCATCTGCTCGATCCGCCACGACATCGGATACGTCGGGAAGCTTTCGTCGTCGAAAAGATCGGAGTCCGGGTCGTAGTCAAACGTCCGCCGCCCGTTCTGCGGCGTGGAAGTGATCCGCCAGATGTCGCCGTCACCTTCCAAAATCAAATCGTAGCCGGGCGGGACATCCGTCATCTTATTGCGCACCGCATCGTCGGGATGCGTCGCGTCCCAGATGTACCACATCGACGGATCTTCCATTCCCAGCCGCCACACCGCCGTCCCGTACACTCCAAACCGCTCGGCGGCGCGCAGCTGGTTGTAAGCGGTCAGTCCGTCGAGCATCCAGACGTGATGCACCGCGTTATTTTCGTCCTCGTAGGAATAAAACGGATTCATCGACTGCGAATCGAACTCGATGCTCGATTCCGATTCCACCGCGGTGATCACGCCTTGCTGAAATGTCACCGCCTGCGCCACCGGGTGCGGGTTCGTCTTCGATTTTTCCGGCCAGTCGTAGCCGTAGTTCGCGATGCCCATCACCAGCTTCTGCGCCGGCACCAGCTTCACCATATTCTGAATGTCGCGCACGAACCAGTCCTGCGGCGCAATCGGCCCGGGCGCTGAGCTCGGGTAATGGAAATCGTAGTTCATCAGAATGATGGCGTCGGCCTGCGTGCCGAAATATTTGTAGTCGTAGCTGTAATCGGCGGCAGGCAGGGCGACCATCAGCTTCAGGTTGCGTGCGTGCAGATCGACGGCCAGATCGTGCGTAAAATGCTCGAAATCCGTCATGCTCGATTTCGGCATCGACTCGAAGTCGACCACGATGCCCGCCTGATGTTCCGCGTCCGCGTATTCCTCCAGCTGCCGCGCCAGGTTTTCCCGCGCCGCGGGATTGGCCAGCATTTGCAGCATCGACGGCGGACACCAGACGTTCGTCTTGCCGTCGTAGTTTTGCACCATCGGCATCACCTGCAGATCGACGGGCGGAGTCCGCGTTTGCAGTGACTGCAGAAACCCGGAGAGCTTGGTGTCCTGTTCCGCGTCAAGCTTCCCATCGCTCGAGACGGCGTCCAATACGTTGGGAATCAGCAAGTCCAAATCGCGGTAGTGCATTTGCAGCGAAGCGAAGCTGGTGGGGTCGTCCGACACGTAAAACGCAGCGCGCAGCGGGTCATATCCCTGCGGAACATTACCCAGGGTTTGGATTCGGCGTTTGCGGCCCAGCCGCGCCGCGTGCAGATGCGCTTTTGTGCGGATCGCGTGCAGGCCCGCGTGTGTGTCCGGCCGCAGGATTTCCGGCAGGTCAGGCTTGCGTCCCACGTCTAGAAGAAAAATCACCAGCACCAGCGTGAAAAAGCCGCCGGCAATTTCCAGCGCCAGCCGCGTTCGCCGCCAGCGGCGCCGTTGTTCGTCATAGAAAATGGGCTTGCCTTCTGCCATGGGGACATTCCAAGCTAGCCGTCCATCAGGACGCTGTCAATGACCGCTCAACATAGGATGCGCCTAAACGTAGCCCTAGCTGCATTCGTGGGGCTGGCGCTGCGCTTTTTCTACGTCCTGAAATTGCCGGCGACGGACTCGGGCGATGCGCCATTCTACATCGAGCTGGCGTGGAATTGGCTGAAGAGCGGCGTGTACGGGGCGGTGGTCGATGGGCGGCTGATGCCTCTCGATACGCGTGTCCCCGGGTACCCCGCGTTTCTGGCAGCGATCTTCAGCGTCGCCGGGCAATCGTCGCGCGCCGTGATGTTCGTGCAGGCATTTCTCGATCTCGCCACGTGTTTCGTGATCGCGCTGATCGCCGCGAGGCTGGCGCCGGAAATTTTCCGGCGCCGCGTGGCCATTGCGGGTCTGTGGCTTGCCGCGCTCTGCCCATTCACGGCGAACTATACGGCGGTGCTGCTCACCGAGACGCTGGTCATCTTTCTCACGGCGCTCGCCATGCTTCTGTTCATCGAGGCGGAAGCCCGCGCGGCCGGCGCGGAAAGCGCCGAACCTCGCACGCTGAGCTCCTGGTTTCTCGGCGGCGTGATCGTCGGCTTCGGGGCGCTGGTTCGCCCCGAAACTCCGCTGCTGCTGGCGGCAGCCGGCTTGGTTTGCGTCGCGCGATGGTGGCGGCCGGTGCACTGGACCAAGCTCATCCGCGCGGGCGTGCTGATGGCCGTCGGCCTGCTGCTGCCTCTGCTGCCGTGGGCCGCGCGCAACTGGCGGTCGCTTGACGAAGTGCAGTTCCTCACCCCGCGCTATCTGCAAATGCCCGACGATTTCTCGCCGCGCGGCTTCGACGCCTGGACTGCGACGTGGCTCTGGAAATTCGGCGACGTCTACCGCACGCTTTGGCAGCTTAACTCCGGCGAAATCCCCATGAGCGTGTTCCCCCCGCAGGCGTTCGATACGCCGGAAGAGCGCGCTCGCGTGGCCGCGGTGCTGGACGACTACAACTACACGCTCACCGAAACGCGCGGGCAGGACGCCGCGTTCGCCGAGCTCGCACGCGAGCGCACGACGCGCCATCCGCTGCGGACGTGGGTGAAAATTCCGCTCCTGCGATCGCTGGTGATGTGGTTCACGCCGCGCGTAGAGCTGCTGCCCAACAGCAGCCCGCTGCATCCCGTCACGAGCGAATGGGAAGACGACCGCGGCGATTTCGTCGAGACGCTTGCGCTCGGTGCCGTGAACGTCGTCTATGTGACGCTGGCGCTGGCCGGGCTTTGGATCGCGCGCCGGCGTCCTGGCGTTGCATTCCTGGTGGTGTTCCTGGTGCTGCGCACTTTTTATATCGCCGGCTTCATCGAGACGCCGGAGCCGCGCTACGTTCTGGAATGTTTTCCTGCCGTGATCGCGCTCGGCGCGCAACTTTTCGGAAAAATCGGCGGCGGGCGTCAGCTTTCTTCGACGGGCTCGGGGTGAATCGTGAGGCGGTAGATATGCGGGAAATGCTCCTTCACGCGATTTTCGAGCAGCAGGGTGAAGTCGTGAACTTCGGTGATCGGCAAATTGCCGTCCATGGCACAGTGGCACGACACCAGAATGCGATGCTCCACGCTGCGCACATGCACCTCGTGGCAATCGATCAGTTGCGGATACTCCGCAACCAGAGCGTTCAGGAACTCCTGCACGGCGCGTGAGAGCTCTTTCATCTCTTCGGCGCTGCTGATGCGCGCGCCTAGCGGCTCGATGTGGATGTTCACGCGCGTGCGGGAGCCCGTCTCGCGCTGAATTTCCTCCTCGAGCGCGGTCGCTTCGCGATGCGCGTCGCGCAGGCTGGAGCGCTCGTCCACTTCCAGATGAAGCTCGATGAATAAACTTCCGTCGTATTGATGCGCCGAAAGTTCGTGGACAGCCAGGCCGCGGCGCTGCGCGATGGCGCGGATCGTGTCGAACACCGGTTCGTCGGTGCGCGCGCGCGGTTCTACGTGCACGACCACATCGGCGGGAACAATCTCGCCGATCCGGCGTTCGACCGCGTCGCTCGCAGCATGTGCCTGTTCCAGGCTCGCCGTGCGCGGCACGCTGATCGTTACGTCGACGAAATAGCGCTGCCCGGCGCGCCGCACACGCACGCGTTCGCTTTGCAGCACGCCTTCCGTCTCGTCCACCGCGTTGGCGATCTGCTCGCGCAGTCCGCTGGGCGCCACGTCGAGCAGCACGTCCACGGTCTGCTTTCCCAACCGCGAGCCGATCCAGATGATCACGCCGGCCACGGCCAGCGCGGCGATCGCGTCCATCATGCCGAGCCAGGCAATTCCGAATTTCTGGCCGAGCCACGCGCCGGTGATGCCCAGCACCACCACGAACGTGCTCCAGACATCGGTGGAAAAATGCAGCGCGTCGGCCTGGAGAGCCTCGCTGGGATATTTTTTCGCCACACGCGAGAGGGCCCGTGACCGAACCACGTCGATGCCCATCGCCAGCAGCAGGATCCCGATCGCCATCGGGCTGGGCCGAATGGCCATGGGCGCGCGGCCGATCAGCCGCTGGATCGCCTCCCAGATGATGTACACCGCAGTGAACAGCAGCAGCGCCGTTTCGACGAACGCCGAAAAACTTTCGACTTTTCCGTGACCGTAGAGATGCTGCGCGTCGGCGGGCTTGTCCGCCACGCGCACGGAAAGATACGTAATCACCGCGGCCACCAGATCGAGGATCGAATGCAGCGCTTCGGAAAGAATGCCGAGGCTGCCCGTAACCGCCACCAGAAAAACCTTCAGCGACACGAGCACGACGGCCGAGCCCACCGACCCCAACGCCGCCATCCGCTTCTCGCGGCTGGCCTGGTCGATTGTGGTGGAAGGCATCGGCGAGATTATACGCTGCGATGCCGCGAAAACCGGCGCGCCCGAGTATTCAAGGTATGCCTCACTTCGCAAGCTTGCCGAACCTTTGTTTTGTTGGAGATAGGCCGAAAAGGAGATTGCCTAGAGAGAGGAGTGAGATCGTTCGACTGCGCTCAGGATGACGACGGGGACGACGGCGTGGCGCTAGCTGCCTGCGAGGGCGGCGAGGAGTGCGGCGCCATTGGGTGAGCCGAGGCCGGTGCAGGGGTCCCAGCCAGGGGCAGCAGAATAGCCGCCGTTCGAGCCGGAGGTTATGTCGTGGAATGCGGCGGAGGTACCGGCGTCGGCGGTTGCGGAATAGATGAGCGGGTTGAGGTAACCGGCTGGCTTGCCGATCGATTGGTTGATGCGGGCGAGCAGGCCGGCCCAGAGCGGGGCGACAGCGCTGGTGCCGCCGATCACGGTGGATGCGCCATCGACGAGAACTTCGTAGCCGCTGGCGGGGTCGGCGTCGCCGCAGACGTCGGGGACGCCGCGGCCCTTGAAGCCGTTCGGAGCTGCGGGCACCTTCGCCCCGGATTGAAACGACGGCAGCGCGAACACTTCGCTGACGCCGCCGCCGGTGGCGCCTTCGTTCGCCGAGAGCTCGTTCCAGGCGACTTCGCTCGAAATCACGCTTCCGTTGATGGCCAGCTTCGTGCCGCCACAGCCGATCACGTAGGGGCTCGACGACGGGAAATCGACTTCGAGCGCGCCGTTCGAAGAGCCGTCGGTGGCGCCGCTGTCTCCTGAGGCAACGAAGACGGTGATGCCCATGGTGGCCGCGTCCTGGCAGGCGGAATTGAGAGAGTTGCGCGCCTGCGCCGTCCAGGAATTTTCCGGACCGCCCCAGCTAATGGAAACGATGGAAGGGCGCAGCGTGGTGTCGTGCGCGGCGGTGGTGACGGCGTCGATGAAGCCCTGGTCGGTGTTGGGCGCGAAGTAGACGCCGATCTTCGCGGCAGGGGCGATGGCGCCGGCGACTTCGATATCGAGCTCGACCTCGCCATCGGGACCGTCGGCGCTGCCGGTCGGCGAATTCGTGGCGCCGTCGACGGAAATCGCGCTGACATCCGGGACGGCGATGCCCAGCTTGCCGAAATAGGCGCTCAGATCGCTTGCGTTGTAGCCGCCGCCGAGTTCGATGAGGGCGATGGCCTGGCCGGTGCCGTCGGTGCCGGTGGGGAAATTGTAGGCTTGCGCGACCTGAAGCGCGGTGAAGGAAACGTCGGTGGCCTGTGCGCGGATGCGGCGGCGGAAATGCGTGCGGGCCTGCGGGCGATTGTCGAAGCCGAAGACGCCCTCGATGATGTTTTCAAGCTCGGCGGGAATTTCGAGCGAGCCGGTGCGGCAGCGGTACGTGCGGCCGGCAATCGAGTGACGGTGCAGCTGGGCGCTGAAGGCTTTGCTGAATGCGCCGACCGTGCCACTGAGGATGACGCTGCGGCGGGCGGGTTCGGCGCTGACGACGGCGAGATGATTGTCGGAGGCGAGTTTGCGGATGGCGGCGATGTCGGCGGGGCGGGCGCCGTGCTTGGCGGCGAATTCTTCGCGGGTGAGATAGGTGCGCTGGGCGGGTAGGCCGCGGCCAAGTTCCGCGTCGGTGGGGAATTCGCCGGGGGCTGAGCCGCGGCGGAGAATTACCGTTATCTGGATTTCTTCTGCGGCGTCGGCGGGGGCGAGTTTCGTCGCGCCTGCGAGCGCAGGGCGGGTGCTGCCTTTTAGGGGGACGCGGCGGGTTTGTGATGGCATGGGCGACTCCGGTTCGGGGGATCGTTGCACACTTGAGATGCGACGGCGAGGGCTGCGGCCAACAAATTGTAGGTACGTGGTGCGTGAGCGTCAATGGAACCGCCCATGGGTGAAATGAGAAAGGCGGGAAGGAGGTTTCGTGATCCGCGACCGCAACCATCGTTAGCGAGGCCCAGATCGTAGGAGCACAGACACGAGTGTCTGTGACACAAAGCTATTTCAGCGGCGGCGGGACGTCGAGTGGGATGCGGCTTGGTTCGCCGTGGAAGCCCCGGATTTCGATGTCGTCGAGCAGGATGGAGGGCGCGACGACGGTGCTGGGGATGCCCGCGTTGGCGTCGCCGAAGGCGCCAAGGGCCGTGCCGGCCAAGCCGTCCTGCGAGTTCTGCATGTAGCTTAGGACGTAAGGATCGCTGCCTACGGCCAGCATGTTGCGGAGCGCGCGCGTGTTGAGTCCTTCGATGAATCCGCCGCGGGCGAGCTCCTGATGGCCGTCGGCGACGTAGACCTTGTAGACGAGCAGCGGGGCGCGATCGCCGTTGGCGATTCCGGAGCCGAGGCCCCCGACAAATTCGGAAAAATCCTCCTGACTGACGGCGGCGAGCGCGGGATTATCCATGCGCTTGATCTCGATGCACCATTCGTGGCCGTCGTCCTTGCAGGCGTCGAGGAATTTCTTACGCATGTCGTCGGGCTTGAGTGCGTCGCTGGAGGTGAGAAAAAGATTGCTGCTGAGCGGATGCGGATCGGCAAGCAGAGCGGCGCGCGCGTGGCCGTTGGAGAGCGAAAAATCCGGGCCGGGACGGCGCGACATCAGCAAATCGCGCAGAATTCCATTCGACACTACGTCGACGTGCTGCGATTTCACGCCTTCTTCGTCGATGTCGTAGCCGCCGAGCAGCGGCTGGCCCTGAAAATCGGCGAGCGTGGGATCGTCGTAGACGGACACGCTGGTGGGGAGCACGCGCGTGCCGACACGGCCGGACCATTCGCTGCGGCCGCCGAAGCGTTCGATGAAGGAATCGAAATCGCGGGTCATGGCGAGGGGCGGGCGAGCGCCGGACAGCGAAGGCTCGAGCACCTGCGCGAGAGTGGATGCGGCAGCGGGCGCGTCAAACAGCACCGGTCCGGTGTAATCCGGAAGCAGCGGGCTGGAGCGTAGCGCCATGAGGTCCGTTGCGGCGGCTGCGATGCCTTTTGAAACCGTGGCCGCGTCGGGCAGATCGCCAGGCGTCGCGCGATAGACGGCGAAGTAGTTGTGCAGCGACATGCCGTCGTCGGACTGCGTATCGAGCGCGGCTTCGACGGCGGCGAGATGGCGCGTGGAGCGGATGGTAGTGCCTTCGGTCGTCATGCGATAGGTGGTCGCGTAGACGAGGTAATAATTCACGCGATTGCCGTAGAGCTGCGGGAAATCTTTCAGCACCACGGAGGCTTCGCGGGCTTCTTCGTCCCAATGGCGCGAGGACCAATCGGGCTCCTGGCGCGGATCGATTTTCACCATCGGCGAGGTGGGCGCGAAATCGTCGATTTCGGGCGGCTTGGTGAGGCTGCGCAGGAAGGATTGCTTGAGGGCCATTTGGGTGACGGCGGCTTTGTAAGCTTGATCGGTGGCGAGCCACAAATCCTGGCGGAGGGAATTGTAGTCGCGATCGATGCCGACCTCGCCCGTCGAGCCGAGGAAACCCTGGAAGCCGTCTTCACTGATGAAATTGGAGCTGTCGAGATGGTAGTTGCCGACGCGCACGTCGACGGCCATGAAGCGCGTGCGTGAGGTCGAGCTGGAGACGAGTGCGCCGAACGATGCGGTGACCGTGCGGACGTCGAGATCGAGCAGGCGATATTCGATGTAGAAAGGCTTATCGACGCCGGCGAGGGCCAGGCGGGTGCGGGCGCGCTGCATTTCGTCGTGCATGGCGCGCAAGGTTTGATCGGTTTCCGTGGCCGGCACGTCGGCTTGGGCCGCGGGACGCGCGACGGGAATCGCCAGCGCGGCTGCGCGCGGAACGGGAGCCGCGGGGGTGCCCGCGGCGCGGGCGGCGAAACCCGGCGAGGCAGCGGCAGCGCAGACGACAGCGGTGAGGAAAATCGGGATAAATTTTTTCACTGCGCTTGTCCCTTCGTCGCGTCGGGATCGTGAGCCGGCGGCGGCAGCACGGGCGGCCGGTCAGTGGATGTTTCCTTCTTGGCAAATTCCATTTCGGAGATCAGGATCGCGGGGGCCACGGCGGAAACCGGAACGGACCCGGATTCGGCACCGCAGTAGCCGTTGAAAATTTCCGGCTTGTCGCCAGTGGCCACGATTTTCGTGAGCGAGACCAGCGGCGTGCCGACGATATCGACGCCGCGGACGAGTTGGTCGGGGCGACCGTCGGCGAAAACTCGATAGACGACGAGCGGTGTTACTTGAAAGGCCTGCGGCTGGCCGCGGCCCGTGAAGGTGAAGCCGCCGGAGATGTCGTCGATCAGCAGCCCATACTGCAGGCCTTGTTTCCTGACCAGCTCGACCAATTTTTGGCGGAGCTCGGGGAAAGTTTCTGTCTGCGTGCTCGAAACGATCAAATTTCCCTGACGCGCAACGGGAACGTAGCCGAGCTGGCGGCGGCCGTGGCCGTTGGAATGAGGAAGGTCTACCAGCGGCGAGCGGCCCATGAGAAACGTTTTCAGCACGCCCTTATCGACAAGATGGACGTCCGTTGCAACCACGCCTTCGTCATCGAAGGGATAGGCGCCGAGAAGCATCTGGCCGCCGAGCGAGGACTCCGTAGGGTCGTCCTTGATCGAGATGAAGCTTGGGAGAATTTGCTCGCCGACTTTGCTGGTGAAAGTCTGGCCTTCGGCGATGTCCTTTTGGCGGAAACCTTCGGCGCGGTGTCCGAAGACTTCGTGGAAGAAGACGGCGGCGGCGCGTCCGGTGAGCAGCGTGGGCCCGGCGTAGGGATTCGCGAGCGGGGCCTTGTCGAGTGCTTCGGTTTCCTTGATCAGCTGATGAATGCTGTCGAAGACGGTTTTCTCATCCGGAGCATCCTTCGGATCCAGCCAGTCGAAATTGGCGTAGCGCTCGATGTCCATGCCGTCGGGAGCCTTGCTCTGCACGAAAAGCTCGAGGCGGTAGTGAATCTGGCCGAAGGCGAGCCTGGTGCCTTCGGTATTCACTTGATACTGATTCGTGGACAGCGCAGTGAACGTGGCGATGGAATTCAGGACGGCGGGAGATTTGCTGAATTCGGCGGTGTAGCGGCGAACGCGCTCTTCCCAGGGTTGGCGCTCGACGTGAATTTCCACGCGCGGGCCGATGGAAGTATGCGCCTGCTCGCTCGAAAAATCGGGAGCGGCGCCCTCGGCGGTCTGCACCTGCACCTGCTCGCTGGTCTTCACTTTGATCAGGGCCTGCGCGGCGGCGCGATACTGGCGATCGGTTTCGCGCCAAATTTCGCGGCGCAGGACGGGGAGATCGTCGTCGATTGGCACGTTGGTGCCGGGGCTGGTCCAGCTGGGCGGGCGATCGCCGAGCTTGTGCGAATCGTCCACCTGATAGCTGCCGACGCGCGATTGGACTTCCAGCCAGCGGGCGCGGTCCTCGGTGCTGGAAAGCAGCGCGCCATTGGAGCCGGAGACGTCCACAAGCTGGCGGTCGGAAACCGTGTAGCTGAGGAAATAGGCCGGAGGATCGGCGGCGGAATAAGCCTGCATGGAACGGCTGAGTTCGTCCTGCATCGCGGTCAGCACGGCAGGCGGCGGAGTGGACTGGGCGGATCGGTCGGCAGCGGGGCAGACCCACGCTGCGGCGAACAGGGCCGCGGCTAGTGCAAAGGCTTTATGACTCATATCCCGTTTCATCATCGCGCAAAGCCCCTTAGTTTAAGATAAGGTGTGCTTGAAACCTAATGAATTGCCCTGCCTTCGCCAGGCGGGCAACCGCGGCGCCGTGCTTGCCGTCGGCGAGAAGGCCCCCTGGTATCGAGCGGCAAACCGGCCACCGTAGGCGGTGTAGCAACCCAGCCCTGTGCGAGAGAGAGACGCTTTCGGTGCGGCAGGCGATCTCGGCAGAATGAACTCCCAGCCCCAAGGAGGCTTAGATGCGCGCGCTGGTCGTAAGGCGGTATGGCTCGCCGGAAGTTTTTGAATCGCGGCAGGTGCCTGACCCGCAACCGAAGCCCGGCGAAGTGCTGATCCGCGTGAAGGCGATCGGGGTGAATTTCGCCGATTTGATGCAGCGCATGGGGATCTACCCGGGCACTCCGAAGCCGCCATTCGTGCCGGGGCTGGAGATTGCGGGAGTGGTGGAAAAGGTGGTGGACGACCCCGGCAAGCGAGGTGAGGGCGACGTTCTGCAGCCGGGCGACGCGGTGATGGCGATGCCGCATTTCGGAGCGTATGCGGAGTGGGTGAGCGTGCCGGTAAGTTCGGTGCACCGGATTCCGCCCGCGATGCCATTCGAACTGGCCGCCGCGTTCGCCGTGAGCTACCTGACGGCGTATCACGCGATGTTCACGATGGGAAACCTCCAGCCGGGGAACCGAATACTGATTCACGGCGCGGCGGGCGGTGTGGGGATTGCGGCCGTGCAGCTGGCGCGCGCGAAGGGGCTGGTTACCTTCGGCACCGCGGGCAGCATGAAACAGGAATTCTTGCGGAAGATCGGAGTGGACCATCCGATCGATTACGAAAAAAGCGATTTCGTGAAGACCGTGCGGCAATTTGCGCCCGACGGGATCGAGATGGTGATGGACCCGATCGGCGGAAGTTCGCTGGGGCGCGGCCAGAAATGCCTGGGGCCGACCGGACGCCTGGTGGTTTACGGCTTTTCGGATGCGATGGGCACGACGGGCAAGCGAAATCCGATGCGCATGCTCAAGGCGTTTTTGCAGACACCGCGATTTCATCCGCTGAAATTGATGGAGCGGAATGTTGCCGTGATCGGAGTGAGCCTGGGATCGCCGGGAACGCGGTTTGGCGCATTGTTGCGCGGCGAACTGGAGGAGCTGGGCCGCATGTATGAGGCGGGAAAGCTGAAACCGGTGATCGCGAAAACCTTCCCTCTCGACCAGGCCGGCGCAGCGCATCAGTTTATTCATGACCGTAAGAACATCGGCAAAGTGATCCTCTCCGTCCGGTAGCAACGAAAGCTGCCGGCGTTCCGGAGGCCGCTACTTCGTCTTCGCCATCAGATCCGGAGCGAGGACGTCGAGGCGGTCAAACGGAATTTCCTGATATTTCGCGTTGGGGAAGGCTTTCGTCAAAGCGTCGCGGAACGCGCTGATGTTTCCGGCGAGGACGATGTCAAGATCGTCCGTGTTCAGATATTTCTGCGCCATTTCCTTCACCTGCGCCGAGGTGACTCCGCGGACCCGGTCCGGATAGGTGTAGTTGTAATCCTTCGGCAGATCGAATGCGGCAACTGTGAGAACGCGGTCGGCAACCTGCTCCGCCGTCTCGGACTGGATCGGGTAGACCCCCGCCAGATAATCACGCGCGAAATCCATCTCCTGCGCAGTCACGTCGCCACTGGACATTTTGGCGATCAGATCTACGACGAGCCGCGTGGCGTCCACGGTTGCGGCGGTGCGGGTGAACGTGGAGACGCTGAACGAACCCGCCTGGCGGTGAGGATTGAACGAGGAATAGGCACCGTAGGTGAGGCCTTTCTTCACGCGGACTTCCGTATTCAGCCGGCTGTTATAGCCACCGCCGAAAATTCGATTCATCACAACCACGGGAACGTAATTCGGGTCGCTGCGCTCGATTCCGAGTTTGCCGACGCGAATCTGGGTCTGGACGGCGTCGGGTTTGTCGATCAGCCAGATGTGCTGGCCCTGCAAAGCGGACGGTGCCGCGGCAGCCGTCGCAACGATTTTCACTTCCGGCCATGCACCGAAATATTTTTCAGCTGCGGCAAAGGCTTCATCGGCCGTGATGTCGCCGGAGAACCCGAGCAGCGCCTGATTGGGAGCGTAGTCTGCGTCATGAAACATCGCGAGCGCCTGCGGATCGAGTTTCTTGATCGTGTCCGGCGTGCCTTCGGCGGGCAAGCCATAGGGCGAGGCGCCGTAGACCACGCGGCTGAAAGCAGCCGAGGCCAGAAAATCGGGGTCGGAGTATTGCACGGTGAGGTTGGAGAGAAGCTGCTGGCGCTGGCGTTCGAGCTCTTCGGCGCGGAAGGCGGGATGCAATACGACGTCGGACATCAGATCGAGGCCGGCGGCGAGATCTTTTTTCACTACGTCGAGGCTGACGTTCGTGGCGTCGGTTCCGGCGGACGCCTCGAGCGAGCCGCCGATGAAATCGATGGCTTCGGCGATTTCCTTCGCGGAGCGCTTCTCGGTGCCCTGCGTGAGCATATTCGCGGTCATCTCCGCGACGCCGGGCATTCCCTGTGGATCTTTCACGGTACCCGCGGAGGTCACGAGCAGGCGGACGGCTACGGCCGGCTCGCTGTGGTCGGTGACGACGTAAACGCGAAGTCCGTTCGCGAGAGTTTTGGTCGCGGCGTCGGGGAAGTTGAATTGTTTGGGCGCGCCGGGCGCGGGCATTTCAGGAACGAGCTTCACACCCGGCGGGATGACGCCGGTGCCTTTTTTCTGCTCGCTGGACTGGCTTGAGGCGCTGGGCGATTCGGGCTGCTGGGCCAGCGCGGCGGATGACAGCATGGCGATTGCCGCCATTGGGAAAACCCATCGAACGAGTGCGCGCGTCATCAATGCTCCTCGGAGTTCTTTTCTGATTGTCCTATTGCTGTTGCTGCCGGGCCGGCGGTGTTGCTGGCGTAATCGTCAGAATCGTGGCGTGCACTGGCACGAAATATTCCCGGGCCACACGCTCGATGTCTTCCGGAGTTACCTTCAGATATCGATCCAGCTCGGTGTTGACGAGATCGGGATTGTTGCCGATGACCGCAGCATTTTCGAGCGCGACTGCCTTTTGCTCGTCGGTGTCGCGGCCCAGAATGAATCCCGAAATTTCCTGATTCTTTGCTTTTTGCAATTCCGTGTCGCTGACGGGCTGCGTCTTGAGCCCGTCGAGTATGCCGATGACGGCCTTCTCGCCGTCCTGCGGCTTGAAGCGGGGATTCATGATGGCGTACGCCCAGAAAAGATTCGGATCCTCGGTGAAATTGCCGAAGCCGGCGGATTGCACGGCGATCTGGTCCTTATATACGAGCGCCTGGTAAAGGCGGCTGCTCTCGCCGCCGGCCAAAATATTCGAGGCCAGATCGAGCGGGTAGGAATCCGGCGAATAGCGCGCAGGAATCTTGTAGCCGATTACGACTGCCGGCAGCGGGGTGTTCGTGTACGACTTTGAAACTTCGCGCTCGGCGGTTTGCGGCGGCTCGGGCTTATTCGGGCGCGGGATCGGTCCGGTCGAGGCGGGAATTCCCTCGAAATATTTTTTCGTCCAGGTCAGAGCCTGCTCGGAATTGAAATCTCCGGCAATCACCAGCGTGGCGTTGTTCGGTTTGTAGTAGGTGTTGAAGAAAGCGCGGACATCCTCGAGCGTCGCCTTATCTAGGTCGGCGATGCTGCCGATGGGCGTGTGGTGATATCCGTGAACCGTGAACGCGGCGGCCCGGAGATCTTCCTCGATCGAGCCGTAGGGCTGATTGTCGACGCGGACGCGGCGCTCTTCTTCGACCACCTGGCGCTCGGATTTGAAATTCGCATCGTCGACGTTCAGGCTGCCCATGCGATCGGCTTCGAGCCAGAGCACGCGCTCGAGGTACTGGCTGGGAAAAGTTTCGAAGAAATCCGTCGAGTCGTCGTTGGTTTCGGCGTTGTCGAATCCGCCGACGGCTTCGATGATGCGGGAATGTTCGTCAGGGCCGACGTGCGCGGAGCCCTTGAACATCAGGTGTTCGAACAGGTGCGCGAACCCGGTGTGGCCCGCCCGCTCGTCTTTTCCACCGACGTGATACCAGATCTGGAGATCGATCACCGGGACTTCATGATTTTCGAGCAGGATCACTTTCAGGCCGTTGGAAAGTTCGTGCGTGGTGAAATCGAGCTTGGGAGGGCGATCCGCATCGCGGGCGGGTTTTTCCTGTGCTGACAGCGGGGTTGCGAGTGGCGCGGCGACAATGCCGCTCGCCGCTGCGAGAAACGCCATGGATGCCGCTCGAAGCCAGTTTTTCGCGCTCGCATTCGTCATGAATCGCTCCGATCGGTTTTGGTGGATGGCCTGGTCCAGTGTGCGCCCCCGAATGCTCCCTCCGGCGGCGCGATCCAGGTTCGCCCCAGTATTAGGGCAGCGCGAGCGGGTGTCAAACGGTCTCGAAAGCAGGTAATTCTAAACGACCTCTCGTAAATGCGCCTTTTGGTTGGACGCATCCACCTGGTGAAAGGTAGCACCGGCGCAGGGCAGGCGAAGAGGGCGCGCGGGCAATGTTTGGCGATTCGTATCGCCGCGAAACACAAATTTGGCGCCGCGGCGGGGCTGTGTTCCCATGAGTTCAGGCGGTGGTCGGGACGTGTTGGCCGCCGCGGAGGTGCGTATGCGCGCTGTATTGGGAGTGGCCGCGCTGCTGGTAGGCGCGGCTGTGGCGCTCTACATCTATAAGACTCAGCTGACGCAGTCGCAGGCTGCGGGCGCTGGCACGCCGGCGCAGACCATCAACGTGGTCGGCGTGAGGAACGATTTGATTTCGATTGCGCAGGCCGAGCGAGCCTATCAGGCCGAGCACAATTCCATCGCGTCGCTCGACGATCTGGTTTCGAGCGGCGAGATGAGCTTGAGAAAGACCGGGCGCGACGGATATACGTACGGCGTTGAGGCTTCCGGCGATGGATTTCGCGTGACGGCGCACTGCGCCGTCGCGGGTTGCACGAATTATGTGGTCGATCAGAGCATGGAAGTCCGCAGCGAACCCTGATCCGCTCCAACCCGCACGAAACCTTAGCGACCCAATCTCCCGCCAGGACGTCCCTTCCAGCTGGCCAACCGGCCGGAAATAGGGAATGTTACCCCCGTGTGAACGAGCATGTGGCTGCCCGCTTTCGGTGCAATTCGAACGCGACAACAGGGCCCAAACGCTTTACAATCCGCCGCACGCCGCGACGCGAATCCACAAACCACGGAGAGTGAAATGAAAATTCGAAGAAATCTGGCGCTTGCCGCGCTCGTATGGATGTTAGCGGTCGCACTCACAGACCGCCCCGGGCGGGCGGCAGGCGAAGCGGTCAGAATCGGCATGATTCCGGACGCCGGAGCCACTCAGGTGTCTATCGACCAAAAGAAACCATTAAAGGACTATCTGGCAGCGGCGATCGGGCAGCCGGTCGAGCTGATCATTCCGACGAATTACAACGCGACCGTGGAGGCGCTTGGCAACGGGTCGCTTGATTTTGCTTATCTCGGCGGGCTTACTTATCTGAAGGCGCGCGCGCAATACGGTGTGACGCCGCTCGTGCAGCGCGATAGCGATATGCAATTCCATTCGCTTTTCATCACGCAGGCCGGATCGTCGATTCAGAGCCTGGCCGATCTGAAGGGCAAGAGTTTCGCTTTTGGCGACATCAATTCGACGAGCGGACACCTGATGCCTTATCTCGCCATGAAGAACGCGGGCGTCGATCCCGACAAGGATTTGAAATTCCGCTACAGCGGCAGTCATCCTGCGACGGCGAAGGCCGTGGAAGCGGGCGCCGTGGATGCCGGCGCACTGGATGAAACGGTATTTCGCCAAGTGACCGCGAATAAAGACGTCGATCCCTCGAAGGTGCGCGTGTTCTACACCACGCCGCCGTTTGTCGATTACGTCTGGGTGGCGCGCAAGGACGTGAATCCTGCGCTGGCGGAAAAAGTAGCCCAGGCATTTCTGAATCTTCAGCAGCCGAAGGACTCGACCGTCCTGGACATTTTGCGCGGGACGAAATTTGTGCGCGCCCATGACGCGGAATACGAACAGCTCCGGTCCGTGGCGAAGCAGCTGCAGATGCTCGAGTAACGGCTGCTTCCTGGCGCACATCCAATAACCTACGCATATGTTGAACCTCCTCGACGTTACCGTCCGCTACGTGCGCCAGGGTCCGCCTGTCCTCGATCACCTCGGGTTGAACGCGCGGGCCGGCGAGTGCGTTGCTCTGGTTGGCCCCAGTGGCTCGGGCAAGACGACGCTGTTGCGGTCGATCAATTCGAGCGTGGCCATCGAGTCCGGCGAAGTGTGGGTCGGTGACGTGCGGGTGTCGACAACGCGCGGTCGCGCCTTGCGCGAAATCCGCAGTCGCATTGCGTTCATTGCGCAGAAGCACGACCTCGTGGATCGTTTGCGTGTCTACCAGAACGTGATGGCGGGCGCGCTGGGTCGGTGGTCTACCGCGCACGCGCTACGGTTTTTGTTGTGGCCCAAAGCGAGCGAGCTCGGAGAAGCGCGCGAGGCCCTGGATCCGGTGAGCCTGGCGCACAAGCTGCGGAATCGCACGACGGAGCTTTCCGGTGGCGAACAGCAGCGCGTCGCAATCGCCCGAGCGTTGGTGCAAAATCCGTTCGTGATTCTCGCGGACGAGCCCGTCGCCTCGCTCGATCCTGACACGGCCGCACAAGTGCTCGAGCTGCTCTGCAATCTCGCCCGCTCACGCGGAATTACTTTGGTGTGTTCGCTGCATCAACCCGAGCTTGCTCGCCGTTATTTCGACCGGATACTACGAATCGAAAACGGACGCGCGGTTCCCGTGGTGACCGCTGCGGCGGCCGCCAGCGTGCGGAAAACGGCGCACGCGCCGTGCTAGGGCTGGATCGCATCGCGAGCTTTTTCCACTTCCTCGGGCAGTTTTTCCCGCCCGAGCTTTCCTGGCGCTACGTTTCGCTGCTGGGGCAGCCGATTTTGGAGACGCTCGGCATGGCCGCCGCGGGAATTTTTCTGGCCGTGCTGATTGCATTTCCGCTGAGCGTGATGATCGGTGCGCGGATGCCCGGCTCGGGCGTTCTCTACGCTGTGCTGGCGGCGATTCGGTCGATTCCCGATCTGACCATGGCTATTTTCTGCGTGATCATCGTTGGGATTGGATCGGGAGCGGGACTGGCGACCATCGCGATTTATTACGCCGCGGCCATGGCCAAGGTATTCGGAGAAATTTTTCGATCGGCCGATCCCCGGCCGCTGGATGCGCTGCGGGCCACGGGAGCTTCACGCATCTCGATAGCGGCATTCGGGCTGATTCCGCTGAAGCTCAACGATGTGCTCAGTTACGGCGTTTACGAGCTGGAAAGCGCCGTGCGCGCTTCGGTGATCGTGGGCGCCGTGGCGGCCGGAGGGCTTGGAACGGAGCTGGTGGGCGAGTTGAATGCGTTTGAGTATCGCCGCGTCACCACGCTCGTGATTGTGCTGGTGATCATCATGATGCTGGTCGATCGCTTCTGCCGGCTGATCCGACGGTATCCGGTGGCCATGCTGGCGCTGCCGCCGGCCGGAATTGTTTCCACGTTTTTCTTCTGGCCGAGGCTATTCGCGGCGCGCCATGCGCTGGAAACTTTCGCGCGGATGTGGCCGCCGCACTTGAATCCGGCGCAGGTCGACGAACTGCCCGGTCTGATCGTGCAGACGCTGGCAATGGCCGCGGGCGGCACGCTGCTCGCGGCCATGCTGGGCGTCTTCGCTTCGCCGGCAGCCGCGAAAGGGATTGCGCCGCGCTTCGTCGTGTTCGCCGCTCGGCGCGTGCTTGAGGTGGCCCGCGCGATTCCAGAAATCGTTTGGGGTCTGCTGTTCGTCACGTTTGCAGGTATTGGGCCGTGGGCGGGAGTGCTGGCTCTGGGGCTTCATTCGTCAGGAGTGCTCGGCAAGCTTTTCGCTGAAAGCCTGGAAAATGTGCCGCCGGATCCCATTCGCGCGCTGCGGGCCACGGGTGCTTCGCGCATCGCCGTCGCTGCGTTCGGCAACGTGCCGCTTGCGGCGGGACCGATCGTGGTGCACGGGCTGTTTCGCTTCGAATGGAATATTCGCGCGGCCACCGTGCTCGGAATTATCGGCGCGGGCGGGATCGGGCAGGCGCTTTATAACGCGCAGCAGATGTTTTTCTATCCTCAGATGCTGGCCTACTTGCTGATCACCTGCGCGCTGGTGGGAATTTTCGACGTCGCCGGAACGCAGCTTCGCAAGCGCTACCGCGTTTCGTGGGAAGCGATTGAATGACGGCCCGCGAAAGCTCGCAGCATCCGGCCCGGCCGAAGGTTTTTCTCACCAACCGCGTGTTCGCCGAAACAATCCACTTTCTCGAAACATTTGCCGAGGTGGACGCAAATCCGTCGGAGGAGCCGTTTACACGAGACGAGTTTCTCGTCCGTGCGTCTCGGGCGAGCGCGATGATGGTGTTCATGAACGACTCACTCGACCCCGCGCTTCTCGATAAGTGCCCGAAACTGCGCGTCGTGGCCGCGGCGCTGAAGGGCTGCGACAATTTCGATGTCGCCGCCTGCACCGCGCGGGGAATTTGGTTCACGATCGTTCCTGATCTGCTGACGATTCCGACAGCCGAGCTGGCCGTCGCCCTGGCTCTTGGTGTGGCGCGCAGAGTGCTCGAGGGCGACCGCCTGGTACGGTCGGGACAATTCGAGGGGTGGCGGCCTGTGCTTTATGGCGCCGGCTTGGGCGGAAAAACGGCCGGAATCGTCGGCATGGGTGCCGTCGGCCGCGCGCTGGCGGAGCGGCTGGCGGCCTTCGGCATGAAAATCCTCTATACCGATCCGGTGGCGTTGTCAGTCGAGAGGGAGAAAGATCTTCGGGCGGTGCGGGTCGAGCCTTTGGAACTGTTATACGCGAGCGATTTCCTTTTCCTCCTGGTGCCGCTGTCTTCGGAAACCATTCACACGTATGGCGAAGATGCGCTCTCGGTGATGAAACCGACCGCGTTCCTCATTAATGTCGGTCGCGGTTCCGTGGTGGACGAGGGCGCCGTCGCGGAAGCGCTCGCCGCGGGAAAACTTGCCGGTTACGCGGCGGACGTTTTCGAGATGGAGGACTGGGCGCGCACGGAAAGACCGCGCGGCATTCAAGCGTCGCTGCTCGCGCAGGCGAATAAAACGCTATTCACGCCGCATCTTGGCTCGGCGGTCGCGGAGACACGTCTCAAAATCGAAATGCGCGCCGCGCAGAATATGATGGAAGCGCTCGCGGGCCGTCGGCCACCCGATGCGATCAACGATCCCCGGCGGGAGTCTCGCGGGCGTTCGTAGCAGAATGGGTTTCGCAGGCCGAGCCTGTGTGCCGCGGCTATACTGGTAACGTGTTGGCGAAGATGTGCGTCGGTGTATAGTATGCGCCCGCGAAAGCGAGCGTCCGCAGCAACGCGACGGAGAGTGATGCGTGCCTGGTGGTCGTCACGGTCTTCAAAACCGTCGCCCCGACACTCCGTGCCGGGGGGTAGGTTCGATTCCTACCCTCTCCGCCAATTTTCTGCCGGGTGGTAAGGGCTCGCGAAGGGTGGTGAACGCTCGTGGCAACCGCTGAACAAGCCTTGAAACTTACGTCGCTTTCGTCGTGCGCGGGCTGCGCATCGAAGCTCAGCCGGCAGTCGCTCACGGAAGTGTTGCGCCAGGTTCCGGTGCTAAAGGATCGCAATGTGCTCGTTGGCACCGAGACCGGGGACGATGCCGGCGTCTATCGTCTGGATTCCAAACGCGCACTGGTGCAGACCACTGATTTTTTTACGCCGATTGTGGACGATCCTTACTGGTACGGGCAGATTGCCGCGACGAATGCGCTGTCAGACGTCTACGCCATGGGCGGCCGGCCGCTGACCGCGCTGAACCTGGTGGGCATCCCCGCGGATCTGCTACCACTCGAAATGGTGAATCAAATTGTGCGCGGCGGAGCGGAGAAAATTCGGGAAGCGAAATGCGTGCTGATTGGCGGGCACACCATCAAGATTCCCGAGCCGGTCTTCGGCTATGCGATCACCGGCATGGTTTCGCCGCGTAAAATGCTGACGAACTCGCACGCGCGGCCCGGCGACCTGCTGGTGCTCACGAAACCGATCGGCACCGGAATTATCACCACGGGCATCAAGCGCGGCCTCACCACGCCGGAGCTTGAGCGCAAGGCGATCGAGTCGATGACACATCTCAACACCGTAGGCGCGGAGGTGGCCGAACGCGGGTTGGTGCGCGCGGCTGTCGATATCACCGGTTTCGGCCTCGTGAGCCATTTGGGTGCGATGTGCGCGTCGAGTAAAGTGGGCGCCGAAATCAAAGCCGCGAGCGTGCCGGCGATTGCGAGCGAAGTGTTCGATCTGATCGCCGCCGGATCGATCCCGGGCGGCAGCCGCGACAATCTCGCTTACGCAAATGAATTTACGGACTGGGGCGAAGCGGGGCCGGTGCAGAAAACATTCCTCACGGACGCTCAAACCAGCGGCGGGCTGCTTCTCTGCGTCCCGCGAAAAAACGAGAAGGCCGTGATGCGGCAGCTCGAACGGGCAAAAACGCTCTGCGCGGCTGTAATCGGTAGCATCGTGCGCGCGACGAAGCCCCGCATACGGGTCCTTGCATGAAGCAGTCCCAGCTGCGCGCGATTCCCGCTGTCGAAAAAGTCCTGCAGGCGCTCGGCGACGCGGCATTGCCGCGCCCGATGGTTGTCGAGGCGGTGCGTCGCGAACTCGCGGCGCTGCGCAAGCAGAAATCCATTCCAGGATTTGACGCGGTTGTCGCCACGATTCGCGCCGCGCTGCGCGATCTAAGCTCCTCGCGCATCCGCCCGCTCATCAACGGCACGGGAATCGTGATCCATACGAATTTCGGACGCGCTCCCCTGGCCGAGCCGGTGATCGAAGCGATCTCGCGGATCGGCGCGAACTACAACAACCTGGAATACGGCCTCGCGGGGGGCAAGCGCGGTGGCCGGGCCGCCTATTTGGAACAGAGTCTCGCCCAGCTTTGCGGCGCCGAGGCCGCCACCGTGGTGAATAACAATGCAGCCGCGCTGGTGCTGATCCTGCGCCATTTCTGCGCGAGCGGTGCGAGCGGCGCAACCTCCGCGCGTCCGAAAAACGAAGTGATCATCTCGCGCGGCGAACTGGTTCAGATCGGCGGCGGCTTCCGCATTCCCGACATTCTCGAAACCAGTGGCGCCCGCCTGCACGAAGTGGGCACGACCAACAAAACCACGCTGCGCGACTACGCCCGTGCCATCCGCCGCGAGACCGCCATGATCCTGAAAGTACATCGCAGCAATTTTTTCATGGGGGGATTTGTCGAGTCACCGACGCCTGAAGAAATCTCCGAGCTGGCCCGCGAAAAGCGCGTGCCTTTCGTGGAAGACCTCGGTAGCGGGGCGATGATCGAAACCGCGACCACCGCCGGCCTCGAGCATGAGCCGACGCCGGCCGAGGTGATTCGCCGCGGCGTCGATCTCGTCTGCTTCAGCGGAGACAAGCTGCTGGGCGGCCCTCAAGCTGGAATTATCGCCGGCAAAGCGAAGCTGGTCGACGCCCTGAAGCGAGATCCATTTTTCCGCGCGCTGCGCTGCGACAAGCTGATCCTTGCAGGACTGGAGGCCACCGCAGACATCTATATGCGCGGCGAAACGCGCATCCCGGTGATCGAGATGCTCCGTGCCACGATCGTAGAGTTGAAGGAACGAGCCGAAAACATTCTCGACGGCATCGAAGGCTTGCCCGTGCGCGCTACGATCGGCACCGCCCAGGCGCAGGTCGGCGGCGGCACCCTGCCTCACTCGGCGATCGATTCCGTCACCCTCGATCTGATTCACCGTGCGCTGCCGCCCAAGGAACTTGCCGCCCGCCTGCGCGATCTGCCGATCCCGGTGATCGGCTACGTCGCTCGCGGCGCGGTGAGACTTGACCTGCGTACGGTTTTTCGGCATCAGGACCACGAGCTGATTGCCGCGATTCGCGCTGTGTGCATTCAGCCATAGAGACCTCGCATGCCCGGACCCCGCCATTTCATTCTCGCCACCGCCGGCCACGTCGACCACGGCAAGAGCGCGCTGATCAAAGCGCTGACGGGAACCGATCCCGACCGCCTGCCGGAAGAAAAGTTGCGCGGCATCACCATCGATCTCGGTTTCGCGCATCTGGAGCTGCGCGATCCGGCCGGCGCAGCGGCGCCAATCATTCTGGGCATCGTGGACGTGCCCGGCCACGAGGATTTCGTGAAGAATATGGTCGCCGGCGTCGGCTCGATCGATCTGGCGCTGCTGGTGGTGGCGGCCGATGATGGCTGGATGCCGCAGACGGAAGAACATTTGCAAATTCTGAGCTATCTCGGCGTCACGCGCGCCGTCGTGGCGCTGACGAAAATCGATTTGGCGCAGGACGAGCAGGCCGCGACGGCGGCCATTCGCGAGCGCCTCGCAGGCACGCCCTTCGCGGCGGCGGCGATTGTGCCCACTTCCGTGGTCGCCTCTCGCGGCCTGGATGATTTGAAAGCCGCGCTGGTGCGCACACTGGCCGATGCTCCGCCGCCGGCCGATATCGGAAAGCCGCGCCTGCCCGTCGATCGGGTATTCAAGCTGCAGGGCATCGGCACGGTGGTCACCGGCACGCTGAGCGGCGGCACGCTGCGGCGCGGGCAGGGTGTTGCCGTGGAGCCGGCGGGAAAATCGGCGCGTGTCCGCAATATTCAGTCGCACGGTCATGATGTGGAGGCAATTACGCCGGGTTCGCGCACCGCTCTGAATTTATCGCTGGACGCTGTCGAGGATATTCACCGCGGCGACGTGGTGACGCTCGCCGAATTCGCCGGGTCGAGCGGTGTGCTTGACGTACTGATCGAGATTTCGCCGCGGGCGACGCACGCGATCAAGGACGGTGCGCGTGTTCACGCGCATCACGGCAGCGGTGCTGTTGCCGCTCGCGTGGCTTTTCGCGAGCGGGAATCCTTGGCTGCCGGCGAGCGCGCCATCGCGCAGCTTCGCCTCGAAGGTCCCGCGTTTGTATTCGCGGGCGACCGCTTCATCCTGCGGGACTGGACCGAGCGGCTGACTCTTGGAGGCGGAATCGTCCTCGATCCAGACGGGAATCGAAAAGCGTTTCGCACGGAAGCGCGCGCAAAATTCCTCGCGGCTCGGGCGGCGTCGCCTACAGATGCGGAGACCTTCGTCGGCTCGCAGGCGGTATACAGCGGCGCAACGCGAGCGCCGCAATTGCTCCGCCGATCTCGGTTCGGTGCCGCTGCGGTTTCCGAGGCCGTAGCGCGGCTCGCGAAGGCCGGCGCCGTCATTGCCTCCGGCGAGCTCCTCGTCGACGCGGCCGTCTGGCAGGCACTCGGCCGCAAAGCTGCGGAGGTCATCGACGCGCGCCACCGCGCGCATCCCGAGGAAGCCGGTTTGCCGCTCAACGATCTTCGCGCGGCGCTTCAGGACGATTTGCCGGTCGACGAAATCTTCGAACCGGTTGTTGCAGATTTGTGCATCAAGGATTTCGTGCGCGCAGGCGCGGCGATCCGGCGTGCGTCGCATCGCCCAGCGCTTACGCCGCCGCTTCAGGTTGCCGGCGAAAAAATTCGCGCGATGATTTCCGCGAAGCCGCTGGATCCGCCCTCGCGAAAGGATCTCGCACCGGATGCCGCTTCGCAGCAGGCGTTGCGTTATCTGGTGCAGAGCGGCGAGCTTGTGGAAATCAACGTCGAAATCGTGATGAGCGCCGAAGCGGTGAAGCAAGCCACCACCATGGTCCGCGATTTCCTCCGCAAACACGGACCGTCGACCACCAGCGATCTGCGTCAAATGCTCGGGAACAGCCGCCGCGTGGCGATTCCACTGCTGGAACGCCTGGATCGCGACGGGATCACCGTGCGCCAGGGCGATCAGCGCGCGTTGCGAGCGTAATCGGGCGCCCGCGAGACTGCGTCGCACTGGCGATCGCACAAAAACGGCCCTTTCCAATCCGTATGCTAGAATGGCCCGGCTGTGCAAAAGAACCTCCAAAATCTGCTCGATCTGCAGCACGTGGACGTCCGGCTCAACGATGTGCGCTCCCGCTTGGCGAAATTTCCGAAGAAGCTCACCGAATCCGATGCGCGAATCGCCGCCGCAAAGGTCATTCTTGATACCAGCAAGGCCGCGCAGGTCGCCAATGTGAAGGACCGCAAGAAATACGAGCTGGACGTCGAAAGCTGGAAGGATCGCGTCCGCAAATACCGCGACCAGACATCGCAGGTGAAGACCAACGAGGCCTATCGTGCGCTTCAGCACGAGGTGGAAATGGCGGAACAGGAAATTGCGAAGGCCGAGGACCGGCTGCTCGAGCAAATGGTGGCGAGCGAGGAATACGACCGGCGAATCAAAGCCGCCGACGCCGCACTGAAGGAGATCGAACAGACCGAGCGCGTGCAGCGTTCGACCGTCGAAGCCGATCGCGGCGCGGCGGAAAAGGAAATGTCCGAGCTGAACGCCGCACGCGCGCGGGCCGTCGCCGATGTGCCCGAGAATCTGCTCGATCATTACGATCGGATCGTGAAGAAGCATCACGGAGTGGCGTTGGCCGAGGTGCGCGACGAAAAATGCGGCGCCTGCGGCATGATCGTGCGCCCGCACGTGATTCAGGAAATGCGGCGCGCCGATAGCGACCAGCTGTTCCACTGCGAAACCTGCACGCGCATCCTGTACTACATCGAGCCAAGCATCGGTTCTGCGTCGGCCGCATCGGCTTCGCAGGCCGTAGCGGGCTCTTCGACGTCCACTCCGCACGAAAGCTGAGTCCCGCGCACATGCGACCGAAAACTTCTCCGCCGGGGAGCGCGCGCTTGTTTTCCGAAGCGCACACTACGGCGCCTCCTGCTGGAATTCACATAGCGAATATCGATGGCGCCTCGCGCGGCAATCCGGGCCCGGCGGCCTACGCCGTGGTGATTCGGGACGCTGACGGCAAACTGGTGCTGGAGCTGGCGAAGAAATTTGGGCGCGACACGAATAACGTGGCCGAATACTACGCACTGCTCGCCGCGCTCGATTTCGCCACCACGCACGGGATCACGGCGCTGCGCATCCGGAGCGATTCTGAGTTGCTGGTGCGCCAGATGCAGGGGCGCTACAAGGTCAAAAGTGAGGACTTGAAGCCACTCTACGAGCGTGCGTCGATTCTTTCGCGCCAACTGAAATACTTCGTCATCGAGCACGTACGCCGCGAACAGAATCGCGATGCCGATGCGCTTGCGAACGTCGCGCTCGATTCCGGGCCGGTAAATTCCGCGGCGCTCGAAGGGAAGCGGGAAGCCCCCCACGCGGCCATCGAGCGCAAAGCTCCCGCACCACGCGCCCGCCAAATCCGCGCCCGGTACGTGAACGGCGTGCTGGTTCCGAACGAGCCGCTCGAACTCCCCGAGGGCACCGAGCTGACGTTAGATGTCTATGGCACGACTCGGGACGCCTAGCCTGGGAGGCGCCCAGGGGTAGTCGAGAATTAAGCGGCGGCGGGCTGCTTTAAAACGTAAGAGGTATACAACGTATCTCGCTGGGCCGGGATATAGCCCGCGTCGGAAATGATCCGCCGCAATTCCCCTTCGTTCGTGCGGTTGCGCACGCCGGCTGCGTAGACCACGTTTTCCTCAATCAAAATGCTGCCTACGTCGTCGGCGCCGAACTGCAATCCGACTTGGCAAATTTTGATTCCGGGCGTAAGCCAGCTCGACTGGATGTGGTCGATGTTGTCGAGATAAAGCCGGCTGATTGCCAGCGTCTTCAAATAATCGAATGCCGTGGCCTCCGGCACTTTCTTCCCGAGCGGCGTGTTATCGGGCGCGAAAATCCACGGAATGAACGCCGTGAAGCCGCCGCCCCCCTCGTCCTGGATCTGCCGGATTTTCTCCAGATGATTCACGCGATGCCGGTATTCCTCGCCGCAACCGAACATCATCGTGGCCGTGGTGCGCATGCCGAGCTTGTGCGCCTCGCGATGCACGGTTTCCCACTCCTCGGATTTGCATTTCAGCCGCGCGATGCGGCTACGCACTTCGTCGTCCAGAATTTCCGCTCCGCCGCCTGGAATCGAAACCAGCCCCGCGTCGCGCAGGCGGATGATCGTCTCGCGAATCGAAAGCCCGGAAACCTCCGCGATGCAGGTGATCTCCGGAGCCGAAAAGCAGTGCAGGTGTACTTGCGGAAATCGCTCGTGGATCGAGCGCAGCATATTTTCGTAAAACTCGATCTGCAAATCCGGATGCAGCCCACCCTGCAGCAGGACGCCTGTCCCGCCCAGGTCGATCATTTCCCGGATTTTCTCGTAGATCGATTCCAGCGGCAGGATGTAGCCGTCTTTTGCGCCCAGCGGCCGGTAGAAAGCGCAGAACGAACAATACTCGGTGCAAAAATTGGTGTAATTGATGTTGCGATCGATCTGATAGGTGGCCACTCGAGGGTCGGTCTTTTGGCGGCGCACTTCGTTCGCCGCCATGCCGATGCCGATCAGGTCATCGGACTCGAATAGGTCGAGAGCTTGTTTTGCGCTGATTCCCATGATCTCTATGCGCCTTGTGTTGTGGTCGAACGCGCCGCTGCCTGCGGAAATTCCAGCGGCTTATTCCGCGGGATCAGCCCCGCCGCCGTGGCCTTCTCGAAATAAAGCTGTAAGCCCGCCAGGTTCTCTTCGTCCAAATCGAAATGAATGTTCTCGGTCAGATATCGCTCGAGCGCGCGCGGCGGCAAGTCCAGCTTGATGGACGCGGCTTCGGAGATTTCGCGCACACGCTCGAGTCCGAATTGCTTCGAGGCCGTAAAATCGGCCAGCACCTCGGGCGTCACCGCGTCGCGCCGACCCACCCACATCGCCAGTACAGCCGGCTTGCCGGTCAGTTCTCGCCACTGGTGGATCACGTCGTAAACGTAGAGCGTCTCGAACCCCGGCACAGGCATCTCTTCTGGATCCCCTTGGCAGCACTGCTCGCCGCTGGGAGATTTTCCCGCCAGAGCTTCCATTTTCAGCGAAATGCGCAGAGCCGGGTCGCCGATCACGAGCGCTGCGTCCGATTCGCGCAGCATCTCGCTTGGATCCGGCGCCGCCTCCACAAATTCCGGGGCCATCCTCCAGTGCTCCCGCGCGAGAATCTTCACCAGACCAATCGTGCTCCGGGAGCTGGTATCGAGCGATATGCGTTTCGCCAGCTCAATCGGCTTCTTGGCCACCACCAGCAGGCTGCGCACCTCGCGCTTCGATGCGATGGCCATTCCCGGCAGCACCACCATTTGATCCATGCGCTGATATTCGATCGAAGGGATGATGCCTAGGTCGGCATCGCCGCGGCGAAGCTCCTCGGCACATTGCGAAGGCACCGTGAACGACAGGTCGTACTTGCCCGCCAGCGGGCCGTCCGTAAAACTCCATACCAGCGGCGCCGCGTTGAGATACTCAACGATCGATACACGCAGTTTCTTCAAAGTTCAGCCTTAGGGAACCCAACTTGAAACGGCGCAATTTTAGCACATCCCGAAGGCAGGCATTTCCTGGGGAAGCGCGGGCCCAAGGGGTCCGCGAATATCCACTCACATCGAGCCGCGCTGTTTCTAATTCACCAGACGAACAATAGCGATGATGATTGCCAGAATCGCAGCCTGCATCAGGCAACCGGCCAGCGCTAGCACTTCCCATCCCATATCGGACGCGCTTTCGTGCCACTTCTTGGTTCCGATCTCCATGGCGCCCTCCACCCACTTCGATGCCCGGGCGCGACATCAGAGCCACCCACCGCCCTTGAATCGATGGATGTCCTGTTCCTTTGTGACGAATCGGGGTATCCGGGCCGGTTCCGCGAGATCGATGCCCTGCCGCGGCCCTGTATGTGCCCGGAAACATTGAGCTTCTAAACCATCACACGATTTCCGTGGTCGGCGCGCGTCGCCCGAGCCCCCACAGGAATCAAATGGCTCGGCCGATCTCGAAGGATCTGGCCGAGCGCAGTCTGGTGATTTCAAGCGGGCTGGCCCGGGGAATGGACGCGAGCTCCGGTAAAGGTCTACTCGCCTGAGATCCGAGGCCCGACGATTTTCGTGCAGACCGAGCAGCGCGGCGCCAGCCGTATCACGGTGGGCATCGCGCCCGGGGTTGTGGTCGCGGCAGGCGCGCAGTATTCTGGGTCTCTGACCACCGCCCGACTGGCCATGGAGTTTGGCTGCGAGGCGTTCTGCGCGCCTGGCCGGTAACCCTGAGTTCCAGCTGCGGACGGACCCGCTGATCGAGCCGGGCGCCAAATGGATAACCGGCTGGGAGGATGTCGTCGAGGGGCTCCCGACCTCGCTTTGGAGCATGGAAGAGGCTAGGTATGTGGATGATTTGGTGGAAAATTCGGGTTTGACATCATCTGAGGTGCGGGCGGCCCTGTTTGACAGGGAGCTCGGCGGCGTGATAACCCAGTTGCCTGGTAGGCAATTCCTGAAAGTCCTGTTGTAATTATCATAGGGACAGCGGGTTAGGATGGGAGCGCTCGAGCTAGCGGGAACACCGGGTTGCGGGCGGCTGAATTTCGATGAAGACTGTTCCATGTGGAACCGTCGATACAGGGACAAATAGAACCGCATGGCAAGATCACTCGTAATCGTCGAATCGCCGGCCAAGGCCAAGACGATCAATAAATACCTGGGCCGGAATTACACCGTGAAGGCTTCCTACGGGCACGTGATGGACCTGCCCAAGAAGACCATCGGTATTCTTCTGCCCGGCGAACAGAATGGCAAAAAGAAGTCCAAGAGGAAGACGAAGGGCAAAGGCAAGGCTGTGGTCGAGAAGAAGCCGGTGAAGCAGGTACCGGTGACCGCCGAAAACATCTTCGAGCCAACCTACGAGGTCATCCCGACCAAGCTGAAGGTGATTGGCGACCTGCAGAAGGCCGCCTCGACCGCCGAAGCCATCTACCTGGCGGGCGACCCGGACCGCGAAGGTGAAGCGATCTGCTACCACCTCGAGGAAATCCTCAGCAACCCGCGCAAATACACCAAAGTCGTTGCCGAAAAGACCGCGGAAATCGCCGCGGAGGCCGAGTCGGAAAAAAACGGCAAGAATGGCGACAAGCCCGCCGCGAGCGCCAAGACAACGAAGAAAGCCGTCGTCCAGACACTGGCTCGTGCGACTGCGCCGAAAATTTATCGCGTGATGTTCAACGAGATCACGCAGAAGGCAATCAAAGCCGCCTTCGAGCATCCCACGCAGGTAAACGTGAACCTGGTCGACGCGCAGCAGGCCCGCCGCGTTCTCGACCGGCTGGTCGGCTACAAGGTTTCGCCGATCCTGTGGGACAAAGTTCGCCGAGGTCTTTCCGCTGGGCGCGTTCAGACGGTCGCGCTCCGTTTGATCGTCGAGCGCGAGAAGGAAGTCCGGGCGTTCATCCCCAAGGAATACTGGACGATTCACGCGCTTCTCGGAGCGAGCCAGCCGCCGTCGTTTGAAGCGAAGCTCGTCAAATACAAGGGCGAGGACATCGAAATTCCCGACCAAGCCGAATCGCAGCGGATTCTCTCCGCGGTCGATAAGGCCATTTGGCAAGTGGCCAGCGTGGCACAGAAGGAGAAGCGTCGTTTCGCGCCGCCGCCGTTCACGACATCGAAGCTCCAGCAGGCCGGGTACAACCGCCTCCGGTACACCGCGCGCCGCACGATGATGCTCGCGCAGCGCCTTTATGAGGGCATCGAGCTTGGCGACGAAGGTTCCGTAGCGCTCGTCACCTACATGCGCACGGATTCGGTGCGCGTTTCCGCGGATGCGATCGAGCAGGTTCGCGAACACATCGGCTCGAGCTATGGGCCAGGCTTCCTGCCCGAAAAGCCGAACTTTTTCAAATCGAAGAAGGATGCGCAGGAAGCGCACGAAGCGATTCGTCCCACGGACGTGACGCGCACGCCCGAAAGCGTTCGCCGCTTTCTCGATGACGACATGTTTAAGCTCTACCAGATGATCTGGCAGCGCTTCGTCGCTTCGCAGATGGTACCCGCGGTTTTCGATCAAACCACGATCGACGTGGACGCCTCCGGTTACACGTTCCGCGCCACAGGTTCGGTGATGAAGTTCGAGGGCTACCTGGCGGCCTACGCGGCGGTGAAGGACGAAGAAGAAAAGGAAGACGAAGCCGATACCGCCGGCAATCGGCTGCCTCAGGTTCGCGAAGGCGAGCAGCTGCGCCTGGAAACGATTCGCCCCGAGCAGCATTTCACCGATCCGCCGCCCCGCTACACCGAAGCGACGCTGGTGAAGGAGCTCGAAGAAAAAGGCATCGGCCGCCCGTCCACGTATGCCGCGATTATTTCGACGATCGTCGAACGCGAGTACGTGAACAAGGACCAGGGCCGGTTCACGCCCACGCGCCTGGGTGAAAAAGTGAGCGACCTGCTGGTGAAGGCGTTTGAGGATATTTTCGACGTCGGCTTCACCGCGCGCCTGGAAGACGAGCTCGACGAAATCGAAGAAGGCAAAATGACCTGGCGCTCGGCCGTCAAGGAATTCTGGGACCGCTTCGTGGTCGATCTCGACCACGCCAGCGAAAAAATGGTTTCCTACAAGGCCGGAATCCCGACTGGCCAGAAGTGCGAAAAGTGCGGCGAGGGCGAGCTGCTCGAACGCATCAGCCGCCACGGATTCTTCCTGGGGTGCTCGCGCTATCCGGACTGCGATTTCATCCGCGATCTGGCCGAGCCCGGCGCGGTGGACACCGAAGGCGAACTGAAAACCGAGTATTGCGAAAACTGCGGCAAGGAAATGGCCATCAAGCGCGGGCGCTTCGGCACGTTCCTTGCGTGCAAGGGCTATCCGAATTGCCGCACCACCCGCCGGCTGGCGGCCGGCACTTTGAAGGCGCTACAGCCCGACGTCGAGCTCGACGAGAAGTGCCCGACCTGCGGCGACATTTTGCTGCGGCGGCAGGGCCGCTTCGGCGAATTTATTGGCTGCAAGAATTATCCCAAGTGCAAATACACGCGGCCGATTACGCTGGGAATCAAATGCCCGAAGTGCAACGAGGGCGAGTTCGTTCGCCGCGGCACCGCCCGGGGCCGCGGCAAAGGCCGAATCTTCTACGGCTGCTCGCGCTATCCCGACTGCGATTTCACGACCCCGCACGAGCCGATCAACGAGCCCTGCCCGAAATGTGGCGCCCCTTTCATCGTCGAAAAGCGCACCAAGCAGGGTACCTTCCGCTCCTGCATCCGCGAAAACTGCGACTGGGAAATGGCCGTGCCCGAGGCGCCGCCCGTGGCGACCTCGGCGCCCGCACCCGATTTCGTGCATCCGCAGAATCCGCCGACGCCTGAGCCGGTGGGCGCTGCGCCCGTGAAAGACTGATTCAGACGCCGCGGTGTTCTGCGCCAACAAGTTTCCTGTTGTGTGTCACTTCGCGGCTATCCCCGCTTTTTTTCGATGACTTAGATCTCAATTGACTTAGCATGGTGTGTGACTTCGTTTTGATCAGGTGAAATTTGTCCCTTCTCGGCGTTCACGAATATTGTGATAGATTTGAGAAGCTGTTTGCAGGGCAGCTCATGAACAAGTCCGCTCCCAATTTCAGTCTGCCGCCGGTCGCGACGGGAGGCTTCGCAACCGGACGCAGGTACTGCTTCCGGTTTCTTGTCCTGCTAATCCTTCTGCTCGCCGGCGGAGAGGCTCGGAGTGCATACGCCTCAAACGCGCCCGTTGCTTCGATCGGACCGGGACCGCAGTTCGCGATTTCAGACTTCGACGGGGACCGCAACCCCGATACAGCCAGCATTCAGGCCGGACCAAACGTTCCCGGGCGCACCGATTATTGGATCCAGCTTCGGCTTTCCGCGACCGGCCAACAATTTATTCGACTCGCGGGACCTGCGGGCGGGCTCCAGATCGAGGCGCGCGACGTCAATGGAGACCACGCGGTTGATCTGGTCGTCACGACCGCCTGGTTCCGACAGCCTGTAGCCGTACTTCTGAACGACGGCCACGGCAGTTTCTCACGCGTTGAACCGAACGGGTTCCCCGAAGCGTTCCGCGAGTACAAAACGAATTGGTTTTCGACCTTTAACCAGCCAATCGACGCGGTCGGTGTTCCACCGCAACAGGATGCCGCGATTTGCCGGGAAACCGGAGCCCGCACTCGTCTCCGATCGACCGCCGGTTCGATCCTGCCTTTACACGCGGGATTTCTTCGCAGCCCGTTCATGATGTCTCACGCAGGACGAGCGCCCCCGCCGGAAGTCTCCTACCTCTAATTCAATCATTCGGCCTTTCGATCGGTAAGCCTGCGCTTCCGCTCTTTCGCTGGCGATAGGTCCACCGCTCGTGGCCACATATCGCCCTGCTCCTAGACTCCCGTGAAGCGCACGCCGTGCACTCCGCTGGGAGCTCATTCCACATCTCGAAGCTATTTCTGGATTTTCAGGTGAGGCCGTCAATGATGCGCATGGAGTGCAGAACACTTGCTCTGGCGATTGTCGCCACGATCACCTTCGCCGGCTGTGGCAACGGCAAGGGAGATCCCAAATTGGAAGCCCCGCCGCCCGCTCAGGTTGAACACGAGCAGGATCTCAACGTGATTCAGGTTGACCATCCGGAAAAGTTTCCCGTGGCCACCGCTATCGAGCACGAAGCCGCGTCGCAACTGGTCGTAACCGGCGCCGTGAATCCGGACATTGCGCGAACGGTTCCCGTGGTTTCGCTGGCGTCGGGCCGGGTGGTCGATATTCGCGCCCGGCTGGGCGACACGGTGAAGAAGGGCCAGCTTCTGTTGCGCGTCCGGAGCGACGATGTTTCCGGCGCGTTCTCCGATTACCGCAAGGCCGTCGACGACGAGCTCCTAGCGCACAAACAACTGGATCGAGCCAGCGATCTCTACGCGCACGGAGCGATCGCGCAAGCGGATTTGGAATCCGCCGAGACCGGTGAGAATGACGCAAAGATCACGCTCGAAACCGCGAAGGAACATCTTGAGTTGCTTGGCAATGATCCGAGCCATCCCACGGGCATCGTTGACATCGTCGCGCCTGTTTCGGGTGTCATCACGGACCAGGAAGTTACGAATGCCGCCGGTGTCCAGGGCCTGTCGTCGCCGAATCCCTTCACGATCTCCGACCTGTCCTATGTTTGGGTAGTTTGCGACGTTTACGAAAACGATCTGCGCAGCGTGCACCTGGGAGAAAGCGCCGATATCAGCTTGAACGCGTATCCGGACCGGCCGCTAAAGGGAACGATCAGCAACATCGGCGCGATCCTCGACGGGACCATCCGAACGGCCAAGGTTCGCATCGAGGTCCGGAACCCGGGATTCATGCGTCCCGGGATGTTTGCGACCGCGACATTCCATGGCCTGAAGAAAGAGTCGCATGCGGCCATACCGGCCTCGGCCATCCTGCATCTGCATGACCGCGACTGGGTCTATATGCCCGCCGATGACAACAGGTTTCGCAGGTTCGAAGTCGTGGCGGGCGAAACGCTCCCGAATCAAATGCAGGAAATTCTAACCGGCGTGCAGCCGGGCCAGAAGGTTGTGGCCAGCGCGCTTGCGCTGCAGAACGCGGTCGATAACCAGTGACTTCCACGCGGCGGGGCTCCCGGGGAGGAGCAGCGAATGATTCGTAAGGTAGTGGATTTTGCCCTGGAAAACCGCTTTCTTGTCCTGGCGGCTGCCCTGCTGCTGTTTGGCTGGGGCGCGATTTCTTTCCATCAACTTCCCGTCGAAGCGTATCCCGACGTGGCGGACAACTACGTGGAGATCATCACGCAGTGGCCCGGGATATCCGCGGAACAAATCGAGCAGCAGGTGACGATTCCGCTGGAAATCGTGATGAACGGCATTCCTCACGTCACGCATTTGCGGTCGTTCTCGCTCTTCGGTCTTTCCGACATCAAGCTGATTTTCGACGATGACGAGGAGAATGCATGGGACAGGGAACGGGTTCTCGAGCGACTCTCGCAAGTCACGCTGCCTCCCGGCGTCGTACCCCAAATGGGCACCGACTGGAGCCCGGTCGGTCAGATTTATTTCTTCACGCTGCACAGTACGAATCCCGAGTACGACGTGATGGAATTGAAATCGCTTGAAGACTGGGTCATCGAGAAAAACTTCAAGGCGGTGCCCGATATCGTCGACGTGTCCAGTTTCGGCGGTCCGACCCGCGAATATCAGGTCCGCGTGGACCCCGAAAAGTTGATTTCGTACGGACTCAGCCTGGCGCTGGTCGAGCAGCAACTGACCAACAATAACGTGAACGCGGGCGGCAGCTTTATTGAATCCGGATTGCAGCAGGTGAATCTCCGGGAAGTGGGCTTGGTCAAGAACGTTGCGGACATCGCGAACACGGTCATTAGCACGAAGAACGGTACTCCGATTCGCGTGAGAGATATGGCCGTAGTTTCACAGGGGCCGAAAATCAGGCTGGGGCAGTTTGCGCGAGCGACTCATCGAGCGGACGGAAAGATCATCGACAACGACGACGTGGTTTCGGGGATCGTGCTTTTGCGCAAAGGCGCCAATGCGGATGAGGCTCTTCGAGGGATCAACGAGAAGGTTAAGGAGCTGAACGACCACATTTTGCCGGCCGGCGTGAAGGTAGTCCCGTTTATCGATCGCACGGACCTGGTGCACTACACAACGCACACGGTTCTTCACAACCTGACCGAAGGAATCGTCCTGGTTGTGCTGATCCTGTTTTTGTTTCTTGGAAATGTTCGCGGGGCAATCATCGTCGCGCTTACGATTCCGTTTGCGCTGCTGTTCGCCGCGACTTGTCTGAGTTTGAAAGGCATCCCCGCAAACCTCCTGTCACTTGGCGCGTTGGATTTCGGGATGGTCGTGGACGGGGCGGTGGTAATGGTGGAAAACGTGGTTCGCCATTTGCACCAGCGTCAGATGGGGAGTGGGTCCAGAAGCACGCTGGAGGTGATCCGCGAGGCTGCGCACGAAGTGCAGCGCCCGGTGTTCTACGCGATCGCCATCATCATCACCGCATACCTGCCCATCTTCACGCTGCAGCGGGTCGAAGGACGTTTGTTCAAACCGATGGCCTGGACCGTGGCGTTCGCTCTGCTGGGCGCCTTGTTATTTTCCATGCTCGTAGCGCCGGTGCTTTCAAGCTTTCTGTTTTCCGGGAAGATGCGGGAGTGGCGAAACCCGATTCTGATTTTCTTGACCGAGCGCTATCGCAAGTCGGCTCGGTGGGCGATCGAGCATCGGCTGGTGACGTTGGGCGCCGCCGCTCTGGGCGTGTGCCTTGCCTTGTATCTCACGTTTGGCGGACTGATCGGTTCCGAGTTTCTGCCCCATCTGGACGAAGGCGCACTTTGGGTGCGCGGCACCCTTGCTCCCAGCGTAGGACCCACCGAGGGCATTCGGGTATCCAATGAGGCCCGCATCATTCTGTGCTCTTTTCCCGAGGTGCCTCAGTGCACCAGCCAGGTAGGGCGTCCAGACGATGGCACGGATACGACAGGGTTCTTCAATACTGAATACTTCGTCGATTTGAAACCCAAGGAGCAATGGCGGCCCGTTTTTCACGAGAACAAAGACGAGTTGATCGCCGCGATGAATCGGGAGCTCGCTGAAATTCCCGGGGTGGTCTGGGGTTTTTCGCAGCCGATTGAAGACAACATGGAAGAGGCGGTCAGCGGCGTCAAGGGAGAGCTGGCCACAAAAGTCTATGGCGACGATCTGAAGGTGCTCGAGGACAAGGCCGATCAAATCGTAAGCGTGATGCGCCAGATCAACGGGATCGAGGACCTCGGCGTCTTTCGCGCTCTGGGCCAGCCGAATATCGACTTCGAAGTGGATCGCGATCAAGCGGCGCGTTATCAAATCAACGTCGCGGACGTCCAGGACGCCATCCAGACTGCCGTCGGAGGCAACGCCCTGACGCAGGTACTAGAAGGCGAGGCGCGCTACGACTTGGTGCTTCGCTACTTGCCGCAGTACCGCACGACGAAAGAGGCCATTGAGAACATTCGCCTATTGTCGCCGTCCGGTGAACGAGTATCCCTCGCTCAGCTCTGTAAAATCCGGGAACAGGATGGCGGTTCGGAAATCTATCGCGAGGGAAACCAGCGCTACGTCGCGATCAAGTACAGCGTGCGCGGCCGCGATCTTGGCGGCGCGGTCGAAGAAGCGATCAGCAAGGTCAACGCGCAAGTTCAGTTGCCGCGCGGGTACCACATCGATTGGGAAGGCGAATACGAAAGCGAAAAGCGCGCGCAGGCACGGTTGCTGATTATCGTGCCACTGACAATCCTCGTCATTTTCCTCATTCTTTACACCATGTTTCGCTCGCCGAAGTGGGCAGCGCTGATTCTCGCTACGGTTGCAATGGGCAGCTTTGGCGGGCTCCTGGCCCTCCTTATGACTGGAACGCACTTCAGCGTTTCGTCGGGAGTCGGCTTTCTGGCGCTGTTCGGCGTGTCGGTTCAGACCGGCGTCATCATGCTCGAATACATCAATCAACTGCGATCGCTGGGGCGGTCGATAGAAGATGCGGCGATCGAAGGGGCCGTCCTGCGGCTCCGCCCGATCATGATGACCATGCTGGTAGCGACGCTCGGTTTGCTGCCCGCCGCGCTGTCACACGCCATCGGTTCCGATTCCCAGCGGCCTTTCGCGATCGTAATCGTCGGGGGACTGATGGTGAATCTGGCGATGAGCATTTTCATTTTGCCCACCCTCTACGTGTGGCTTGCGCGAGACGGGGACAAGCTTCCCGAGCCGGAGAGAGGCTTTGAGAGTTGATCGTGTGGTGTCGGCGATTGCGATCGGCTTTCACGCCGGTTGGAACCGGTTGACCGCAGTCGGTGACTGCGTGGTGGCTATCTTTGGATTCTTGCTCTGCGCGTCGTGCATCTTCACACTGTTCTGGTTGGGGATGCGCGCGATGTCGAGCGGGGGGTACAAATCGGTCAAGCACAAACGCAGCAGGCGGACGAAGCAATTCGTTGAGCGACGCTGAACACAAACACGAAATTCGAGATTCTACGCGGCACGGCGTTTTGCGAGTCTTCCGCAAAATGCCATCCGCGCAAATGGCTTTCGGCTCGCTGAGACGAGCGGCGATTCAGCGCTAGCGCAGCAATGCTGCGTCGAGGATCTTTTTGTACAGAGCGTTCAGCTGGGATTCCGAGCGAAGGTTCAATGTCGAAGTGTCGAGGATGAGGACCTTCACTCTTCCTGTGGAGTTGTGATGGCGGGCGTAGGCTTGTCGAAGAGCGTCGAGATATTCGGCATCGATGGAAGTCTCGTAGAGACGATTGCGCCGGCGAATGCGGTCCAGCAGGACGTCGTTTTTGGCGTCGACGTAAACCGTCAGGTCGGGACGGCAGACGCTGGGTTCGAGGCCCACGCTGAGGCGTTCGTACAACTCGACTTCGCGGTCGTGCAGCAGCGTACGAGCGAAAATGGGGTCTTTCGACTGAGTGTAGTCGGACACGACGGGCCGGGTGCGTGCGGGCGGAATCGTACGCAATTGCTCGAACCGCGAAATCAGGAATGCCAGCTGAGCTCCGAGCGCCCACCGTTCCCGGTCGGCGTAAAAATCAGGGAGAAATGCGTTCCCGTCGACATCTTCGAGGACGAGTGTCGCGCCGAGATGAAGCGCCAGTAGTTGCGCGAGGGTGGTTTTCCCAGCGCCGATCGGACCTTCGAACCCGATGTACGGCTGATTGACGACCGGCAATTCGTTTCGACTCCCGAGTTGCGGCCGACGGGCCAACCTTTGCGGTGCCCTGGGGGGAGCCTGTCGGTGAGGCAGAATGATATCACTCCGCAAAACGCAAGTCGCAGTCTGGTATCAAAACACGGGCGCGAGTCCCGCGGCGGAGCGGACTTCGTTGACTTGGCTTGCGACGGCCACGTAAGATTCACGGACCGTGATCGGGGAAACCGTCTCGCACTACCGGATTATCGAAAAACTCGGTGGTGGCGGCATGGGAGTGGTGTACAAGGCTGAGGACACCGAACTCGGCCGGTTTGTGGCGCTGAAGTTCCTGCCCGATGAACTGTCGCGGGACCCGCAGGCGCTCGAGCGATTTCGACGGGAAGCGCGCGCGGCATCCGCACTCAATCATCCCAACATCTGCACCATCCATGAAATCGGCAAGCACGGCGAGCATATTTTCATCGCCATGGAGTTTCTCGACGGTGTGACGCTGCGACATGTGATCGCCGCGGGGCCGCTGGAAAACGAGACTCTGCTGACGCTGGCGATCGAAATTGCCGACGCCCTGGATGCGGCTCATTCGCAGGGGATCGTCCATCGCGATATCAAGCCCGCTAACATCTTCGTGACCAAGCGCGGCCATGCCAAGCTGCTTGATTTCGGCCTGGCCAAGACTTCCGTCGCCGCCGGTCCGTCAAGCCAAGCGGCGCTTTCAAATTCGATGGCGGAGACGATCGGTGAACAGCACCTCACCAGCCCGGGCTCGACACTCGGGACGGTGGCGTACATGTCACCCGAGCAGGCGCGCGCCAAAGATGTCGACGCGCGCAGCGATTTATTTTCGTTCGGTGCCGTGCTCTATGAGATGGCCACGGGACAGCTGGCGTTTCGCGGCGGGAGCACGGCTGAAATCTTCAAGGCCATTCTGGATGGCACGCCCGCGCCCGTGCTGCGATTCAATCACGACATGCCCGCCGATTTCGAGCGTATCCTCCAGAAGGCGCTGGAGAAGGACCGCAACCTGCGGTATCAGAATGCGGCTGACCTGCGCACCGATCTGGCGCGCCTGAAACGCGACCTGGACTCGGGCCGATCAAGCGCCTCGGCTTCGGCGTTCTCGAGCGGAGTGGCCGTCCCGGCACCCGCGAGCTCGGTGTCGATTCCGGCCACTGCCGCGCCCGGGCGTTCGAGGACCTACATCGCGGTCGTCATAATCACGGCCGTTGTGCTGGCTGCAGCAGTCCTCGGGGGTATTTATTATCTGCGCGGAAAATCGAACGCGCAGCAGATCGATTCCATCGCCGTGCTTCCGTTCGTGAACGCCACGAACGATCCCAACAACGAGTACATGAGCGACGGCTTGACCGACAGCCTGATCAGCGCACTTTCGCAGCTGCCGAATCTGAAGGTGATGGCCCGAAGCACGGTGTTCCGCTACAAGGGAAATCAGGAGCTGCCGCAAAAAATCGGACAGGATCTCGGAGTGAGCGCGGTGCTGCTGGGGCAGGTGACGCAGCACGGCGGCCAATTGGGGATTCAGGCCGACCTGGTGAATACGGCGGACGGCACGGAACTGTGGGGTTCGCACTACGAACCGCAGATGGCGGACATCATGCAGGTGCAGAGCGATATCACCCGCGACCTCTCCGACCGGCTGCGCATGCACGTGGACGCCGACCAGAAGCAGCACCTCGGCAGCGCGGGCACCTCGAACCCGGAAGCGTACCGCCTGTATTTGGAGGGCCGTCAACTCTGGTACGGCCGCACGCCCGAAGGGCTGTTGAAGAGCATCGATCTGTTTCAGCAGGCCATCGCCGCCGACCCGAACTATGCCCTGGCCTACGCCGGGCTGGCGGATACGTACAACGTGATTCCGAGTTATGTCACGTCCGTTACTTCGCGGCAGGCTCTCTTGCTGGGCGACGAAGCGTCACGAAAGGCGGTCGAGCTTGACCCCTCACTGGCCGAGGCCCATGCGGCGAGGGCCGCCACGTTGACCTTGGCTTGGAAATGGAGCGGAGCCGAGACCGAATTTCGCCGCGCTCTCCAGCTAAGCCCCAACAACGCCTCGGTGCACTATTTCTACGCGTTCATCTTTCTGATTCCGGAAAACCGCATCGACGACGCTCTGCGCGAGATGCAGGTCGCTCTCTCGCTTGACCCGCTTTCGCCGATCATGAACACGAATTACGCAGCGACGCTGATGATCGCTCACCGCTACCCCGAGGCCATCGCCCAGTTTCAAAAGACCTTGGAGCGCGATCCCAATTTCGGACCAGCGCTCATTAAGTCGTCGTTCCTCTACGCGACGATGGGGCGATTCGCGGAGGCCAACAGCGCGATGCAGAAATACTCACACGCGACTGGAAACTTTAGCGCGGACGCGAAAGGCTACAGCGATCTTGCCGTCATTGGCCTGAAGAAAGCCGGAGACTGGAAAGCGGACGTAGCCCTGACCTATGTGATCGAGGGAGACCGGGACAAGGCATTCGAGTATCTGAACGAGGCGATTTCAGAACAGTCCAGCGAGATTATTCTCAGTATCCGTTTTCCCGCCTATGACCCGGTGCGCTCCGATCCTCGCTTCGTCGACGTAATGCGCCGCCTGGGATTGCCGCAGTAGAGGGGGGCGTGTTTGGAATTCCGCTCGGCGTGTAGCCGTCCGCGGTTTGCTGCCGGATGCGATGGTTTCTGGAGACCGCCTCGTATGCCGGCCGACTGAAACTCTAAGGAGCGAATATGGGAGTAGGTCTTTCGAAATCCAGGTCGAAGCGTCTGCACGAGGTTCTCGGGGAACACGTCGAGTGCGGGGACATCCCCGGCCTCGTCGCTCTCGTCAGTCGCGACGAGGATACGCACGTCGAAGTGCTGGGCACACTCGCCGTCGGCGATCCCGCCCCGATGGATTCGCCGGAAGCTCCGAGAGTCGTCGCGGA
>Ga0210391_10000145_pt1 | contig 83868 bp, 78 predicted proteins | sample IncBWC12OmetaG_FD_160573 | JGI IMG/M metagenome (GOLD analysis project Ga0210391, IMG submission 160573) | Forest soil microbial communities from Barre Woods Harvard Forest LTER site, Petersham, Massachusetts, United States - Inc-BW-C-12-O ...
GAGGGAGTTGAACCCCCGACCCTCTGATTACAAATCAGATGCTCTACCAACTGAGCTACGCCAGCCCTGCGCAAACCGAGAGAATATATCGCAGCGGCCATGAAATTGCAAGCAGGTTTCCTGAACCCCAGCAAAACCCCTGCCAGCAAGGCACTTAAGTAGCTCCCATCCGAGAGTGCCATGCCCTACTGTGCAGCAGGCTTGGCAAATTCGGAGTCGCTCAACTCCACGTCGTGATGCACCTCGCTGAACGTCAGTGTGTACGTCGTATCACCATTGGTCTGACGCCAAACGAACGGAACCTTCACGCCGTCGACGTCGCGATAATCGTCGAAATCTTCCTGCAACCGCGTCACACCGTCGGCGTCGTGATTCTGGCTGACCACCCGCAGCAGCAATCCGCTGTGCGTGTCGAAATACATTTTCGTCGGATCGTCGCCTTCCGGCGCCGTAGCCTCCAGCACCCAGGTGTCCCGGTCGCCAATTTTTTCCGCACCCGCCACGACGATTTTCGCGTAAACACGGCCCATCTTGAATGCATGTAAAAAGTCCGCGCCGCGCTTTGCTTCCGCAAGTTCCGGGCCGGTCTGCTCGCGCAAGCCGTTTTTCGGATCGTTCGTCCAACCTTGAATTCCGTCAAAGCCCTGCTGGAATACCGCGCCGTTGATGATCACCGCCGACATGAATTTATCGGGTGCCTTTTGGTGAATCATGATCGTGCCGGAGAGATTCATCGACGGAACCTGGATGGTGCCCAACATCACTTGCGACGTGAATTTCTCCCACGCCGCGCGTCCGCCGATCGCCTTTCCATAATGATCGAGGATCGGATCGACCTTCTGAGGCAGCGCGGGTGCCGCGGCTGGCCCGCTTGGTCCGCCACTGGGTGCCGTCGATTGAGCCTGTAGAGCGGACGATCCGACCAGAAGCAGCGCTAGCAGTGCTGCTCGCGGGACAGCTTGTCGCAGCGCCGGATGCACGTTCTTGTGAATGGCCCATGCTCCCCGGTGAAAATCTGAAATCGATGCGTTTCGCGAGCTTACAGTATTAGACGCTCGCGGACCACTCCGGGTTGCTGGCCTATCTTTCCCGTACTCAATCCGATGGGGAAACATTACACTCGACCGGAGGGCGAGAATAAACGCGTCGTGACGGTTTCCAGCAAGAAACGCGTGTGGATCGTCGTAGCGGTCGGCATTCTGGCCGCCGCGGCGGCCGGCGCGATTTACGTTCATCACCTGCGCCGTCCGCTGCCGCCGATGGCCGGCGCCAGCGCGTCTGCTCCGCCGGACTTGATCAGCCTGCTGCCGCCGGGTGCACCGGTCGTGGCCTACCTCGATGTCGCCGCGCTGCGGAAGTTGCAGAATTCGCCCCTGGCCGCAATGCTTGGCCTCGTCGGCCCCGATCCGAAGGAAGATCGCGACTACCGGGACTTCGTCGCGGGGACCGGATTTGACTACACGCGCGACCTGGACACGGCCGCGATCGCCCTCTGGCCGACCGCCCTGCTGACTCCGAATGGCGGGCTTGGCACCAATCAGGCGCTGGCCGTCGCCGATGGGCGCTTTGACCAGGCCAAGATCGAGGCCTACGCGCTCCGCACCGGAAAACTGACGATGCGCGGGACGCAGAAAATCTACGTCGTGCCCGGAAACCCCGCGACCTCCTTCCGCTTCCTGTCGGCCACGCGGATCTTGCTGACGACCGGTGAGACGCTGAGCATTCTGGCGCCGGTGCGCAGCGCCAAAGAGAACGACGCGATGCGCGCACGTATCAAGCGCGTGGCCGGTGCCCCGATCTTCGCCGCGGCGCGAACCGACATGCTGCCGCCAACCTTCTACGACAGTTTCAAGAACGCACCGCAGCTGGAAACCCTAGCGCGCAGCGTGAGAGGACTGACCCTGGCCGGGCAGCCGCAGGGCGATCGCATCGATATGGCGCTCGACGCGGAGTGCGATTCGCTGGCGCACGCCGCCGAGCTGGCCACGCTGATCGACACGTTCCGGATGTTCGGGGCCGTGGCGCTGTCGGATCCGAAGACGCGCGGACAAATAACAAAAGAGCAGGCCGCCTTTCTGGCCGCGCTCGAGAGCCAGGTCAAAGTCAGGCATCAGGATCATTGGGTGCGTATGACGCTGGCGGTGACGCCGGAAATGCTTGGCGTGACCAACTCCACTCACGCGGAGCTGCGCTGATTTCCTCATGGCGTCACCCGTCGCCGATGCATTCATCCCATAATTCGGGATGAGCCAGCTTGAATTTCCGCATCATGTCGATGCATTCGGCAGAAGCCAGGTCGACGATATCGAAGCCCTTTTCTTTTAGCCAGACGCTGCCACCCTGAGCGTTGATGGCATCGCCGACGATCACCTGCTTGAAGCGGAACTGAAAAATCAGGCCGGTGCAATACCAGCACGGCGCCAGCGTCGTGACCAGGATCAGATCGCGGAAATGGGGCTGGCGGCCGGCGGCACGGAAGGCATCCGTCTCGCCGTGCATGGACGGGTCGCGGTTTTGCACCAGGCGATTGCGGCCCGTGCTGATCAGCGTGCCGTCGGTGCGGAAAATGGCGCCGCCGACGGGAATGCCTCCTTCTTCAAGGCCCAGGCGAGCTTGTTCCATCGCCACGGCGAGCATTCCCTGCGCGTCCAGGGGAACCTTCATGATGCCGGAAGTTTAGCATTGGCAAAACGATTGACTCAACGGAAAGGCGCAAGCAGACTAGGCGCTTCTTTTTGGAGTTTGTTCTCCGAAGACCGCGCGACAGGAGAGGTTCATCCACTTGCGTCCCGAAGAAGCCGCCGCGGAAATCGCAGCCGAAGCGAGGCAGCCGCATTTCGGATTGCAGCGGCAGGTGCTGGGTCCGCTGGAGGCGCTGGCGCAATCGATTTCCACCATGGCGCCGACAGCCACGGCGACGCTGACGGTTCCGCTGGTGTTCGCGACAGCCGGCAACGGGACCTGGCTGTCCTACGTGGGAGCGACGGTATGCACGCTGCTCGTGGCTCTGTGCATCGCGCGATTCGCGCGCGAATCCGCATCGCCGGGATCGCTCTACTCCTATGCGACCTCGTCACTCCCGTTGACGGTTGGAAGCGCGGCCGCCTGGGCGCTGTTGCTCGCCTACGTGGCTACGGGCGCGTCGGTCGTCGGCGGATTCGTGCATTACGCGAACGTGGTGCTCAATGAATTTCTGGGAAAGGCGGCGCCGGCCTGGATTCTGGGCGCGTTCGCCGCGCTGGTGTCGATCTGGATTGCCTACCGGGACGTAAAAGTGTCCGCGCGGCTGATGGTGTATATCGAAGTGGTCTCCGTGGTGCTCATCAGCTTCGTGTTTGTTCTGCTGCTGTGGCGGAGCGGGCTGCATTTCGATCCGGTCCAGCTGAAGCTGACGGGCGTGAATTTTTCAGGCGTGCGGCTCGGGATGGTCCTGGCGATGTTCAGCTTCGTGGGATTTGAAAGCGCCACGACGCTGGGCGAAGAAGCGAAGCATCCGCTGCGAAATATCCCGCGTGCGGTGCTACAGAGCGTGATGTTGTCGGGACTGTTTTTCATCGCCGCGTCCTACACCGAAGTGCTGGGTTTTCCGGCGTCGGCGGGAACGCTGGACCAGAGCGCGGCGCCGCTGAGCGCGCTTTCGATGGCGGCGGGCGTGCGGCGGCTGGGGCCGTTCATCGATATTTGCGCCATGGTAAGCATGTTTGCGTGCACGCTGGCGTGTGTGACGGCGGCGGCGCGCGTGCTGCTGCTGATGGCGCATAACGGAATCGTGCATCGAGGCCTGGCCAAGACGCACGCGAAAAACGAGACGCCGCATACCGCGGTGATCGCGACCGGCGCCGGGACGATCTTGCTGTCGATCGGACTGATTGTCTTCAAGGTGAGCGGCGAGACGATTTACGACTGGATGGGCACGCTGGCTACGTATGGATTTGTCGTCGTGTATGCGCTGGTGGCCATCGCACTGCCGATTCATCTGAAGCAGCTCGGGAAAATGACGGCTGGAACGGTGGTACTGGCGATCCTGGCGGTGGCCGCGATGGCCCTGGTGCTGGAGGGTACCCTGTATCCGGTGCCGGATTTTCCGAAGAATTATTTGCCGTACGTATTCTTGGCGTATCTGGCGTGTGGGGTCGGCTGGCATTGCATCCGTGCCAAACGCGTGCCGAAGAGCGCGTGAGGGGCGCCCAGCATCCCAGAAATAGCGCGGGCAGGAGGCCCTTTGGGCTTCGCTCAGCACAAGCCGGCGCTACGGTAAGCGGAAGGCGATCACGCTGTCGCCGGGGGCGTCGTTGAAATAGCCGGCCACCGCTACGATTCCCGGGCCGCCGAACGCTTCAGTGACCACGTATTGCTTGCCGTCTTTGCCCATATAAGTGACCGGAATGGTGTGGGCGCTGGCATCGATTTTTTCCTCCCACAATTGTTTGCCGGTGCGCGCATCGAAGGCGCGGAAACGGCCGTCGTTTGTGGCGCCGATGAAGATCAGGCCGCTCGCCGTGACGATCATCGAGCCGGTATTCGGCGCGCCCGTATGCGGGAAGCCTTTCGCGGCGAGCGCGTCGACGGTGCCGAAGGGCACCCGCCAAACGATGTCGCCTGTTTTCGCATTGACGGCGAACAACTCGGCCCAGGGAGGATTCAGGCATGGCCAGCCGGTCTGCGGATCCCAGTAGCGCGTGTTATAGCGCGTGCCGCCGCCGGGATAAATCTTTTCGTACGCGCTGCCATTGGGCCCCGGCTTGTCGGTCTTCACCAATCGGCCGATTTGCGCGGTGTTGAAATCCGTGGTGCCAAAAATATAGTCGAGCTTCGGATCAAACGCCACGCCGCTCCAGTTGGCGGAGCCTTCGCGGCCCGGCGAAACGATGGCCATTTTGTTCGGGTCGTCGCCGAAGGGCGTGAACGGACCGAGATTGTAGAGATTATTTTTCTGCCAGAGATCCTTGCAGAACGCGGCATGTTCCGGAGTGAGATTGTAGATGTCGGATTTCGAAACGCTCATGGGAGCAAGCGGCGGAGGCTTCCGCGGAAACGGCTGCGTGGGCGAAGTCTGCTCGCCGGGAACACTGGATTGCGCGACGGGGCGCTCCTCCATGCCGAAGATGGGCCTGCCATTGGTGCGATCGAACAGGAACAGGGTGCCCTGCTTGCTGAATTCGGCCACGCCAGGGACGATTTTGCCGCCGATCTTCACGTCGAACAGACTGGGCGGGGCGGGAACGTCGAAATCCCAAAGATCGTGGTGAACCAGCTGCTGATACCAGACGAGCTTGCCGGTATTTGCGTCGAGAGCGACGAGCGAGTCGTTGTAGAGGCCGTCGCCCAGGCGATCGGCGCCGTAGTATTCGGTGCCACCGCTGGGCGCGATGGGAACGAACACCAATCCGCGCACGGCGTCGAGCGTCATGAAGCTCCAGACGTCGGTGCCGAATTTTGCGTCCCAGCTGCGGCCGAGCCAAGTTTCGTGACCGGGCTCACCGGGCTGGGCTTTGGTGTAGAAGGTCCAGACCAGCTTGCCGCTACGGGCGTCGAAGGCGCGCACGGATTGCACGCGATTTTCACCGGTAATGATGAGGTCGTGGTAGATCACGGGCGCGGCGGCGGGACTGACTCCGTCGACGAAGCCGCCCGCGCCGAATCCGTCAGCTGGCTTGCCAGATTTTAGGTCGAGTGCGAGCATCTGGCTGCCGGCGACGCCCAGGATGATGCGCGGCGGCGTGCTCGCATCCCCGGGCCAGTACGACAGGCCGCGCGGACGCGTACCCTTCGTTTCGAATTTCCAGATTTGCTGGCCGCTAACCGGGTCGAGCGCGAAGACATTTTTACCCGCGTCGAAATACAGCACGCCGCCGATGATGAGCGGGGCGCCTTCGGAGCCGGTGTCGTCTTTCGGGTCGCCGGTGTGAAACGTCCACGCGCGCACGAGCTTCCCTACGTTTTTTTCATTGATCTGCGTGAGCGGGGAGAAGCGTTGATCGCCCGGATCGTGGCCGGACGTGGGCCAGTCGGATTGGGCAACAGCCGTCGCGGCAATCATCAGCGCGCTAAAAGCAAAGGCGGCACCCCGAAGAGCGCCGCGTTTGCAAATTTGCGAACAGCGTGAACAGGACATTCGCTCGCGGTTATTTCGCTGCCAGCAGCGGCGTGACATCCTTGCTGAATTGGTCGTAGGTGCGGGCTTCTTTGTAGAACGCAACGTTCTTGCCGTCGCGATCGAAGATCATGGTCATCGGGAGAGCGGTGTCCCAGCGCGGATCGACGTCCGTGTAGAACTTGTCCTCGGTGTTTGCGGCCATGTACACCTTGAACGGCGGCTTGGTCTCGCTCAGGTATTTCTGCAACTCGTCTTTGTCGGTGACGTCGTTCATCGAGACTTCGACGACCTGCAGGCCCTTATCCTGATACGCCTTCTGTAACTTGATGATATCCGGGAACTCGGTGTGGCACGGCACGCACCAAGTGGCGAAGAAGTTCAGGAGCACGACTTTGCCTTTGTTCTCGGCGACGATGTCCTTGATGTCCTTGGGCTCGACGGATCTGATATCGGAAGATTGCGCGCGGACGCACGGCCCTAGGACGCCGAGCGCAAGGACGGCAGCCAGAACGGATAGGCTGAAGCGCGAGGCCTTCACTGGCCGCTCCCAGGAGTGGGTGGCGGAGACGCGAGCATTTTCACCGCTGCGTCCTCAACCTGTGGGAACGTCGAGTCGCTGATGTTCACAAAATTCGCGACCACCTGGCGATTGTCGTTGACGAGAATCGTATTGTCCGCTGCGGGCGCGAGCTTATAAAGGCGCATGCCCAGATCCTGACTGCCCTTGGCGAAGTAAACCAGCGGAATCTGAATGCCTTTATCGGCTGCCAACTTTTCAAGCCATGCCTTCGTGTCGGCACCTTCCGTCATCACTACGAAGCCCTTCAGGTTCTTTTGCGACTTCACGAGCGAGTCGAGCTTGACGATCAGGTCGGCTGCCTCGTCGCTAGGCTTGCTGAAGAATCCGATGAGCGTGGGCGCGGCGCCGTATTCGCAGACGTAGCAGGTATCCTGCCCCTTGTACTTGCCGGTGACGTCGATCACGCGGAGAGACGGCGTCATGGCCCCCACCTGGCGGCCAGAGACAAGCGGGCCATTCGGCGCGGTCGCCGACGCAGAGGCAGAGGCAGGCGCATTCGCCGGAGCGGCGCTCGTGCTGCCGTTCGCCGCTGCGGCATCGGCCATCTTGATCGCGTTGGCAGCGTCGCTGCCGTCAACGGGCAGCTTCAGCGCCACCCATTTGTACCAGCCACCCTCGAGAATTTTGGTATTCAGGTAGCCGAATTCCGCGAGCTTCTTGTACATATCGATCGAGTCTTCGTCATGGTTGCAGGGGCAGTAGAGCACCAGCATTTTGTTGCGCGGCAGCGGAATCGGCGGCTTCACTTGCTGGACCCACGGATAGTTGATCGCGCCCGGGATGTGACCTTCGGCGAAGGCTTCCTCCGGCTGCGTATCGACGAGCTGAAAGCTCGCATCGTGGTTGTCCATCATTTTCTTGATGTCCGCCGGGGCAATGAACTGCGGAGGTGGCGCAGCCATCGCCGTGGGATCATCGAATCCCGCCTGTCCCCCGTCTTCCTGCGCAACAGCGTGCTGGGGCATCAGCGAGAAAAGGGCGGTCGCCAAAGTTCCGATCGCAAGCCATTTCGCCAAAGTCTTCATGTCATTCCCCCCTGGTTCTGCTCGGCCTTGCTGCTCGGCGCCCACCTGTCAGGTTCGCCGCCGGTCGCTGAGGATTTCCGACTCTAAAACGGATGTTACTCACGGCCTGTAAGGGTGTCAAGGATGAGCACTTGCGAGCCGTGAATCGATTCGCACCGCCGAGGCTATTTTGCCTCTCACACTATTAGACGTTTTGGCAGGCCTGCGGTTTCACGAATTCCAACTATGGCGCCGGCAGCGCGAAAGCGTACACGACACCATCGACCGGGTAGACGACGTACTGGCGCCCGTCGAGTTCGTAAGTCATCGGGCCGGTGCCGAGGCCGCCGCCCGGGTAGGTATGCCAGAGGACCCTTCCGGTGGCGTCGTCGAGCGCGACAAGACTTGCGGAGCTGTCAGCCGTGAAAACGAGATGGCCCGCGGTTGAGAGGATTCCGGACTGACCGCCGCGGCCGAGCGTGTCGGCCGTCCAGCGGGTCTTGCCCGTTTGCACGTCGATGGCTTTGAGCATCGATTTCGACGAAAGGAAGAAATCGCGGCCGGCCCAGCCTTCGGCGGATTTTCCGGGCATGGTCAGGTAGAAAACGCCCGTCGTTTCGCGCGAGTTGACGTAGAAGAGACCCGTGTTCGGATCGTAGCTGGGTGCCTGCCAGTTGGTGCCCACTCCGCCCGTGACGAGCACGCCGTCCGGCTTCGGTTCTTTGTCGGGGTCCGGGATCGGCTGGCCACGGTCGTCATAACCCTTCACCCAGTTGGCGGGCACGAACGCTTCGGAAATAAGGGATTTTCCGTTGGTGCGATCGAGGACGAAGAAAAGGCCGTTCTTGTTCGCTTGCGCCAGCATCTTGCGCGGCTTGCCTTTGAAGGCGCCGTCAAAAAGGACCGGTGTCATCACGGTGTCCCAATCGTGGGTGTCGTGCGGTGACGACTGGAAATACCAGACCAGCTTCCCGGTGTCAGGATTCAGGGCAATGATCGTGCAGGTGTAGAGATTCGCGCCGACGCGCGTGTCGCCATTCTCGACCGGATGTGGATTGCCCGTTCCCCAGTACACAAGATTGAGCTCCGGATCGTACGTGCCCGTGATCCAGGTCATGCCACCGCCGCGCGTGGCCACGTCGGTGTCGTGCGGCCAGGAATTCCAGGCCACGGTATCGTCCGGTTTGGGCATGGCATCCCAACGCCACTCGACTTTTCCGGTCATCGGATCGACCGATTCAAGGAAGCCGGGCAGATCGGCAGTGTCGCCCGACGTGCCGACGATAATGTGATCGCGAACAACGAGCGGGGCCGCACCGCCAAAAGCTTTCAGCGCGGGATCGCCCAGCTGAATCTGCCACAGCTGTTTTCCGTCTTTCGCATCCAGGCAGAGGAGTCCGGCGTCGGGCGTCTCGAAGTACAGACGATCGTGCCACATGGCAAAACCCTTGTTGCTGCCCGTGGCGATCACGCCGGGGCGCTGGAAATGCCAGATCTGGCGACCCGTGCGCGCGTCGACGGCCCAGCCCTGATTTCCGCCGGCGATATAGAGGATGCCCCCGACTTCGAGCGGCATCGACTCGAGGCCGTTGGCGTGCGCCTGAAACGCCCAAGCGAGGGAGAGCTTGCCGACGTTCGTGCTGTTGATTTCAGTCAGAGGGCTGAAGCGGCGGCCGGTGTAGTCACCGTTATAGGTGGGCCAAGTGTCGGTCGGCGGATTCAGCATCTTCGCCGGATCGAGCGCCTGCGCCCGCGCGATCGTGGACGTCAGCAAGATCACGAGCAAAACCAACGCGCTGCGTTTCTTCACTGGAGAGTCTCCAGATAGGTGAAGAGGTTGTGCATGTCGGCGTCGGTGTAGTTTTCCAGGAGTTCCGCATGAACGGCGATGGGATCGTGCACCTCGACTTTGACGTCGCTCTTCGGCCAGGAATGATACCAGCCGTCCTTGCCCATGATGGCGATGTTGAAGTCGTCATTGAGCAGGACCGTGCCTTCGAATGTCTTCCCGGAGCGGTCGGTCACGACTGCCGTCGTCGGCGTGCCCGAGGGGTAGAGAAAGCGTACCTCGAGATCGGGCGGATTATATTTTTTCGCGATGCCGGCCAGATCGCCGCTCGGGGAATGGCACGTATGGCACTTGCCGGGACCGTTGAAATACGCCTTGCCGGCTTCAACCGACCCGGTCGCGAGGCGCTCGGCCGGAATGTCGTTCGGGTAGGGGCCAAAGCGCGTGTGCAGATCGAAAAGGTCGAGCTGCGCATCCAGGAACCAGACGAGATCCGCGATTTGCGCTTGGGAGAACGGAAACGGTGGCATGCCTTCCTCGGGGCGGCCGCTGGTGACGACGGGGCCGATCTGATCGCCGTTCTTATCGTGGCGCACGACCGAGGAGCGGATCAGATCCGGGCCGCGGCCGCCGGTGGCGTCGTCCCCGTGACATGCGACGCAATTCTGCTTGAAGAGCGTGCGCCCGCGCTCAACGGCCGCAGCTTTCGCAGCAACCTCAGCGGGATTCGGCGCCGGGCGCGGCGGTCCTCCCTGCGCGGCAAGCGAAGCTGCCACGCCGAGTGATATGAGTGCAACGAGACCGGGCTTGTTCAACTGGTTTCCCCGGGGGCACCGACGAATGAATAACGAGAGCATAGTAGCATCCGTTTCAGAAAAGCTTAGCGGGCGCCCGGCCCCATGCTTCGGCCTAATGGCCGGCTTTGGTCAATGTTGCGCCGCTGACTTTCTTCGTTTCATTTGCCCAGTTCGGACCGGGGTAGCTGAAAAGAAGGCTGTAACCTGGCGAGCCGCCGGCGACGAAGATGTGAAAATCGTCGGGGCTTTGCACGATCGGGACTTTGCCGCCGGGCTTCAGCGCGTCCCTGAAAATCTGCGCGCGATCGGGACGGATGCGCCCGTCGTCGATCGACGCCTGAATTTCCGTGATGGCGCTATCGTGCCCGAAGCCCGTCGTGGCCGAGGTCATTTTCTCGAACGGAACTTTCGTGTGCTCGTAGAGATATTCCTGCAGGCTTTTTCGCGTGTAGCCCATTTTCCCGAGCTCGTAGGCGCAGTCGGGATGGAGCACCAAAACGAAAGTCTGGGAGTGGACCCACAAGAAGGGACTCGACGAACGCGCGACCACCGTGTCGAGAATTCCCTGCGCGGTCCACGGCGCTACGGCACCGCCACCGAGAACGACCGGAGTGCCTGACGTGGCGACGGTGACAGTGCTGTCCTCGGGTTTGAAACCGAGGCTCACGCTGTAGGGTTCCCACGGGCTCTTGGCTTCGTCTTCGGCGAATGTGAAGAACGTGTACGCCTCGAAGCGGCCGGTAAGCGCCATGTCGTTTACCGCGGGCCATGTCTGGCCCAGATTCAACAGCGACAGCCGGATGGCCCGTCCGACCGTGCTGTTCGCCCTCCAGCCGTGGCCGAGCATGCCGATGCCGGAATTGAAATCCAATTCCTTCGCGAGCGGACCATTCACGATGACCACGGGCGTGAACGAGCCGGTCGAGGCCTGCATGTGTGTCAGATCGTAATGCTTGTCGAGAAACCCATCCATAGCCGCAAGGATGACCGGGAAATATTCCGGCTTCGCGCCGGCCATAACTGCATTGACGGCGATTTTTTCGACGGTAGCGGTGCCATTCTTCGGCGCAACCTGGCCCAGGACTTCCCCCGGCGAGCGCGTGCTGGCGGCCAGCATGGCTTTCACGAGCGTAGGCGTCGGCGGGACGATCGGCAAGCCGTCCGCCCAGCGGCTCTCCAGGAAGAGGTCGTTTACCTTTTGATACGCGTCCTGATAGTCCGCGCCAGTGACCGTAAGGTTCGTGTTTTCTTTCTGCTTCTGTATTTGCGACGGTTTGGCCTCATCGGCCGTGAGCGGGCGGACGAGATCGTCGATCATTTGATCGAAGATAGCGTCCGCGATCGGCTGCAGCTCTTCGTGCGTGCCGCGGGCGCGATAGTACTTGTCCGCGGGGAGCGCGATCATGCGGATTCCCGGCATGCCGCGATCCTTGGCCGCCGATTTTGCGTCGTCGATGAATTCGGTGGTCGTGAAGTAGACGCCCGGCATTCCTGACTTTTCGATTTCAATCGTGTCGTGGGAACCCCACCACGTGCAGCTCCCTCAATCACCCACACCGAACACGAAAAGGTCGCCCTGCTGCTTCACCGTGGGATACCACTTGGGAAGATCGGTGATGGTCTGCGCCGACGGCTTTGGATCCATCACCACCGTCGTGTTGGGATATTTTTGCTTGAGGAGCTGCGCAACGACGTAGAGGAAATTGTCGGCGCCAAACTTGCCGTTGTCGACGAGAACGATTTTCCTGCCGTCAAGTGAGGGCAGGCGCGGAGAGATGCCACGCGTGGGCGGAGGAGGAATTTCGCCGCGCGGGTTCATCACTTCGAGCGAGACCTGTGCGGCAGCCGTGCCGGCAATAAAAAGGCTCGCGCACGAGAGAGCTACGCCGAGAAGCCAATGAGAATGTCGATTCATGTGTCCCTCCCCACCCGTGACGCACAAGATAGTGAGGACGTACGGAATTGTCAATGAAACGGAGTCGGCTCGGAGTTCCTTTCGAAAGCATTTTGCGGTAAAGGTGTGCGGTCCCGCGTACCAGCAGGGAGTCGACGCCGATATTCAACAGGGCTCCAATGACCGGCGCGATCTTCGTCAGCGTTCCCCTCCCGGTTTCAAAGTGCACGATCAACATTTGCATAGCCATCCCGGGGAAAAGCGCGGAGAACGGACCCGTCGGAAGAAGCAGATTCGCCGACTTCAGCGACGAGTAGTAGAAAAAGGTTCGAGCGACGACGATCCCGGTCGCGATACACACTGCCAGGCCCAGCCTCATAGCCCGATTCTATTCCCTGTCGGATTCCCCGAGCAATTTGCCGAGGCGGTCGAAGCGGCGTTCCCAAAGCGAGCGGCGTTCGTTGATCCATCGCTCCGCCACGGAAAAACCTTTCGGCTCGATGCGGCAGGTGCGGACGCGCCCGACCTTTTCGGTTTGTACCAGGCCGCTGGCTTCGAGCAATTGCACGTGCTGGACAACGGCCGCGAGGGTGATCCGGAGCGGCTGCGCGAGGCGCGAGACCGAAATCGGCCCCGCGCTCAGCTTTTCGACGATGGCGCGCCGCGTGGGATCGCCCAGCGCGTGGAAAACACGGTCAATCGCGATCTGCTGGCTGAACATGGATCCTCTCTTTCGGTCTCGCGCACAGGCTAGCGCGCAAAGATTTTATCCAGCTGGCCGATCAACGACTTCCAGCCCTGCTCGCGCATCTCGGGGCCGTCGGCGCCTTCAAAGAACGCGCCCTGCTCGGTAAACGCAAGAATCGTTCCCTTCCCGTTCGGCAGCAATTCCACCGTGGCCTGCGACGAGGAGATGCGCTTCTCTCCGAGCGTCATCGTGTAGGCGAAAACGATGCGCTGGTCCCCCACGATGTCGAGGTAAACCGAATCGTTCGTCAGCCGCGTGCCTTTGAACGGGCCGCCCGAGAGGATCCGGCGCGTGGTCTCGACCCCGCCCACGCGGAAGTCGAGCTGGTGTTCTTCTACCTCGGCGTGATCCTCGTCGGCGAACCAGCGGCGCTTTTGCACCGGGTCGGCCCATGCCGCGAAAACCTGTTCGGGGGGAAGGCCGTAATTGCGCTCGATGATAAACGTGCTGTGGGTGACGGAACTCTTGGCCATCGCTTCTCTCCTTGGATCTCGGTCAGTTTAGCCGGGACTTAAGTATTAAGGCAAGCCTGCGCGCCCACCATTGTCAAGCGGATACTTAAGTATTACGAAGGCCGTCCAGAGGCACGGCCGGGATTGCCCGCGCCCTTGTAATGTTCCCGTTACCAGTCCGAGGTGTCGCCGTAGGGCAGGCCGGTCATCACGGCGATGATCGAATCAATCTTCCCGCCTTTTATTTTGAAGATTTCATCGACCTCTTCGCTGAAAGGCCGAAGGGCGGCGGCCGATTCGTCCACTTTGCCGACACCGGGCACGTTGACCGATTTCACTTTTCCGGACGTATTGAACATGAAATCGCCCAACACGATCCCGCGCTGACGATCAACGACCGTGTAGCGCCTCGGGCTGATGGGATAAATATATTCAAAAAGGTGCGAATCGAGGCCGGCGGCACAACCCATCGGCTGGCCATTGTGCGAGAGAGCACCGAAGGTCGAAGGGCAAGTCTGCGTGCCGTTTTCGACGCGAATTACGTCCGGCGAGAACGGCACAATGCTGCCGCTGCTCTTCTCGATGCCCTCGAAATATAGATCGGTCTGCGCAATCAGATCCTTGCGCGATTCGCGCTCCGCTTCCGGCACATCCTCGTAAAATCCCGCGAGCTTCGGTTCGACCTTGGGATCGGAGAGACCATCGGGACGCGTGAAGCCGGCGGCGGTTTCCTTGCGCGTGATCAGCGCTTCGACCTCCGTCACTTTCTTGTGCTCGACGCGGATGCGCGTGCACAGCAGCCCCGCCATTCCCGATTCGTCTGTGACGCCGACGAAACCGACTTCGCCCTCCTGCGGATCGTCGATGTAAAGTTTGTAGCTGCCCCAGCCGGTGAGCGTGCCGAAAAGGCCGTCGGAGAATTTCAGGTCCTGCGAATTTTCGGTGTACCGCGCGTCCGGAGCGAGCGGCATCAGCGACGCGTTGTGCTCGATCAGCGCAGCGCGATATTCATCCACGATGCCGTTCAGGCATTGCCGGTCGCACTCCGACGCAGCCGCTTCAGATTCATGCGCCGGGGCCGAGGCGGCGCGCGCGGGTGCCGGCCCCCAGCCGGACGAAATGCCGTACGGCTCCTGCGTGAGGACCGCCTGTACGGCGTGGATTTTTCCCTTTTCGATTTTAAAGAGCTCGCCGATTTCAAAGGTTAGCGGATGGCGCAAGGTGGCCGGAAAGACCCTCCCGTCGGTCAGCTTGATCGTCTTCACCGTGCCGGCATGATCGAAAAACGCGAAGGCGAACGCCAGGCCGCGCTCGCGGTCCACAATCACGAAGCGCCGCTCGCGGATCTCGGTGACGATCTTGAAAAATCCGGTCTTGAACTGCGCCTCGCAACCGAGGCCCAGAATCGCGTTCCCGGGGCTGGCCGGTTCCGTTTTGGCGAGTTCGGGATTGTTCGTGGTCTGCATGCCGTTTTCAATGCGGTTGCAATCGTCGGCGAAGGGATAGACGCCCTTGCCGTCGTTATTCTGCAGGCCGGAAAAATACATATTCGCCGTCTTCACGAGCTCTTCGCGCGTCGCTCGCTCGGCCGCGGGAACGGCTTCGGAGAACAGCGGGTTCGGCGTTTTCCCCTCAAGAGCCTTCCCGGCGCCGGCGTCGCGCACCACGAAGTCCTCGACCTCGCTGATTTTTCCGGCGCTGACTTTCAGGCGCAGGCAGAAAATGACGGGATTGTCCCACTCACGCATGGTGCCGATGAAACCCGCCTCGCCGGCCTCGGGCTCGGCAAAGTAGAGCTTGAACGTGCCCACGCCGTTGGCGGTCTGCCAGAACCCCTCGCCAATTTTCAGCCGCGCGGTGTTTTCCGTGAATTTCACGTTATCGGCAAAGGAAACTTTCGACGGATCGCGTGCGGCGAGCGCCGCCAGGTAATCGTTCACGACGCCTTCCAGGCACGCTCGGTCGCAGGAAGATGCCGGGGGCGCCGCATGGGCGCGCGGGGCACAGACAAAAGCAGCGGCGGCGAAAACGGCACTCCCGATCAGAAATCTCAGAAATTTCTTTGGCATGGTTGGGTCTCCGGGTCCGATGTAAGGCCCATCAATTTAAGTTTGAAAGCACGAAACACATACATCCTCGCGTCGAGGCGAACCGATCCGGGATTTGCGCCAGCGGAATTCTCGCTAAGGCAATCCGAAGACGAAGTAGGTCGTGCCCGATGTCACGAACACGTACTGCTTGCCGTCGACCGCGTACGTCACGGGATTCGAGCGCAGCGACCAGCCGAGATAGATGTTCCACAGCGGCTTGCCGGTGACAGCATCGAGAGCGAAAAAATTGCCTTCGTCGGTGCCGGAAAAAACCAGTCCTCCGGCCGTGGCGAGCGTGCCGACCCAGGACGGTGAATGCAGCCGGAACTCCCATTTCATTTTTCCCGTGGTGGCTTCGAGCGCGCGGATCGCCCCGTACGCGTCGTCGCCGCTCAGGGCGCGTTCGCCGCCGGCATTCGCCGGGAACTTCCCCATTTCCCAGTGCGTGTTCGTTCCCTTCACGAAGTACGAACCCATCTCGCGGGCGTCCACGTAAAAAAGTTTTGTGATCGGGCTGTAGGAATTGCTGGTCCAGTTGATGGCGCCGGTGATGCTGGGAAAAACCAGATTTCCTTCGGGGCTCGGTCCGCTGTCTGGAATCACGATCGGCTGGCCGTTGGCGTCGAGGCCTTTCGCCCAGGTCTGCTTCGCATAGGGCTGGCCCGCTACGAATTTTCCGGTCTCGCGGTCGAGCACGTAATAAAACGCATTTCGATTCGCAAAGCCCAGCAGCTTGCGCGGCTTTCCATCGACCGTACCGTCGAAAAGAATCGGCGGCTCGGAGGCGTCCCAATCGTGCGTCTCGTGCGGTGAAAACTGGAAATACCACTTCACCTTGCCGGCAACGGGATCAATCGCCAGCAGCGAGCATGTGTAAAGATTCGAGCCCGGTCGATCGTCACCATTCCAATCCGGCGCCGGATTGCCCGTGCCCCAGTACACCAAATTCAATTTCGGATCGTACGCAGCGGCGTTCCAGGTAGTGCCTCCGGCGGGTACGGAATTGCCCCAGGTCGCCGCCTCCGGGTCGCCCGGCGCGGGGACGGTCCAAATGCGCCACAGGCGCTTGCCGGTGTTCGCGTCGAAGCAATCGAGCAGGCCGCGGACCGCAGCTTCGCTGCCTCCGGTGCCGATCAGAATTTTTCCGTCGATCGCGAGCGGCGGCCCCGTGATGGCATAGCCCATTTTGTTGTCGGCCACGACCGTGTTCCAAATCACGGCGCCTGTTTTCGCGTCGAGCGCGACCAGATGCGCGTCAATCGTCGCCACGTAAACTCGACTATCGAGAACCGCGACGCCGCGATTGGTCTGAAACAGCCCTATGGCCACCACGTTTTTCAGAATGGGCGACCACGTCCAAATCTTCGCGCCGGTGTGCGCGTCGAGCGCCGTCACCGTGCTGGGAGGCTCGGTGACGTACATGATTCCGTCCACAACGATGGGCGACGTTTCCACATTCCCCGCCGGGCGCGTCGGCTGATAGGCCCAGGCCAATTTCAGGCCGGCCACATTTTGCGGCGTGAGCTGCTTCAGTCCGGAGAATCGCTGGTCGTAATAATTTCCGCCGTAGCCAAGCCAGTTCGCCGGCTCGCCATCGGATTTCACCAGGCGGTCGTAGGGAACCTGCGCCGCACAGGGAAGAGCGGCGGCGAAAGCAATCAGCGCGGCAGCGGTGCGAATGGATTTCATTGCGCCGGTGCGCCTTTCAAGCCGGCGAGATATGCGACCAGATCGTCCCGCTGCGCGGCCGAAAGCGTGTCCTGGAAGCTCGGCATCACGCTCTGGCCCGGCAATTTTTCGAGCTTCGCGAGCTCGAGCTTTTTGAACGAATGAAAGTTCCCGGCTCGATCCTTCAGCTCGATCGAAAATGTATCTTCGTAAACGCGCGTGCCGTCGTACGACCGGCCGTCTTTCGTCACCACGTGCACGAACAGATATTGCGTCCACCGGCCGCGCTCCATTGCACCGGCTTCTTTCGGAAGGATCGTGCCGGGTGCAATCAGTGTGCTGCGCAGGTAACTCGGCCCGCGCATGGCGCCCACGCGCGAAAGCTCCGGCCCGACACCCCCCCCTTGGCCATTAATGATGTGGCAGGTCGAGCAACCGCTCGACTCATAGACAGTCTTTCCGTGCGCCGCATCGCCTTTGGCGACTTCGGCGTCGGCCGTGTGGCCCAGCGTGCGAATGTAGCCGATCACCTGGCCGGTCTCCTCGGCGTTCAGCGAACTGAAACCGTTCATGCCCGTGCCGGGAATTCCGCCGCGGATGATGTCGCCCATGGCTTGATCGCCCAGCCGGTCGGGCACGCCCTGAAGGCTGGGGCCGTCGCTGCCGCCGCCATCGAGTCCGTGGCATCGCGAGCAGGTCGCCTCGTAGAGATCTTTTCCAGCAGCGATATCCGCGGGCGAGGTTTGGGACACAATCGGGGTGGGATCGCGAGGGATTTGCCCTTGCGCCGCGCCTGCCAACAGACAAAACGCCGCACCCAGGCACACAGGGCCGATTGGATTCATCGAAGCTCCCCCCACTCAAGCGGTCGATGCGACGGGATTATTACACCGAAAATCGCGGTGTCAAGCATCGTAACGGCGATGGCACTTGGCTCAGGGGAGCCCCAGGCTGCCGAAGGAACGCGGGTACGCCACGATGCCCCACGGCAGGTGAATGCCCTCGAGGGTGCCGAGCGATTGGTAGGTCTTCGCGTCGATCACGTAAATATTGTTCGAGCGGCCGCAGGCCAGCAGCAGCTTCGAATCATCCGGTGTGAACGTGAAATGCCAGCAGCGCTGCCCGATCGGCGCCTCGCCGAGCAACTGCAGAGAATCAGCGGAGTACACCTGAAGCTTGCGCGCGGCGGCAGCGGCCACAAAGATGCGGCTTCCCTGCCGGTCGAATGCGACTCCGTAAGGCTTCGCCGCGGTCGCGATCGAACGGACCACATTGAAATTCGAGTCGAGCGAGAGCAGCGTGCCCGAGCCTTCCATGGTGACCGCGTAGGAATTCCCCTGCGGCGACACTTTCACCCCGCGCGGCCGCTTGCCGTAGGACCCGACCTTGATTTCGCGCTGAAGTTTGCCGCTCGCAACGTCGTAAATGCCCAGTGAATCCTGCGCTTCGTTCGCCACGATCAGCGTTTTTCCGTCGGGCGAAAATTCCAGACCCTCGGTCTCTTTGCCCGCGACGAAGCTCTGCACGCGCGACCAATCGGCGACATTGAATTCCATGATCTGCGCAGGCGGCTCATCCGCATCGTCGTCTTCCTCTTCGCCGGCGGGACCTTCCACCGGCGGCCCCGCCGTCGAGCCCGGCTCGTAGGAGATAAAGACGGATGTCCCGCTTGGATTCAGCTTCACAAACTCGGGATTGTCGCCCACCGGAATTTTTCGCAGCAGACGCAGCCCCCGCGTGTCGATCACGCTCGCGTCGGCCGTGTCCTTATTCGCGGTGATCAGGTACTTGCCGTCGAAAGTGACGCCGATGCCGCGCGGCGCCGTATCCTTCGGATGCACGCGCTTCAGAATCTTGAGCGAATTCAAATCGATCTCAACGATCCCGCCGTCTTCCTCGCTCACGTAGGCGATATTTTTCGGAATCCGCACGAACCGCAGATAAATCACCAGGCCGGCAATCACGATCACGAACAGCGCAAACGCCCACAGGAATTTCCCGCGCAAGCTCATCTCCCCCGCCCCAAAATTCATTTTTCGCGATTCACGGCATGCGGACTACATCATCGTGCTGATTTTTACGGTCACCCACCCGCTCGCCTGCTTCACTTCGAATTTATCGACGAGAATGGAGCCGTTTCGAAGCTTCCCGGTAATCCGAATCGCCTGCCCCACATACTCTGCGACGTCGGGCGAGGGCGCGAGGAGTACGAAAAATTTCTTGTCGGAAGTCACGATCCCGGCCGGACGCCCCATCTTCAGGCACGCCTGGCCGCACTGCTTCATACCCATGTGCTCGTCGCCACTTTGCGTGTTGTCGGTCGCGTAGCAGCTCGCGTCCACCAGTGAGCCGGTCCAAACCTGATTTTCCTCCGCACCCGGGGCCGCGCCGCCCATCATCGCCGCAAGCAGGGCCAGCACCGCCACGATTCGCATCGTTTTCATTTTCATTCGCAAGCTCCTCGATCGTCCGGAATAGCCGTTCGCTTGCGCATCGTGGCGTCAAGCTCGCCAGATTCTACACTGCCGTCTTTAGCCGAATCGACGCAATTTCGCGAAACCCGCCCGCGTTCAGCGGTTTCTGCCGATGGCCGGCTGCCGGAATCGACCCGCCCAACACGCCCACCTGGCAGCAGCTTATTTGCCAAGGCCGTTCAGGTATGCGGGCAATTCGGCGAGATTGTCGAGCATCAGGTCCGGCGGATGCGCGCGCATGCTTTCCAGCCCCAGGCCATAGCTCACGCCGCAGGCCCACGCGCCGGCATTCCGCGCGGTCCGCACGTCCACATCGGAATCACCCACCAGCATCGCTTGGCGCGGCTCGATTTCGAATGCGCGCAAGATCGTGTTCAGGCCCTCGGGATCCGGTTTTTTTGTGTCAAAGCTGTTGCCGCCGTAGACGTAGCGAAAATAGCTCGCGATTCGCAGGCCCTCCAGTATTTTTTCGCTGAACCGCACCGGCTTGTTCGTCAGCACCGCCATCGGATGATGCCCCAGCGCTTCCAGCGCCTCGCGCACGCCCGGATAGGTCACCGTGTTGTCGAGCATGTGCTCGCGATAGTAGGTCAGAAAAAACCGGTGCCCCTGGTCGGCTTCCGCGTCCGTCACCGTATCTCCCAGCGCGCGACGAACCAGCACCGCCGCTCCGTTGCCGACGTAGCTGTAGATCAGTTCGTGCGGCAGCGACGCGCGGCCCATGTGCTTCAGCGTCGCATCGATCGACAGCGCCAGATCGAGCTTCGAATCGATCAGCGTGCCGTCCAGATCAAACACCAGCGCCCGCACGCCTCCAAACCGGGGCTCGATTTTGGCACTCGCTTCGTTCATGCGATCTTCGTCCGTGTGCTGCCCATCAATTGTAGGCGGCGGCTGCGGTGATGTCACCCGCGCAGCCATGTCGGAACCCACTCCCCGTAACCGAAACGAAACGCCAGCCGCGGCATTTTCACGCACCCGGCCCGCTCGAGGCTATTGTTGGCCCACGGGCAGGGTGGTCGCGTTTCTTGGGAGATCGGATTGAGCCGCATCTGGCAGGCCTTGAAGCAGGCGGAGCGCGACCGATTGCGCTCGGACGATTCCCTGCCGGCACCCGCCGGACGTCGGGCCGACTCCGGGAACGACGATACGGACCGCCGCGGCGGCTTGCGCCACGCCCATCAGGTCCCGCTTCTCATCTACGGTTCGGACGCAGACAAGCAGCCTTTTCACGAAGAAGCCGAAACAATGGATGCGCACGAAAACGGCTGCTCGCTCGCAATGGAAGCCGTCGTGGTAAACGGTCAGCGCCTCTTTCTCACCAATATGCGCAATCAAGCTGAACAGGAATGCCGCGTCGTGCACGTTGGCAAACGCGTCCGCGGCAAGTCACGCGTCGGCATCGAATTCGTCGCGCCGACTCCGCAGTTCTGGCGTCTCGCGTAATACCACGGGTCTCGCACGCCACTTTTTCTCAGAGGATTCACACCCGACAATCGCTGAGCAAGCCCTTCTCAAAGTAGCGACAATTCCCGCTTCAAGTCTTCATACCCGCTGTTCTAAAGCATTCACCGTATGGGTGTTTGCGCGCCCCGCTGCTTGAATGTCGTTGCGCAGGAATGGCCTGCGAATCATAGGGCATCGTAATTCGATCTCAGGAGGAGACACACACATGTTGAAGCGTTTTCTGATTCTGGCGACGTTGGCTTTGATGGCCTCGATGACCGCACTCGCATCGGACCGCGAAGACGACGTGTCGCGCACACATAAAGCCGCCCAGGTTTTCAACGAGATCATGAGCGCGCCCGACAAGGGCATCCCTCACGATCTCCTCAACAAGGCAAGATGCGTGGCGATTATTCCGGGCGAGCTGAAGTTCGCCTTTATCTTCGGAGGTAACTACGGCCGCGGCGTCGCGGTCTGCCGCACCTCGAGCGGATGGAGTGCTCCGATGTTCGTGGCCGTCGACGGCGGCAGTGTCGGCTACCAGATCGGCGGATCTTCGACCGACCTGGTGATGCTGTTCATGAACGATCACGCGCTGCAGAGCCTGCTGGGCGACAAGTTTAAACTCGGCGGCGATGCTTCCGTCGCGGCGGGACCGGTCGGACGCAACGCGCAAGCCGACACCGACATCGCGCTGCGGGCGGAGGTTCTCTCCTATTCCCGCACGCACGGCGTGTTTGCCGGCGTGAGCTTGGATGGAGCTGTCGTCCAGGCCGATAAGAGCGGCGACCGTGCCATGTACGGTGAAGGCGTGAATCGGAACGAAATCCTGCGCGGCAAAGTTGCTGTGCCCGCGTCGGCTCACGCTCTGATCCGCTCGCTCAATCAATACTCGGCCTAACGGAACCTGCTTCGAGCAGGCCGGCGAAGCCGGATTCAGCAGTTTCGAAGCCGGGCGCGCTGAACGATCAGCCGCCCGGCTTCTTTTTTGTCCGCCGCGCCGGCTGTTGCGCGTGCCGCTCCCGCTGCTACAATGTTGCGTTTGATCGAGCGCACCGTTTCATCCCGAGGCCCGCATGGCCGAAATCCAAGCGTTTCGCGCATACCGCTACGACACAAAACGCGTCAGCCTGAAGGACGTACTCACGCAGCCTTACGACAAAATCACGCCCGCGATGCAGGATGCCTACTACGCCGCGAGCCCCTATAACTTGATCCCGGTCGAGAAGGGCCGCACGTCACCCGACGACACGCCCGCACACAGCGTTTACACACGCGCCGCCGCGAAAATCAGCGAATGGATCGCCGAGAAAATCCTGGTGCAGGATGCCGCGCCCGCTATTTACGTCTACTCACAGGAATTCCTGATTCCCGGCACGCAAACGCGGCGCACACGCATCGGCTTTATCGCGCTCGCCCGCATCGAAGATTACGCCGCCGAAGTCGTCTTTCGCCACGAGCACACGCTCTCGGGCCCCAAGGCCGATCGCATCGAGCTCTTGCGCCATACGCACGCTCAAACGGGCCAGCTGTTTTTTCTCTACGACGAACGCGCCCGGCAAATCGACACGTGGCTCGAGCAGATTGCTCGCACCGACGCCCCCAATGAGCTCCGCGACGAATTTGGCGTCACCCACCGCCTATGGCCGGCGAGCGATCCCGGATTCGTGAAGCGCGTTCAGGAAGCGATGCTTGAGAAAAAACTGGTCATCGCCGACGGCCATCATCGCTACGAAACCGCCCTGAATTTCCGCAACGAAAATCGGAAGAACGCAGGCAAGACCGACCCGATGGCCGCCTCCGAATTCGCGATGGCGACTTTTATCAACAGTCATTCCAGGGGGCTGACGATTTTGCCCACGCACCGCCTCGTCTCCCGTCTCTCGAATTTCGACTTCGATCGATTTCGCAAAAACCTCGCGCCGATCTTCGACTGGTATTCCTATCCATTCTCCAATGCAGAAGAGCGCGCCGCGGCCTATTCCGAATTCCGCAAGGATCTCGAGCGGCCCAATCACGGCCGCCGCGCCATCGGCGTATATTCGGGCGCCGTCGCCGATGCCGGCGCGTTCTATCTGTTCGTGCTCAGCCGCGACGCAGACCTCGAAGCGCTGCTGCCGGACGTTTCGGAGGCGCAGCGCGAGCTCGACGTCGTCCTTCTACACCGGCTGGTTCTCGAGAAGGGTTTGGGGATCACGCTGGAGGCGGTGGCAGGAGAAAAAAATATTACCTACGAGCGTGAAATGGATGCCGCGATCGCCGCGACCGACCGAGGGGAAGCGCAGCTCGCATTTCTGCTGAACTCCGTGCGCGTGGAACAAGTCGCGAAGATCGCGCTCGGCGGGAATGTAATGCCTCAAAAATCGACCGACTTCTACCCCAAGCTGCTGAGCGGCATGGCCATCTATCGAGTGGAAGGAAAAATCGACGCCTGATGCGAAGGGGTTTCGGTGTGTGGGGCCCACCGCGTTTCGTAGCGTCGAAATTCGGGGTCGCCGTTTATCGACGGTCCAAAAAGCAAAAAACGCGCGGCTCGGATTAATCCAAGCCACGCGCCGAATTTCTGCCCCGACTGAAACCTACTTCGGGAAGCTGGCAATCGCCGCCGTTTCGTTTTCATACGTATCGAAAACGGTCATCAGCTTCGTGACCTGCAGCACTTCCTTGAATTTCGAGCCCAGGCTCACCAGCTTCAGCGTGGCGCCCTGCGATTTCGCGCTGTGGAACGTGGAAACCAGCGTCCCCAGACCCGCGCTGTCGATGTAGCCAACCTGCGCGAGGTTGAGCACAATCTTCTTCTTTCCCGCCGCCAGCAAGCCCTTCACCTTCTCGCGGAACGCGTTGCTCTCCTCGCCCAGCACAATGCGCCCTTCAATATCCAGCACGTCCACGTCTCCAATTTGCCGATCCGTTATTCGCAGTGCCACGTTCGCGCCTCCTGAAGATCTTTCAGTTCGATGTGGAATTTGATTCCTGAATCTGTCGCTGCCGCGCTGCGGACGCGGCCCATCTCAGTAAAAATCCGAACAGGACATATAGTACCCGCAGTCCGGACAGATCAGTTTGCAGCTTCGCGACGCAAGCCGCGCCGAGCAGCGCGGGCAGTAGTTCATCGCCAGCGCCGGCTCTTCGCCCTTCCCCTGAGCCGTTTCCCTCTGCTTCGCGGGCAATCCTGCCGCTTTTTCCGATGGTCCGAAAACGAGGTCTGGCTGGGGCATCTCCGGTTTCTCGGCCGGACGTTTATAGCACATCCCGCTCATGGGACAAAGCAATGGACTTTCGGCCTCCCCGAAGCGTAGCCGGGTCTCATCCAGCTCCGACGTAAGCCGTGTCAGCGCCCTCCCGGCATCGGATCTGTGCAACCGCGCTCCCCGGAGCAGCGTCCAATAGCCTAGAAGCGAGGCGTCCATGAAAGCAACGATCTCGGTCGGACGAGCCGCCGCCATCCTCTCCGCCGTCGCGGTTATCGCCGCGGCTGCTGTCAACGCACAGCAACGAATGTCGCCGTCCGTCGCCCCCAGAATCGCCGCCCTACGTTCGCGTCCCGCGACGGCTCATGTCGTTGGCGCACGCACGCCGGCCGCCAGGCGAACCGCGTCGGGCGCGCCGGGCTCAACCGTGCACTTCAATGTCGCCACGAACTCGTTCGAATTGAGCAATGGCACTCCTGTGTCGCTGCAGCAACTTCTGAATGCGGTTCCCGGGCTCGCTTTCGAAAATCATTCCGTGATCAATCAGGATCTAGGCATCAAGGCGCTGATCGATCCGGCGGCCGAATGGAAAATCGCCGAGGCTCGCCGCGTTCTGCACGGTTCGCGTTTCTCTGGCCCCGGTTTCTACATCCTGGATGGCGGCGTCTACTATCCCGCCTCGGACGATTCCTCCGACGCCGCAGCCCAACCCGCCGACTCCGATCCGTCCGCGCCAGCGCAACAGCAGCCGCCGGTGATCGTCGTCGAAGCGCCGCAGTCGCAGCAAGCCGATGATCGTTCCTCGACCCAAGAACAATCCGAGGAACAGATTCCCGACGTCGGCCAGTTCACGCTCGTCCTCCGAAATGGCCGGCAACTGGAGGCCGTCGCGTTCAGCCATGTGAACGACGAAATCGTCTACATCACCACCGACGGCAGCCGCCGCTCGTTCCCGGCGACCGATCTGAATTCCGATGCGACGGTCCAGATCAACGTTGAGCGCGGTACGCCGCTGCAACTCCCTCTCTAGCGGAGCCTCGCGCGGCGCGCGCCGGAGGAATAAACAAGAGCCGCCCCCAGAACGGCGAACCCCGCCGCGTACAGAAATCCAGCCGCCGGATTTGCGACGGACCAGAGCGTGCCGACGACCACGCTCGAAACCAAATCTCCGATTCCGTTCGCCGTGGCCAGCACTCCGAAACCCGTGCCCCGCCCTTCGGCCGAGATCAGCGCGGCCGCCAGAGATTTCTCGAGCGATTGTTCGAATGCGTGGTGAAGGCCGGCAAGCCCGAACAGCACCGCAAGCTCCAGGATTTTCGGCTGCGCGAAAATGAATCCCCCGTAGCTCACAGCGCCGACCATGTATCCCGCCGCAAGCACCGCGGGCTTTCCGGCCCGATCGCCGAGCGCTCCGGCGGGATACGATGCAGCCGCATCCACGAAATTGTGGAACGTGTAAAGGCCGACTGAGATCGCCGCGGCTCGTGCCACGCCCCAGTGCGGAGTGAGGATCTGGGTCGCCCGCAGAATCAACAACGTCGGTGCGAAATCGCCGATCCCGTGCGCAAACACTCCCGCGAGGTATCGCCAATAGGTTCCCGGCAAGAGTGCGAATCGCTCCCAGATTTTCGCGGGCGCCGCAACTTCCTGCTGCGCAGGTTTTCTGCTGGATGGAACCAGAAACCCAAACGCGAGCGCTGCCATCAGACCGGGCAGCAGGCTCCATCGCAGCACGCCTCTGAATCCCAGAGTTCCTAGCAGCGCAGCGGCACAAAGCGGCCCGAGCACGGCGCCGACGGTATCCATCGCGCGTTCGAATCCAAATGCGCGGCCCATCTGACCCGGCGCCACGTATTCCGCCAGCAGCGTATCGCGCGAAGGACCGCGACTGCCCCTCCCCATCCATCCCAACGCTCGCAGCAGCAGCACCATGGGCCAGCTTTGCGCGAACGCGTATGCGCCGGTCGTGATTGCCGTGGCTAAGTAGCCGGCAATTCCAGTCGGCTTCCTGAACCGTGGATGGTCGGCAATCAATCCGCCGGCGAGCTTCGCGAAGCTTGAAAGTCCGTCGGAAACTCCCTCGATCAGGCCGAGCGCCGCGGCCGGCGCGCCGAGGCTCGCGAGAAAAGCGGGCAAAATCGAAGTGGCGGCCTCATGTCCCCAATCGGAAAAAAGGCTCGCGAGACCAATGCCAACCACGCCGCGCGTGAGCCAATTTTTATTCGGCCGATCGGGTGTACTCGTCTCGATCACGGGACCTCGCCGCCAGTCTTACCCACGCCTCCCGTTCGGTCAATACGGCGAACCGCCAGACGATGTAGAATCTTGCGGATGAGGGCGGTCGTCCAACGAGTCACACACGCGCGGGTCATCGTCGGAGGCCAGGTGACCGGGGAGATTGAAGGGGGCCTTCTCGTTCTCGTCGCCGTCGGACGCAATGATTCACCGAACACGCCTGTCGAGATGGCGCGACGAATCGCCCAGCTCAGAATATTTGACGACGACGACGGAAAAATGAATCTTTCGCTTTTCGACATCGGCGGCGCCGTGCTGGCAGTCTCGCAATTCACTCTGTATGGCGACGCCCGCGGACAGCGCCGCCCGAGTTTTCTTGGCGCCGCTCCGCCGGAACAGGGCCAAACGGGTTATGACGGGTTCGTGCGCGCGCTCGAAGCGCTGAAAGTCCGCGTGGCAACCGGAGTTTTCCAGGCGCACATGTCCGTCGATCTCGTGAACGATGGCCCCGTCACCATCCTGCTCGATTCCGATAAACTTTTCTGACCGGCGCGCATCCGATCCTATGGCGCTACCCGGCAATCTTGACGGAGCGAAATCATGAGCGAAATTCACAGAATCCTCGACCAGATGGACCGCGCGTTCTCCGGCGACGCGTGGCATGGTCCGAGCCTGATGAGCGTGCTCGACGGCATCCGTGCGGAGGAGGCGTCGAAACATCCCATTCGCGGCGCGCATTCGATCTGGGAGCTCGTGCATCACGTTTCTTCGTGGAACACGATCTCGCAGCACCGCCTGGCCGGCGAGAGGGTCGAAATCAGCACCGAGCGCGATTGGCCGCCCGTGTGGGAGGTAAACGACGCGGCGTGGAAGCGTGCGCTCGATAATCTGCGGGAAAGCCGCGCGCGACTGCGTGATTCGATCCGGGATTTCAACGACGAACATCTGCAGGGCAAAGCGGCGGGGCCTGATTACACTCGCTACGTCGTGCTGCACGGCGTGATTCAGCACGACCTCTACCACGCGGGGCAGATCGTGATGTTGAAAAAGGCTCTCGCATCATGAAGCCCTGGCGATGCAATTAATCCTGCGGCCGGGCGAGCCGACGGAAATCGCCGCATTCGTGATGGCCGCGGGGGGGGCCGGGTTCGGCGTGATCCTGGTGGTGGGCAAGCGTGGCGCGGCCAGGGGTTCGGCCACGCGCGACATGCGATCGACCTTCGGATTCCTGCTCCAGTGCGCGGCCTACGCGATCTGCTTTGTGTTCCATCGGCGGTATTTCTCTCCGATCGCTCCGGTCCGTGTATTCGGCGAAGAGATTCTCGCGGCGGTCTCGATCGCGCTCACTCTGTGGTCGGTCTGGTTCTGCTATGCGGCCGCGCGCGCGCTGGGCAAGCAGTGGGCGCTGATGGCGCGGGTGATCGAAGGCCATGAGCTGATTCGCGGGGGTCCCTATGGGGTGGTCCGCAATCCGATTTACCTGGCCATGCTGGTCATGTTGGTCGCGATGGGCCTCACCGTCAGTTACTGGCAGGCCCTGGTGGTCGCAGCGGCTGCTTTCTGGGCGGGCACCGCGATCCGCATCCGCACCGAAGAGAATCTGCTCCGTACGAACTTCGGCGCCCAGTTTGAAGAGTACGCGCACGCCGTCCCCGCCTTTCTGCCGCTGAAATGGCGATCGAGGTCCTCGTAACCTGCGCAACACTTGCGGCGTCGGAAGTAAATTGCTGATATTATTCACCGCGTCTTCCGAGGGGGGAATCGATCGATGCGCTCCAATTGTGTTCTGAAGTTTGCCGGGTTCGCGCTGCTGGCGGCGTCCGTCGCAGCAGCGGCCCAGGCGCAAAAAGCCGCGGGCGACTGGCCCATGTACCGGCACGATTCTGCGAGCACCGGATATTCCGAGCTCAAGCAGATTGATGCGTCCAACGTCACGAAGCTGACGCAGGCCTTTTCGATTCGCCTGAACGATCGCGGCGGCCTGGAAGTGACGCCGATCGCCGTCAACGGCGTAATGTACCTGCCCGCCGCAAACAAAGTGATGGCCATCGATCCCACGACAGGAAAGGAAATCTGGCATTACGATGCCGGCACGCAGGTTTCCACGCGCGGTGTCGCGTATTGGCCGGGTGACGACAAGAACGCGCCGCGCATCATCTTCACAACGTTTGACCGCAAGCTGATCGCGCTCGACGCCGCCACTGGAAAGCTCGTTCCGACCTTCGGAACCGCGGGAACCACCACGCTCGATGTCGGCTACAACGGCGTCCCGACGATTTACAAGAATCTCGCGTTCCTGGGCGCCAGCGTCGGCGAATTGCCGAAGGGACCCGCGGGCGACACCCGCGCTTACGACACCATCACCGGCCAGCTCGTCTGGACATTCCACACCGTCGCGCGCCCTGGCGAAGTGGGCCATGAAACCTGGCTCGACAACGGCTGGGAGGGCCGCTCCGGCACGAACGTCTGGGGCTGGTACATGACCGTTGACGAAAAAACGAACACGCTCTTTATGCCCATTGGCGGTCCATCGCCAAATTACTACGGCGGAGATCGTCCCGGCGCGGATCTGTTCGGCAACTCGGTTGTGGCCGTCGACGCGAGCACCGGAAAGCTGAAATGGTATTTCCAGACGATTCACCACGACCTGTGGGATTCCGATTTGCCGCCGGGGCCGAGCCTGATCGATCTGAAGGTGAAGGGCAAAAAAGTTGAAGCGCTCGAAATCATCGGCAAGGCCGGATGGATGTTCATTCTGGACCGCAACACCGGAAAACCGGTGTTCGGCGTCGAGGAACGGCCGGTTGGGAAGGGCGATGTACCCGGCGAATGGTATTCGCCGACCGAGCCGTTCCCGCTGAAGCCGCCGGTTCTGGCGCGCGACAGCTATACCGATGCCGACATCGTGACCGCAGACGACACGAACGCCGATCACGCCAAGGCCTGCCACGATCTCGAGGAGAAAAGCGGCGGATTTGTGAATCAAGGACCGTTCACGCCGTGGCTCTACCACGAAGACGGCGCGCCGCCGAAAAGCACGATTCAATTCCCCGGCGGCACGGGCGGCTCGAACTGGGGCGGCACATCGGTCGATCCCAAGAGCGGTTACATTTTCGTGCAGACCCACGACATGTCTCTGATGGGCTGGATCGAAAAGAAAAAGAACGGTGGAAACTACGGGCGCGGCACCGAAGGTTCGACGCAGGAGTATGACCGCGCCAGCATTCAGGGTCCCGGGCCGTACGCGGGATTCAGCGCTCCGGGGAAGGACGCCAGCGGAAAAGTGGTCGGCAACTGGCCGTGCCAGAAACCGCCGTGGGGACGGTTGACCGCCGTGAACGGAAACACCGGAGAAATCGCGTGGCAGACCACTCTCGGCATTACCGAAACGCTGCCCGAAGGCAAACAGAACACGGGCAACGGCGGCAGCGCTGGTCCCATCACGACCGCCGGTGGCTTGGTTTTCATCGGCGCTACGTCCGACCATCGCTTCCGCGCGTTTGATTCCAAGACGGGCAAGGAACTGTGGGTCACTACGCTGGAACGAGACGGAAACTCCGACCCGATGACCTTCGCGGACAAGAGCGGCAAGCAGTACGTGGCCATCGTCGCGGCCGATACGCTGTACGTGTACGCATTGCCTTAGACGATGATCGACCTGTGGCCGAGATATTCGTCCCGGCCACAGGTCTCTGTTCCGTCTTCGCAGCGCAAATTCCCGTTCGAGTCTCGGGAGTCTGTTCCCAGAACATTCTTTTCGTGTGTCCCTTCGCCAGGGCGCCCTTCGCTTTCGGTTTCTGTTTCGTGGGACCACAGGCCCGCGCTTTTACCCGAACGGCCGACAAACGCACCTGAATGTTCGGCTGTCAAACGGCATCGAGCCACCCAAAGACCCGGCCAAGCGGGTCTTCGCGTGCGACGTTTACGTCTGTTTCAAACGACCGAAGCAGGCTCGCACGGGGAGAGTTTCCGGAGCAGGGGGTCGATCGTCCGTCTAAAAATGGTACAGGCAAGTTCGCTTTCTTTTTATATCGTACTACGATATAATTTGAGCCGGTGAGCCGACGAAGCACAGAAACGATCGATTATTCGGCGTTGGCCGCCTTTCGCTACGAAATCCGCCGTTTCCTGAACTTCAGCGAGGCCGCGGCGCGCCAGGCAGGGATCGAGCCGCAGCAGCATCAGGCGCTTCTGGCGATCAAGGGGCGGCCGGAATTCGATACCACGGTTGGGGCGCTGGCAGAGCGAATGCAAATCCGCCATCACAGCGCGGTCGAGTTGAGCCGCCGGCTCGAAGGTCGGGGGTGGATCCGGCGGTCGCGGGATGGCCGCGACCGCCGGGAAGTACAGCTGCGCCTCACGCGGCGGGCCGAGAAGTTGCTGGCGAAACTTTCGCTCGCCCACCGCGACGAGTTGCGCACCACGGAGCCGCGATTGGTCCAGGTGCTTTCACGAGTCGTTGCGCGTCGCGCTCGCCTCGGCCGCCGGCGTTGAACGAGCCTGCCGAGCCGCCCACGAATCGACGTTCGATTGGAGTTCTTCCGGCTGTGACTTCGATTGCAAACCGAAACACGCCAATCCCTGTTGGAAGCTTCCGCGTCGGGTGGATTTCGCTGTTGGCCGCGCTCGTCGGCCTACTGGCGGGGCTCATCGCGTACGCTTTGTATGACCTGATTGCGCTGTTCACGAACCTGACGTTCTACCACGTGGTCTCGATCCATTTCCGCAGCCCCGACCAGACGCACATCGGTCCGTGGATCATCCTGATGCCGGTGATCGGGGGCTTGATCGTCGGGTTCATGGCGAAGTACGGTTCGCCCAAAATCAAAGGCCACGGGATTCCGGAAGCGATGGAAGCGGTGCTGACTTCGCGCAGCCGAATCGAAGCGCGCGTGGCGATCCTGAAGCCGCTGTCGGCCGCGATTGCCATCGGCACCGGCGGCCCCTTTGGCGCGGAAGGACCCATCATTCAGACGGGCGGCGCGTTGGGCTCGCTGGTGGGCCAGATGATTTCGACGACTGCGTCCGAGCGGAAAGTGCTGCTGGCTTGCGGCGCGGGCGCGGGCATGGCGGCTACGTTCAACACGCCGATTGCGGGCGTGATTCTGGCGATCGAGCTGCTGCTTTTCGAATTTCGCGCACGATCATTTATTCCGCTGGTGATCGCCTGCACGCTGGCTACGAGCGTCCGCGGCGTGCTGTTCGGGCAGCATTCGATGTTCAGCATGGGGAACGTGAATTTCGACGTGCCGCGCGGGCTGCCGTTCTATCTGCTGCTGGGCGTGATTTGCGGCATCGCCGCGATCGGCTTCACGAAGCTGCTCTACTGGGTGGAAGACCGTTTCGACCGGCTGCCGATCGACGACCTGTGGCATCCAGCCATCGGCGCACTGGGTCTGGGCCTCATCGGGTTTTTCATTCCGCGGGTGTTGGGAGTCGGTTACGACACGATCTCCGACATTTTGAACAACAACCTGACGCTCGAGCTGCTGGCGCTGATCTGCGTTTTCAAGGCGCTGGCGCTGGTGATTTCGCTCGGGTCGGGAACGTCGGGCGGGTTGCTGGCGCCGATGTTCATGTCGAGCGCAGCGCTGGGCGGAGTGTTTGCGATGGCGGTGAACGCGATGGTCCCCGGCGCGCATCTCTCGCCCGGAGCCTTTGCGCTGGTAGCGATGGCGGCGGTTTTCGGCGCGGCTTCACGGGCGACGTTTGCCTTTATCGTGTTCGCGTTCGAGATTACGCGCGACTACAACGCCATCCTGCCGCTGATGCTGGGTTGCGTGATCGCGGACCTGATCGCGCTGCGCTACTTGAAGACGTCGATCATGACGGAGAAGCTGGCCCGGCGCGGCCTGCATGTGCCGGGCGAGTACGAAGCGAGCGTGCTGCACAGCGTGCGGCTGAGCGAGGTGATGCGCACGGACGTGCAGCCGATTGCCGCCGATACGAGCGTGGCCGCTCTGGCGGCGCGGCTCGGCAGAAGCGAGAACGGGCTCACCCTGTCCGAGGGACTGCCGCTCGAGGACAAAGACGGGCGGCTGGCGGGTGTGATCACGCAGGGTGACATGTTGCGCGCCCTCGAAAGCGATCCCGAGGGCCGCGAAACAGTGCTCGAAGCAGGGACCGCCGTTCCCGTCGTCGCGTACCCGGACGAATTCGTGCACGACGCGCTGCATCGCATGGTCAGCCACAAGGTGGGGCGGTTGCCGGTGGTGAGCCGCGAGGACCCGCGGCGGATGATTGGCTATTTTGACCGGTCGAACCTGCTGAACGCCTGGACGCGGCAGATGGAAGAGGAAGGCGTGCAGGAGAATGGGTGGTTTGCACGATGGAAAGGCGCGAAGTAGGGGGCTTGCTCCCTTCCCGGCGGGCGCGAAGCGAGTCGCGCCGAACGCGCTCATGGAACTCTAGTGGAGGCCAAGTTTTTCGATGGCGCGTAATACGTCGGCTGTCGAGACATCGTAGAGCGAGTGCTCGTCTTCCTGTTCGAGGCGGCCGCGCAAGTATTCGGCGCCGATGTAGCTAGCCTCGCGGTCCGATAGATTGCGGCCGGCGCGCTCGCGGAATTTCACGAAGCCGGGATGCGCGAGGCCAAGGATCACACCCTTGCCGTCGACGAAGAACTTGCAATCCATGGTGTCGCTGTGGCGGGTGGCGATGCCGTTCCAGCAGTGCGAGAAGCGGCATTTGTAGACGTAGTCGGTGACCTTCGACGGCACGTCAAACGCGCCGATGAATTCGCTCATCGAGCCGACGTTGGGGATTCGCGTGGAAACCGGTGGCTTCGCCATGAGCCCCCTACTTTCTTGCGCCCACGGCGGCGGGCTGCGAGGCATGCTGATAACTCTTCAGCGCCGCGGCCACTCCCGCGCCGGCCGGCAGGCGGAAGCCCTGATCGGCGAGCGTCTTTTCCAGTCCCGCGAGGAAGAGCAGCACGTTGTTTTCCTGCGCCGAATAGCCCATCAATCCGACGCGCCAGATTTTGCCCTTGATGGGGCCGAATCCGCCGGCGATTTCGATACTGAATTCATCGAGCAGCTGACTGCGGACTCTGCCGTCTTCGATTCCGGCGGGAATATTGATCGCCGTTACCGTGACCAGCCGATCGGCCGGATTCTTCACGAACAGTTCCAGACCCATGGCTTCGAGTCCGGCGATCAAAGCCTGCTGATTGCGCGCGTGGCGCTCCCAGCGCCGTTCCAGAGTTTCTTCCATCACAGCGCGCAGAGCCTCGCGCATGGCGTAAATCAGCGTGATCGGGGGAGTGTGATGATAGAGCCGCTCGTGCCCCCAGTAGTTCATCGCGGAGGTCATGTCGAAATACCAGCTCCAGACGGGCTCCTTGCGCGCGTGCATCACTTCCTCGACGCGCGTGTTCACGGTGATCGGCGCCATTCCCGGCGGGGCGCTGATCGCTTTCTGGGATCCGCTGAAGCAGATGTCGATGCGCTGCTCGTCCACGTTGAGCGGCACACCGGCAAGGGTGGCAACGGTATCGACGATCAGCAGAGCGCCGAGCTCGTCCGCGACTTTGCGGTAGTCCTCGATGCGCTGCACGATGCCGGACGAGGTTTCGCCATGCGCGAGTCCGACGAATTTGATCTTGCGGCCCTTACCCGCGCGCAGGACGTCCTGCGGATCGACGGTGCGCCCGTAGGGCGCCTCGACGCGAATCACTTTCACGGAGGGAATGCGCTCCGCGATAATGGCCATGCGCTCGGAAAACGCGCCATTGACGCACACGATGCATTCATCGCCGGTATCGAGGGCGTTCATCACCGCGGCTTCGATACCGCCGGAACCCGAGGCGGAAATCGGATAAGTAATGCGGTTCTTGGTCTGGAACGCGAGGCGGAGCAGGGACTGCACGTCGTCCATCATCTGCGTGAACCACGGATCCATGTGGCCCACGATCGGCGCGGCCATCGCGCGATAGACGCGCGGCTCGACGCACGAAGGGCCTGGTGTCAGCATCAATCGGGCCGGCGGCAGAATCTCGCCCGGAATTTCTTTCGCTCGCTCTATCATGGCTCTTTCCTCCAGGCCCACGAACGCCAGCCCTGCGGCGCTATGCGCGCTTTCTGGCGTCTAGTGTCGTCAATCGGCCCCCTGCGGTCAACCGCCAAAATGTCTATCCGCCCGATCAGCGCCGCAAGGTCCCATTGAATCAGTCTCTTGCCACTCCCGGCTCGAAATGACCGCGAAAATACGCATACAGAGGGGGTTAGAGCTTGCGCACGTCGTCCGTGGCTTTGTTGAAAGGGCTGTACCCCTATGCTAAGTTTTTTGATTGACCCCCGATCATGACTATCGACGCAAAAAACAGCGCTGCCGCGAAGCCAAAAGTCACGCGTGTGGAGGTGTATTGGCACACCGTGAAATATCGCACCGTGGTTCTCTACGCGGTGGTGGTGATGGCGATTGTGCTGGCGTGCGTCTACCTCGTGTTCCCTGATTTCTCCAACGCCGTCCTGAAGAGGATCTCGGCTGCTTCGGGCCCGCCCGATGGCGGCGTGGCCAATCCATCCTCGCGGCAGGCGCGCTTCGTAAATCTTGACGGCCGAGTGCAGGTGAAGAAGGTCAATTCCGTCCAGTGGGTGAATGCCGATTATCAGGTGACGCTCGATAAGGGCGACTTGATTCAGACCAGCTCGGAGGGGGTGGCGCGCATCGCCTTCGCCGACGGCACGACGTACACCGTCAAGGGCGATACACTGGTCACGGTGGAAGAAAATTTGGTGGACCGGGATCACGCTTCGCAAGTGGGCGTGCACGTTAGTTCCGGCCAGGTGGACCTGCAGACCGCCACGTGGCAGGTTCCCGGATCGAAGGCGGAAGTTTCGTTTGAAAATGCGGTCGCGTCGCTGCGCGAAAATAGCCGTGCAGCCGTCCGCAGTGACCCCGAAACCAAGGAACAGCAGATCACCGTGGACGCCGGAAGCGCCGAACTGGACCGCGGCACCGAGCACGTGGACATCGCGCAGTACGAGCGCGCGACGTTCCCGACCGGCGCGCCTGCCGGCGGGATCACCAAATCGCAGGTCCTGGCGCCTCCGCAGCTGGCTGAGCCTCTGAACCTGCAGCCGATCATCGTCGCTGATCCCAAGCATGATCCGATTCATTTTTCATGGAAGGCGGCGGCGACGGCAAAGAGTTACGATGTAGAGGTCAGCACCACCACGATGTTCAATCACATTGTGACGGAAAAGAAGACGGCCGCGACCGCCATCGATATCGTCGGCCTCGATCCCGGCGATTATTTCTGGCGCGTGCGGGCAGTCGATGACGGGAACAACGTCAGCGATTCCAGCGAATCGTACAAGTTCACTCTGGTCGCGCAGGGCAAGGAGCAGGACATGCTCCTCGCCGTGGACGATACCGAGTTGCAGGGCAACGTGGTGGAGGTGATCGGACGCACCGAGCCTGGCGCCGCGTTGATCATCAACGGCGCGGCTGTGGCGGACATCAAACCGGACGGGCATTTCCGGTACTTCACCGACCCCATGACGCGGGGGAGCCACACGATTGTGATCACGGGCCAGAACCGGCGGGGCGGCACGGCGATCAAGCGGGTCGATGTGGTGATTCCGTAAGTTCGCGCACGTTCGTAAAGGTCGCAGAAGTCTAAATCTTCACAACCGGCCGGCGCGCTGTTGCGGCAGCGCTCGCACACATTCGGAGAGGAACGGACTTGGTTAACAAAAACGGCTTCAACATGCGGTCGGTCTTCAGCCTGTTCTCGTCCGACCTGGCCATCGATCTTGGGACCGCGAACACGCTGGTGTTTGCGCGCGGCAAGGGCATCGTCGTCAACGAGCCTTCCATCGTGGCCATCAACAAAAATACCGGCGAAGTGGTCGCCGTCGGGCGCGAGGCCAAGGAAATGCTCGGCCGCACGCCGGGGAACGTGGTTGCCATCAAACCGATGAAGGACGGCGTGATCGCCGATTTCAAGGTGACGGAAAAGATGCTCACCTACTTCATCCAGAAGGCGCACAACCGGCGCGTGCTGGTTCACCCGCGCATCGTCATCGGAGTACCCAGCGAAATCACGCCGGTGGAAAAGCGGGCGGTGCAGGATTCTGCCTATCGCGCTCGAGCAAGCGAGGTCTACCTCGTCGAACAGGCCATGGCAGCGGCGATTGGCGCGGGCCTGCCCATCGAAGAGCCTTCCGGAAACATGGTCGTCGATATCGGCGGCGGCACCACGGACATCGCCGTGATCTCGATGAGCGGCATCGTCTATTCGCGCTCGGTCCGCGTGGCCGGAAATGAGATGGACGAGTCCGTGATGCACTACCTCAAGCGCAAGTACAATCTGCTGGTGGGCGAGCGCACCGCCGAGCAGATCAAGATCGAAATCGGCTCCGCGTATCCGCTGGAAAAGCCGATGACCCTGGAAGTGAAGGGCCGCAACCTGATCGAAGGCGTGCCGCGCACCGTCACCATCGACGACAGCGAAATCCGCGAGGCGCTTTCGGAAAACATCTCGACCATCGTCAATGCGATTCGCGTGGCGCTGGAGCGCACGCCTCCGGAGCTCTCGGCCGATATCAGCGATCGTGGCATCGTACTGACCGGGGGCGGCGCGCTGATTAAGAATCTCGACAAGCGCATCCGCGAGGAGACCGGTTTGCCAGTTTCCATCGCCGACGACCCGCTGGCCTCCGTCGTGCTGGGCACGGGAAAAATGCTGAGCGATTTCCGCTTGCTGCGCCTGGTTTCGATTGATTAGTGGCGTGAGTTTTTTGCGTCGAGACGAATCGCATTCTTCTGGGGGGGGACGGGGCCCTGGAATGCTCCGAGATTCTGGCAGCGAGCTTCTAGCATGATCGACACGCCTTTTCGCCAACGCCCGGTCTTCCTGCTCGCTGCCGTCGTGCTGGCGCAGGTGATGTTGCTCGCGTTTCAAATCAAGCGCGACCATGACGTTCGCCTGATCCGCTACTGGGCCGCCTTCTTCGTGATGCCGTTTGAGCGCGGCGGTACGGACGCCGTCAAGGGCACCGGCGGAATCTGGTCCAACTACATCGGTCTGCGCGGCGCGCGCGCGGAAAACGCACGCCTGCGCGCCGAGATCGACCGATTGCGGCTGGAAAATCGCGACCTGGCCGCGCAAGCCGGAGAGGCGCAGCGCCTCGGCATCATTCTGAAATTCAACGACGCGCACACCGAGGCGCCGATGCTGGCCGCGCAGGTTATCGGCGCGAGCGCCGATCCCGCTTCCCACACGCTGTTTCTGAATCGCGGCGACCGTGACCGCGTGCGCCGCAACATGGCGGTGATCACGCCCGACGGCATCGTCGGAAAAATCGTCGAAGTGTTGCCTGCCACGTCCGAAGTCCTGCTGATCAACGACAAAGACAGCGGAGCGGGCGCCCTACTGGCCGACACGCGCACGCACGGCGTCGTCAAAGGCAGTGGCGACCCGGACGCCCGCCTGGACTACGTGGTGAACGACGAAGCGGTGCACCCGGGCGAAATGATCCTCACGTCCGGCGAAGATCGCATCTTTCCGAAGGACCTCTTGATCGGCACGGTGGCAAGCGCCAGTCCCGGAAATCCGTTTCAGAATATTCACGTCCGGCCCGCGGCGCATCTGGACCGGCTCGAGGACGTTCTGATCCTCCTGACGCCGCAGGAGTTGAAGAAGCAGGATTCCGCCGACGCGGCCGGCGCATCGCCTGGATCCCCGGGAATCGTGCAAAACGAGACCGAGCTGGCGGCGAACGCCGCGCGAGCGGCTGCGTCTGCCGCCAAGGCAACCACGTCCGCGCCGGCGCCGCCGGCCCCGACCGCTGCCAAAAACTGACATGTCCTATATGCTCAATCCGGGCGCGCAATCGGACTCGAACGTCGAAGTCCACAAGTATTACAGCGGGACCGTGATGCTGACGGCCTTTCTGGCGCTGGTTCTACAGGCGTTTCTGCACAAATATGGCCGCTGGGCCGAGCTGATCGATTTGCCGCTGCTGGTCACGGTTTATTTCGGCGTGAGCCGCCGCAATCCCGTGACCGGAATGTTTTTGGGAGCTACGGTCGGAATCCTGCAGGACGCCCTGAGCCACGACAACCCGATCGGGCTTTTCGGCATTGCCAAAACGATTGTCGGATACCTCGCCTCAACCATCGGCGCGCGCATCGATACCCAGCATCCGATCGCTCGGCTCGCGCTGATCTTCCTCTTCTTCCACTTCCATCAGTTCGTCTTCGCCATCATGCAGCGCGTGCTCCTCAATCACCCCGAGCCGTTCTTCACGCTGCGTCTGCTCCTGAATTCGGTAGTAACAGCCGTGTTCGGCGTGGTGCTTTTCGCCCTGCTCGACCGCCTCCGCAAGTCCTAGCGGCCGATTCAGCGCGTGCCCGCCGCGGCGCTTGCCTCGGCCGGCGACGAATTCGATTTCCGCTCGGCGTCCGCTCGCAGCACTAGTACCGGTAGCGGCGCCAACCGCACGACTTTCTCCGTCACAGAACCGAAGGCCAGCCGGTGCCAACCGGTCATGCCGTGGGTCGCGATCACGATCAGATCCGCCTGGTTATGCTCGCCGATGCGGATAATTTCCATGGCCACGTCGTTCGCGGTCCCCAATTCAAACCGGGTTTTCAAGCCCTTCCCGGCGAGCTTATTGGTGAGCTCGGTCAACCGCTTTTCCGCGTCCTTACGAAGCTCCTGTTCGAACTCCGCTTCATTGAAAATCATCGCCGGGGACGGCAACCGCGGCAGCATCGGCACCACGTGCACCAACAGCAACTCCGACTTCATGTCCGACGCCAAGGCCGCGGCCGTATCGAGCGCCTCGTGCGACGGATCGCTGAAATCAATCGGCGAAAGAATCAGCTTCGGTGGCAACATGTGTCCTCCCATTCGCACGTCGTAAGGCCAGAAACCTGTCCATCGGATTCTTCATCCGCCCCCGTGGACAAGGGCCCGCCTACCGGCGAACCCTTGCCGCCGATCCGATGCCATCGGCTACTTGCCGAGCGACCGGAACATCCAGAACAGCGTCCCCGAGAGGCAGATCGAAACCGGCAGAGTCAGCACCCACGCCATCGCCAGGTTCCGCACCGTGCCCCACTGCAGGCCGGTCTTGTTTGCGGCCATCGTACCGGCCACGCCAGACGACAACACATGCGTCGTACTCACCGGCAATCCGAACCAGTCCGCCGCGCCGATCGTAAACATCGCCGTGATTTCCGCCGCCGCGCCCTGTCCGTAGGTCAGGTGGTCCTTGCCGATCTTCTCGCCGACGGTCACCACGATCCGCTTCCAACCGATCATCGTGCCCATGCCCAGCGCCAGCGCCACCGCGACTTTCACCCACGGCGGAATGAACTTCGTGGCGTTGTCCACGTGCGTCTTGTAGTTGGCCAGCACGGCTGCGTCCGCCGTCGAAAATTCCGGCTTGCCCGACTTCTTCATCAGCCGCAAGGCCTCGCTTACCACATACATGTCATTGCGGAAGTTCCTCACTTTGTCCTGGGGCACCGCTTTCAGTTCTTTGTACTGCGCCATCTCCGTGCCGATTCCGTTCACTTCTTCCCGCAGGGCCAGCATCGTGTTCGGAGTGAACTGCTTGGTGCGAATGTAGTCGGTCACTTCCTCGCGCGAATCGCCGATGACCGCATTGGGATCGACGTATTTGCTCAAGGCCTCCGCCGTCTGTGTGGAAACCGCCACGAAATCGGCCGTCTGCGAGGGCGACACCGCATGATTCACCGCGTATGCCGTCGGCACCGTGCCGATCAGAATCAGCATGATCAGTCCCATGCCCTTTTGTCCGTCGTTTGAGCCGTGCGCGAAGCTTACTCCCGTGCACGTCAGCACGAGCAGGCCGCGAATCCAGAACGGAGGCGGCTCGGTGCCCTTGGGCGCCTCATAGAGCGCCTTGTTGGGGATGAGCGCCTTGCACAACAGCAGCAGCAGCGCCGCGCCGACGAATCCCACCAGCGGCGAAAGTAGCAGCGATTTGCCGATATTCGCCGCCTGCGCCCAATCGACGCCGCTCGTTCCCGTCTTCGCGGACATCAGCTGGTTGGCGATGCCCACGCCGATGATCGACCCGATCAGCGTGTGCGAGCTTGAAGCCGGCAAGCCGAAGTACCAAGTGCCCAAATTCCAGATGATCGCCGCCACCAGTAGCGCGAACACCATTGCGAATCCCGCGTTGCTGCCGACCTGCAAGATCAGCTCCACCGGCAACAGCGAGACGATGCCGAACGCCACCGCCCCGCTCGACACCAGCACGCCGATGAAGTTCCAGGCGCCGGACCAGACCACCGCAACGTGCGGCTCGAGCGAGTGTGTATAAATCACCGTGGCCACGGCGTTCGCCGTGTCGTGAAATCCGTTCACGAATTCGAACGCCAGCGCGATAAACAGCGCTACTCCCAGCAAAATGAATGGGACCGCACTGGCGGGATGAAAATCCCGCAGATCGCCCACCAGATGGGTTCCCGCGTAGATGAATCCCACAATCAGCGCAACTCCGAAGATCAGCACGCCGATTCTTCCCGGCGTAGATGCTCCCATCTTCTGATCAAGTACACTCGTCCCCGTCGCCATCTCTTGCCTTCCTTTCGGTTCGCTGTACCTCGAGACCGTTTCGCCGATCTTGTTTCGCCCGCCGGTGACCTGTGGCCCGGCCCTCGCGCAACGCCCCCCAGCCTCGCGCTAGCGCCCCGCCGCCTTCACCCGATGACCGTGGTGCTCCACGTGAGACTTTGCCGCTTCCGAAGCATGATGCGTCGCATGTTGCAGGTGCCCGTGTGCCGTATGCGCGTGATGCGCCGCCGACAGATGATCGTCGGCCTCGTGGTGTTTGGCGGCTTCGCGATGGTGGCGCGCCGCATGCTCGTGATGCTCCGCTGCCTTGTGATGATGTTCTGCTGCTTGTTTGGACATGCTCCCTCCCCAGTGTGAATTTGGGCCGAGGGGCGCGACGGTATCGACTCTCTATGAATGGCGTGTGACAACCGGATTAAGACTTCTCGTGCCAGTCGGCGTAAAATCCCGGGTCAGGAGACCCATCCATGCCTGACGACCGCAACGACCTGAAATTTTCGCGCCGCGGCTTTCTCGAAGTCAGTTCCGGCACCCTGGCCGCTGCCGGCACGCATTCGGTCACGAAATTTCTGGGACCGGATCCCGCGTCGGCCGCGCAGAGCGAGGACCGCAGCACCAGCGATCCCGGCACCGGTAACGCGCCGCTGGAAACTCAAAATCCGTCCGCTGTGAATCCTCCGCCGACCGACGCCGGCAGCGTGCAAACGTTCAAATACCCATTCGGCTTCGCGCACAAGCGGCTCCACGAAGGCGGCTGGTCACGCGAAGTAACGGTGCGGGAACTGGAAGTCTCAAAGACGATGGCCGGCGTCAACATGCGCCTCACGGCCGGCGGCGTTCGCGAGCTCCACTGGCACACCGCCGCGGAATGGGCCTTCATGCTCACCGGCAGCGCGCGCATCACCGCCGTCGACGCCGATGGCAAGAGTTTCGTTGCCGACGTGAAGGAAAACGACCTGTGGTATTTCCCCACCGGAATTCCCCACTCGATTCAGGGACTGAATCCTGACGGCGCGGAATTTCTGCTCGTGTTCGACGACGGCAATTTTTCGGAGTATGCGACCGTGCTGCTGTCGGATTGGATGGCGCACACACCGAAGGACGTGCTGGCGAAGAATTTCGGCGTCCCACAATCCTCGCTCGAAAGACTGCCGCCAAAAGAGCTCTTCATTTTTCAGGCGGCCGTGCCGGGCCCGCTGGAGGCGGATCAAAAAGCCGCTGCTGGCACGCGCGGACTTTCACCGACCGATTTCGCTTTCCGCACTCTCTCCATGCCCGCAACCAGGCGCACCAAGGGCGGCGAGGTCCGCATCATCGATTCGAATGTTTTCAAGGTTTCCAAATCGATCGCCGCCGCGATCGTAACGGTTCATCCGGGAGGAATCCGCGAACTGCACTGGCACCAGAACGCGGACGAATGGCAGTATTTCTTCGCGGGCAAAGGAAGGATGACGGTCTTCGCCACCGGCGCCCGCGCCCGCACCATGGATTTTCAGGCTGGCGATGTCGGCTACGTCCAGCAAACCCTGCCGCATTACATCGAGAACACCGGCGACACGGACCTGAAATTCCTCGAAATGTTCAAGAGCAGCGTCTATCAGGATTTGTCGCTCGCGGAATGGCTCACCCACACGCCGCCCGAGCTCGTGATGGCGCACCTCAACATCGACCGATCGACGCTGGACGCCATTCCCCGCGAGGAAACAGTGGTCATGCCGGAGTAGGCGCGTGTTGGCGGCTCGCCGTCAAAACAGCCAGACCACGTAACTCTCGAACATCACCACGCCAATCGCGAGAAGCGTCCCCGCCAGGACCGCCACCACGCCCCACTTCCCCAGCCGTGGACGCGAACTTGGCAGGCCCAGCAGGTAGGCGGAATTGTCCACCTGCGCAAACTGGCTCCCCGGCTGCCCGCTGCGAGTCCGTGCCATAGGTAATGGTAGCCAGGAGACGGGTGATCAATCCAGGCACCGGTACGGTCTGCTTGCTATACGAAATAACTTTTAGGGCACACCGCTTCGGGCCTAAAATGCCCGGTTTATGGCCACTTTCCTGCTGGTTCACGGTGCCTGGCACGGCGGCTGGTGCTGGCACCGCGTGGTGCCGTTGCTCGTGTCCAAAGGGCATACGGCGGTTGCCCCGGACCTTCCCGGCCACGGCAACGACAAAACTCCGACCGCCCGTGTCACTCTGAAAAGCTACACCGACCGCATTTGCGAAATCGCCGGAGGGCAGTCGGAGCCCGTCATCCTGGTCGGCCACAGCATGGGCGGCGTCGCCATCACGCAAGCCGCCGAGGATTGCCCGGAAAAAATTCGCGCCCTGGTCTATCTGTGCGCGTTCCTGCCGCGCAACGGCGACTCGCTCACGACCTGGGCCTCGGAGGATTTTGAAAGCAAGGTCAACCCGTCCAGCTTGGAGATCGGCCCGGACGGAACGACCGTCTTCAGGCGCGACTGCGCTCGCGAAGCGTTTTATATGCAATCGAGCGACGAAGACATCGCCTTCGCCCAGGAGCGCCTGGTCGCGCAATCTCCCGCGCCAATCAGCACGCCGGTGAAAACGACCGCGGGGCGTTGGGGACGCATTCCCCGCTACTACATCGAGTGCGACCGCGACCGCGCCATCACGCGAAAGCTCCAGCGCGCCATGGAGAAACAATCGCCCTGCCGCCGAACATTCTCGATCGACACGGACCACTCGCCATTCTTCTCAAATCCTCGGGACCTTGCGGACATCTTCGACCAAATCGCAACTCTTCCGTAGGGGCGCTGCTCGCTGCGCCCGGCGAAGGGACTCGGCGCGGTCCAGCCGTCCGCCGGGATCGAATCTTGCCCATCGGCACGGCCCCGTTCCGACTCATTGACCACAACGACATCCCCAACTTGCGGGCCGCATCTCCGGGTGATAGCTTGACTAGTCCGAGCTCCCTTCCGGGTTTGAAGCGATTCGCCTATGTTTCGGCCCGCCGTGGGACCGCACCGCGTCCGGCCGTGCATTGCCCGCCGCGCAGGAGCTGGTTTCATTGCCATCGTGGAACGTTAACGACCAAAAAATCCCGCAGGGACGCTTGTCCCTGTTTTCCTACTTATCCGCTTTCTTCGTGGTCCTGCTCTTGGTCGGATTCTGGAAATTGCAGGTCATGCAGTCGGAGCATTTTTCCGACCTCGCGGAAAAGAACGGCATCCGCTCCATCGCCATCATTGCCCCGCGCGGCGCCATGCTCGATCGCGAAGGCCGCGTGCTGGTCGATAGCTACCCGTCGTTCAGCATCCTGTTGCTCCGCGATAATCCGAAATTGCTCGAAAAAAACCTTCCGCAAATCGAGGACGGCCTGGGCATCGACAAGCAGGATCTCGATCAGCAACTCGACGCCGCCAAGACCGCGCCGAAATTCCTGCCCATCATCATCAAGCCGGCCGCCAGCCAATCCGACATCGCCTTCGTCGAATCGCACCGCGCCGATCTTCCCGTCCTCGACCTGATGATGGTGCAGCGCCGCCGCTACCCGCACGACGAAATGCTCGCCAACACCATCGGCTACGTCGGCGAGGTTTCCGTACAGGACATGGAAAAGAATCCGGATCGTTATAAGCCCGGCGACATCGTCGGCAAAGCCGGCCTGGAGAAGGAGTACAACGACGAGATCGTCGGCACCGACGGCATGCGCCGCGTCGTCGTCAACAGCGTGGGTAAAGTGATGCGCACGCTCGACAACGTCGAAGCCATTCCCGGCAAGCCCATCCAGCTAACGATCGACGAGGATTTGCAGCAGATCGCCGAATCCGATTTTGTCAATAAAGAGGGCGCTCTGGTCGCCATGGACGCGCGCACCGGCGAAGTACTGGCCATGGTCAGCCGGCCCACCTTCAACCCCAACGACTTCGCCGTCCGGATTCCGCCCCAGGAGTGGGCCGCGCTGAACACCGATGCGAATACGCCGCTGCTCAATCGCGCCATTCAGGCGCAGCTCGCGCCCGGTTCCGTTTTCAAGGTGGTGATGGCCACGGCTATGCTGGAGTCGAAAGCCATTCCGCCCACCTACACGGCGTACTGCAATGGCTCCGCCGTCTTCTACGGACGCGTCTTCCATTGCGACCATGCGCACGGCGAGGTGGATCTCCACAAAGGGATCGTGGCTTCCTGCGACGTCTTCTTCTATCACGTCGGCCAACTGCTCGGGATCGACAAGATTTCCTACTACGCCAGCGGCCTCGGCCTCGGCCAGCGCACCGGCATCGACCTGCCCAGCGAGCAAACAGGCATGGTCCCCTCGGAGGAATGGTCCGAGCGCGTGAACCATCACAAATGGTATCCGGGGTCGACGATTTCCGTCGCTATTGGACAGGGCGCCGTCACCGCTACGCCCATCCAACTGGCCCGAATGATCGCGGCGGTCGCCAACGGCGGCACTCTGATTCCGCCGCATCTGATGAAGGACGCGATGGGCCTGAAATCCGCGTCATTTCCGCTTTCCGACGACACCGTCCAGCAGGTCACCGACGGAATGTGGGGCGTCGTCAACGAGCCCGACGGCACCACTTCCGGTGCAGTTAAATTGCAGAACGTCGACTTCTCCGGGAAAACCGGCACGGCACAAACGGAAAGCTTTGAGCTACAAAACAAACTTGGCAAGCATTTGAAGGAAAACGGCTGGTTCGTCGGCTATGCCCCGCGTCGCAACCCCGAAATCGTGGTCGCCGCGCTGGTGCAGTCCGGCGGCTGGGGCAGCACTTCGGCCGCGCCCATCGTTCGCGATGTCGTGAAAGCCTTCTACGACAAGAAAAATGGCCATTTCACGCCGCCTACTTCCACGGCCGACAACATTCCACCGTCTTCCGCGGTTCATCCCGTCGGCGTGAGCGCCGGGGCACAGCAACAATGAAGGATCGCCCGCGCGTTCACGATTTCGATTGGCCGCTGCTCGCCATCGCCGGCACCATCAGCGCGATCGGCTTGGTCGAAATCTATTCGTCCACGCACGCCAGCGCCATGGCCGGCATGCAGTGGAAGCAGCTCATGTGGATCGGCATCGGCATCGCCGGCATGTTCCTGATTTCGCGCATCGATTACCACTCCCTGCTCGATCAGGCCCCTGCTCTCTATCTCGTGGGATGCGTGGGCCTTCTTGTCGTTCTGCTCCTGGGGTTTTCGCGTCTGGGAGCCAAGCGCTGGATCTCTCTCGGCGGAATCATGAATTTGCAGGTGTCGGAGATTATGAAGTTGATTATAATCATCGTGCTCGCGCGATTCTTTGCCGAGGTGCGCACGGATCGCCTGACGCTGATGGACCTGCTCAAGATTGGCATTTTGACGCTAATTCCCGTAGGCTTGATCTTGAAGCAGCCCGATCTGGGGACCGCGATGGTTCTGGTTCCCGTTGCAGTGGTCGGAGCGCTCTGCGCCGGTATTCAGTGGAAACACGCGGCGGTTGGACTTGTGATCGTCGCCTTGCTTGTGCCGCTCGGCTGGAACATGCGCAAGCACCTGAAGCCTTACCAGCAGCAGCGCATCCAGACCTTCCTGCATCCGGAGGAAGACCAGCGCGGTGCGGGCTATCAGATTTTGCAGTCGGAAATCGCAGTCGGCTCGGGTGGTTTTTGGGGAAAAGGTTTCGGCAAAGGCAGCCAGAACCAGTTGGGCTTTGTGCCCGTCCGCTATTCGGACTTTATTCTGGCCGCGCTCGCCGAGGAACAAGGCTTTATTGGAGTTTGTGTCGTCCTGTTGTTGTACTTGGGCCTGATTCTGCGGCTGGTGGACAACGCTCAGAAGGCGAAAGATCGTGCCGGGATGTACGTCGTGATGGGAGTCACCGCGATCCTGGGTTTCCACGTTCTGGTAAACTCCGCCATGGTGATCGGATATATGCCGGTCACCGGCATTCCGCTGCCGCTGATGAGCTATGGAGGGTCGGCAACGGCCTTCGTATTTTTGGCATTGGGACTGGTGATGAACGTCCGCATGCGGCGTTTCGTCAATTGAACCCCGGCTGTCACAGCCTGTAAAAAGTTTGGGCATTACCCGCGCCCTGGAAATGGGCCCGGAATTTCAAATTTCAGTTTTGGTTTTAGGAACGCATCGGGTGAGGAAAGACGATCCAGACAATCTGAAGTCTATCCCGAGCGGCCCGTCCTGGCATTTTTCTCCCGCCAGGCCCCGCTCCGCCGGCCCAACTGCGCGCGTTCTCTCTGCGCGCTCCGCCGCTCCCCTGCGCCATCAGGAGCTTTCAAATGTCCAAGGAAATGGTCATCTCCGCGAACCCGCACGAGACTCGGGTCGCGATCATGGAAGAAGGTCTTCTCTGTGAGTATTACGTTGAACGCGAAAAAGAATTTGCGCTAGTCGGAAGCATCTACAAAGGGCGTGTGACGCGCGTGCTGCCCGGCATGCAGTCGTCCTTTGTGGATATCGGTCTCGATAGCGACGCTTTCCTCTACGTCTCCGACTTCCTCGAAGGTATCGAAGATCTCGACGAGCACATCGCCGACGAAAAAATCGCCAAGCCACCCGTGCACGTTGCCCCTGCGCCTGTTTCGGTGCCTCCGGTTGAATTTTCGTCCGGGCCGGCGAGTCTTTCGGTTGAGGCGGGCGCGGCTCCGCTCGAGCCGCTGCCCGGCGAGTCATTCGGCCCTCCATCGAGATCCCACGCGGCAGCAGAACCCTTTGCCATCGAGCCCGGGAATTCCTTGGGGGCGCCTGCCCCGCCGATGCCTTCGGCGCCATCGGGCGCGCCCCATTCGCACGATCGCCCGCACTTCGACAATCGCGGCGGCGGACGTCCCGGCGGCCGCGATTTCGGTCGCCGCGGTGGTCGCGGTGGTCGCGGACGCTTCAACCGCGGCGGTCGCGGCGGAGGAGGAGGACGTCCCGGTGGCGACCGGGGCTTCGGTCGCGAGCTGCCGCCCTCCAAATACGCTTCGCATCGCCCGTACGACGATTCGCCCGCTGAAGCCGGCGCTCCGGAAGGGCACGTCTCCATAATCCTTCCCGGCGAATCGCTCGCGCGATACAAGGACAAGCCGCCGGTAATCGACGGCGCACCGGTTCGGCCAGAAGCCGCGACGCCGGCCATCGCCCACGACCTGCCCGCCGACGCGGAGATGTCCATCGAGACGGGAGCTCATCAGGAAGCTCCCGAGCAGCCGATTGGCGCGCCGGAAATGACGGCCGCTTCCCATGAAGACATTCACGAATCCCCCGCGCCGCGCCCCTTTGAACCGCGCCGCGAGTTTCGTCCCGAGCGTCGGTCCGACTTCCGCACGGAGCGCGGTTCCGATGCCCCACCATCTGTTTCATCGGGACTCGAGCCGTTGCCGGGTGAATCGCTCGCGAAGTGGAAGACCAAGGAACCCGTCGCGGAATCCCGCGTGGAAGCATCCGCTCCCGCGCCCGTCGTCGAGCCCGAACCTGAAATCGAAGTTGACGAGCCGGAGGAACTCGCACACGGTGAGATCCGCGCGGAAGCGACCGTCGCCGATCTCAGCCCCGACGAAGCCGCTTCACTGGCGGAGCACGTCGCCGAGGCGCAGGAAGAAATCGCCCAACGCGACGCTGAGGAGCGAGGCTTCGCCGCAGCCGATGACGCCGCCGGTGCCGTGCACGACGCCGTCGAAGGCGAAGAACATCGCGAAATGACCGAGGCGGCCGCCGAACTGGAAGCCCAAGACGCCGCCGACGATGCCGCCGACGCGGCCGAAGAGGAAGCCGAACTGGACGAAGAGGAAGAAAGCGCGGAGACCGAAGGAATGCTCGCGCCTCCGTCCGAACTCGGAGCCGAACACGGAACAGAAGGCATGGCGCCCGAATCCGGCGCGCACGCCTCGGAAGAGGGCGCTCCGTCGCAGCAGCAACAGCCGTGGCGGGCACAGGTTCGCGACGACCAGCGCGCGCGCATGCAATATCCGCGCCGTGGCGGCCGGGATCGGGATCGCGGCCGCCGTGATGACCGCGCGCGCCGTCCGCAGCATGGGCGCGGGGGGCACCAGCACGGGCATCATCATGGCCATGGCTCTGCACAGCAGCGCCGTCCGCAACTGATCGCGGACATGCTGAAGCAAGGCCAGGAGATCATCGTCCAGATCGCCAAGGAGCCCCTGGGAAAGAAAGGCGCGCGCATCACCAGCCACGTCGCTTTGCCGGGCCGGTTCCTGGTCTACATGCCCACGCTCGATCACACCGGCGTCTCGCGCAAGATCGCATCTGCCGAAGAGCGTGCGCGGTTGCGCCATCTGGTGAACGATGCGAAAGGCACTGCGGGCGGAGGGTTTATCGTCCGCACGGCCGCGGGATCGGCCGCGGAGGAGGAAGTTCGCGCCGACGTGGAATTCCTCACCCGCACATGGGCGGAGATCAAGGCGAAGTCGGAGCAGAAAAAGGCCCCGTCTCTGCTTCATCGCGATTTGAATCTCGTGCAGCGGCTGCTGCGCGACCACATGAGCAACGACTACACGGCAATCTGGGTCGACCAGGAAGAGGAATACACGAAAGTGATCGAGTTCATGAGCCGCTTTCAGCCGGGACTGGTCAGCCGCGTGAAGCTCTACTCGAAAGACACGCCAGTTTTCGAGGAATTCGGCATCCAGCAGGAGATCGACAAGGGCCTGCGGCCGAAAGTCTGGCTGAAATCGGGCGGCTACATCGTGATCAACCACACCGAGGCGCTGGTGGCGATCGACGTCAACACCGGCAAATTCGTCGGCAAGGGCTCGAACCGTCTGGAAGACACGATCGTGCGGACCAACGCCGAAGCCGCGAAGGAAATCGTGCGGCAGATGCGGCTGCGCGACCTGGGCGGCATCATCGTGATCGACTTCATCGACATGGAGGAACGCCGCAACCGCGACAAAGTGATGGCCGCGCTCGAGGATGCTCTTCGCGCCGACCGTGCTCCGTCCAAGGTGCTGCGCTTCAACGAATTCGGGCTGGTCGCCATCACCCGCAAGCGCACGAAACAGGCCCTCGAGCGCATGCTTTCCCAACCGTGCCCCTACTGCACCGGTTCCGGTATGGTGAAATCCGTGCCCACGCTGTGCTACGAGATTCAGAGCGAGGCCCACAAGATGGCTCCCGAGATGAGCTCGGGCACGATCACTCTGCGCGTGCATCCCGAGATCGGCAAGGCGCTAAAGACGCGCGAATCTTCGCTGATCGACGAGCTCGAGCAATGGACCAAGAAAACCGTGATCATCCAGGCCGACCCCACGCTGCACTGGGAGCAGTACGACATCTACTGACGGCATGGCTTCATCGCGGTGGAATAAGATAATCCTTTACGTTTAATGCGGCGCATTATATCCTCTGCATGTGATAAGGTCCTTCCAGCGTGCCGACACAGAGAGGCTTTTCCACGATGAGAATGTTCGTAAGTTTGTGAACATTCGACAGCCAGCACGACGAAAACTTTTGATGCTGCACGCGGCCGAACGTTTGACGGATTTGAGAGTGCCTCCGGGTAACAGACTTCATCAACTGGAACGTGACCGTGCGGGGCAGCACAGTAGAAGCATCAACGACCAGTGGCGTATCTGTTTTGTGTGGCGCGACGGAGACGCCTACCACGTGGAGATTACAGATTATCACTGAGGGAGGGAACATGGCTCGACTGAAACCAATTCATCCGGGCGAGATTCTTCGAGAAGAGTTTATGGTGCCGCTTCATCTGAACGCTAATAAGCTGGCGTTGGCTCTGCACGTTCCTGCTCCAAGCATCTACGATATCGTCAAGGAGGAGCGCGGTATCTCGCCCGAGATGGCTCTTCGGCTTGGATATGCGTTCGGAACGACTCCCGATTTTTGGCTTAATCTTCAATCGGATTTTGATTTGCGAGTCGTGCGAAATCAAAAGGAAGCTAAGGTCAAGAGTCAGGTTCGTCCTCTTGAAGTCCACGCATAAGTTCTTCAAAAGCGAAGCTTCCATCCGATCTGGCCGGTTCCGGTTTTTCCCAGCCGCCGTGTCGTGGCCGGCGGCTTCGGAAGAATCTTTGGGGAATCTGCGATCCCCGTGGCCTAAAAATGGCCTACCAATCAGCCGTTGTACCGTTTTTACCGTTTTCTTGTTTTGATTTTCCCGTAAGTTGCGTGTTTGCAATCGCGGCCTTTGTACGACATCGATTTGAAATCGGCCTGGGAACCGGAAACGGAGAAACGCCGTCGGGGGAATCCCTCGGCGTTTTCATTGAGAGAGGCGTGCCTCTGGCGGCCCCGCTCTTCAGGAGAAACGTCTTTGGAAAGCGCCCGTACCCGCAGATTTGAATGATCCGAAGTCGTTCTACCATCGTTTGCGGTCCGGCGCCGCGCGCATCTGTCAGTCCACGTAGTGGAGTATGGCGCTGAGCTCGATGCCTTTCGGCGCGAGCAGCCCGAAGCGGTTGTTGCAGACGAGGTAGTACGTGCCCGGCCCGGGCAAGAGGGCGTTGATGGTGTTCTGGGTGACCTTCCCGCTGTTGAAATAGGCGTCCGACGCGTGGCCGTTCTGAAAATTCACGAATGAGTCCTCGTTCACGACGAGCACCTGTATGTCGTTTCCAAATCCGCCCGTAGCGCTGAAATGCCCATCCACGGACGCTTGGGTAGCGGTCGCGGGCACAACGAACTTGTAATAGTTGAAGCTGCCCACACCCACCGTAATGGCGGTGTTCGCAATCGTTTCGGTCCTCAGCATTCTTACAACCGGAGGCGCCGCGGGGACTGGCGGCGAGCTATGCGTGGTGAGATTCAGAAAGATGATGCAGCCGACGGCGAGCACCAGCACCAGCAGTATCCACCGGCCCGTATGCGAAGGCTTGAGCGGGCGGGCGGCCCGAGGCAAGAGCAACTTCTCGATCCCACGGCCGCACTTCGAACAGAACTGAGAATCGTCGGGTACCTGCTTCCCGCATTGAGGACAGAACATTTTGCGGATCCCCTCCGTGACCTTCACTGAACACTAACATGTCATTCGCAGGTCGCCTGCCATCCCTACTTTGCGGTTGCCCAGTCGGTAACTCGAAGCACTCTCTTGATCGTCCGGAAGGTAGAGCGAACGAGTCGTTGTACCGGAATGGTGCGAACGCACAGGTCTATCCGCGCGCGCAAAATGCGAGTCTGGTTCGTCAGTGCGCGCGCTCGAATTTGTCGCGCGAAAATGAAATCCATGCGGGCCACTCACCGGGCGAGAGCCGAACGCTCTTTGAAAACTGGCGAAAGCCGGCGGGAGTCAAGGCGACGCGGCGGAGGTCCTATCGAAAGCCTTTCACGACGTAGGCTTCGCTCAGAGTCGTGCTGTACACGTAAGCGTACGCGCTCATGTCGCTCGAAAAGCGCGGAGCACCAACGCTTTCTACTCCCGCCTGCAGCTGCGTGCCAAAGACCTTGTAAAGTTCCTTTTTGCCGGTGGCGATGTTCACGCGGTCGACTTCCGCTTGCGTCCGTGCGACCGCCCGCGAAAACACGTACAACGACTGGCCGTCCGGCGTCCAGGCGATCGGTTGCTGCGGGGAGGCAAGATCCGGGACGAGACGCACCGCGTTGCCGCCGATGGTCCAGATTCCGATTTTGCCGTCGCCGCTGTCGACGGCAATGCTGCGTCCGTCCGGAGAAAGGTAAAGGCCGGCGACCCCTTCCGGAGTGAGGGGCGCGGCGTTGCCGGTGTCAAGGTCGATCATGTAATCCCGGACCCCGTGGCCCTGCTCGATGCCCATCGCGAGCAAATGCTTTCCGTCCGGCATGTAGCGCTCGCCGACGTAGGCGATGTTGTCGTGGGTCAGCTGCCGGCTCTCTCCCGCGCCGGTGGGAACCAGGGTGATCACGCCGTTTTTCTGCGGATGCGTGGACACCCATTTGCCGTCGGGAGAGATCGCGCCCGCCAGACCTTCTCCGACGCGGACCGGAGGCGAGCCGTCCGTATCGCGCAGGAAGACGGAGTAGTTGGGGCCGCCGCCTTCCGCTTCTTCCTCGAAGAGGATTTTCTTGCCGTCGCGGCTGATGTCGCGCAGCTCGGACCAACCCAGCCAGCTGAGATCGCGCTCCTGCTTTTCGCCGGGAGCCATTCCTCGAATGTCCACGCGTTGCTGATGCGTGATCATCAGCGCCTGGCCATTGTGAAGATCCTCGAACCACATGCCGCCGGGAACGTTGGCGATGTTGCGGAGTTTGCCGCCGAGAGTGACGGCGCGAAGCTGGTCCGAGGCGCCGCTATCGGAAGCGGCAAACCAGAGCTCGTCACCCGAGGGTGACCACTGGATGCCTTCGACCGAATCCCATCCGGTCGAAAGCTTTTTCTCGTGTCCATCGGGATCCATCACGGCGACGGACCCTCGATCGTCGCCGCCGGGAACTTCGTGGTCGGCGAATGCGACGGACTTGCCGTCGGGCGAAATGCGGGGATGGCTAATCCAATTGATCGTATCGAGCAGGACCTTGCCGACCGGATATTCGAGGCGCCAGTGCGAATTCTCCGGAACGAAACGGATGACCGCCAGGCCTTCGCCGTCGGCGGCCCATTCGGCGTCTTGCACGTTGTCGAGGACTTCGCGCGGGGCGCCCCCGCTCAACGGCAAGCGCGCCAGCGTGCCGTAACGGGAATAGCCAGAGCGGAATATGGAATTCAGGCGAACCGCAAGCTCTCCATTCTTGGAGATGGAGAGCAGCTCGGCATTTTTGAGGCCGAGTTCGGAAGAGCCGTTGTCACCGACGCGCGCGATGTAGATCTGCTGGGGCGCGCCTACCCATGTTGCGCTGTAGACGATGCTGCCGTCGGGCGCGAATCGGGCGTTGCCGACCGAGCCGGTGCGGAAGGTGATCTGCCTGTATTGGGGCAGTGGGGCCGAGCCGCTGCCTCGGCCAATCCACCAGCCGATGCCGAGCATTGCGGCGGCCAGCACGATTGCCGCGGCAGCCAGCCCTCGTTTCAGCCTCGGCGCGGTTTTTGCGGCGACGATCGCTAGTTGCGCGGCGGTGTGGCTCGAGCTGGAGATGTGCGAGAGGGCTTCGAGGCCGAAGGCCAGATCTTTCGCAGATTGGAAACGCTGCTCGGGATTTTTTTCGAGGCAGCGGCGGACGATGCGATCGAGCGCGGGGGGAACGGGCGGATGAATATCGGAGATTTCCGGAACGTCCTCGCGCAGGATCGCCGTCATGGTTTCGGGCGGCGTGTCGCGTTGGAAGGCGCGTTTGCCGCAGATCATTTCGTAGAGCACGGCGCCGAAGGCAAACATGTCGGTGCGGGCGTCGACGGGTTCACCGCGTACCTGCTCGGGCGCCATGTAGCTGGCGGTGCCCATGACGACGCCGGCGGCCGTATGCGAGCTGGTCATCGTGGCCGCGTCGGCTTCGATGGCGGATTTTCCTGCGAGCTTGGCGAGACCGAAGTCGAGAATTTTCACGCTGCCGTCACGGCAGACAAACAGATTTTCCGGCTTGAGGTCGCGATGGACGATGCCTTTGTCATGCGCGGCGGCCAGGCCTTTGCCAACTTGCACAGCGTACTCGACAACCTTGCGCGGCGGGATAGGCCCGCGATTGATGACCGCACGCAGGTTTTCGCCTTCGAGCAGTTCGGAAACGAGAAAGGGCGTGTTGTTGTATTCGCCGACGTCGTAGATGGCGACGATATTGGGATGGTTCAGGGCGGCGACGGCCTGGCTTTCCTGCTCGAAGCGGCGCAGCCGGTCGGCATCGCGGGCGAACGATTCCGGCAGAATTTTCAGCGCCACATCGCGGGAAAGGCGCGTATCGCGGGCGCGATACACGTCGCCCATGCCGCCGGCGCCGATTTGCGACTTAATTTCGTAAGGACCTAGTTTTGCGGTCGGCGTCAGAGCCATGAAGGCTTCGAGAATATCACGGAGCGGAAATCCCGCGAAAGGTTAACGGCTGAAGCGCTGCTCTCTGAAGGGATCGCCGTACATGTGGTAGCCGTTTTGTTCCCACAAACCGGGCGCGTCCTGCACCATGAACTCGAGGCCGCGAACCCATTTCACGCTCTTCCAGGAGTAGAGATGCGGGACGACGAGGCGCAGGGGATAGCCGTGGTCGGAGGGTAGGTCTTCGCCATTGTGTTTGAGCGCGAACAGCGTCGTGGGACGCATGAGATCTTCGAGCGGAACATTGGACGTGAAACCTTGCTCGGCAAGAACCATCACGTATTTCGCTTCGGGCTTCGCACCTGCGATTTTGTAAACTTCACTGAAGGGAACACCTTCCCAGCGCACGTCGAAACGGCTCCATTTTGTGACGCAGTGCATGTCGGCGATGACTTCTTTCCTAGGAAGACTGGTGAATTCCTTCCAGGAAAGGCGCACGGGATTTTCCACCTGGCCGGCGATCAGGAAATACCACTTGAGCGGATCGAAATGCGGCACGTCGCCCAGGTGGAGCACCGGCCATTGGATCGTGGCGGATTGACCCGGCGGCAAGCGGCCGGCGTCGCGCATCGCGCGCTGGAGTTCTCTGCGGTCGGAGACAATACCGAAGGGCACGCTCGTATTTTAGCGCAGAACAGTGAGGTGATGCAGGCGCCGGAATTGCGTGTGCTATTATGGCCGTTCCGAATTGATTCCCCAGGCAACGAAGGAGTGAACTTTGGCTGCACGGATTCTCAACGGCAACGGGATTCGGGACGAAATTTACGGCGAATTGCAGGCGGAAATTGCGGCTCTGGCGACGGCGGGGATCAAGCCTGGGCTGGCGGCCGTGCGCGTGGGCGACGATCCGGCGTCGAAGCTCTACGTAAACAGCAAAATTGCGGCGTGCGAGAAGCTGGGGCTGGCGAGCTTTCACGTCACGCCACCGGCGGCGACCACGACAGAGGAATTGCTGGCGATCGTGAACGAGTTGAATCGCCGGGATGATGTGGACGGAATTCTGGTGCAGATGCCGCTGCCGAAGCAGATCGATTCGAAGAAAATTCTGGATGCGGTGATTCCGGCGAAGGACGTGGACGGATTTCATCCGGTCAACGTGGGAAATCTGGTGGCGAACCGTCCGGCACTGGTGGCGTGCACTCCCGCGGGGGTGATGGAAATCCTGAAGCGCAGCAAGATTCAGATCGAAGGCGCGAATGCGGTGGTGATCGGGCGCAGCGACATCGTGGGAAAGCCGCAGGCGCTGCTGCTGCTGCATGCGAACGCGACGGTGACGATCTGCCACTCGAAGAGCAAGGATCTGCCGGGAATCGCGCGGCGCGCCGATATCATCGTGGCGGCGATCGGCAAGGCGGCGATGGTGACGCCGGATTTCGTGCGTCCGGGCGCCACGGTGATCGACGTGGGGCAAATCGTCGTGAAAGATCCGGCGGAGGCCGCTCGGATTTTCGCGAAGTTTCCTGCGAAGCTCGAATCGTTCAAGCAGAAGGGCTCGGTCCTGGTGGGCGATGTGCATCCCGAGGTGGTGGAGGTGGCGGGGGCCTACACTCCGGTGCCGGGCGGCGTGGGCCCGTTGACGATTGCGATGCTGATGAGCAACACGGTGAAAGCCGCGCGGATGCGCCGCGGGACGCGTGTGCCGGCCGCGGCAACCTCCCGCTCCTGATGCTGCGCGTCGGCCTCACTGGCGGAATTGCATCCGGGAAATCCACCGTGGCGTCGATGCTGCGCGATCTCGAATATCCCGTGCTCGACGCCGACTCGATCGCGCGCGAACTGCTGGAACCGGGACAGGACGCCTACCGGGAAGTGGTGCGCGAGTTCGGCGACCCAGTTCTCGCGAGAAGCGGAGCGGTCGACCGGCCGAAGCTCGGCGCGATCGTTTTCGGCGACGCGCAGAAAAGGGCGCGGCTCAACCAAATCCTTCATCCGCGCATCCAGGAAGTGGTTGCCCAGTGGTTTGCGGCGCTCGATCGTCCCGGCGGCCCGGACCTGGCGTTCGAGGATGCGGCGCTGATTCTGGAAGCTGGAGCGAAAAAGAACTTGGATCGCGTGGTGGTTTGCTGGTGCCGGCCGGAGCAGCAGATCGAGCGGTTGCAGGAGCGCGGGCTTTCGGTTGAGGAAGCGAAAGCTCGAATTGCCGCGCAGATGCCGATGGAGGAAAAGCGGCGCCTGGCCGATGAGACCATTGATTGTTCCGGATCGATGGAGGAGACCGAGCGACAATTGAATGCGGTCGTTGCGAAGTGGACGGCGGCGCGAGCGTAGTGTTGATAGGTGATCGGTGCGAGAGAGCGGTCAGCCTTTGCTGAGCGGTGATCCGAGGAACACGGACAGGAGTGTCTGTGCGACCAAAGGCACAGCATCGACGCGCTTAGCAACTTTTGCCGAGCGCAATACGTAGTAAAGGAAGAGGAGCACGGCGATGGTACCACGAGGAAAGCAGCGAGCTGGGATCCGGCTGCTGGCGGTGGGGCTGATGATTGGACTGGGCGCGTACTGGGCGGGCTCGCGGTGGGGCGCGCATGATCCCAACGCGGTACACGCGCGGCCGGCGGCTACGCTGGTGGCAGACGAAAGCCCGATCTCGCTCGATCCCACCGAAGCGCAGAACGTGCGCATTTACAAACAGGCTTCGCCGGCGGTGGCGAACATCGTGACGCGCGCAGTGCAGTACGATTTCTTTTTTGACGCCGTGCCGGTGGAAGGCGCGGGCTCCGGGTTCGTGATCGACGCAGACGGCCACATCCTGACCAATTACCACGTGGTCGAGGGAGCGCAGACGATCGAGGTCGTGCTCGGCGACCAGTCGCGTTACAAGGCAAAATACATCGGCGCGGACACGCGTAACGACATTGCCCTGATTCAGATCGATCCGAAAGGCAAAAGGCTCGCGACGCTGCCGCTGGGCGATTCGCGCAATTTGCTGGTCGGCCAGCGCGTGCTGGCGATCGGAAACCCCTTCGGATTTCAGAGCACACTCACGACCGGAGTGGTGAGTTCGCTGGGGCGCACGGTGCAGACCGGCGAGAATACGTTCATCGACGAAGCGATTCAAACGGATGCATCGATTAACCGCGGAAATTCCGGCGGTCCGCTTTTGAACAGTCGTGGCGAGGTGATCGGGATCAACAGCGCGATTTATGCGCCGTCCGGCACGAATGCTGGAATCGGGTTCGCTATTCCGATTAACACTGCGCGACGCGCTGCCGATGATCTGATTGCGACAGGTCACGTGCGGCACGCGTCGCTGGGTGCGGAAGGACGTGCGATCTGGCCCAATCTCGCCGACGCCCTGAATCTGGGCGCGCAGCAGGGGATTCTGATCGAGCGCGTGACGCCCGGAGGGCCTGCGGCGCAGGCCGGAATTCGCGGCGGGACGCGTTCGGTGCTTGCAGGACTTCAAGAGCTGCGCATCGGCGGCGACGTGCTGGTGGCGATCAACGGGAAAGAATTGAACAGCCAGATGGATTTGAATCTAATGCTCAACCGCGCGTGGCCCGGGGATACGGTTACGCTGACGATCGTGCGCGACGGAAAGAAAATGGATATTCCGGTGAAGCTCGGGGACAGCTGAGGAGGCCCGGCAGGCGGGCTTCCGCTCTTCGCCGGATGCTTTTCGACGTCATACCGAACGAAGTCGACGGATCTCTCTTCGCGTGAAAGCGTGGGGGGGGTCGCGTCCGAGAGATTGTTCGACCGCGCGACCGAACGTCCCGCAAGAGTGGGCGAGAAGCCAAACCGTCCGGCCGTTTCGCGCTGAATGACGGTACTTCAGCGGCCTTTTTCGCGCCACTCGGCGCGGATGGCATCGCGTTCGTCTTCGGGGAGGCCAAACCATTTCTCCGCAACGTCGCGGACGCGCTCGAGAACGGCCTGCGTTTCGTCCTGCTTGGATTTCATGATGGGGCTGTCGGCGTCGGTCGGGACGCGGATCGGCGGGGCGATGAACATCACCACTCTCGAAAACGGGAACGGAATCTGAAAATGGTCCCAGGCTTTATCGAACGTGAATGCGTGTTGGACCCCGATGTGAAAAACGGATATCGGCCTGCCCGTCCGGCGCGCGAGGATGACGGCGCCTGGCTTGGCGACGTAGCGCGGCCCCCGTGGGCCGTCGATGGTAAACGCGACGTTGCGGCCCGCTTCGAGATCCTGCGCCATGGCGGAGAGGCCTTCGACGCCGCCGCGCGTCGAACTTCCCTGCGCGGTGCCGAATCCGAGGCGCTCGATCACGCGTCGCGTCCACTGGCCGTCGAAATTCACGGTATTGAGTACCACGATCCCGCGGTTGCGCCAGATCCACACGGCCGAAAGGATACAGCGGTGCCAGAAGGCCCCGATTCCTGCCTCGCCGCTGTTTCGAATCTGGATCGCGTTGTGCACGCCGACAATTTCAACGCGCAGGGTGGGTCCAAGCAAGCGGATGAACCAATAAACAGCCGCTGCGATTACAGGAATTTGCATCCGTCGCCAGCGCGAGAGATGCGGCATGGGAATTTTGGGCGATTGGCCGGCAGTGGCGGGAGCGTGGGCGGAGGAACCGTTCACGGGGGTATAGTATAGGCATAGTCGATGCGGCGCCGATTTCAAATCGTGACGACCGAGGTGCGTGTGTCTTCACACGCGCGGCGTTTGCTGCTGCCTCTGGCGCTGTTTCTAGTTCCGCTCGCTTGGCCGATGGGGGCACACGCGCAGGGCACGCGGCTGCCGGTGGTGGGGCACGTCGAAGGCACCGACATTTCCTGTGAAAGCGGAACGCCGGAAACCGGTCAGTATTCGACCGTCGGGACCCGGCTGGATGTTTCCGACGGCACGGTGGTGACCGTGCATTCGGGGCAGGCCCTGCTGACGCTGGTGGCCGGCGGGCAGGTGGATATCTGCGGACCGGCAAAGCTGACCGTGCTTTTGTCGGGGAATGCGATCACGCTGGCGCTGAATTTCGGACGCGTGCGGGTGGAGCTGCCGGCGAAGACCGATCTGCGCATTTTCACGCCGACGCTGATCGGAACGCCGTTGGATATTTCCGGTGGCGCGCGCGACGTAACCGTGGGGCTGAGCTTGGACGATTCGCTCTGCGTGCTGGCGTCGAGCGGCGCGATTCAGCTGGAGCACCAGTTCACGGGCGAAAAAATGATCGTGCCGCAAGCCGGCGAATTTTTTCTAAACGCGGGCAAGCTGGTGCCCGTGGCAGGCACGCCGGGAAGCTGCAAGTGCTCGGCCAACGGGCCGGCGAGTCCGTCGATCCCGCCATCGCCGCAGTACGCGAACGCGGGGCCGCCGCCCGCGATGCCGCTGGCGATTCCTCCCGCGGCAAGCGGAAGCGCGTCGTCTTCCGCGCCAGCTGCTGTGGAAGTGACACCGGCTCCTGCTGAAAAACCCGTCGAATATGCGCTGCTCGAGCAAGCGAACGAAGAACACCCCGTAGCCCCCGCTCCCAAGAACGAGCAACCCGATGCGCCTCCAAGCTCGATACCGGCTTACACGGCTTTGCTGCCAGCACTGACCTATAACGCCCCGGGGCCCGTGCCGCCGCCGGCTTCATCGTCAGACATGGTGCTGCTGGTTCGCGAGGCGCGTGTGTCGCCGGATTGGGAATTTTCGGGGCACGTGGAGCCTCCGGAATTTGCAAAAGCGATGCAGCATGCACTGGGTGAGGGGGACGCGGCTCAGAAGAAGTCGCCCGCAGCAGGTGCGGCGATGACCGAAAATCAGAATCCAAAGGCCGGGGCGTCTGCGGCGGACAGTGAAACCGCGTCTCTGGACGAACCGGCGCCGAAAAAGAGACACGGCGGATTCTGGGCTTCTCTCAAGCGGGTTTTCGGTGGATGACGGAGTATGTGCTGGTCGCGTCCGGTCCCCGGGCCTGCACAAAACCCAACCGCTCATTTCAAAATAGCGATCCGAATCGGATCGCTACATGCCTTCGTAATTCGGGCCGCCGCCGCCTTCGGGTGGAACCCACTGGATGATCTGGTAGGGATCGGCGATGTCGCAGGTCTTGCAGTGGACACAGTTGGCCGCGTTGATCTTCAGCTTGGGCTCGCCTCTGTCGCTCACCATTTCATAGACCGCCGCGGGACAAAAATACTGGCAGGGATTCCCGAATTCGCGCACGCAGCGGTCCCCGCAAATATTCGGATCGGTGATGATCAGGTGGCAGGGCTGGTCTTCATCGTGGCGCGTGCCGGAATGATAGACGTCGGTGAGGCGATCGAAGGTGAGCTTGCCATCACCCTTGAAGCGCGTGGATTGATCGACGAGCGTCCGCGCGCGATGAAGTTTTTCGTACTCGGTGTAGCCGGGCTGCGCGCGCAGCGGGTCCGTAAGTCCGCGCCCGCCGGTTACGAATTGCAATCCGGCATTGACGAGGCCGGACCACAGGCCAAAGTGGAAACCCTGATGGAAATTTCGAACCTCCCACAATTCCTTCTTCAGCCAGCTTCGATCGATTTTCACCTGATACGCGGATAATTTTGCGGCGGAGGTGTCCCCGGCGCAGAGTGCTTCGTAAATTGTTTCGGCCGCAAGCATGCCGCTCTTGATGGCGGTGTGAATTCCCTTGAGGCGCTGCGAATTCAGGAGGCTCGCGGAATCACCGGCCACGAGACCGCCGTCAACATGGTTGCGCGGCATGGAATACCAGCCGCCGTAAGGGACGGTTTTCGCGCCGTAGCGGACGAGTTTTCCGCCATCGAGAACTTTGCGGACAAACGGATGCGTCTTGAACTTCTGAAATGCCTCGTGCGGATCGAAGAGTGGGTCCTTATATTCGAGGCCGATGACCATGCCGAGCGAGACGCGATCGTCGCGCAGGCCGTAGATCCAACCACCGCCGTAGATGTCCGTGGTCAGCGGCCAGCCGAGCGTGTGCGCGACATAGCCGGTCGAGATGCGGCCGGGCCGCACGTCCCATAATTCCTTGATGCCGATGCCGTAAACCTGCGGATTCACACCGTCGAGCTTTAGGCGATCGACGAGATCCTTCGTGAGCGAGCCGCGCGGGCCTTCGGCGAGGACGGTGACCTTGGCACGCAGCTCGTAGCCGGGCGTGAAGTTGTCCTTGGGCCTGCCGTTTTTGTCCACGCCCTTGTCGTCGGTCGTGACGCCGGCGATGCCGTTTTTTTCATAGATCAGTTCCCTGCCGGCGAACTGCGTGAAAATGTTGATGCCTTTTTTTTCGACCAGGCCGCCGAGCCATTTGACGAGTTTGTTGAGCGAGATGACATAGTTGCCGTGATTGGCGAGCGGTGGGGGCGTGATCGGAAGCTTGAACGAGCTTTTTTCGGTGAGGACGTAGGCGGCGTCGCCGGTAACGGGTGTATCGAGCGGCGCGGATTTTTCGAAATCGGGAATGAGTTCGCGAAGAGCACGCGGGTCCATAATCGCGCCGGAAAGCTGATGCGCGCCGATTTCACGGGCTTTTTCGAGGACGTAGATGTTTTCGGCTGTGAGCGCAGGAGTCCTATTCGCGGCGGTGTGTTGTTCGATCAGGTTGGCCAGATGCAGAGCGCACGAAAGGCCGGCCGGGCCGGCGCCGATGATGAGGACATCGGCATCGAGTTTTTCGCGTTCCATGGCCACCAGAGAATAGTAACAGAAGAAAATCCGCCCGCCCGAGGGAGGTCGCTACATGAGCTTTGCCAGTTGCAAAATCGTGTCCCGTTCGCCGTAGCGGCACAGAATGAACCACGTCGCAAATGGCTGGCGTCGCTCAAAAGATGCAGCCACCATCGGCCGCAGCTACCGCGAGGCGAGCGACACGCAGGAATGATCGTAGTTGCCCGCGCCCATGGTGCCTTCGGGGAAAATATCGTGCTCGGCGATCCATTCGAAGGATTTGTCGAAGACGTCCTTTGTGTAGGGCTCGAAGACGAGGCGCTCGCCCGGGCCCCAGCGGCGAGTGTCCATCATTTCGTGGAAGCGGACGGGAAATTCTTTCTTATAGTGATGCGTGTAGAGGTCGGGGCGGAGATCGATATCGCGTTGGGCATGGCGCAAGGCGCGAAAATATTTTTTCACGTCTTCCATGTCCGGATCGCGCTGGATCAGCGAGGCCATCATGAAGGTGGTATCGAGGACCTTGCGAAAGCCGAGCTGCTCGAGAAAATAGTAGGGTCCGCTGAAAACCGACGCAGCAGGGACTTTGCGGTCGATGAGCAACTCCATGCGGCTGAACAGCAAACCGTCGGAAAACGAGAGCTGGATGTCCTGGGGCTTCAAATACTGCTCCAGTGCCTGGATTGCAGAGTAGTGGCTCCCGGACTGGTATCCGACGGAAATGGGAACATTCGCGAGCTGAGAAGGCTCGTGGATCGGCGAATTGGGAGGAACGAAAATGCCGGCCGGCGAGACGGAATAGGCGTCGGCGTAGAGTTTGCCGTGACCTGCGGAAGCCGAGACGTTCACGGTCCAGTGGCAGGCGCAGCCGATGTCGGAGCCGCGGCCTTTCTCGAAGGTCTGGAAAGCGCCGATCTTGTTGCCAAGCTGGTGATCTTTGCCTTCGGCGGAGCCCAGCGCCGCGTGGAATTCGTAGTCGAGTCCTTCGGCAGCGAAGTAACCTTTCTCTTCCGCGACCCATTCTTGGAGCCGCATGTGCGGCGCAATGACGAATTTATCCATCGGTTCCCCCCGGTACTGCAATTGCCAGCTATCTTACGCAATCCAGGCAGCGAGGACAATCTTGGCCGGGGTCTCTCCCCGAGAGGATCCTGCGGAAGAATTTTAGGGAATTGAGACTGCGATTTGGCTCGAATAGCCGCTCTGCACGCCGGCACCAACCGACGTGATCACGTAGAAATATTCCGTGTCGGCCCGAACGGAAGAATCCGTGTAGTCAACCGCCGAGGCGCTGCCGATTTGCGTGTAAGGGCCACCGGAAACCGTGGAGCGATAGACGTCATACCCGGAAACGCCGGACGATGCGCTGGGCGCCCAGCGGAGGTTCACGGAGTAGGTGCTTGGCGGCGCGACGCCGTCTCCTGAGACCGCAATCGTGACCGGAGAATTGGAAGCATTGCTGGCGACCGTAACGCTGCCGGTGACGGCACCCGCTTTGGTGGGCGCGAATTTCACGGAAACAGCGGTGGCCTGCCCCGGGCTCAAGATCACGTCGGCGCCGCCACTGGCCGAAACTCCGGTCCCCGCGGAAGAAACCGTGGAGACCGTGACATTCGAGTTTCCGGTGTTCGTCAAATTCACGGTGGCTGTCGCGCTGCTGCCCACAGTGACGTTACCGAAGTTCTCGGTCGTGGCGCTGGCGGATAGGGTGGTCGTATCGCTGACGCCGGTTCCGCTGATGGGCACCGAGACGCTTGAAAAACCACCGCTGACGGTGGCAGCTCCTGAAACAGCTCCCGCCGATTTCGGGGAAAACTTGATCGTGAGAGTTGCCGCGGTGCCCGCACTGAGAGCCACAGGAAGCGTGAGCCCGCTGACGCTAAACCCCGTACCTGACGCGGTTGCCGCGGAAATGGTGAGCGGAGTGCTTCCGGCGTTCTTCAGTTGAATTGTCTGCGAAGTGCTCGCGCCAACCGGCACGCTGCCAAAGCTTGCACTCGTCGGAACCGCCGAGACGGATGGCTGCACCCCCGAGCCATTCATCACGAGCGAGAATCCGATATGTGCGGCGTTGCTCAAAAAAAGGACGTATCCGGACTGCGCGCCAACCACCGTCGGCGCAAACTTGATGACGAACGTCAAGCTCTCCCCCACCGACAGCGTTATGGGCAGTTTGAATTCGCTCATGGTAATCGAAGCAGAGGCCCTGAATGTCTCGCTATTAATGATGATGGGCGCGTTGCCGACATTTTTCATGGTGACGGGCATGGAGGCACCGGTATCCACGTTGACCGGGCCGAACTGGACGATGTTCGGTGTAAGCAGGAGCTGTCCGCCGGCCGCGCAGGCCTGTGGCGCGTGAAACGACAAGAGCGCCGTTAAAAGGATGGCGCCAATCAAAAAATGGTGCCGTGCGATATAGCGACGGAGCTCGTTCCTGGGAAAACGAGCGTCACCGACGTGCGAAGCATTTGAATCTCGGTACGCTGGAGCTCTCATGCACTCGAGCGTATTCGGTCGAGCAATCCCTATCTACGGGTCTGGGGTCTCAAAAAAGTACAGCGGATTCCGCCGGGACCAGGTACAGGAAAGGTTCAGAGGCTACGGACAGGGTACGGTGGTTCGCTCGCAGGCGATGGCGAGCATTGGCGAGGTAGAACCTGTACGCTATACTGTGCAGCCCGGCTGTACGCGCAGGGCCCGCTGTATAGGGTGAGGATGAGTTCGCACTCGGCGCGCCGGTAGTGTCCATTACCAAGCCAGGTACAAGGTCCATTGTCCGAGCCGACATCGATTCGCGCAAAATTGCCGGAAGCAGGGAATCTCGACCCCTCCACCGACGCTCGCAGCAAGAGCGTGGCGGTGATCGGCGGGTCGGCGGCTGGGTTGTTCACGGCATTGCTGCTGGCGCGGCGCGGCGTGGAGGTGCGTGTCATTGAGCGAATTGAGTCGCTCGAACCCGAGGCTCGCACGCTGATTGTGACGGACCGGATGCGCGCTCTGCTGGGCCGCGCAGCCGATGGCAGCATCGTCAATGAAATCCGGCGCTTCGAGCTTTTCACCGACGGCCGCGCCGCGACCATCACGTTGAATCACCCCGATCTGATTATCGAGCGGCATAAGTTGATCAAGGTCCTCGCGGAGGAGGCGCAGAGCGCGGGCGTCAGGATCGAAATGGGCCGGCGATTTCGCGGGCTCGAGGCCAATAGCAGCGGTCTTCGCGTGGAGGTGGAGCGCTGCTCGGACGGATCGCCGGAGGAAATCCACGCCGATGCCGTGGTCGGTGGAGACGGCGCTTCCAGCCGCGTGGCTCGATCGGCGGGATGGGCTCCGCTCGAGACCGTGCCGCTGCTGCAGGCCATCGTGCCGCTGCCGAAGGATATGGCGCCCGACACAGTGCGCGTCTGGTTCGTACCGCAGGACACACCGTATTTCTACTGGCTGATTCCCGAGTCGCCGACGCAGGGCGCCCTCGGCGTGATTGGCGAATCCGGGCCCGAGACCAAGCGGCGGCTCGAGCAATTCCTCGAGAAGCGAAAGTTTGATGCCATCGAGTTTCAGGGCGCGCGCATTCCCGTCTACAAGCGATGGATTCCGGTGCAGCGAAAAATCGGCAACGGATCGGTATACCTGGTGGGAGATGCCGCTGCGCAGGTGAAGGTTTCGACTGTCGGCGGAATCGTGACCGGGTTTCGCGGCGCACTCGGGGTCGCCGAGGCGATTTTGAACGGCGGTGAGAGCCGCGAGCTACGCTCGTTGCGTCGCGAGCTCGATTTCCACCTTCTGCTGCGCCGCTCGCTGCACGGATTTCAGCAGTCCGATTACAGTTATCTGGTGGACCTGCTCAACGATCCCGCGAAGCAATCTCTCGGCAAGTGTTCTCGCGACGACGCCTGGAAGATGCTGTGGCGCGTTTGCCTGCGCCAGCCGCGCCTGTTGCTGCTCGGACTGCGCGGACTGCTGATGCGCAATCGCTTCGACGAAGCCGGCGTCGAGCCCAACGCCAGCGACGAACTTATTTCGTAAGGCTTCCGCATGACTTTTCGTAGCAGGATCGGGATCGCCACACTCATCGTGTTCGCCATTCTCTGCTGCATGGCGTTGGTCGCATTTCGCGGAACGGGCCGTTGGCTGGTGCGCGAAGATCCGCTGGCGAAGGCTGATGAGATCGTCGTACTGAGTGGGACCATGCCGGCTCGGGCGGAAGAAGCAGGAATGATTTTTCAAATGGGCTACGCGCCGCAAGTTTGGGTGAGCACGCCCGATTCGCCGCGCGAGGAGCTCGCGGCGATGGGTATCCCCTTCTCCGGCGAGGAAGACTACAGCCGTGCCGTCCTGATTCACGAAGGCGTGCCCGCAGATGACGTGAAAATGTACCCGCAACCGATCGTGGATACCGAGAATGAGATCGAGGAAATCTCCGCCCAGATGCGCCGGGACGGAAAGACCAGCGCGATCGTCGTCACGTCGGCCCAGCACACGCGGCGCGTGCGGCTGCTTTGGAACAAACTCGCGGGAAGCAACCTGCGGCTGATCGTACGCGAGGCGCCGCAAGATCCGTTTGACGCCGATCACTGGTGGCGGAACACACGGGACACTTTTTCTGTTGTACGGGAGTTGCTGGGAATCTTAAACGCGTGGCTGGGGTTGCCGGTGCGGCCGCATTCCTGAGCGCGGCGCTCGGCCGATTATTCGCGCGTCCCCATAGGAATCGCGGGACTGTCGAGAATTTTCCACTGCTCCCATTCGGACCTTTGCGAAAGGTCGCGCAAGCGCAACTGCCAATCGATACCCGTCTCTTCGTCGCGATCGAAATAGAACGCCTGCCAGGCATTGCCGTAATGACCGGTCGCCGAATTTCCCTTGCCGGAGGTGTCGGCCGGATCGTGGCTGCGAAACTCCGCCAGGCTGGCCGAGTCGAGCGGCACGCGGAAGAAGATCACGTCGCCGGCGACGGCTGCAGCTCCACCGATGCCGGAAACTTCCGATCGCTTCCCGCGGTCGACGAAATGGCCACGAAGCTCGATCGCATTCGCGCGCAGCAGGAGCTCGAGGGACGGCGGTCGCTCGATTGACATTCCCGAGCGCGCCAGGGCGAGTTCCCAGAGCGAGAGTGCTTCCAAGCTCGTTGACGTATCGGAATAAAAATCGAGCGACCGGGTCTGCCAGCCTGTGGACTTGCGATCCGGGAGAACCTCGGTGATGGTGGCCACCGTGTGGCTGCGCCAGCGCTCGAGCTTGACGGAGCCAACGAAGCTGCCGAACTCGCGTATGAACCGGCGGTCTTCCTCGCTCATCGAGAGGGTATCGCGCCAGAAGCGATCGCCAAGGTTGAAAGAAAAAGTGAAGACCTGCTCGAGCGGAAGTGGCGTCGCTTGGCTCAACCGGCGGCGCCAAACCGGATCGGCCATTTGCTCAAGACTCTGGACACGATCGAGTAGCTTGCGGATCGTCCAGGCCTGCTGGCGCAGCAATCGCTGCCAATATTGCGCCAGCACATAAAAGACAAAAACGACAATCACGGCGATGCCCAGCGCCGGCCACAGAATTTCCATTCCACCTGCCCCCGAAACTGATTCGAATCAGACGCGCCGCCCTGCGGATGCGCGGGATTCTACTACCAAATTGCGACCGCGCCTACGGGGAGGGAAGTAAGGGCTGGGCGGTTTCGTGAAACGGCTGAAGGCGGAAGGCAAAATTCACCGTCCGCCCGAAGGGCTGGAAAAGCCCGGCGAAAAACCCGGCGTCTACTTGGTCGCCGTGGCTCCGATGATCTTGATGTTGTAGAGCACCGTGCCGGTCGGATACAGCGTATCGCGAAATTCCGCGCTTTGCGAGTCGCCGGGATCGAGCGTAAGCGATGGGATCGTACCCTTGTTATCGCCCAGTCCCCCGCCATTCGCATCGAGATAAGTCGTCTCGTATTGAATGTTGCTGTAGCTGTAGATCTGCGACATATTCCGCAACTCGACCGACCACATCGCGGTTGTGCCCGTATAGTCCTTGTCCAGCTTCTTGCTCACGACGCGCAGATCCTTCATGGCGTCGGCATTTGATTGCGCCGGAGCGGCGGCCGCCGCGGAAGCGGGCGCCGGGCCAGCCGACGAGTCTTTCCGGGTCATGAAAAATACGACTCCGCAGGCAATCACGACCAAGACGACCAATATTCCGACCCACATTCCCATGCCACTGGATTCGCCCTTCGTTTCTGGTGTTTCAAACATGGTAACGACCTCCCCCGTTTCGCGGGAAGGTAGCACGATGGCCCCTAGGGTTCAATAGCGGCCCGACGGGCGGCGGCCGGGGTTTGTGCGTTGCCCGAAATTCGTCTAGCCTATGCCGATGCAACCTAAGGAATTGGTGCGCGTGTGGGTCGATGCGTTCAACCGGGCGGACGTCGACGCACTCGTAGCGCTTTACGAAGAGAACGCGATCAACCATCAAGTGGCCGAAAGCCCAGTTCAGGGGCGCGCCGCCATCGGTGGAATGTTTCGCAGAGGGTTTGCGGCCGCGAAGATGGCCTGTATCGTCGAAAACCTGTTTCAGGACGGGGAATGGGCCATTCTCGAATGGCGCGATCCGCAGGGTCTGCGGGGATGCGGTTTTTTCCAGGTCCGCGGAAACAAGATCGCTTTTCAGCGGGGCTACTGGGACAAGCTTTCTTTTTCGAAATCGCACGGAGTGCCGCTCGACAAATAGGTCGGCCAAGGAATGATTTTGGAAATTGCCAGGCGCTGAGTATTATCGGATTCCAAAAATGCGCATTCCCGATCGGCGCGATTTTGCGCGCAAAACGAGGAGCGATTCATGACCACGATGAAAGCCGTGCGAATTCACGAATACGGCGGGCCGGAAGTGCTGAAGTATGAAGACGCCCCCAAACCACAAGCCGCAGGCGGAGAGCTGCTGATCCGGGTCCACGCAACGAGCGTCAACCCGGTGGATTGGAAAATTCGCGCAGGCTACCTGCAACAGATGCTGAAGTACAAACTGCCGATGATTCCGGGATGGGACCTTTCCGGCGTCGTTGAAACAGCAGGACCGGGTGCCCACTTCAAGCCGGGCGATGAAGTATACAGCCGGCCGGACATGTCGCGCGACGGAACCTACGCAGAGTACGTGGTCGTGAAAGAATCCGAAGTCGCGCCGAAACCGAAATCCATCGACCACACGACGGCCGGCGCGATTCCGCTGGCCGCGCTTACCGCCTGGCAGGCGCTCTACGATGCGGCAAAAATTTCAACCGGACAGAAATTGCTGATTCACGGCGCTGCAGGCGGTGTGGGAACCTTCGCGGTGCAGCTGGCGAAACTCAAAGGTGCCTATGTGATCGCCACTGCATCGAAAAGGAACCACGATTTCCTGCGCTCGCTCGGCGCGGACGAGTGCGTCGATTACAATACGACGAAATTCGAAGATGTGGTCCACGACGTGGATGCCATCCTCGACACGATCACCGGCGAAACGATGGAGCGTTCCTGGAAAGTCTTGAAAAAGGGCGGCATCCTGGTCTCGATTCTCGAACCGCCCAAGCCGGAAAAAGCCGCGGCGCACGGCTGCCGTTGCCATCACACGTTCGTGCAGGCGAATGCCGAGCAGTTGGGCGAAATCGCGAAACTCGTCGATGCGGGAAAGCTGAAAGTAATCATCGAAAAGGTGTTTCCACTCTCCGAGGCGCGCGCGGCACAGGAATCGAACGCCCAGGGGCACACGCGCGGCAAAATTGTGCTTCGAGTCGTGTAGCGATCCTTCGTGCAACCTCTCAGCTACGTCGGCGGCGTGGCGGCCGTGTGCACCACGGTCGCGTTCATCCCGCAAATCCTCAAGATTCGGCGCCAGGGTGGCGACGACCTCTCCTATCCAATGCTCGCCCTCTATCTCGCCGGCACCCTGCTTTGGTTCATCTATGGGCTGATGCTACACGCCGCCGCGGTGATCCTGGCCAACGCGGCCACGTTCGTGCTGGTTGTAATGGCCGTCATTCTGAAGGCAACTCATCGGCGGGGCTAGCCGAGGTGTACGGTCACTTCACTTGCATTATGCAAGTCACATTGATACCGTCTGGGGCGTGCTCGGAAAGGTGAAGCCAAGCCGCCGCCGGTCGGGCTGCCCTGTCAGCATTTCGCTGGAAACTTTGGGAGACCGTTGGTCGCTGCTCGTGATTCGCGACCTGATGGTTCGCGGCTACCGGACGTTTACGCAGTTCGAGCAATCCGATGAGCGAATCGCGACAAATGTTTTAACGGACCGGCTGCGGCGGCTCGAACGAAATGGAATTATTAGCGCCGAGGCGGACCCAACCGACGGGCGCAGGATGAGTTATCGCCTGACCGAAAAAGGAGTCGATCTGGCGCCGCTGCTGCTGGAGCTGCTGATCTGGGGCGCCCGGCACGAAAAAACGATGGCGCCGCGGGATTTGATCGCGCAGATGGAGCAGAATCGCGAAGGCGTGATTGCGGAGGCGCGGCGGCGATGGCGCGAGCGCGATTCGACGCCCATGCTGCCGAGTTTTGCGAACACTCAGCCCGGGCGAAAATAAAGGAAGGAGCGAACGATGCAACTGAATCCGTATCTCAATTTCGACGGAACCTGCGAAGAAGCTTTCAAATTCTACGAGCGCTGCTTCCACGGGGAAATCACCGCTTTCGTCACGTTTGAGGGCGCAGGTGACGTGAATCAGCTCCCACCAGGCTGGAGCAAGAAAATCATGCACGCGCACATGGTTGCGGGCGGACAGATACTAATGGGTTCAGACGCACCTCCTGGCCGTTACGACAAGCCACAGGGACTTTCGGTGTTGGTCACCTTGGAGGAACCGGCGGAGGCTGAGCGGGTGTTCCACGCGCTGGCCGAGAACGGAAACGTGCGCATGCCGATCCAGAAAACGTCGTGGTCGGTGAAATTCGGAATGGTCACCGACCGGTTCGGTGTGCCGTGGATGGTGAACTGTGCCGCGGCAGCAACTGCTGCTGCGTCCTAAACCAACGTTTGAAAGGATCGATCGATGAGCAGGGTGCGCGTGTTGGTGGGAACGCACAAGGGCGCGTTTATTCTGGCGTCCGACGGCAAACGCGAGAACTGGGAAATCAGCGGGCCGCATTTCGCGGGCTGGGAAATCTATCACCTCAAAGGTTCTGCAGCCGATCCGGATCGTATCTACGCTTCGCAAACCAGCGGCTGGTTCGGACAGATCATCCAGCGCTCAAGCGACGGCGGCAGGACGTGGGAAACGCCCGGCGGCGAACCGATGCCGACGGGTGGCCTGCCTCCTCCGCCGAGCAATCAATTCGCCTACGACATTTCGGCTGAAACCGGCAAGCCCCTGACGACGCACCAGTGGTACGACGGCACGCAGCATCCGTGGGAATTCAAGCGCGTATGGCACATCGAACCGTCGCTCGACGATCCCGATACGGCGTACGCAGGAGTGGAGGATGCGGCTATTTTCCGCACCACGGACGGCGGCAAGTCGTGGCATGAGCTCCCCGGACTCCGCGGACACGGTACCGGACCCAGTTGGCAGCCGGGCGCCGGCGGCATGTGCCTGCACACCATCGTGCTCGATCCGTCCAATCCAAAACGGATGTTCATCGCGATCTCGGCGGCGGGAGCTTTCCGCACGGACGACGGCGGCTCGACTTGGAAGCCGATCAACCGGGGACTCCGCTCGCAATACATTCCCGATCCCAATGCCGAGGTAGGCCATTGCGTGCATCACGTGGCGATGTCGCCGAAGAAACCGGGCGTGCTGTACATGCAGAAGCACTGGGACGTGATGCGCAGCGACAACGCCGGCGATGAGTGGCGCGAAGTAAGCGGAAATCTGCCCACGGATTTCGGATTCGTGATCGACATTCACGCGCACGAGCCGGAAACGATCTATGTGGTGCCGATCAAAAGCGACTCCGAGCACTTCCCCATCGACGGAAAGCTGCGCGTCTATCGCAGCCGCAGCGGCGGCAACGAATGGGAGCCACTGACGAAGGGGCTGCCACAGAGCGACTGTTACGTCAACGTGCTGCGCGACGCCATGGCTGTCGATACGCTCGATTCTTGCGGCGTCTATTTCGGCACTACCGGCGGACAGGTGTACGCTTCGAGAGATTCCGGCGACAGTTGGGCGCCCATTGCCGGCAATCTGCCGGCTGTTTTTTCCGTCGAGGTGCAGACATTGCCATGATCCAGGTCGTGCTCCCGGCGCATCTGCGTACGTTGGCGCACATCGACAAGGACGTATCGCTCGAACTCGACGGCCCCGTCACGCTTCGAGCGGTCCTCGACGCCCTCGAATCCCGCTACCCCATGCTGCGGGGCACGATCCGCGATCACCTCACCCTGCAGCGCCGCCCCTTCCTGCGCTTCTTCGCCTGCCAGGAAGACATCTCGCATGAGTCACCCGACAAGCCGCTGCCGGAGTCTGTTGCCGCCGGTAAGGAACCCCTCATGATTATCGGCGCCATCGCCGGCGGTTAGCGTTTTCACGCCTTGCGGATTCGTGGTCACTTGCATACGTCTGCGCGATTGGGATATAACCGCGCGCAGCCTTTGAAACCGTAGAAACGCGAAACGCAGGACGGGTTTGGGGCGTCACACAACAGCAGAACGGACCGCGAAACGCCAGGGGGAGTGTCTGATGAAATCCGCTTGTTTGGCTGTGCTTGTATTGCTTGCCGGAATCTTTGCGCCGGTATCTGGCGCGCAGGACGATACCGCGACGCCTGCTCCGCCCGCGCAAGGCCAGGCACCTCCGGCTCCCGGGGGTGCAGCGGGCGCCCCGGCCGCGCGTCCCGCCGCGCCGCCTCCCGGCATGTTCCAGGCAGCTCCGCTTCCGCACGGCACGGTGCAAAACTACAAGCCGGTGACCGATGACATGCTGCTCAATCCCAGCCCGGACGATTGGCTCCAGTTCAGCCGCACCTATGACGCTTGGCGCTACAGCCCACTTAAACAGGTCACCACGAAGAACGTCTCGAAGCTTCACATCGCTTGGGTGAAAGGCTTGCCTGCCGGCACCACGGAAACGATTCCCCTGGTCCACGACGGCGTCATCTATACAATCGCTCCCGGCTCGGACGTAATGGCGATCGACGGCACCAACGGCGACGTGATCTGGGAGTATCACCGCTCCTACAAGAATCCGCAGCTCGGCTCAGCCGAACGCACCAAAGCGCTGGCCATCTACAAGGACATGATCTACTACACTGCGCCCGACGGCTTCGTGGTCGCACTCGACGCGACCACCGGAAAAGTCCGCTGGGAAACCTTCAAGACGGATACCCAAAACACTTCGGGCGCCATCGTGGTCCAAGGCAAGGTTATTTCCGGCGGCACCTGCGGCAAGGGACGCGAGAGCTGCTTCATCGAGGCCGACAACGCCGACACCGGCGAAAAAATCTGGCGGTTTTACAACGTCGCGGGCCCGGACGATCCGGGCTACGCCTCGTGGAACGGCGCGGACAACAAGGATTTCACAGCCTCGACGTGGGGGCTCCCCGGGAATTACGACCCGATCCGCAAGACGATCTACTGGGGCATCGCGAATCCGTCGCCTTACGAACGACTGGCGCGCCATGGTGGAAATCCCGACGGCGTATCCCGGACAGCGCCCGCCGATCTCTACAGCAACTGCACCGTTGCTCTCGATCCCGAAACCGGCAAGCTCAAATGGTATTACCAACACCTACCCGCCGACGATTGGGACACCGACCACACACACGAGCGCACCCTGCTGACCACCACTTACAATCCCGACCCGAAGTCCGTGAAGTGGTACAACACGGAAGTGCCGCGCGGCTCCAAGCATGACATCGCCGCAATGGTCGGCGAGAGCGGCATCATGTTCGTGCTCGACCGCAACGACGGTAAATTCCTCTGGGCCGAACCCGTGCCGGTGGACGCGCCGAACCTGGCGATTTCGAATATCGATTCGAAAACGGGCGCGACCACGATCAACTACGACGTGGTGATGAAGAAGCCCGGCGATCATCATGTGATCTGCTACTGGAACGGCCGCAGCTACTGGCCTACGGCGTACGATCCGGAAACGAATTCACTCTATACCGGATACGTCGACAACTGCCTCGATATGACGGGAACTTCCACAAGCGGAAATCGGCACGGCGTGTTGCGCGAGGGCTCCGACATCAACGCGATCGCCGGAATCGCCAAGATCAATCTTTCCACCGGCGAGATGCTGAAATTCGACGTGCAGAATGCACCCGGCACCGGCGCGCTTCTCGCCACCGCCGGCGGTCTGATTTTTCACGGCGACATCAACCGCCGCTTTCGCGCATTCGATGCCGCTACCGGCAAGAAACTCTGGGAATCGATCCTCGGTGGACCCATTTCCATCAGTACAGTCACGTACGCGATCAACGGCAAACAATATGTGATGGTGATCACCGGTGACAACCTGGCCGAAGGGGTGCTTAGCCGGCAAAGCGGCGTGAATCTCGTCACCGGCCACAACGCGATTTATACGTTCGCGCTCGATTAAAACCCGCTCGAAAACACAAAGCCCCGGCCGTTTTCCTTCCCATCGGGGGGACGGCCGCGGTGCATTTTCCTGCGTTACTTGACTGCTGCCGAGCCCAGCCCGAAAAGTTTTACCGCGTTGTCCTTCAAGATCAGCGGACGAACCTCATCCTTGAATGCCACCTTGGCAAAATCCGCCATCCAGCGGTCCGGCGTGATCAGCGGATAATCGGAACCGAAGAGTACTTTCGTTTTCAGCAGCGAATTTGAATACTGCACCAGGTTGGGCGAAAAATACTTCGGCGACCATCCGGAAAGATCGATGTAAACCTCAGGCTTGTGCAGGCAGATCGAAATAGCTTCGTCCTGCCAGGGGAACGACGGGTGCGCCATGATAATCGGCATATTCGGAAAGTCCACGGCCACATCGTCGATGTACATCGGATTGCCGTACTTCAACCGGATCCCGCCGCCGCCCGGCATTCCCGTGCCGATGCCGCTGTGGCCGGTGTGGAATAGCACCGGAAGCTGCGCCTCGGCAAACAGTTCGTAGAGCGGGTAGGCGATGCGGTCGCTTGGAAAAAATCCCTGAATGGGCGGGTGCAGCTTGAGCCCGCGGACGAGGCCAGTCTTCAGCAGGTCCTTCGCTTCGGCCACACCTTCGGCGCCGCGCGTCGGATCGATGCTGATGAAAGCCATCATGATGTCCGCATTCTGCTGCGCGAATTCGAGCACCGTCTCGTTCTTCACCTGCGGGCGGCCGGACATTTTCTCCTGCACCGTGAAAACCACGCAGCCGATGTTCCGCGAGCGATAATAATCCGCCATTCCGGCGCGGCCGCGCGCGGCGCCTTCGCCGAAATACTTCTTCGCGGCTTCGTCCGCTGCGGTTCCCTCTCCCTCATGCTCGATGTGCACGTGCACATCGATCGCGGTCAGGCGATCGGCGTCCATGCGCTTCTCAGTTGCCATTCACGGCCCCCAGTTCATTTGGATTGTTCAGCTGCCATTCACAATTGACTTCAGATTATCTGTTGTTTCGTGGCTTTCCTCAACCCTCGGATTCAAGTCACGCGCTGGCTGCACGAGCGAGGAAGAAACCTCACTCAACCGCCGGCGGCCCATGCTCTTTGAGCCCGGGCAGGACGATCGTGCCGGATTGAAACAGGGAGGCAAGCGTGCAAAGCGACGCGGCGCCGTAAGCCCCGACGACAGAAGGGAGTACAGCTTTGGGGGCCGTAAACAGGCCGATTCGGGCACGGCGAGGTTACAAACTCGACACGCTCGATTAGCCGGGCCACCTTGCAACGATCGGGCACATCTGAGTAACCTACTACCGCATTCCTACGCGGGTGCCCGCGCTTCCGCTCCAGCCGAAGGCGCGCAACCCAAAAACAAAGAAGGAGGACTGCATGAAACGCACCACGATTGTTGCGGCTCTGATGATTCTCATAACGTTTGCATTTATTTCAATGCAGGTAGCGCAGGCGCAGGACCATTCTTCGTCGCGAGCGGGTTCCGAGGCCGGAAGTTCCGCGCCTGCGAATCAAGTGCAGCAAGGGACTCGTTTCCTGATCGGGCTCGATACGGATCTCGGCACGAAGGATTCGAAGCACGGAGATGCGTTCACCGCGCACACGCTGGAGCCGCTGATTGCCGCCGATGGCACCGGGCTTCCGGCCGGCACCGAGCTTCGCGGGCACGTGGACAAGGTCGAAGCAGCCGGGAAGACCGGACGGGCGCGGATGTGGCTCGCGTTCGACGACATCAAGACTCCCGACGGCTGGATGCCCCTCATCGCCATGGTGGACGATGTTCCGGGCGTTCATTCGGTACGCGTGAATTACAACCGGGAGGGCGAAATCGAAGCGAGCACTACCAAACGCCAGGAAGCGATTCAGGAAGCTGCTGCCGGCGCTCTGGTGGGCGCGACCCCGGGAATGATGGACAAGAATCAAAAAGAGGCGGCCATGGGTGCGGCGGCGGCAGCTGCCGCGGCCTATATGGTCGCAGCCGGACTGGGGCAGGAAGTGACGCTCGAGAAAAGCACCAAAATTGAACTGATTCTCGAGCGCGGCCTCAACTTCCCGCGCACGTAACGCGACCCAAAGTGCGGCGTTGCCGGTCCCGGCGGCGCCGCACTTCATTTTCCCCTCCGCTTTCCTTACCCGGGGACAATTTCCGCCCCTTGGTACCCGTTCGCCTCTATTGGAAATCGCGTAGACTGCTGGTAGGCTCAAAGTTTCCATGGGCGCCGACAATTCACCCCTGCAACGCATCCTGATCGTCGAAGACGAAGAAAACGCCCGCAAAGGCTACGAAGCCCTGCTGCGTAAATGGAATTGCGACGTGCTCGGCGTACCCAGCGGCGAGGACGCCCTCGCGAAACTCACCGAGTTCAACCCCCAGGTGATGCTGGCTGACGTCGAGCTGCCGGGCATGAATGGCCTCGACCTCCTTCGGCACCTGGGCGAGGAAACCCAGCGGATTCCGGTGATTATTATCACCGGTCGCGGCAGCGACGAGCGCGTGGTTCAGGCCATCGACGCGGGCGCATTCTGGTACATCGAAAAGCCCCTGAAGCCCCCGGTGCTCCGCGCTCTGCTCGACCGGGCTCTGGGACGCGTACGCGACCAGCAAACGGTAGCGGCGCTCACGCGCCAGCTGCGCGAGGCCGGTAAGCTCGGAGTCCTGGTGGGCTCCTCTCCAGCGATGCAGGAGGTGATGCGGCAGGTGGAAATGGCCGCACCCTCGACAGCGTCGGTTCTCATCACCGGCGAAACCGGCTCCGGAAAGGAAATGGTCGCACGCTCGATTCACATGCTTTCGCCGCGCGCGGATCGACCGTTTGTGGCTATCAACTGCTCGGCCATTCCCGAATCGCTGATGGAAAGTGAAATTTTCGGCCACGAGAAGGGCGCGTTCACCGGCGCAGCGGAGCGGCGCCTGGGCTGCTTCGAGCTGGCCGACGGCGGCACGCTGTTGCTGGACGAGATTGGCGAAATGCCCGCGCCCACTCAAGCGAAGCTGCTGCGAGTGCTTGAAGATCACAAAATCCGCAGGCTCGGCAGCAAGGTGGAAACGCCGGTGGACGTCCGCGTAGTGGCGGCCACCAACAAGAATCCGGAGCAGGCCGTTGCCAGCGGGCACTTGCGGCAGGATCTCTATTTCCGCCTGAACGTGTTCCACATCCACTTACCTCCGCTGCGCGAACACAAGGAAGACCTGCCGCTGCTGATCGAACACCTGCTTGCGGAGATTTCGGAAAAGCACGGCAAGAAAGTCTCAGGCGCCAGCGCCGACACGATGGATCTGTTCAAGTCGTACCCCTGGCCAGGCAACGTGCGCGAGCTGCGCAACGTGCTCGAGCGCTCCGCCATCGCTTCGGACCGCGGCACGATCGGCCGACAGCATTTGCCCCCGGATTTCGGCCACACGGCGGTCGTGGCCGGCGAAGGCCTGGGGGGCATCCGTTTTCCGATCGGCACCACCGTCGACGACGCCGAGCGCGAGCTGATCGTGCAGACCCTCGAGGCCACGAGTCAAAATAAGACGCGCGCCGCCGAACTTTTGGGAATCAGCCTGAAGACGCTCCACAACAAGCTCAAAGAATACGAGGCGGGGCGGAACAATGCGTCTCAGCCTGAAAACTAAATTCACGCTGGCCACGGCGTTCCTCGTGTTGCTGGTCGTGACGGTGGTCTCCAGCCTCTACCTGGGCCGGCTGATGCGGCAGACCCTGCGGCAGGCCAATGACACCGCGATCTTCGTCGCGCAGCAGATTTACGGCGCGTGCGGCGACTCGCTGAAAGATGCGGCCGAGCGCGGCGAAGCGCCGGCATCACTCCGTCCCGACGACCTCCGCCAATACGTCCGGAAGGCATTCGATGACAGCAGCACGCTCAATTCGCTGATCGAATCGGACGTGGGAATTTCGCCGACCATCTACGAAATCACCATCACCGACGCAAACGGCGCGGTACTGGTGTCGAGCGATTCATCGCTGAGGGATCAAAAAGTCGCGCGACGTCCGCCGCTCACCTCGCTCGTTCGTGCCGGATTTTTCCAGCAGATGCGCGAGCTTTACGGGCCGCCGCAAACGTACGAATATTCCCTCGCCTTTCAGATGGGCACGGAGCCATTCGGCGACATTCGTGTCGGACTCTCTTCGGCGCTGCTGAAGGATCAGATTTCGCCGGGGCTGATCTCGGCGGGTTACTGGGCGCTGGGATCGGTGCTAATTTCCACCGTGCTCGCGCTGCTGATGAGCACCGTTGTCCTGGCGCCGATCGGCCGCATTTCGGCGCAGCTCGACCGCATCTCCGCCGGGCAGTTCGACGCAGAGCCGGTGGTCGAGCGTGGAGACGAACTCGGCGCGGTGAGCACGAAGATCGTTGGTATCGGAAAGCAGCTTCGCGACGTGCGCGAAATTTTCAGTGCGTTGCGCGAGAACCTTGACCAGGTGATGGGCGGCCTCGAAGACGGTCTGTTGCTTTTCAACGGCCAGGACCGCGCCGTACTGGTAAGCCCGTCGACAGAGAGATTTCTGGGGCGTCCATCGGAGGAACTGCGCGGGCGCCGGGTTTCCGAGATTTTTCCCGCCCGGCATCCCTTTCGCACCGTGCTGCAGATCGACGGCGACCAGATCGAGCCGGCGGAAGGCAAGGAAGTGACGCTCGACGACGGCTCCGGGCCGCAGCGCGTCGGCGTGAGCGTGCAGATCATTCGCGAGCACGGCAGCCGCATGGGCACTCTGGTCACGCTGCGCGACGTCGAATCGCTCGAGCGCATCGGGAGCCAGCTGGAAGTCTCCGAAAAACTGGCCGCGCTGGGGCGCGTGACTGCGGGCGTGGCACACGAGGTCAAGAATCCGCTGAATTCAATGCGCCTGTGGCTGGAAGTCCTCAAGGCCAACATGCCGGTCGATCCAGAACCGCAGCAGGCGGTGAAGATGCTCGATAGCGAAATCGATCGCCTCGACCGCGCCGTGAAAACCTTCCTCAATTTCACGCGGCCCGTCGAGCTCAACCTGGAAGAAACCGATTTGCGCGCGCTGATGGAGGAGGTGTTGGACGCGGCGCGGCCGTCGATCGCCAAGGCGCAACTGGAGCTGCACGCGGATTTACCCCCCGATTGCCCGCCGGTTCTAGTCGACCGGCAGCTCATCCATCAGGCGGTTCTGAATTTGCTGCTCAACGCCAGCGAATTTACCGATCCCGGCGGCAGGATCACGCTGCGCCTGCGCCGCAGCGGCGAATTTGCGCTGGTGGCGGTCGAGGATTCCGGCCGAGGAATTTCTCCGGCCGACCAGAAGAAGATTTTCCAGCTATTTTTCACCACCCGGCCGGGAGGTTCCGGCATCGGGTTGGCCAATACCTTCCGGTTTGTCCAGCTTCATAATGGGCGGATCGAGTTCGAATCAGAGACGGGACGCGGCACCACATTTCGCATGAAGTTGCCGCTGGCGCGATATGTCGTTGCGCAGTCTGCAAGGACCGGCGACCTGAGTCGCCCGATTGCGGCGGAAAAACGATAGATGCCCTGCCCTCGCGATAAAGCCCGAACGGCCGTACTGCTGATGGTTTGCGCGATTTCCATCGGCGTGGCCGGATGCGAAGACAAGAAAGTCCATGCCGCCGCGCCGGTTGCCGCAGCACCCGCTCCTGCTGTCACCGAACGCCCCATGAGCGTCGCGCCCGACACAGACGCCACGCCGCCGCCGGAAACAGTCGCCGCGCCACCGGCTCTGCCGACCACGGCTGCCGTGCCCACGGCTCCGGTGAACGTGCCGCCTCCCAAACCCGCACCGGCGCGTAAGCCCGCCGAAACATCCGCCGAATCCGAAACAGAGCAGCCTGCGCATCCCCAGGCTCCGCAGATTACGCCACAGCTTTCGCCCACGGATCAGGCAACCTATCAGCGCAAAACGGGAGAGGACACGGCCGAAGCGGAGAAAAACCTTCAGCAGACCAGCGGCAAGCAGTTGAACGCGGCCCAGACCGACCTGGTCGGAAAAATCCGCAGTTTCCTATCGCAATCACGCGACGCCAGCAAGGAGGGAGACTGGGTGCGCGCGCAAAACCTGGCCCAGAAAGCTCGCCTGCTGTCGGACGAACTGATCGGTTCCTTCTAATCGCAGGATACGGCGTTTCTTATGTTCGGCAAAAATTCTGTAGTTCACTAGGGCGAATCTTTGTGGTATTTGTTACAGCTATGTAAACGCATCACCCACCTGGAGGGAATGAATGCCGAGTTCATCCCAGGATATACGGCAGTCCCTGTTGGCAAGAGATCCAGAGTTTCGCAACCTCGTCGAAGAACACTCCCGCTGTGAATCCCAGCTAGAGCAACTCATTAAATCCTCCTATCTGAATTCCGAGGATTTGATCATGGAAGTGGAGTTGAAGAAGCTGAAGCTGCGTCTGCGGGACCGCATGGAGATGATCCTCGCTCGCCATCAGCAATTGGTCAGTCATTAGGCTGCACGAGGGCCAGGTGGCGCGCGCACTTCTGTCGTACAATACCCGTGCATTTATCCAGCGCGGCCGTTCGATGAGTGCGTGCATCACGCCCGTGCCGCAGATTCGCTGAGTTCAGCCGAATGGCGAGAATTCCTCCCCTCCATGGTTAAGGACGCGTACAGATTTGCGGTCCCGCCGATCGTCGTCGGCCTGCTTTGCCTGATTCCCCGCTGGTACTGGGTGAGCGGTCTGCTCGTTCTCCTGGGCCTTTTCGTGTTCTATTTCTTTCGCGATCCTGACCGTGCCATTCCCACGGCTCCAGGCACGGTGGTTTCACCCGCCGACGGACGTGTGGTCGCCATCCTGGAAGAGACACTCGACGACGTGAGGGGCCGCCGTATCAGCATCTTCCTTTCGATCTTTAACGTACACGTGCAACGCGCGCCATTCGCCGGCAAGATCGTCAAGGTCGTGTACAAGCCGGGAAAGTTCCTGGGCGCGTACCGTTCGTCGGCTTCCACGCTGAATGAGCAGAACGTGATCTATATGGATACGCCACAAGGCCGCGTGGTTTTCAAACAAATCGCCGGAGCCATTGCGCGCCGCGTGCTATGCTGGAAGAACGAGGGCGAGTCGGTCGCTCTTGGCGAACGCGTCGGCATGATCCGCTTCGGTTCGCGCGTGGACATCTGGCTGCCCATGGACGCGCAGATCGTCGCGAAGCAGGGCCAAATGGTTTACGGGGGCGAAAGCGTATTGGCGAAATGGAATTCAATCAACTAGATCCGATCGGCAACGAAGAAGAACCGCGCCGCCTTTTCCCCCGCAATCACAAGCTGCGCCGCGGAATCTACATCCTCCCAAGTGTCTTTACCGTTGCCAACTTGCTGTGCGGTTATTACGCCGTCCTGGCCACCCTCGAAGGCAGCGTCTCTGATTTCGACAACGCCGCGCGCGCCATCGGCATCGCCATCGTCTTCGATTCGCTCGATGGACGTGTGGCCCGCGCCATGGGCACCAACAGCGAGTTCGGAAAACAGTTTGACTCACTGGCGGACATTGTAAGCTTCGGCATTGCGCCCGCGTTTCTCGCCTACGCCTGGGGCATTCGCGCGCTGGCCGCCGTTTCCGCGCCGGAGCAGATGCATCTCACCCAACTCGGCTGGCTCATCGGGTTCGTCTATCTCGGCTGCTGCGCCTGGCGCCTCGCTCGTTTCAACATCCAGGGCATGGCGTCGGGCGGCAATCGCTATTTTGCCGGAATGCCCACTCCCGCCGCGGCTGGGATGATTGCGGCGACCGTCCACGCCATCAAGACTCCGATTCAGGATGGGCGCATTTCGCTGCTGTGGCTCGGCCTGATCCTCGTGCTGGGACTGCTGATGTCGAGCACCGTGCGTTATTCGAGTTTCAAGGATATTGAATGGGCGCGGCGCCGGCCTTCGCTCGTCGTCGTGGGGCTCGTGCTGCTGATCGGGGCGACCGTGCTATTTTCCGAAATTACGCTGATGATCGTGGCTAGCGTCTATCTCGTCAGCGGCATCACCATGTACGTGGTGCGCTCCGTGCGTCACCGTCTCGCCTCGCAACACACTTAAGTCATGCCCTCCGGGCGTTCGAACTCCTCTCGCGTTGCCGTCGTCGGCGCCTCGTCCTTGCGCGGCAAGGAACTCGTCGAGGTGCTCGAGGACCGTCATTTCCCTTCAAGCGATATCGTTCTATTGGACACGAGCGTACCGCCCGGTACGTTGACGGAGGCGGCCGGCGAGCCGACTTTCATCCGCGCGCTGGATGAGGAAAGTTTCGAAGGTGCGCGCTTCGCATTTTTTGCCGGCACAGCGGAAGACGCAGAGCGGAACTGGAGCGTGGCGCAGCGTTCGGGCGCCGTCGCCATCGATCTGACCGGCGCGCTGGCAGCCGCGGGACATCCGGCCGGTCCCACGCCGCTGATTCCCTCGCTCGGCGGTCTTCTGCCGCCGAAAATGTCGTCGGCCACCAACCCCTCCCAGCCGCGAACGTATTCGTCTCCATCTGCACCCGCCATCATTGCGTGCACGCTTGCAGCCGCCTTCCGGGCGTTTGAGTCGATTCGAGTTTCCGTTCTGTTTCTTCAGCCGGTCTCCGAACGCGAACAGGCCGGAGTGGAGGAACTGGAAAGCCAGACAGCCGCGCTTCTGTCCTTCCGCGAGATCGCCAAGCCCGTGTTCGACGCGCAGGTCGCCTTCAATTTGCTGGCCGGCTATGGGCCATCGGCCAAGCCAAGTCTCGCGGAAACGCGAAGTACCATCGCGCGCGATGTAGCGGCTTGCCTTGGCGGCCGCGTTCCCGTTCCCGCAATTCAATTGGTGCAAGCCCCGGTATTTTACGGGTATGCTTTTGCGGCCTATGCGGAAAGTGAAGCGCCTGCCGACGTCGAGCAACTCCAAGCGGCGTTCGCGAATCTCGGAGTGAAGGTGGCGCCAGTCGATGATGAAGCGCCGAGCAACGCCAGCGTAGCGGGCGAA